>JAESGX010000036.1_pt1 | contig 372862 bp, 309 predicted proteins | sample 9269801 | NCBI WGS metagenome assembly JAESGX01 (sample SAMN16773122, study PRJNA677054) | algae metagenome | isolation source: Pleurocapsa minor GSE-CHR-MK-17-07R and co-occurring heterotrophs from wet... | place: USA: Lower Calf Creek Falls, Grand Staircase Escalante National Monument, UT ... | reverse complement strand
TGCTGAGTGCTGAGTGCTGAGTGCTGAGTGCTGAGTGCTGAGTGCTGAGTGCTGAGTGCTGAGTGCTGAGTGCTGAGTGCTGAGTGCTGAGTGCTGAGTGCTGGGAATATGGTACATGGGCATACACCCGTTGCTATACTCACTTTCCCGCCGCATTTTTCCCTCACTCATTGCTCAGCACTCAGTACTCAGCACTTTCCTTTCCTCATTGCTCATCACTGATCTTCCCTTACGCCTGCGCCTCGCGGCCATTGAACGGGTTCGTGTTGGTGGGGTGGAAACTCTGGAAATTATTGTTGCTCGTCCACAGCAGGAAGGCATACACGGGGAACAGCGCCGCCATCGCCGTGACGATTTCAGTCGCCGCGGTGGACTCTGTCAGGCGGGCGTCTTCCGGCTCATACCAGATACCCATACGCAGCCAGTCCTGGCCGTCGCCAAACGTGCCCAGCAAATCAAGCAGCGCATTGGCGCGCAGGATCTGGCGGTGCGGCAGGCTGGACTCGCTGAGCGCGCAGCCCTGCCAGAAGCCAAAACGGAATTCACCGTCCATGCGCGTAATCAGCGAGCGCAGGGTATCGCGGTGCCGCTGAATCGACAGCTTGCCGGTCAGGTTACGCTGGTCCCACCAGGCGGTGGGTGGCAGCACCAGCTCGACCGCCACATGCTCTGGCATCACGCGCACTTCCAGCACCGGATGCCGATGCCAGTCGACGGACGCGGGCGCGCTGACGCCATCGCGTCCCATCATGCGCTCGACCATCACGGCCTGATCGCGCGAGCGCAGGAACGGCATGCTGATGGCAGGCACAGGCGCTTCAATGGTGGCACTGCGCCCGCACAGCACCTGCGGCCGCTCCCAGATCGGATGAATGTCCCAGCTCAGCTCGCGCACGCGGCGCGCCAGCGTGCGGTGCAGTTCGGTGCATTTTGCAAACGAGGACGCGGCTTCCGTGACGGGTTGCTGGGAAAGCTGGAGATGATCCTGGAGGGTAAAGTACGGAGCGCTCATGACGATCCTCGTGCTGCACATAATAGAGCCGATGATATGAAGTCTAATCTATTACAGAGGTTCTCGCATTGCTATAGATAAAATTAAAATTTACCCAGAATTCACAACCGATCAATGCATCACGGGGAGGCCATTTCTATCAGAACGTCTCAGGCCTGTAATGGTGCGATGTGACGACCCCCGTTGTGCGCTACAATGCCAGTTATACCCCTTTAGGACAATAAAATGGCCTCATTTACTAAACAGGATGTGTTTGAGTACCACAGCAAGCCGCGCGCGGGAAAAATTGAAGTGGTGGCCACCAAGCCGCTGCGCAACCAGCGCGATCTGTCGCTGGCCTACTCGCCAGGTGTGGCCGAAGCCGTGCTGGAAATCGACCGCAACCCGCTGGCCGCCTATGAGCTGACCACCAAGAGTAATCTGGTGGCCGTGATTTCGAATGGCAGCGCGATTCTGGGGCTGGGCAATCTGGGCCCGCTGGCCTCAAAGCCGGTGATGGAAGGCAAAGGCGTGCTGTTCAAGCGCTTTGCCGACATCGATGTGTTCGATATCGAGATCAATGCCACCACCGCCGAGGAAATCATCACCGTGGTGCGCGCGCTGGCCCCCACTTTTGGCGGCATCAACCTGGAAGATATCAAGTCGCCGGAGTGTTTCGAGATCGAGACGCGCCTGCGCCAGGAACTCGATATCCCCGTCTTTCACGATGATCAGCACGGCACGGCCATCATCAGCGGTGCCGCCCTGCTGAACGCGTGCGAAGTCGTGGGCAAAAAGCTGGAAGACCTGAAAGTGGTCATCAGCGGCGCGGGCGCGGGCGCAGTGGCGACGGCCGAGTTTTATGTCAAGCTGGGCGTCACCCGTGAGAACATCACCATGACCGACCTGTACGGCGTGGTGTACGAAGGCCGCCCCGAAGACATGAACGAGTACAAGGGCGCGTTTGCCAAAGGCAAGCAGCCCGGCACCCTGCGCGACGTGATCGAAGGCGCGGACATGTTCCTCGGGCTGTCTGCCGGGGGCGTGCTGAAACCGGAGCTGCTGAAGCTGATGGCGCGCGACCCGATCGTGTTTGCGCTGGCCAATCCCACCCCGGAGATTATGCCGGAGCTGGCGATGGAAGCGCGACCGGATGCGCTGGTGGCCACAGGGCGCAGCGACTTCCCCAACCAGGTCAATAACGTGCTGGGCTTCCCGTTCATCTTCCGCGGCGCGCTGGATGTGTACGCCCGCCAGATCAACGAGGAAATGAAGATGGCCGCCAGCCGCGCGCTGGCCGCCCTCGCCCACGAAGATGTGCCCGACAGCGTGCTGAGCGCCTACGGCCTGCATGCGCTGGGCTATGGCCGCGAGTATCTCATCCCGAAGCCGTTTGACTCGCGCGTGCTGATGTGGGTGGCCCCGGCCGTCGCCGAAGCCGCGATGAAGTCTGGCGTGGCGCGGCGCGAAATCGACCTTAACCAGTATCGCGAAGAGCTGATCAGCCGCCAGGGCACCGGCCAGATCATCCGCAACCGCATCATCAGCAAGGCGAAAAATGGCCCGCGCAAGCGTGTGGTCTATGCCGAAGGCGAAGAACCGAAAGTCATTCGTGCGGCGGCGCTGGTGCAGGATGAAGGCCTCGCCAAGCCGATTCTGCTGGGGCGCAAAGACCGCATCGAACAGCAGATTAAAGACCTGGGCCTGCGCTTCACCCCGATGCCCGACATCATCGACCCGTATGACAACGCCTGGCGCGACCGTTATCTGATGCCGCTGCACGAGATGCGCGCCCGCCGCGGCGTGACCGTCTCGCGGGCCCGCGCCCTGCTGCGCGACCGCAATTATTTCGGCCCGATGATGCTCAAGCTGGGCGATGCCGATGCCTTCCTGAGCGGCATCACCTACGAGTATCCAGACGTGGTGCGCCCGGCACTGCAACTGTTCCACACGCGCAAGTCAGCGGCCCGCGCCAGCGGCGTGTATATCGTCATCGTCAAGGGGCGCACGTACCTGTTCACTGACGCGACCGTGAATATCGATCCTGACGCCGAGACGCTGAGCGAAATCGCCATCCTCGCGTCAGACTTTGCCCGCACGCTGGAGATCGAGCCGAAAGTCGCCATGCTTAGCTTCTCCAACTTTGGCAGCACGCCGCATCCGCTGAGCGTGAAAGTGCGCGATGCGGTGGAGCGCGTGCGCAGCAAGCGCCCGGATATCGTGATCGATGGCGAGATGCAGGCCGACGTGGCCGTGGTGCCAGAGCTGATCGAGAGCCGCTACAGCTTCAGCCGCGTCAGCGATGCCAACGTGCTCGTGTTCCCCGACCTGGCCAGCGCCAATGTGGCCTATAAGCTGCTGGGGCGCCTGGGGGGGGCGGAAACCATCGGCCCGATTCTGCTGGGGCTGGGCGCGCCGATTCACGTGCTGCAGGCCGGTGACGATGTGGATGCGATCGTCGCCATGACCGCGGTCGCCGTAATGGACGCGCAGTCGCGGGATGAACAATCGGCCGGAAAATAGGCCAACGCTTGTCCAAACAAAAACGCCTCCGTGTATAGAGGCGTTTTTGTTATGCGCGGCATTCCCTGAATCGATATAGCGGGCGGCTCGCGAGCCGCCCCTACAACAGCAGGCCTGGCAGGCCAGCATCACCTGTCTTAAGGCTCAGAATCAACCATGCTGATTCTGTCCAATCAAGGTTGATTTTGTAGGGGCGCCTCGCGAGGCGCCCGCCAAACGATAGATTGAACTGACCTCAGTGCAGCACGTCCTGGTCCTGATCCTGATTGATGTTCAGGTAGTCGGTGCTGGAATTATCGTGCCAGTCGAAGACGAGCTGGCCATTGACCTCATCGATGACCACCAGGTCACCGCGATGCGCCTCGCCCTTCAGGATCATGCTGCTGAGGATATTCTCGACATAACGCTGAAGCGCACGACGCAGCGGGCGGGCGCCAAACTGCGGATCATAGCCCTTCAGCGCCAGCCAGCCCCGCGCCGGCTCGGTCAGGTGCACGGTGATGCCGATTTCCTTCAGCCGCCCTGCGATTTCGCTCATTTGCAGGTCGACAATCTGCTCCACCTGCGCCAGCGTCAGCGGCTCGAAAATGATGATCTCGTCAATGCGGTTGAGGAATTCCGGACGGAATGTCTCGCGCATCGCCTTTTCAATCTTCTGATGATCGGCAATCGCCTGCTCATCGCTGACCTGCACGAAGCCCAGCGCGCCGCCGCGACGGGCAAACTCGGTGCCCAGGTTGCTGGTCATGATGATGACCGTGTTAGTGAAGTCGATCGTGCGGCCCTGTCCGTCCGTCAGGCGGCCATCTTCCAGGATTTGCAGCAGCGCATTCCACACATCCGGATGCGCCTTCTCGATCTCGTCGAACAGGATGACGCGGTATGGGCGGCGGCGCACCTGCTCGGTCAGCTGGCCGCCTTCTTCATAACCCACATAGCCGGGGGGCGCGCCAAACAGGCGGCTGACGGTATGCTGCTCGCGATACTCGCTCATGTCGATGCGGATGAGCGCCTTCTCGTCGTCAAACAGGAACTCGGCCAGCGTCTTGGCCAGCTCGGTCTTGCCCACGCCGGACGAGCCGAGGAAGATGAACGAGCCAATCGGGCGGTTCGGGTTCTTCAGGCCGCTGCGCGCACGGCGGATGGCATGGGCAATCGCGGTGACCGCGCCTTCCTGGCCAATCACGCGCTCGTGCATCGCGTCTTCCATCCGAATCAGCTTCTCGCTCTCGGTCTCCAGCACCTGGCTGACCGGGATGCCGGTCCACTGTGCCAGCACGCGGGCGATGTCGTCGGCGCTGACGACCTCGTCCATGCTGTTTTCTTCCTGCCACTGATAGCGCTCGGTGTCGAATTCCTGCTCAAGCTGCAAACGACGCATCTTGTATTCAGCCGCGCGCTCATACTCACGCGCCATGCCAGCCGCTTCTTCGTCAGCATGCAGGCGGGTGATCACGTCCTTCATTTCCTTCAGGCGCGCAGGCAGGCTGTAGAGCTGCACGCGCAGGCGCGAGGCGGCCTCGTCCAGCAGGTCGATCGCCTTGTCGGGCAGGCGGCGGTCATTGATATAGCGGTCGGCCAGACGGGCAGCGGCCACCACGGCTTCGTCGCTGATGTTGACCTTGTGATGCGCCTCGTACCGGTCGCGCAGGCCAAACAGCATCTCGATGGTGTCGTTGACGGTCGGCTCTTCCACGTAGACGGGCGCAAAGCGGCGGTCCAGCGCGGAATCTTTCTCGATGTGCTGGCGATATTCGTCCAGCGTGGTCGCGCCCACACATTGCAGTTCGCCACGCGCCAGCGCCGGCTTCATCATGTTGCCGGCGTCCAGCGCACCCTGCGCCGCGCCCGCGCCCACCACCTGATGCAGCTCGTCGATGAACAGGATGATCTCGCCTTCGCTGCGCTGCACTTCCTCGATGGTCGCCTTCAGGCGTTCCTCAAACTCGCCACGGAAACGACTGCCCGCCAGCATCCCGCTCAGGTCGAGGCTGATGACCTTGCGCCCCTGCAGGATTTCCGGCACGTCGCCGCTGACGATCTTCTGGGCCAGGCCTTCCACAATGGCGGTCTTGCCCACGCCAGCCTCGCCGATCAGCACCGGATTGTTCTTGGTGCGGCGGCACAGGATCTGAATCACGCGCATGATTTCGCCATCGCGCCCGACGACCGGGTCGAGCTTGCCTTCGAGGGCCATGCGCGTCAGGTCACGCGAGTACTTTTCCAGCGTGCGATAGCGCGTCTCGGCCTGAGGGTCGGTCACGCGCTGGCCGCCGCGCACATCCTTGATGGCGTCATACACGCGCTCGCGCGAGATGCCCAGGTCGGTCAGGATTTTGGCGACCGGCGTGGTGCGCTCGCTGAGGATGGCGAGGAAAATGTGCTCGGTGGAGATATAGTCATCTTTCAGGCGATTGGCTTCCTCGTTCGCCAGGTCGATGATGCGCTTCACGCGCGGGGTGATGAACACCTGCCCGGCACCGCCGCCGTAAATCGCGGCTTTGGGCGTGGCGCGCAGGATTTCGTCCAGGCGCGACCGCAGGGCGGTGATATCGGTATTCGTGCGTTCCAGGATAACCGGAATCACACCATCTGTCTGTTCCAGCAAAGCCAGCAGAATGTGCTCAGTGTCGACCTGATTGTGGCCGTATCGTTGCAGAATTTCATACGAACGGGCGGCTGCATCCTGGGCACGTTCTGTAAAACGGTCAAAACGCATCATGAGTGGGATCACCTTTTACCATGTCCGAGCCGACAGCCTGATTGTAGCGCAGGGCATCGGCTTTTCGTGTGTTTTGATGCTACGACATAGGCCGTAAGAATCATATTGGTACGAGATAGAGAATTTGTAAGTGGCACCCAGCCAAACGGATAGTTTGCACATCGACAACACTTCGTTTGCAATTTGGCGGTACCATAACAGGATAATGCGCAGCGGGGGAAAGCAACCAGTATGGCCGAAACCATCATGATCGTGGACGACGAGCAGCATATCATCGACCTGGCCTCGATGTACTTTGAGGGCGAAGGCTTCAAAATCGACAGCGCGACCGACGGCAAAACCGCGCTGGGCAAAATTCTGGCCGACAAGCCCGCGCTGGTGGTGCTTGACCTGATGCTGCCGGGCATGGATGGCTGGGAAGTGTGCCGGCGCGTGCGCGCTACCAGCGACGTGCCCATCATCATGCTGACCGCGCGCGGCGAGGACATCGACCGCATCGTCGGGCTGGAGCTGGGCGCCGATGACTATCTGACCAAGCCATTTAACCCGCGCGAGCTGGTCGCCCGTGTGAAGGCCATCCTGCGCCGCACCGAAAAGCGCAGCCTGCCCGCCGAAGACACGGTGCTCAAGATCAATAACCTGTGGATTTATCCAGACCGCCGTATTGTCACGGTCGAGGGAAAAACGGTAGATTTACGCGTGAAGGAATTTGACCTGATCCTGACGCTGGCCGAGCACCAGGGCATGGTGTTCACGCGGGAGAAGCTGCTCGACGTGGTGTGGGGTTACGACTTTGCGGGCGAAACGCGCACCGTGGACGTGCATATCGCGCACCTGCGCCACAAGCTGAAGGGCATGAGCCCCACCATCGAGACGGTGTGGGGCGTCGGTTATCGATTGGACAAATAGGCTGTGCGCATCACTCCGGGGATTATGTTTCGCGGCATTCGCGGCCGCATGCTGCTGTCCTACCTGCTGCTGATCGTGGTCACGTTGATCGCCATCAGCATCTCGTTCATCCTGATTCTGAACACGCGCCCGGCGCCCACGTCGGCCACGCTGCAAGGCCTGGCTGTCACGGCCATCACCGTGGACCCGCTGGGCGTGGTGGCGCAGGAAGCAGACCGTGCCGGCGGCCCACTGCGCCAGCTGGGCGTGCTGCGCGAGCTGCTAGCCACGCTCACCAGCGACCTGACGGCGGTGGCCGCAGAGCGCGACGTGCGCATCTTCATCCTGCGCCTGCCCAACCGCGAAATCGTGTTTGACAGCGGGTCACGCCTGACCGGGGCGGCGCCCTTTGCCGGCACCATCAACACCTACAGCATCCCGGCCGAATTCCAGCGCGGACAGTATGCCCAGGTCAATGCGCTGGGCGGCAGCTTCATCGAAGACGGCATCGAATGGCTGTATATCGCGGTCGATTCGCTGCAAATGCGCACCGACACCTACTATGTCGCGTTTGCCGACGAGCGCCCGCGCCAGACCTTACAGGCCGCGCTGGCCGATTTCGGCACCGAGGTCTTTCCCCTGCTCATCCAGTCCGCGCTGGTCAGCCTGGTGATCGCGTTCGGCCTGGCCACCGTCATCAGCCGCAGCATCGCCCGCCCGATGCAGAATATGGCGCAGGCCGCCGGCCAGATTGCCGAGGGCAAGCTGGACCAGCGCGTGCCTGTGGAAGGCACGATCGAGATGAAGGACATGGGCGCGGCCTTCAACCGCATGGTCGATCAACTGCGCGACGAACAGCGCAGCCAGCAGGATTTTCTGGCCAATGTGTCGCACGACCTGAAGACGCCGCTCACCTCGATTCAGGGCTATTCGCAGGCCATCGTCGATGGTGCCGCGCCGAACCCGGTGCGCGCCGCCCAGATTATCTACGACGAGGCCGCCCGCCTGAATCGCATGGTGGTGGAGCTGACTGACCTGGCGCGCCTGCAAGCCGGGCGCATGTCGATGCAGCTCACGGCGCTCGACCTGGGCCAGCTGGCGACCGCTGTGGGCCAGCGCCTGGCCATCATGGCGCAGGAAAAGCGCATCAGGCTGACCATCGATGCGCCGCCAATGCCGCCGATTTCCGGAGACGGCGACCGCATGGACCAGGTGATCACCAATCTGGTCAGCAACGCGATCAAGTACACGCCGGAAGGCGGCAGCGTGCTCGTCAGGGCGGCGCAGGCCAATGGCGGCGTGCTGGTCGAGGTGCACGACAGCGGCATCGGCATCGACCCGGAACAGCTTCCGCGCATCTTCGAGCGCTTCTATCAGGTGGACAAGGCCCGTGGACCGAGGCGCGGCACCGGCCTGGGGCTGGCCATCGTGCAGGAAATCGTGACCGCGCACGGCGGCACGATCGCCGTCAACAGCGAGGGCAAAGGGCGCGGCAGCACCTTCACGTTGTGGCTGCCCAGCCCGCAGGTCAGCACGATTATGCGCCGCCGTTAACGCGTCAGACGCCCCGCCCAGAGCGCGCCGGGATGCGTCCCGTAGAGCAGGTGATCGACTGCGCGCTCGGCGGTGCCCGCGGCAAAGGCCAGTCCATGCCCGGTGAAGCCGACCGCGAAGCCGATGCGCGGGCTGTCTGGCAGGGTGCCCACCAGCGGCACACCGTCCGCGCTGAAGCCCATCGTGCCCGCCCAGCGCCGGTCGACACGCGCATTCACTTCCGGGAAGAAACGGCGCATGTAGCCATCCAGATAGCCCTGCACGCCATCGGTCACGCGGTCGTCGGTCGTATCCGCTTCCTGCTCAAAAAACTTGTGGCGTCCGCCACCGATCAGCAGGCGGTTATCGTGCGTCATGCGGTAGTACATGTAGCCGTAGTCGCTGTAGCCGCACACGGGAATCACGCTGTCGGGCAGCGGCTCGGTCACCATCACCTGGGCGCGCTGGGGAATGACCATGCCGCGGAAATACGGATGCAGCGTGAATGAATAGGCGTTGGTGCACAGCATCACGTAGCGGGCATGAAAGATGACCTTGCGTGTGTGCACGGCCACCAGCTCGGCGCTGATCTGCTCGACTTTATAGGCCTCGTTGTTGGCGATGAACTCGGCTCCGCTCAGCCGCAGCACCGCCTGGGCCAGCTCGACCGGCTGCACCGACCCGTCCCACGGTTGCTCGACAGCGGCAAAATAGCCGCGCTTCAGCGGGTCAGCCGCATGATAAATGGCCTCGATACCGTCGGCATTCAGGGCGCGGGCGGCCAGCTCCAGCTCTTTGGCTTCTTCCAAGCTTTCGGCCAGCAGCATACTGCCGCGCTGGTCCATGTGCACGCCGCCCGCCTCACGCGCCCACGCCCGCCAGTAATCATGCGTCTTGATCGAGAGCGCCCACAGCTCGCGTGCCGCTGCATGGCCAAACTGCTCGATGCCCTTGTGGTAATAATCGGCCAGGCCGGTAATCATGAAGCCGGCATTGCGGCCAGAGGCGCCCAGCGCGATATCGCGGGCATCGGTCACCACCACGTCGCGCCCGGCCTGCGACGCGAACAATGCGCTGGCACATCCTGCTATACCCGCGCCGACGACCAGGAAATCCACCTCGCGCACGGGCTGCGTGCCGTCGGCCTGCCAGATCGAAACTGTCATCCCATTCCCTTTGCTATGCCCGAAAACGCTGTTTCGAATGCGCTGAGTGTGCCCGCACGGGCGCGGATTCACCAGCGCGATTAGGCATCCTGCACGAATAACCACCTGATGAAACGTTTAAATCTACAAAAAGTTGCACAAGAAGCTTGGTCTTTTGCTGCGAATAGTCTTAAACTAAGCGCATACACGGTTACAACAACTGGTGTAGAGGGAGGTTCAGCAGCATGTATGCACAGGTGACCACGCTTCATGTTCCACTGGGCTCAATGCAGCAGCTTCGCACACTGATTCAGCGCGACTACCTTCCCCACATTGCCCAGCGTGACGGCTTCGTGTCAGCCCAGCTTCTTGAGCAACTGGATGATGCCGACACCGCCCTGCTCACCGTCTTCTGGCGTGACCAGTCGTGTGTGGAAGCGTTCCACAACACCGGATCACTGGCAGCATCTATTCAGGGGCTGGCCAGCGTGATGCCCGGCGTACGCGTCACACGCGAAGCCTATATGGCCACGCTGCATGTGGAAAAGACCCGGAAAACCCCCATGGCCGTTGGCGGCTGAACAACGGCAAAATATTCAGCCTTATTGAAAAAAGAGTTATAGCAAACCGGAACGACTGCAGCGTTCCGGTTTGCTTTTTTGTGCACAATTTACGGGGCGGCAGTGAGTCGCCACAGCAGGTTTGAGAAATAGCGCGTGCGCGTGGCGACATCGTTCAGCACCACAACCACGGCAAAGACGCCCAGCGCCACCGCCCATTCGGCCAGCGACAGCGGAATGAAGCTGCCCAGCTCCGGCAGCAGGTAGCCCGCGATGATCGTCACCGGCGCGGCGATCAGCCCCAGGTAGAACGGCCGCTTGTTGGTCAGCCAGGTATTCGGGCGCAGCATGCTGATGCCGCACACATCCCAGAAGCTCATCAGGCCAATCAGCGTGAGGAACACGACGACGGTGCTGCGCGCGCTCATCATGCCCGGATCGCCGCCGCCGCGCAGGAATGTCACCACCGCATACACCAGCGTCGCGCTGACAGCGCCCAGCGCGCCGGTCGTCACCACGTAATCGAGCACGTCGCGCCTGAAATACTGCATCGGCGCAGGCATATACAGGCGGAACGACATCAGCCCGGCGGTCAGGTTAATGACGCCGAAGGTCAGCCAGCTGATCTGAATCGGCGTGACCGGGAACGGCAGGAACATGAAGCCCACAAACAGGAAGAACAGCAGGCTGTACACGTTCTTCACCAGGAAAATCTTGCTGGTGCCGAAGATGATCTGTGTGATGGTGCGGCCCTCGAAGAAGGCCTCCGGCAGCGTGGTCAGCGCGTTGTTCAGCAGCACGATATCGGCCACGTCTTTGGTGATCTGCGCGCCGTCGTTCATGGCAATCGCCAGATGCGCCTCTTTCAGGCTGGGCACGTCGTTGACACCGTCGCCGGTCATCGCCACGTATTCGCCCGCCTTCTTCAGCGCGGCCACGAGCTGGCGTTTCTGGTCCGGCTCGATGCGGGCGAACAGATTGCCTTCGCGGGCAGCCTCGGCAAACTCGATCTCGCTCATGGCAGCGAGCTGATCGCCCGTGAATGCCTGGCGAATCTTCATGCCCGCCTGTGTCGCCACCTCGCGCACAGTCTCCAGGTTGTCACCGCTGATTACCTTCAGCTCCACGCCCTGCGCGGTGAAGGCATCCAGCGTCTCTTTCATGTCGGTGCGGGTGGTATCGGCCAGCACGACCAGCGCCAGCGTGCGACGGTTTTCCGGCAGGTCGCTGCCCGTGAACGGCCCGTCCGCGCGCGAGAACGCCACCACGCGATACCCGCGTGACGCCATTTCGCGGGCCTCGTCGGCCAGCTCGAATTCCGCTTCGGTCAGCACACGTTCGGGCGCGCCCAGGATAAGCGTATGATCGTTGAAAATCACCGCGCTCCACTTGCGCGCGCTGCTGAAGGCGATTTCACGCGTCTTGACGATCGACGGCGCCTGCCCCTTCTCCCAGCCCACATCCAGGCCAATCGCCCCGGCGGTGCGGTTCAGCGACGACAGGTTGCTGATGAACAGGCGCAGACTGTCTTTGAGCGCGCCTTCCTCGATATTCACGCGCTTCAGCTGAAACACAGACAGCTTGTTCTGCGTCAGCGTGCCTGTTTTGTCAAAGCACAGCGTGGTCACGTTGCCCATCGACTCGACGGCGTTCACGCGCTGCACCAGCGTCTCGCGGCGGCTGATCACGATCGCGCCGATAGTCAGCGAAAGCGTGGCCGTCAGCACCAGCCCCTGTGGCACCACGCTGGCGATGAAAATCACCGCATTCTGGAAATTGCGCAGGTCGACGATTTCGCCGTGCTGCATATAACCGGCCACAAACAGCATCGGCGTGCACACCAGCATGATAAAAATGCTGAGCTGCACCAGCGTATTGATGCGTCGCTGCGTCGGCGTCAGCACAAAGCGATAGGCCTTGGCCACCGTCGTCAGCTTGTTGACAGTGCTGTGCTCGCCCACCACATCAGCGCGCATAATGCCGCTGCCAGCGATGCAGAACGAGCCAGATGAGACCTTGTGTTCGGCTTCCTTCAGCACGGCATCGCTTTCGCCGGTGAGCTGGCTCTCGTCCATCTCCAGCGCGTCAGACACCAGCACGGTGCCATCGGCCACGATCTTGTCGCCTGGCTCAATCGGCAGTACATCGTCTTTCACCACGTCATACACGCTGATTTCGGTCAGCACGCCGTCGCGCCATACTTTCTGAAGCGGGGCGGCCATCGCCATCAGGCTGTCAAACTTGCGCTTGCTGTAGACTTCCTGAATGGTGCCGAACAGCGCGTTGGTGAAAACCGAAAATCCGGCAAAAAATACCGTGGAATAATCGCCAAACAGCAGCACAATCGTGAGCATGATGAGCATCGTGACCGTGAACACATTGAACACGTTGTCACGGAAAATATCGAAATACGTGCGCCCGACGCGGGGGTGAAAGTTGTTGGTTTCGCCGCGCGCGACGCGCTGCGCCACTTCGGCAGAGGTCAGGCCGGTCAGAACAGGCGCGGCGGGGGCCACAGGTTCAGCGGATACAGGTGCGGACAACGGTTGCTCCAATTAGGTTGTTTACGGTGAAAAGTCAGTAATGCGCCCCGGCGTCGGGGCGTCAGAAAAGCATACAGAACATGCGGCCATCAGTTACATGACACATGCGACGGTTGTGGTTCAGTATAACCTCAAAGTTATACACTGCACGACGCATTTCACGTTATACTGAACGCAGATCATCTTGTGAAGGGATGCACAATGCTGTTTCCACTGCGCGTAGCCATCATCGGTTCAGGACCTTCGGCATTCTATGCCGCTGAGCCACTGCTGAAGGCGGGTGCGCTCGTCACCATGATTGAACGCCTGCCAACTCCGTTCGGCCTGGTACGCGGCGGTGTCGCGCCCGACCACCCGAAGATCAAGTCCGTGACGAAAGTATATGAGCGCACGGCGGCCCATCAGAATTTCCGCTATTACGGCGGCGTCGAGTTTGGCAAACACATCACCCTGGCGGACCTGCAAACGATGTTTCACGCGGTCATCTTCGCCACAGGCGCGCAGACCGACCGCCGCATGGGCATCGCCGGGGAAGACCTGCCCGGCAGCCACCCCGCGACTGAATTTGTCGCCTGGTACAACGGCCATCCCGACTATCAGCACCTGAGCTTCGACCTGACGCAGAAGGCAGCAGTCGTGGTGGGCAACGGCAACGTGGCCATGGACGTGGCCCGCATCCTGGCGCGCACGCCGGAAGAACTGGCCACCACCGATATCACCGACAGCGCGCTGGAAGCCCTGCGCCACAGCCAGATCGAGACGATCTATATTCTGGGACGGCGTGGCCCGGCGCAGGCCGCCTATACCACCCCGGAAATCAAAGAACTGGGCGAGCTGGCAGCCGCCAGCGTGACCGCCCCGGCCGACGAAGCCGCCCTCGATGACCTGAGCGCGGAATGGCTGCATCACTATGGCGATCGCGGCACACGCGAGAATGTCGAGATTGTGCAGGCCTATGCGGCTGGGCCGGCCTCGACAAAGCCGCGCCGGATCGTGCTGCGCTTCCTGGTATCGCCGACCCGCATCATTGGCACTGAACGTGTAGAAGGCGTCGAAATTGTCAGGAATACGCTGGTGCAGGCGGCCGATGGCAGCCTGAGGCCGCAGTCCTCCGGCCAGACAGAAATCATTCCGGCCGGGCTGGTTTTCCGCTCGATTGGCTACAAGGGCGTCGCCCTGCCCGATGTGCCGTTTGACAGCCAGCGCGGGGTCATCCCGAATGTGCTGGGGCGCGTCACCGAAACAGACGGGACGCCCGTCATCGGGCAGTATGTGGCGGGCTGGATCAAGCGCGGGCCCAGCGGCGTCATCGGCACCAACAAGCCAGACAGCGCCGAAACAGCCGCCAGCCTGCTGGAAGATGCTGAGACAGGCGCCCTGTGGCAGCCCACGCACACGACCGCCGACGCGCTCGACAGCCTGCTGAGCAGCCGCGGCGTGGATGTCGTCTCGTTTGCGGACTGGCAGGCCGTGGACGCGCTGGAACAGTCACGTGGGGCGGCGCAGAGCCGGCCACGGGTCAAGCTGACGCGTGTGGCCGATATGATGACCGTGGTGCACGCGGCGCGCGGCGCGAAGCTGGCCGCCGACTAATCTCCGAAGAACTCCCACAGCAGTTCCCCGGCGGTCGCGTCCATGCTGGTCAGGCCAGCCGCGATCGCCAGGGGATTCTGACCGCCCGGCACGGTGTGACCACCGCCGAAAACCCCCACCATCGACACCCCTGCCCCATCGGTGCAGCCGTTCAGGCCCTGCCGGATGATGCGCGTCCCGTCAAAACGGTCAGCGTCATCAAGGGCCTCCTGCGCGCCAGCCACCAGGCAGCCATTATGCGCGCCCCAGTATTCCCGTGAGGCCTCGAAGCTAAGATAGGTGCCGCGCACGCCCATGTACGGCAGCACGCGGTCATCGGTCCCCTGAATGAACATGACAGGCACGGCAGGCGCAGCATCACAGACGGGGCGCAGATATTCGGGCATGGTGGACGCAACGGATACCACCCCGGCGATCTGTCCGGGCAGCGTACAACCCAGCCGCACGGCCATGCTGCCGCCCATGCTGTAGCCCAGCGCGTACACGCGTTCGGCATCCAGCGGGGCAACCCGCGCCACATTCGCCAGCATACGGGCGATGAAGCCGACATCGTCCACCGGGGGATTCGGCCCATTCGGGCGGCCATCATCCCAGATGGTGTTCAGGCCATCGGGGAATGCCAGCAGCAGGCCTTCCCGGTCTGCCAGCGCGACCAGCGTGGAGTAGCGCGCGAAGTCGACGCCGGTGCCATATGCGCCATGCAGCCCGATAATCAGCGGACGGGCATCCCCCGCCGACAAAGCCCCCTCAGACACATACAGCGAAATCACGCGCACCTGCCCGTCGTGGCGCATCTGCACGGTGTACAGCCCGGCCTCGGCAATTGGCTGCACCGTGGCTGTGGCCTCCGGCGTGAATTCAGGCGTCACCTCAGGCGTCGATTCCTGGGCAGCGACAAGGCCGGTCATGAGCAGGAAGGCCAGCAGCAGGGCAGTCAGTTTCCGCATCAGGTTGTCGGCCTCACAATCTCATCCCGGTGGCTGGGCAGGGCAAAATAGAGCGCGATCAGGCCGATCAGGCCGATGCCGACACGGGCATCCAGCGCGGCCAGCACGATGGACACGACATAAATCACGGGACCAAAGCGATACTGCCTCAAGATCGCCGCAATCGTCTCATCGCGCACACTGGGCATCAGCAGCCGCCGCTGATGGGCGGCATAACGCACGAGCACCTGGAACAACAGCGCGATCACCAGGCTGAGCACACAGTAGACCATCGCGGCGATATTGGCCTCAGGCTGGCGCAGATACTCGGCCACGAGGTCGGTGGCGAAGGGAATCAGCGACACACACATCAGCAGCAGGCCATTGATAATCAGGAAATTATGATCGACGCAGCGAAACAGGCGAAACAGGCGATGGTGGTTAATCCACATGATGAGGATGACCAGAAAGCTGGTGAAGTAACCGAAATATTCCGGCCAGTGGTAGGCCAGCGCATTCAGCAGCCCCCCGGCCGCCTCGGATTCCTCACGAGTGGGCACATGGATGCCAAAGGCCAGAATGGTGATCGCAATCGCAATCACCCCGTCACTGAAGGCTTCGGTGCGGGCGGTATCTTTTACAGGGGTGTCGGCCATCTCGTCACACTGGTGGGGGCTGCTGAAAGAACCGGTTAAACCATCACGCGTATTGTAATCCGTTCGGCCTGTTCACGCAGCAGGGCCGAGCAAACGAACAGGGCACCTGCCATATCGTGCGCAGATGCCCTGTCTGTTATGACCCACGCCGGGCGATGCCGACGCTAACGTTCCAGCGTCGTGCGCACCTCATCCAGCAGCAGCGCCTGACCACCATCGGCCAGGTCGGTCTTGTACATCACATGCAGGTTATTCAGCGACGCCTGCTCGTCAGGCGTCAGCGCCTCGCTGGTGACCACCACGATCGGGATATTGACCGTCTCGGGGTTGCCCTTCAGCTCGCGCACGACCGCGAACCCGTCCATGTCCGGCATGCGCAGGTCCAGCAGGATGAGGTCTGGCCGGCGGCGCGCCACCAGCTGGATGCCCTCCATGCCGCTGCGCGCGGTGAAAATACGGAACTTCGCTTCCTCGCCGAGGATATTTTGCAGCAGGCGCAGGCTGTCGTCCTGGTCATCGATGATGAGAATGCGCGCCGTGCGGCTGTCTTTTTCGGCTTCCAGCGCGGCTTTCACCAGCACGTCCGGCGAGAACGGCCTGCGCACAAAGGCAAATGCTCCGGCTTCCCTGGCGCGGGCTTCATCATCGGCCAGCGAGACCAGGATGACCGGAATATCCACGGTATCGTCGCGCTGCTTCAGATTGCGCAGCAGGTCCCAGCCGCCGCTGCCACCGCCAAACGTCGCGCTCATCACGATCAGCGTGGGATGCAGGCCGCTGGCCATCGCCTCGGCTTCCATCGGGATGCTGGCCGCGAACACCTCAAAGCCCTCGCGCTGGAGCGCACGGCGGAAGGTGTCCACCATATCGGGATTGTCTTCCACCAGCAGGATCTGGCGCTTGATCATCATGACCGGCGGCGGCGGCAGCTGAATCGGCTGCATGACCGTAGTCGACAGCTTCTCCGGCGTCCCGCCCGCAGCACGGGCCTCCTGCGTACTTGTACGGCGCTTCAGCTTCAGCGTCTCGTCTTTGGGGTCATACACATCCATGCGCGGCTCGGATGTGCCGTCCTCGTCAGGCGCTTCCTCAGTGACCTCTGGCGGCGTGGTTGGCATGACGATGCTGAAGGTCGAGCCCACGTTGACGGTGGACGACACCAGGATCTGCCCACCCATCATTTCCATCAGCGACTTGGCAATCGGCAGGCCCAGGCCGGTGCCGCCGACAGTGCGCGTCAGCGACGAGTCCACCTGGCGGAAGGCCTCGAACAGCAGCGGCAGGTCCTGTTCAGCGATACCAATACCGGTGTCGATCACGTCCGTGCGCACCATCGTACGCCCGCTGACCGGCTCCTTAAACGCATAGCTGCGTACCGTGATCGAGCCGTCACGCGTGAATTTGGCCGCGTTCGAGACCAGATTGATGAGCACCTGTCGGGTGCGCAGTTCGTCGCCATACGCTTTGGGCAGGCCTGCCTGCGTATCCACCACGATATTAATCTGCTTGTCTTTTACCAGGCCGATGCCGATCGAGCGCACCGCGTCGACGACCTGGCGCATGTCGAAGTAATCCGCCTGCATGTCCATCTTGCCGGCAGAAATTTTCGCCTGGTCCAGGATGTCGTTAATCAGGTTGAGCAGATGCTGGCCGCTGCTGTAAATCGTGCCCAGGTCCTGCTCCTGCATTTCAGTCAGCGGGCCGTCGATGCCTTTCAGGATGACCTTGCTGAAGCCGATAATCGAGTTCAGCGGCGTGCGCAGCTCGTGGCTCATATTGGCCAGGAAGTCGCTTTTCAGGCGGTCCAGCTCGCGCAGCTGATCGTTGGTGCGCTGCACCTGTTCCAGCAGCTGCTGGTTCTGCACGATGGCCGACAGCGAACCGGACAACGTGAGCAGCAGCGTCAGCGTGGAGCTGTCAAACGCATTCGGCTGGTCGCTTTCCACCACCACCACGCCGACGATCTGGTTGCCGGAGGTCAGCGGCACGATCGCCGCAGAACGTGCGCGGGCATCTGCCGAGGTATAAGCCGGCTCCTGCTCGATGAAGGGCACGCGGATCGGGCGTCCTGCGCGCGCCGCCTGCGCAATCAGCGAAGTATCCAGGTCGAGGTTGAACTCGCTCAGGTCGCTGACGGGCCGGTTGGCGCCGCTCAGCGAGACCGGGCGCAGCATGGTGATGATCGACTCGTCGGTATCGGTGAAGCGTTCGGGCAGGTAAATACGCACCGACAGGGCTTCCAGCGACGTGCGCAGCTCGTTGGACACGTTGTCCAGCGCCTCGTTCAGGTTTTCGGCGGCAGCCGCCGCTGTCGTCACGGTGAACAGGAAGCTCATTTCATTGGCGCGCTGGCGCGACTGCTCGAACAGCTGGGCGTTGTCCAGCGCCACCGAAATCTGGGCGGCCAGTGCGGTCAGCACCGACACGTCGTCGTCGTCAAACGCATTCGGCTTGTTGCTCTGCACGTCCAGGGCGCCCACGATGTTGCCCTTCAGCACCAGCGGCACAGCCATTTCACCGCGCGTATTCGGCAGCAGCGGATTCGGGCGATGCACCACGCGGGCGTCTTCCGTGTCGCTGGCAATGACTGGCACGCCGGTCGCAGTCACCTGGCCAATGACCGACTGTGAGCCGCGCTGCAGGCGATGTTTATTGGCCAGCAGCTGGCGGCCAGGCTCGCCGGTGCTGGCGCGCAGCTCGGCAAAGTCGTTGTTTTCGTCCATCAGGAAGACCTGCACGTGGTCATAGCCGAACGCCTCTTTAACGACGTCCACCACGCGGGGCAGCAGCACGTCAATTTCGAGGATCGAGCTGGCGAACTGGCTCACCTGAGCATTGGTGGCCAGCTGGCGGGCGCGGCGTTCAGTTTGCGTCAGCAGCAGGATGTTGGCGAGCACGACGGCCGTGCTGTCGGCCAGCGCGCTGAGGAAGCGGGCATCGCTGCTGGTGAAGCGGTGGGCATCGTGATAGCCCAGGATCAGCACGCCAGCCTCGCGCAGGCGCACCAGGGCGACCGCGCGGATATTTCCGGCGTCTGACAGCTCCTGCTCGAAGGCATTGGGTTCAGCGACAGCGCGCAGGTCATCAATAAACTGGGTCGCCGGGCCTTCCAGCAGACGATGACGGCGTATCATGCTGGAGAAATCGGCCGGTGAACCATCCAGATCGACATTGAACAGCTCGACTATCTCAGACCCGCGCGCCACGAACGCCGCATACACGTCCGCCTGCATGGTGCCCAACGCCTGCTGCAGCGCCTCGCCCAGCGTGTTCAGGTCGAGCGCGCGGCTGATGGCGTTGGTCGCGCCGTACAGCGAGGCCGTTTCATTCAGCGCGGTCTCCGTACTGCGGAACAGATTGCGGTTTTCCAGCGCGACAGCCGCGGTGTCGGCCACCGTCAGCATGAAGTCCTGGCGGGTCTCAAATTCGTACGGGCGGCTGAACAACACCACCACCCAGCCCAGCGGCACATCCGGGCGAGAACGCGCCGTCAGCGGCATGCTGGCGGCAGCCCGGAAACCACCCTCGATCAGCATCACCCTGGATGCCTGCGAAAGCTCCCCGGCAGACTGCACATCATCGAAGAAGACGGCCTGCTGCGCGTTCAACAGTTCATCCGCGAGGGCATAATCCCCGCCGGTTCCGCTGAGCGAACGCGCCACCTGTGCGCCTGCATATTCTTCGTCCAGCAGCACCACCAGCACGTCGTCAGGCTCCAGCACGCCCATCTGCGCGACCACCTGGTCCAGCACGTCGCTCACTTCTTCAGCTTCCGTGAAGGCACGCGTGGTTTCGTACAGCGTGATCGTCTCCTGCAGGTTTTCCTGGAGCGTGTTTTCCAGGCTGCGCAGCGCGGAGATGTCTTCAAACGCGGCGATGATCGAGGTGATATGGCCGGCACCATCTTTCAGCGGCGCGGCATTCATCAGCAGCGCGATCGAATCGCCGTTCGGATAGAGCACCACGATGTCGTCGCCCATTTCCGGCTGGCCGCTGCGCGCCGCCGCGAAGACCGGCAGCTCGTCCACGGGATACAGCCCCTGGGAGCCTGCACGTTGCAGGTTATACAGCTCGGGCGTGAACGGCTGATCGTACAGCACCGGCTGGCCGAGCAATTGTTCGGCCTGGGCATTGGACTGCACCGGCATCAGCGTGACCGGATCGAGCACCAGCACACCGGCGGGCAGCGTCGCCAGAATTGACGAAAGCGTCTGGCGTTCCGACTGCGCCTCGGTGAACAGTCGGCGGTTTTCCACCGCCACAGCGATCTGGGCGGCCAGCGTATTTGTCAGCTGCACGTCCGACATATCCATCTGGGGCGCATTCAGCGCACGCCCTACCGACAGGACGCCCACTGTGGTGCCAGCCACCTGCACGGGCAGGTAAAGCTGATGCCCGTGGGCCTCGAAAAATGATTCACTGCGCCCCTCAAACGACGGCCATGCACGCGGATCATTGACCATGATCGACTGCTTCATATTGAAGGACAGTGCAACCGGATCATCGGTAGACAGGTCGATCGGCGAAAGCATGTCCACGCCGCCGCGCCTGATGAGCGTGACCAGATCGTTTCCGTTCAGCATCGACAGCGACCAGCTGGTGTAGCTGGCGGCCGCGCCGACGCGCTCAAACACTTCCTCCAGCGCCGATTCAATCGCTTCGCCGGAAATTCGGTTCGCAAACTGTGCTGCTTCAGCCAGCGCGATAGCACGCTGGGCCTGGTCGCGGGCTTCCTCAAAGAGCTGGGTCGATTCGATCGACAGGGCGATCTGGTCGGCGACGGCGGTGGCAAAGCGCACATAGGCGTCATCGAATGCGTTCGAGGCATCGCTTTCGATTATCAGCACGCCCAACCAGCGGGCGCGCGTGCGCACCGTCAGAATCACGGTGCTCAGGCTGTGGCTGCGCTCCAGCAGCGCACGCAACGACGGCTCGTCGTGCAGGTCGCGGCGCGGGTCAAGGATCAGCAGGCGGTTGTCATGGTCGCGCAGGATGCGGGCGAATGGAATCACCTCATCCAGCACACGGCGGCCCTGGCGAACGTCAGCCTCGTCGTTGCGCGTCCACAGGTAGCGATACTCATAGTAATACGGCTGATCTGTCGGCAGCGGGCCGGCCATCAGCAGGCTGATACGGTTGGCAGGAGCGCTGGAAGTCACCAGGTTGGACGCCGCGGCCTGGAACATCGCGTTGGCGTCGGACGCCGTGGCGATAGCGCGCGATGCCGCATACAAGCGGCGGGTTTCGTCCAGCGCGGTAGCCGTCTGGTCCAGCAGGCGGCGATTCTGCAGCACCGTGCTCATCTGGCCGGTCAGCGCGCGGAACACCTCATAGTCTTCTTCAGACAGGTCGCGGGGTTCGGGCGACATCAGCAGGAACAGCGCGATCGGCTGATTGGCGCTGAACAGCGGGAAGGCTGCCACGAAACGGTGACCATGTGCGCGGGCGATTCCCATCAGGCTGCTGGACTGGGTTTCCGGGCGCTCGACCAGCACGTGCGGTTCGCGCTGACGCAGCGGCGAATCTTTGGGGATGCGCGCTTCATACACGTCCGCTGAATCCACGACCACGCCATTGGCCGACACAGCCGCCATACGCACCAGCGTGCCCCAGCCTGTCTCGTCGATATCGCCTTCAAAGACCGCCAGGCCCATCTCGTAGCTGATGTCCTCACGGGCGCTGAGGGCGGACTGCACCAGGTCGCGCACCGACTGCGCCATATTGATATTACGGCTGGCAGAATACAGCCGCTCGACCTGCGCCAGCGCCACTTCGTTTTCGGCCAGCAGCATACGGTTGTCAATCGCGACGCCCGCCTGGTCGATCAGCGCACTATAGACGCGGCCTTCGCGCTCTGTAAACACGCGCGGCCGGGGAAACTCAATCATAATGACGCCGCGCCACACACCGCGCACGCTGAACGGAATGAGCGCCATCGCTTCAGCGCGGGCATCCTGCGAGATCGCAAGGAACATTTCGTCTATGCGGGCGTCACGGCTGACATCACTCACCAGCGATACCTGGCTGGCATTCATCTCGCGCAGCAGCGGATGATCGCTGACCTGAAGCTCGATGTCGCGCATGCTGACGCCCTTCGGCGCGGCATCGCTGGGCGACCAGTCAGCCGTGAAGCGGGCGGACTCTGGCATGCTGCCGCGATAAGCGTCAAACACCATAATCTGGCCGCCGGTGGCATCCGGCATCACCGAGAGCACAATCGCCTCGATGATCCCCTCCAGGTCATTGGCCTCGTTCAGATAGCGGCTGAGCTGATACAGCGTAGAGGTCTCGGCCAGCGTGCTCTGCGTCTCTTCAAACAGGCGCGCGCTTTCAATAGCGATGGCGACACGTTCGGCCACCGCACGCATCAGCAGTTGGTCATTTTCGCTGAAGTCCTGCCCGCCTGCGGCGATCGTCCCCACCACTTCGCCACGAATCGTGATCGGCATCTCCAGCGCGGTAGCATTGGCTGGCGTGGGTGGCAGCGGTGCAGCCGATGTCGGTTGCAGCGTCAGCAGGTCGTAGGTGTATTCGCCTTCGGCGGCGGCAAAGCCCGATTCTTCCCAGGCAGAGCGCGTGAGCTGGCGGTTGAGCGAGTCGATCTGCTCGACGCGTTCCTGCGACTGGCGCAGCAGACGGGCATTCTGCACCGCCACGGCGATCTGGTCGGCCAGCAGCTGGAAGGTTTGCTGGTCGCGCATGTCAAACGCGTTCGGCGTCGTGCTTTGCACGTCCAGCACGCCGATCACGTCATCACCGAATTGCAGCGGCAGCGCCATTTCAGCGCGTGTTTCCGGCAGCAGCGGGTTAAACTTCCACGGGATATCGCCCGGATTCGCGGTATCGCTGAGCACGACCGCCTGGCCCGCCAGCGACGCCCGGCCCACCACCGAGTCTGACCCAACAGGCAGACGGTGTTTGCGCGCCAGCAGCTCGCGGCCTGCGTCACCCGTGCTGTACACCAGCACGGCATTCTTGCGGATATCGTCAATCAGGAATACCTGCGCGTGGTAAAAGCCATATTCCACGGCGATCAGGTTGATGGCGCGATTGAGCAGTTGGTCCAGCTCGGACAAGGTCGCGGTTTCACGGCCAATACGCGTGGTGATGTTCACGGTACGGGCATAGCGGGCGTCCTGGGTGTCCAGTTGTTCGCGCAGCATCTGGGCCTCGCGCGCCAGCGACGCAAACGCCGCGCTCATCTGCCCGACTTCGTCGTTGCTGCCCTGCGGCAGGCTGCCCAGCATCCCACCTGTGCGCCCAACCTGATCGGCCAGCGCGGCCACGGGCTTCAGCACGCGCCCCAGCGCCAGATGAATGATAAAGCTGAGCACCATGGCGATCAGCACCGCACCCAGCATCACAGCCAGCACCTGGGACCCAATCTGTGAGGCCGCATCCCCAGAGTCGACCACGATCAGGTGAAATACATCCTGCAGCGATCCGGGCGGGCGGATACGCACATCCGAGGCCACAGCGCCACCGACCGACGCCGACACCAGGCCGCTGCCCGTGTCACGCTGGGTGACAAAAGTGGCATACAGGTCAGGGTTCAGATCGGCCAGGGCAATACCGCCCGTGGCGGGGATGTCGAAGGGCGAAATATCCGGGCGCGTCGAGTCATACAGCACGCGATCCAGGTTGTCGAGCAGCAGATACTGCCGCCCCGGCGTGTCATCCGCCGACGCCGCCAGGCCAACGACATCCAGCGCAGGCGAGGCCATCAGGTCAATTTCGATGACGCCCGCGATGGTGGAGGTATCGCTCTGGCTGGTGACTGCCGCCGCCACACGATAGTACGGCACCAGCGTGTCGTCTTCCAGCGTGGTGAACGTCAGATCGCTGACGACGACCGCCCCGACAGGCGCGGCCAGCACAGCCCGCAGCAGGCCATCACCGCGCAGCGCATTCAGCTGCACACGGTCGTCGGCGCGCGGCACCGAAAAGTCGTAGTTGGTCACTTCAGACCAGATCGAGCCGGTGTACGTCACATAGCGCACTGCCATCAGCGTGCCCAGGTTTTGCCCCAGCAGCGACGACATATCCGACATCATGCGGGTCTGCGAATTGGCAATCGCGGTATTGGACACGCTGACGAGCGTATCGCGGGCAAACTCGCGGGCGCTGCGGCCCTCGCTGATGGCGCGGATATCGGCCGTGACATCATCCAGCAGCGCGTTTAGCGCCACACGCGTGTTTGTCAGCGCATTTCGCTGCGATTCCACCGCGCGCGCCTGCTCGTTATTCACGAGGAACACGCTGATGACGGCGCCCAGCACTAAAAAGGTGATCAGCAGCGCAGGCACCACATACAGCATGATGCGGCTGCGCAGCGATCGGGTTCTGGCGGTTCTCACAGGGACAGCGGCCTGCGTCATGTAGTACTCCCTAACGTGCGTCTGGCACCGTGACCTAGGCGGTTACGGTGCTATCGTCCTGTGTGGCGGGTTCAGTTGTTTCAGATGGCGCAGCATCGCGCATGACGGGCGTAATCACCTGTGCTGGCGCGTCTGCCTCGTTGGGCTGCGCCTGCAGGCGAATCGTGACCTGCGGCGCACCCAGCGCCTGGCCCACTTCACGCACAGCCGTGCGCAGGATATCGTCGATGGTGCTCTGCGTGGTCAGGCGCGAAGCGATGGTATTCACCGTGCGTTCGCGCTCTGTGGCGCGGCGGCTTTCGGCAAACAGGCGGGCATTTTCGAGGCTGACGGCCAGTCGGTTCGCCAGTTCCTGCGCCAGCTCCAGCTTTTCAGCGCCAAAACCAGCCGAGGGCAGCTCCCATTCGACCACGCCGAGCGTCTCGCCACGCAGCACCACCGGCACCGCAATCGGGATGGTGTTGCGGCTGGTCATGTCGCCGGCCACAGCGCGCAGCTCGGCCATCGCGCGGGCACGCAGCACAGTGGTATCCGCCGACCGCGTCTCGCCGTCCGACAGCAGCGCGTCAAAGCCAGCGCCCTTCTCCAGCATGGGCCGGCGCTGGTCGCGCATGAATTCGGACCAGGCGCGGCGCGTGGCAGCGCGATTGGTCGCTTCCAGCTCCAGCGAACGGCGGCTGTTTTCCTCATACAGACGGGCATTCTGAATAGCGATGGCGATCTGCTCGGACATCGTCTGCAGCACGTCGATCAGGTCCTGCGTGAAAATATCGGGCGCCTTGCTCTGCACGTCCAGCGCGCCGATGATTTCGTCGCCCAGCATGAGCGGAATGGCCAGCTCGGCGCGGGTATCCGGCAGGAATTCATTGCGGCGGTGCACCTGGCTGGCGGCTGTATCACGCGCCAGAATCAGGCGGCCCTGCTCGGTCACCTGGCCGATCACGCTGATGCTGCCCACCGCCAGCCGGTGGCCGCGTGCCAGCAGCTGCTGGCCGACAGCGCCCGTGCTGGCGCGCACGACTGCATACTGACGGTCGCCATCCAGCAGGAAAATCTGGGCGTGATAGATGGACGGGAAGCGGTCGATAATCAGGTCCACCACGCGGCTCATCAGGCGGTCCAGGTCACGCTCTGCCGAGGCATAGCGCGAGATATCCTGCGTCGCCTGAATGTCACGCGTGCGGGTGGCCACGCGGTTCTCCAGGTCGTTGATCAGGGCGGTCATGGTGCTGCGCATCGTCTCGACCGAACCAGCCAGACGCCCAATTTCGTCCTGGCGATCGACTTCCGGCATCGGCTCGTTCAGATTGCCCGCCGAGATAGCGTCGGCAGCGCGGCGCAGACGGCCCAGCGCAGGGGCCAGCAGCAGCTGCACCAGGAGCGCCACGGCCAGCACGACAATCGCACCACCGAGGATCACGACAAAGTTTCGCACGTTGAAGATGCCAGCAGCCTGAGACAGCGCGGCCGACTCAGGAATCTGGGTGATGAGCGCCAGCGGGGTTCCGCGCACAGCAGTGTAATAGCCGATCAGCGGAACGCCGTCCACATCGTATTCCTGCGTGCCGGTGCCGCCTGCCAGCGCCAGATTGACCAGCGCGGCGGCGTCTAAAGCATTGGTACGCATACGCATTTCAGTCGGGCTGAGAATATCCCCCTGGCCAGACTGCAAATAACTGATGCCTTCGTAGTCCGCGCGCGGAAATTGCAGCGCCGGATAAATTGTGCGCGAATTGCTGATACGGCCGATCAGATATCCCAGCACACGGCCGTCGCGCCAGGGGATGGCGACTGCCTGCTCAATAATGCCGATGCCGTAGATTTCTGAAACCGCCAGCGTGCGCAGCTGGCCATTCAGGGCGTTGGCTTCGGCGGCGCGGAACGTGGGCGAATCGGCTTCATCGCCGGTGCTCAGGCCGATCGAGGTGGACAGGTCGGAACGCGCCAGCACATCGCCGCGCCGGTTGACCAGACGCACGGTCTCAAACAGCGAGGTTGCCGGATTGAGCAGCGAACGGCTGAGCAGTGCTTCCACGTCATCGTCGCGCACGGTCGGCAGGTCGATGTCAATGTCCGTGCGCACGCCGCCGATGAGCAGCGATTGCAGCACGCGCACATTGGTCACGTTGCTCACGAACGAGTCGAGGCTGGCGGCCGACTGCTGCACGTTACCAGCGATCACCGCTGCCTGCTGGGCGCCCGCCTGTGCCACAATTGAAGATGCATTTTGCACAGAAACATCCTCAATGGCAGAGCGCAGCAGCGACGTCGCCGGAATCAGCAGCATGACCATGCCGAAAGTGAGCACGATCACCAGCTTGAACCAGATCGGGTAGTTGTTGAGGTTGAGCAGACGCAGCATGGCTAGGCCGATCCATTTCTCGCGGGAGGCGTTTCATCGGTCAGTGGGGTGCCCGGCAGGCGCGGCGCATGTTGTCCGTTGCCCGGTGCCACAGCGGGCAGATCTGCACGCTGCGGGGTCGCGGGGCGGTTATCGCTGAACATCTCAGGCTGCACCACCACACGGGTGCGAATCGCGCCCAGCGCGTCGTTGAAGGTATCGGCAGCGCGCTCCAGCAGCACGTCGATGTCGTTGGCCATCAGCAGCTGGCTGGCCACCTCGCTCGCTTTCTTTTCGCGCGCGGCCAGCGACTGGCTCTGCTCAAAGAGGCGCGTGTTTTCCAGCGCGATCCCCAGACGACCGGCGACGGTTCGCGCCAGTTCAAGCTGGCGTTCGGTCACAGCCTGGCCGGCGGGCAGCGCGAACGCCATCGCGCCCAGCACCTCACCGCGCAGCAGGATCGGCACATTCAGCACGGTATTGGCCTCATGCTGCTCGACCAGCACATCGCCCTTCGACAGCGCCACACGCATACTTTCGCTCATGGTGCTGGCCATCTGGAACGAGCCATTCTGGAAGTCGTAGCCAAAGGTGCCACCACGTGCAGACGTATAGTTATTCCAGCCCTGCGCCACCGTCTGGCGGGCACGGCCCTGATACTCGGCCAGTTGGGTACGGGCGCGCGCGATCACCTGTTCCTGGTCATTGACCGTACGCACGAGGTCGTCCAGCGTTCGCAGGCGGCCCAGCGCATTGGCAAAGCCCTCCACCAGCAGCGCAAGCGCATCAATTTCATCGCCCGACAGCGGCTCAGTCTGGTCAGACTGGATACTGACCACGGCCAGCACGGCATCCCCCAGCAGCACCGGCAGCGCGACGGCATGGCGCGAGGGCACCAGCACGTGCACGTTGCGCGGCGGCGCATCATCAGACGAGACACGCAGCGGCTCGCGCTCACGCATCACATGGGCGATGACCGAGATATCACCGGCGCTGGCAGTGCTGCTGGCGGCAATCTGGCCCTCACCGATGCCCAGGCGCAGGCGTCGGCTGACAGCGCCGTTCGCGTCGATCAGCAGAATCTGCCCCAGCGTATAGTCCAGGTCATTCTGCACGATGCTCAGCAGGCGATAGTACAGGTCATTTTCATTATCGGCAGTCGAAAATTCATTGGCTGCGCTGGCGATAACGCGCAGGCGGACGCTGCCTCGGCGCGCCATGAATGCGGCACGCTCGGCCGAGCCGGTAAAGGCGAAGATGAAGAGCGCGCCAAACCCAAGCGCCGCCAGCGCCTCGATGGTATTGCCAAAGGCGGCTTCATTCAGGCGGGTGAACTGGGTACGCGGCAGCGATGCCTGCACCGTGCCGCGTACGGCCACCACCGCGATCAGCACGACCATGAGCAGCAGGAATGAGCGACGGCCGAGCAGCACACCGGCGGCCACCAGCGGGATCACCAGCACCAGCGGGGACGATGTCAGCGACAGCACCACCAGCGAGGTATTGACCAGCAGCGTAAACACAAACAGCGGAACCGCCAGCGCCAGCCGTCCGCTTTGCAGCAGCAGGTACGTGGCGCTCAGCGCGATAATCGCGTAAGCGATGATGAAAGCGACCAGCGCAGTCACTTCCCCAAGCAGGCCAGCCGCCATGATGCCCAGCGTGATGAGGGCGGCCACGATGCCCACCAGCGACATCACGGACAGGATGGCTGCGCGGCGCTGGTCAGACTCGCTGGGATAAGAATAGCGAACGCGGAAAATGCGGCGTAATGGATTCACGAGCCGCGGCCTTTCTGCTCACCCGTCACCGATAATTCAGATGCGCCCGCCCCCAGGCGAATCGAGGCGCGTTCCGCGCCCAGCGCATCGCTCAGTTCGTCCAGGGTGATGCGCAGCAGTTCGTCCACGCTGCCCACCTCCTGATAGCGCGCCGCGATTTCGCTGATGCGCTGTTCCTGAGCGGTCATTTCCTGCGCTTCTTCAAACAGCCGGGCGTTTTCCAGGCTGATGGCCAAACGAGAGGCGACCGCCTGCATCATGCCCAGTGCTTCCTGTTCGCTGCCCGCGCCCGGCTCCACTTCAATCGCGCCGATTACCTCGCCGCGCAGCATGACGGGCACGGCGACGATCTGCTGTTCGCCATCCTGCCGCGTGACCGATTTGCCTTCAGAGCTGGCGCGTGCCAGCGCGTCCGTCCAGCGGTCATCGCTGAGCAGTGTCTCCTGCTGAAGCGTGATGCCGGTCATACGTTCGGCGGTATAGCCCTGCCACGAGGCGCGCGTCAGCTCGCGGTTCAGGCGCTCGACCTCGCGCAGCGCTTCTTCCGCGCGCTCATACTGGCGCCGGTTTTCTTCCGCCGCCGCCGACTGCGCTTCAATCAGGCGTACATTGCGCAGGCCGGTCGCCAGCAGGTCGGCGATAATCTGCAGCGCGCGCTGGTCAGTGGGCGAAAACGCATTCGTGCGGGCGCTTTGCAGGTCCAGCACAGCGACCACTTCCTGGCCATCTTTCAGCGGCAGCGCGATTTGCGTGCCGGACTTCAGGCGCAGGGCATCATCTTCCGGGCGATAACGCGCGGCTGTCAGCGGATTGACGGCGAGCGTGCCGCGCAGGGCCACCTGGCCAATCGTGCTGACCGCGCTGACGGGCAGGCGCAGATCGGTATTCGGGGCGTGCGTGCTGGCCGCCAGCGTCGCCTGGCCGTCGCGTGCATTCAGCAGGAACACCTGCACGCGGTCGTAGCCAAAACGCTCCTGAATGAGCGCGACAGACTGCATCAGCACATCGTTCACATTGCCCGTGCCGGCGACGATGCGCTGAATACCCGCGCCCGTGTCAAGCTGGGCACTGGCACGCGCGCTTTCGCTGAAGGCCCGCGTGACCGAGTTCACAAACACGCGTGTGACCACCACCAGGATGACCAGCGCGGCCATCGGCACGGTATAGATGAAAATGGCATCGGTGAAACCACCAGTGAGCGCCACACTCTGGGCGATGCGCAGGCCAAAGCCGCCAAACACGACCAGGGCCGTCATCAACAGCACCAGACTGCTGGCCTGGGTCGCGGCCAGCAGCAGCACCAGCGTGCCTGCCAGCAAATTGGTCGGGTCAAAGAAAAAGGCAATCAGATATGTGGCGATCAGCACGAGCGTGGCCGGTTCAAGCTGGTCATGGCGGATCAGCCAGAGCGCCAGCCCACTGGCCGTGACGAATACGAGGAAGGCCAGCACAGCACCGCCATCCACCGAACGGGTATTCAACCCCGTCAGCAGGACGACCGCCAGCCCCAGCCCGCTGATGACCAGGCCGAGGATGCCAAAAGCTGCCACCAGGCGGGTGCGCAGCGCAGTGAAGTCAGACAGGCCGATTGAGGCGGGGCCCTGATACGATGAAACAGCCATCAGCGACTCCCTCCATTATCGGATTTGGGCGTACCCAGGCGAATCGCTACGCGCCCGGCAGACAGCGTATCCTGCAGGCCGCGCGCGGTCTCCGCCAGCAGCGTATCAATATGATTGGCCGAGCTCATGCGCTGGCCCAGCACATTCAGGCGCGACTCGCGCTGCGCCAGACGTTCGGTCTCCTGGTACAGGCGGATGGTATCGAGCGCAGTACCCAGTCGTTCGCCCACGGTCTCCAGCAGCGTCTGGTCGTCATGGTCGAGCGGCCCGCCTTCCACCTCAAATTCCATCGCGCCGATGACCTGGCCGCGCACACGCAGCGGCACGGCCACCACATGCACATTGTCGCGCGCCACCTGCACCGTCACTGCATCGCGCACGGCCTGCTGCAACGTCGGGCTGTCGGTTTCGCGCTGCACCATGCCAGATTGCAGGTCAAGCTCCACCGCGTAGTGCGAGCGCGTCTCAGTCAGCAGGCGATCCCAGCCTTCACGCGTAAGCTGGCGGTTCAGGCGCTCCACTTCGCGCGAGGCGGCGCGGGCTTCTTCAAGCAGACGCTGATTTTCCTGCAGGCGGAACTGCGTTTCAGCGGCCAGGCGGTCGTTGTCAATCACGACGGCGATGGTGTCGGCCAGCGCCTGGAAAATCGGCAGGTCTTCTTCGGCAAACGCATCAGGCAGGCGGCTTTGCAGGTCGAGCGCGCCGATGATGAGGTCGCCCAGTTTCAGCGGGAAGGCGGCTTCAGCGGCGGTATCAGGCAGCAGCGGGTTAGGCCGATGCACCGGCTCACCCGCACGCGTCACCACGGTCGTGCCGGAGCCGGTCACCTGGCCAATGACCGACTGGCTGGCAACAGGCAGACCGTGGCGGCGCTCCAGAAGCTGGCGGCCTGCCTCGCCGGTACTGGCGGTCAGGCGGGCGATCTGGCTTTCATTTTCGATCAGGAACACCTGTGCGTGATAAATGGCAGGATAGCTTTCCACAATCAGCGCCACGGCATTCGAGAGCACCTGCTCGGTGGGCGCCTGCTGGGTGATGCGGCTGGAGATACCCGTGGTGATCTGGGCGAGGCGCAAACGCGACTGTGAGGCGGCCAGCGCAGAGTCGGCCGCTGTGCCGCGCTGCAAACGCAGAAAGAAGAACACCAGCACGGAGATGCCCAGCAGGATCGGAATGACCTGAATCTGCGCGATGATGGTGGTCGGCGGATGCAGCGGGAAGACCGACGGCTGGATCACGCCATAGACCAGCAGCACGAGCGACGCGCTGACGGCAGAAATAGCGGCGGCCCGCCAGCCCAGCATCACGCCCACCGAGACAATCAGCAGGCCCATGACCATGTGCATCGCCGAAAAGCCGATGATGACCGCGGCAATCGCCTGCATCGCAATCAGACCGGTCGCAATCAGCGGCGCCTGCGGTGAACCCCGGCGGTTGCTGATATACGTCGCGACGATCATCACCACGAGGAAAGTCGCCATCGCGAGCGCGATCAGCCCCTGCGTGGTATTGAGAATATCCCCGCGCGAGGTCACGCGGACGACGGCCAGCACCGGCAGGATAAACAGCGGCAGCAGGCCAGTGACATAAATCATGGAGGCGCGTTCGCGCGCTTCTGCGGTATTGTAGGCTGTCAGCGGGAACAGCCCGCTCAGGAATTCGTTCATGACTGGCCTTCCCTCTGCCCGGCAGGCGTCACATCAAGGCGGATGCGTCCGCGGCGCGCGCCCAGCACATTGCCAAGCTCGCGCACGGTGATGGCCAGCAGGTCTTCGATATCGGAGGACCGCTGATACTGCGCGGACAGGTTGTTGACGAGGGACTCGTTGCGGGCAATGCGCTGCTGTATATCGGCGCGGCGGCGGGCGTCGGTGATGTACTGCACATTTTGCAGCGCGACCGTCAGCTGTGCGCCAATGATGCCCATCAGCTCGGTCGTCTGCGCGCTGAAGCGTTTGTTGGGCTCATTGATGTCCAGACCGATCGACCCGATGACCTCACCCGAGATAAGTAGCGGCACCACCGCAATCGCGAAAATGCCGATGCGCTTAAACAGCTCGCGATTGTCTTCTGGCAGTATCGGGTCATTCTGGGCATCCTCGATGATGATCGGGCGGTCCGGGTCACGCAGGGCCATTTTCATCAGCGGGTTATCGCGCATGTTCAGCGTCGTATTCAGCGCGGCAGTCAGCGGATACTCGCTGACAACCGTGCCAAAATCGCGATTTTCGTCCAGCAGAATCACGCCGACATGATCGACGTCGAGCGCACGCACAATAGCATACGAGGCGTAGTTCAGCAGCTCCTGCTGGTCGGTATAGCGGGCGATGCCGGTCGAGATCTGGTTGATGGTCGCCAGCGTCTGCACCTGAGTGGCCAGCGAGTCGGCAGAGGCACGGGCCTGCATCAGCAGGCGCTGGTTTTCAAAGACTACAGCGGCCTGGTCGACCAGGTTGCGCAGCGCGCGCAGGCGCGGGGCCGGCACTTCCAGCGGCTGGGGATGGGTGAACAGCAGCAGGCCGATCAGGTTCTGCGCGGTCACCATCGGCGCCATCAGCAGCGCAGATACCTGCTGGCCTGTGAGGCGGGCTTTTTCGTCATCTTCCAGAAAATAGTCTTTGGCCACATCGGGCACATTGAGGATTTCGACCGCGGCCACAGCATCGCTGGCGGGGTATTCGCTGATGGGGCGGGTGATATCGGTCCGGCGCACCTGGCCATTTTCGACCACCGCCTGGATGATCGCCATCGTCTGGTCCGTGGGGCTGATCAGGGCCAGCTCAGCGCGGGCAAAGCCTGCATCGAGGAAGCTGTAGATGGCTTCCAGAATTTCAACCGGGTCGCTGGAGCCGTAAATCGTGCCAGACGCCTGATACTGCTTTTGCAGCAGGTCTGAAGTCGCCTGCCCCGGTAGTGGCGGATTGCCCATGAGATGCTCCAAAACGCGCTAATGCCTTGTCGGGCAGATCATAACTTCAGAGTTGGATGAGGTGCGTTACTTCCATTCCCAGACTTCCTCGCCAGCCAGCAGCTTGCGAATCTGCTCGGGGAACCGTTCAGCGTCCAGCGGCTTGCCCAGGAACCCGTTAAAGCCGGATTTCCTGGCCTTGCGCATCTGATCGTCGCTGGCCTCAGCCGTAACGGCGACGACGCAGGTATCTTTCAGTCGGGGGTTGGCACGCAGCTTTTGCAGCGCCTGATAGCCATCTTCATAAGGCAGGCGAATATCCATCAGGATCAGGTCGACGCGCGGCAGCGTGTCGGCAAACTGCACCACCTGCCAGCCAGAGGTTTTCCATTCGCATTTCTGCACGCCCATAAAGGCCAGCATGCGCGCAATCAGCACGAAATTCGGCACATTGTCTTCCACCACCAATACATGCGCATCACGCGGATCGATCACCTGGCGCTGGGGGGCATCTGGCGTGGCCGGAACAGGCAGCGGCGCTGACCAAGTAACCTGGGCAGGCGCAGCGGAAGACGTCGTGGGGGAAGATGGCACAGCAGGCGTAGCAGTTTCTTTTGGGGTATTCGCAGCGTCAGTCATTTTTGATCCTACGCTTCTTCAAATAGGCCATCACTTCATCCGGGAATTTATCGATGTCGATCGGCTTTCCGATATAGCCGTCACACCCAGCAGCCAGTGTCCGTTCGCGGTCTCCCGTCATCACGTTCGCCGTCAGCGCCACCACCGGGACGGCATCCAGCGCAGACATTTCCCGAATCTTCTGCGTCGCTGTCAGGCCATCCATCTCCGGCATGCTCAGATCCATCAGAATCAGGTCTGGCGGGTCCTGCTGCGCCATCAGGATACCTTTCATGGCGCTGTTGGCCTCCACCAGCTCGAACTCGTAATCGGAGGCCATTAACACGCGACGAACCAGCATGCGATTGGCGTCATTATCTTCAATGTACAGAATGCGCGGCATCGTTTCACCGTTCATGCGCGGTCCAATGCGAGTGCATCATGACGCCTGTTGAGATTATAGGGAGGTGAAGCCAGCAACACCAAAAACTCGCTCATCGGTTTAGACGCGTTTCATTAACACTACCATGATTATATGCGCCGGAAGCACAAGGGAATGTAAAGATCGCTGAGAATCTTCAGAACAATGGGCGGGACGTGGTATGCTATGGGCACGTGTTTACATCTAAGCGAGGATACTACTATGGCTGAAAAGTTCTACGGCGAAGCCCCGAAGATGACCATCGATTCGGGCAAGAAGTACACCGCCCAGTTCAAGACCAGCAAGGGCGATTTCCAGATCGAATTGTTTGCCAAGGAAGCCCCGATCACGGTCAATAATTTCGCCTTTCTGGCCAATGACGGCTTCTACGACGGTGTGCGCTTCCATCGCGTCATCTCCGACTTTATGGTGCAGGGCGGCGACCCGACCGGCACCGGCCGCGGCGGCCCCGGCTATAAGTGGAATGACGAGAAGTCGGCGCTGGCGCTGAAGCATGAAACCGGCGTGCTGAGCATGGCCAATGCCGGCCCGAACACCAACGGCTCACAGTTCTTCATTACGCACAGCCCGCAGCCCCACCTGAATGGCAAGCATGCCGTGTTCGGCAAGGTCATTGGCGACGGCATGGGTGTCGTGAACAGCATCCGCCAGGGTGACGAAATGATCACCGTGCGCGTGGTGGAATCCTAACCCGCAATCCCTGAAAACAGCGCATCCGGGGTGAGTTTATTCGAGTCACCCCGGATGCGCCTGATCCGCCAACAGCCTTTCCCCCAGACAACCCTTTTTTGAACAGCTTATTCAGGCTCTGGCCTGCCCGCCGAGTACTGGTCATTCACGCCATGTGCGGCCAGCAGCGCCCGATAGCGGACGTGAAAGTCGCGCACATAAGCCGGGTCAGACGCCAGCGGGCGGCGCATGTCGTAAGCATCTTCATGATTCTGCTGATAATAATTCGGCTTCACGCCGTGAATATCAAACCCATATTTGCGGTAGAGCGCCTGCGCGCCCAGATTGCTCACGCGCACTTCCAGCACCATATACTGCGCGCCCAGCACAATCGAGCGGTGAATCATCGCCGCAAAGACCAGCTCGCCAAAACCGCTGCGGCGCAGGTCTGGATGGCTGGCAATCGTGCTGATGTGGCCTTCGCCATTGATGAACCACAGGCCGCCATAGGCTACCAGCGTCTGCCCGTGGGTGGGATGGTGCATCAGCCGGCTCCAGGCGCGCCTGATGGGATTCACAGCCGGGGCCAACGGGGCGGTCTGCTCCAGCACCACCATATGACTGTAGGTGCTCTGGCTGACCTCATAGGCATAGGAACGCGCACTCCAGGGCGGCGTAAACGACCGATGCTCGATCGCCATTACGTCCGGAATATCCTGCAAGTGCATGTAGCGCAGCAGTAAGCTCATTGGCGGCGTCCAAAAATTCAACTGCATATCATGTGGAACAGGGACGCGCAGCGGGATGCCGACGCATCGTGGCCTTCAGCGGGCAGCTTCAGGGTGAGTCTTTTGTCTTGGCGTATACCGGCACGATGCGCGCCGGGTCAAAGGCCGCGGCATCCGCCCCGTCGAGTTCATCGCCCAGGCCGGCGCGCAGGCGCAGCCAGGCTTCTTCGGCCAGGAATCCGGCACGGCGCAGGCGCACGGCCGCGGGAACCGGCGTGATCGGCATGCCATCCAGGCGGGCCTGTGCCAGGCGGGCACGCGCATCGGCGTCAATTTCGCCGCTGATGAGTGCCGGGCCATCGATGGTGTTGAGCAGGGTTTCCCAGTCCATCGTCTGCGGCTCGACCCGCGTCACCCAGCGGCCACGACGCCACTGATAGCTGGCAGCAATCACGCGGGTGCGCCCGGCCTGCACCACCGCCACCAGTCCCCCCTGAAAGTGAGGCTGGGCCGAGGCCAGAATATCGAGCGTGGTCACGCCGACCAGCGGCAGGCCGCGCGCAGAGGCCACGGCTTTGGCGAACGACACGCCCACGCGCAGGCCGGAATACGTGCCCGGCCCGATCGCCACGGCGACCGCTGACAGCGGGGCATCGCCCAGACGCAGCAGCATCTGCTCCACGGCAGGGGCCAACTCGACCGTATGGCGATTGACACTGCGCCACGTCTGTTCATAAAACAGCTCTGCACCATCGTGCAGCGCCACACTGATATTTTGGGTTGCTGTATCAATTGCCAGCAGCATGCTTTACGCTTTGCTCTTGTTCAGGATAAGGTGACGGCGTCACGATCAGCCGTAGGTAATGCCGCGGAATTCGTTCAGCAGATGCTCATAGCGTTTGCCGTTGGCCTTGAACACCAGGTTGCGCCGCAGCGCCTCCATGATGCCCAGGTTGATCCACAGATGCTCCGGCGGCAGCCAGGGCTCGATCTGCTCCGGCCATTCAAACACCACACACGAGCGCGGGCCGAGGATTTCCTCCAGGCCAATGCTCTCGACATCTTCATCGGTTTTCAGGCGATAGCAGTCCAGGTGATACAGCAGCACATCGTCTTTGGCGCGCGCATGCTGATGCACCAGATTGAAGGTCGGGCTGCTCATCGGGGTGGTCGCGCCCCAGCCCCGCCCCAGCCCTGCCGAAAAGACCGTCTTGCCAGCGCCCATGTCGCCGGACAGGCAGATGACGTCGCCTGGCAGCAGCAGTGTGCCAAGACGTGTGCCCAGGCGGGCGGTCTGCTCCGCGCTGTGGGTAATAATATCGAGTTCGCCTTCTTTGAGGATGGGCACGCTGGTCCTCACACACGGGTGCTTAACAATCCACGCGATTATACATGATTTGCGCCCAACTTTTGCCAGCAGATGCGTCGCACTTCCGCCTGTTGTGCAGGTCAGGCGTAGCCTGCCCGCAGTGCAGCAGGCAGATGAAAGGCTCAGCGCAAATCTGAAAATGGGTTTACCGTATACAGATACACGCTTTGTATTCGCTTTGAAAGGAAAGAACCCGTCATGAAACGCCATGCCGCGGCCTTATTGCTGGGCGCAAGCCTGCTCATCGTGGGAGGCGCAGCCCTGCCCGTGCAGGCCCAGCTTATTCCCCAGCCGATTCTGGACTCCGAGTCTTTTGCAGGCGATCCCCAAATCTATGTCGACTGGATGAATGTCATCTACGACCGCGTGGCCGCCGATGCGCTGTCAGCGCCGTCGGGCGCACGCGTGTATGCCTACGCGGGCATCGCAGCGTATGAGGCGCTGGTGCCCTTCATGCCCGGCAATCGTTCGCTCAGCTTCCAGCTCAACGGGCTGGATGACCTGCCGCTGCCAGAATTCCCGGAAGAAGGCTCGTTAGCCGAAAACATCGCGCTGTACGACCAGTATACGGTCATCAACGCGACCATGTTCTCGGTGGCTGCCGCGTTGTTCCGCGACAAAACGCCGGAATCCCGCCAGGCCTTCATCGCGCTGCGCGACGCCTGGATCGAGGCGCGCCTGGAAGCCGGCATCTCGCAGGAAGAAATCGACCTGTCGATCACTTATGGCGACCTGCTGGGTAAGGCGCTGGGGGACTGGATGTCCGAAGACAACTACATCCAGATTCGCCAGCGCGACCCCTATGTGCTGCCCAGCGACCGCCCCAGCGATTACCAGCTCACCCCGGAAGCGTCGCAGCCTGCCGAGCCCTACTGGGGCGAGCTGCGCAGCATGATCCTGCCCTATGAAAATGTGTGCTGGCAGGCGGAGAATTATTCCTTCAGCACAGAGGAAGACTCGGATTTCTACCGCCAGGCGCGCGAAGTATTCGATGTGGGCAACAACCTGACGCCAGAGCAGCGCGCTATCGCGACCTGGTGGGTGGATACCCCGGCGCAGACCGGCACCCCGGCTGGCCACTGGGTGCAGATCGAAAATCAGCTGGTGGAGGAACTCGATCTCGACCTGGGCCGCGCAGCAGAAATGTATGCGATGGTGGGCATGGTGCTGGGCGACTCGTTCATCTCGACCTGGGGACAGAAATACGTCGTGCTGCTGCTGCGCCCCGAGACCTATATCAACGAGAACATCAGCGCGCGCTGGCGCCCCTTCATCCAGACGCCGCCCTTCCCCGAATACCCAAGCGGACACTCGGTGGTTTCCGGCGCGGCGGGCGATATGCTGACGGCCCTGTTTGGCACCAACGTGCATTTCGTCGACCAGACGCATGTGCCCCGTGGCGACGCCCCGCGCGAATTCTTCTCGTTCACGCAGGCGGCCAACGAAGCGGCGATTTCGCGCCTGTACGGCGGTATCCATTATCGCGCGGCGATTGAAAACGGGCTGCGCTCTGGCTCGTGCATCGCCATCACCGCGCTCAACAACGTGGTGCTGCGTCCGTTCTCGCAGGGCGAATAACAAAACGGGCGACTCGTCGGGTCGCCCATTGGCACTAGTATGGTGATTCAGCGGGCGTGTCCAATAGTTTCCGGACACGCCCGCATTTTTATGAACGGGTGCTGCGCTTGTCACCATTGCTTACGCTGGCCTGCTGGCTGGTGCGGTCGCGCCGGATCAGGCCGGTGCGCTGGCGGGTGACGGCATCACTGCCATTGAGGCGGCGCTCGACATGCGGGATGCGGATGCTGAAGGTGCTGCCCTCGCCCGGCTCGCTGTGCACGGAAATCGTGCCGTCGTGGGCCTCGGTAATCCATTTGGCGATGCTCAGCCCCAGCCCCACGCCATCGTTACCCGGCGTGCCATTCAGGCCGCGTGCGCGCGATTCGTCGGTCTGGAAGAAGCGGTCAAACACGCGTTTCTGGTCTTCATGGCTGATGCCCAGGCCGGTATCCACCACTTCGACAATCGCGTCAGAGTCGGTGCGGCGCAGGTTCAGAGTGATGCTGCCGCCATCGGGCGTGAACTTGATCGCGTTGCCGACCAGATTCAGCAGCGCCTGCTTCAGGCGATCGGCGTCGCCATTCACGCGCACCGGCTCATAATCAGACACAGTCACTTTGAGGTCGCGGCCTTTGGCCAGCACTTTGGTGTCGCGGTAAATCTCGCTCACCAGCTCGTCCATGTCCATCTCGCGCTTGTCCAGCGAGATGCCGCCGTAGTCGGCACGGGCCAGCATCAGCAGGTCGTTGACCAGCCGGTTCATGCGCGCCACTTCGCCTTCCAGCGCATCCATCGACTCAGGGTCCATGCCATACCGGCGAACCAGGTCGAGGTGCCCGCGTACAGCCGTCAGCGGGGTGCGCAGCTCGTGCGAGACATCGGCCACGAAGCGCTGCTGTACGCTGAACATGTGCTGGATGCGGTCCATCATCGCGTTGAACACGTTGGTCAGGCGGCCAATCTCGTCCATCGGGCCGTCATAGGGCAGGCGCGTCTTCAGGTCGTCGCGGCTGACGATGCCTGCCGCGGCGTCCGTAATCACATCGATACGATGCATGGCGCGCTTGGCCATGCTCCAGCCAAGCGCGCTGGTGCCCACCAGCGCCAGCCCCATCTCGATCGCGATAATCAGCAGCAGCCAGCGGCTGGATTCGTTGACCTGATCCAGCGGCATGGCAGCCTGCAGCACAAACATGCGGTCGAAGATATTCACCGGCTGGCTGATGACACGCCACGCCCCATCGTTGATGATGGTATTGGACCACATGGTTTCACCGGCGCTGTTCTGCGCCAGCAGGCTGATTTCGCTGGTGAGGGCGTTTAAGTCCAGCGGCTCGGCATATTCAGCGATATTGCGCGAGCTGCCCACCAGCGAATGGCCATCTGCGTCGATGCGCCACGCCTGCACCATCATGCCGCCCGTCGTAAACACATCCATATCCGGCAGGTCGACGATGACTTCTTCGGGCGTATTGAACTGGCTCAGTGGATACGCGTTGGCGTTCGCAATGACTTCGTTGACAGAATTCGAAAGGGCGTTGTCCACCACACGCACCAGCGCAAAACGGGTGACGCCATACAGGGCGGCCCCGAACAGCACGAGCACGATGGTGAGGATCGCGGCAAACCACAGGATCAGCTTGCGACGGATAGTCAGGTTCTGTGGTACTTTCATAGGATTGCGTCGATCACGTCAGCCCGCCGGCGGAACTATTCTTCTTCACGCAGCACATACCCTACCCCGCGCACCGTGTGCACAAGGCGGGTTTCTTCGCTCTGCTCCGTCTTCTGGCGCAAATAGCGCACGTATACTTCGATGATGTTGCTCTCGCCGCCAAAGTCGTAGCCCCACACACGGTCAAAAATGACATCGCGGGTGAGCACCTGGCGCGGATTGCGCATGAACAATTCCAGCAGCTCGTATTCCTTGGCCGTCAGGTCGATCGGGCGTTCGCCGCGATAAGCGCGGTGGGTGCCTGTGTCCAGCGTCAGGTCGGCAAAGCGCAGAATTTCCGGCTTTGAGGTGGGGGTGGAACGGCGGAACAGCGCGCGCACGCGGGCCATCAGCTCGTCCACCGAGAAAGGTTTCACCAGATAATCATCGGCACCGGCATCCAGGCCCAGCACGCGATCCTTGATATCATCTTTTGCGGTCAGCATCAGGATGGGGACTTCGCTGGCAGCGCGCAGGCGCTTGCACACTTCCAGGCCATCGAGACCCGGCAGCATCCAGTCCAGCACGACCAGGTCGGGCGGATTGTCGCGGGCAATCGCCAGTCCACTCTGGCCATCCCGAGCGACACTCACCCGGTAGCCTTCATAAATCAACGCCCGCTCGATAAATTGCGCGATGCGCGCTTCATCTTCAATTAGGAGGATGCGTTCTCCTGCCATGTAACAACTCTTCCGGGATGGATGATACCTGCGAATCTAATGCAAATATTAATGAACATTAATGAGTGGCACGTGAGACAGATACCAAAAAAAGACGAAAGAATCGCGCGGGCTGATGCGGCAATTGCCAGTCAGGTATGCGTGGGGCTACAATGCGCGTCTATCAATCAAACACTCAGTATTTGTGGAGACGATGCACATGGCAGCATATGACGTAGTGGTAGTTGGTGCGGGGCCCGGCGGCTATGTGGCGGCGATTCGCGCCAGCCAGCTTGGCCTGAAGACCGCGATCATCGAGAAGAAATACTGGGGCGGTGTCTGCCTGAACGTGGGCTGTATCCCCTCAAAAGCCCTGCTGCGCAATGCCGAGCTGGCCCACATCCTGACCAAAGAAGCCGACAAGTTTGGCATCAGGGTGACGGGCGAAATCACGATGGATTTCGGCAGTGCCTGGAAGCGCAGCCGCGATGTGGCCGATGGCCGCGTCAAGGGCGTGCATTTCCTGATGCGCAAGAACAAGGTGGACGAATTTGACGGCTGGGCCACGTTCAAGGATGCCCAGACGGTGGACGTCACCCTGAACGACGGCAAGACCGAGACGATCACCTTCAAGCACGCCATCCTCGCCACCGGCGCGCAGACCCGCCTGCTGCCTGGCACCAGCCTGAGCAAGAACGTGGTGACCTACGAGGAGCAGATTATGGAAGAAAATCTGCCCAAGTCGATCATCATCGCAGGCGCAGGGGCCATCGGCGTGGAATTCGCCTATGTGCACAAGAACTATGGCGTGGACGTGACGCTGGTGGAATACGCGGACCGCGTGCTGCCGCTGGAAGACGAGGAAGTCAGCAAGGAACTGGAAAAGCACTACAAGAAGCTGGGCGTGAAAATCATGACCAGCACGAAAGTCGAGAGCATCGAAGATGTGGGCACTGGCGTCAAGGTGACCGTGATCGGCAAAGACGGCGCGCCGCAGGTGCTGGAAGCCGAGCGCGTGATGCAGGCCATCGGCTTTGTCCCGCGCACGCAGGGCTTCGGCCTGGAAAACACCGGCGTGAAGCTGACCGACCGCGGCGCGATCGACATCAACGAGAAGATGCAGACCAACGTGCCGAACATCTACGCGATTGGCGACGTGACGGCCAAGCTGATGCTGGCGCACGTGGCCGAGGCGATGGGCGTGATTGCCGCCGAGAATATCGCCGGGGCGCACACCAGCACGCTGGAATACATCATGATGCCGCGCGCGACCTACTGCCAGCCGCAGGTCGCCAGCTTTGGCTACACCGAAAAGCAGGCCCGTGAAGCCGGCTACGACATCAACGTGTCGAAGTTCCCCTTCCAGGCCAATGGCAAGGCGCACGGCCTGGGCGACGCGGTCGGCTTCGTCAAGCTGATCAGCGACAAGAAGTACGGTGAAATGCTGGGTGCGCACCTGATCGGCCCGGATGTGACCGAGCTGCTGCCAGAGCTGACGCTGGCGCGCTATGCCGAGCTGACGCCCGAAGAAATCGCCCGCAACGTGCACGCGCACCCCACGCTGAGCGAAGCAGTCAAGGAAGCGGCGCACGGCCTCGAAGGCCAGATGATCAATTTCTAGCGTTTAAAAGACAGGCGGGTGGGAGCGCCCATCCGCCTGTCCTGCGCTGTTTCACGCGACGCCGAGGCGCTTTCGCATCTCGAAGATGCGGTCCTGCGTCTCGCGTTCATATTCCCCGACATTGGACTTGATAGCCTGCTCATACAGGTACAGCGCAACAGCGAATCGGCTGAGCAGGCGGTTGCACTGCGCCATATTGAAGTAGCTGACGCCGGGCTTCTTCGACTTCCCGACGCGATCGTGCAGCTCGGTGAACAGCGCGAGGGCTTTTTCGTAGTGACCCAGCTTCATCTCGGCGTCGCCCTTGTAGAACAGGTGCGAGATATCATCCTGGCTGAGCGGCGTCACCTCGCCTGAAATTTCCGGCTTCATGCCCAGATGGACGCGCATCTCCTCGATTCGCCCCATCACTTCAGTCTCATACTCACCGATGCCCGCATCCAGTGCCTCCTGATAAAACAACAGCGCGTTGTCATAACGCTTGAGCAGGCGGTTACACTGGGCAATATTGAACAACGCCGCGGAGCGCCGCGCCATGCCTGCTTCCAGGGCGCGCATGTAGTAACGCAGCGCAGTCTTGTAATCTTTTTTCTGGAAAGCCTGCTGGCCACGCTCGAAATTCGGTTTCTGTTCGCTCTCCATATCCGCGATCTTTTTTTTGATTTCTTCGGCATATTCGCTAGCAGCCATACCTTCTGCAAGGCACTTTTGAAACTGCTCGATGGCCAGATCGCGGCGCCCCAGATTGTAGTAGCACTGGGCGATGTTATAGGTTGCAATACCGTTATGGTTGCCGTGGGCGGCGACAAAGGCATTGAAGGCATCGAGCGCCTGCTGGTATTCCCCGCCTTGATATAAGTCGTGGGCGGCCTCGAACATCTGCCGTGGGGTGGGGGCTTCGCTGGTCTCGGTTTCTTCCTGGCCTTTCAGCTGGCGCTGCCGCCGCCGATTCCCCAGCTTCTGAAATATTCCCTGCTCTGCGGATTGCTGCGACGATGATGTGGATTTGCGATGCGCAGTGGTCTGCGCCACGGGTTGCTGCAGCCGGCTCAGGACTTTTTGCTGCCCCATGGTGACACGTGTCCCCTCTTCAGGTAAAATAATTATTGTAACCTTCAGTTCTATAGCCTTCAGTATAGTATCAATCCATATTTTATGTCGCGCATACACCTGATTGCGCGTGTGTGTACTCACGAAAGGAATCTGAATGTCCGCTGAAGTATGGTCCGCTGTCGACGCCTGGTTTGATGAGCAGCTGATAGGCCGCGACGAAGCGCTGGAAGCCGCGCTGGCCGACACTGCCCGGTCAGGCATCCCGGCCATCAATGTCTCGCCGTCGCAGGGGAAGCTGCTGAATCTGCTGGCGACGACGCAGGGTGCAGGGCGCATCCTCGAAGTTGGCACGCTGGCTGGCTACAGCACCATCTGGCTGGCGCGTGCCCTGCCCGCCAATGGCGCGCTGGTCACGCTGGAAATCGACCCGAAACATGCCGCCGTCGCCGAGGCCAATATCGCCCGCGCCGGGCTGTCAGACAAAGTGCGCGTCATCGTCGGGTCGGCGCATGACACGCTGCCCGGCCTGATTAAGGCCAATGAAGCGCCGTTTGACCTGATCTTCATCGACGCCGACAAGGTTAGCACGCCTGCTTACCTCGATTACGCGCTGAAGCTGTCGAAGCCCGGAAGCCTCATAATCATCGACAATGTGGTGCGTAACGGCGCCGTGACAGACGCGACCAGCACCGACCCCAGCGTGATGGGCGTGCGCCAGGCGACTGCCGCCATTCGCGCCCATCCGCACCTGAGCGCCACCGCCGTGCAGACGGTCGGCAGCAAGGGCTATGACGGCTTCATTCTGGCCCGCGTAATGCAGGGATAAGGGCGGGTCTTGTCGCAGCGGCATAGCATGGTTTTAAATCAGCGCGTTAATGCTTTGCGCTGAGGCTGTTTTGGGGCTGAATCTATTCGCCCATGCGCTGTACTGTAGCGACAATTTGAACCGCCAAGACGCAAAGACCGCCACGATCAGAAGGATAAAAGCCGTCTGGCCGCGAACAGTCAGACCCGCCAGATTTGACAAGCGGCAATGCTCACAGCATCGCAGGTTGTTGATTGTGTTCTGACGTCCTGGCGGTTCATCGCTATTTTGCTGAAAGTAATGCAATCGGGCGCCTCGCGAGGCGCCCGATGCACTATCATCTACTCTTCAGCCAAACCTTCATGGCGTGTGCCTACACGACGATATCGTGTTCCTCGCGCGGCTGGCCCAGATAGCCTTTTTCCTGCGCCACGATGTCCGGATCCAGCTTGGTATACAGCGCCTTCGGCTCGTTCAGCGCCTGGCCCTGCGGCAGGGCGCGCTTCTTCCACTTGCCCACAGCCGCGCTGCCGTCATACGTCAGCCCCTTGTGCGGGCGTTCGCTTTCCTGATATTCGACAATCGACTGTGTGCCGAAAATCTGGCCGCTGTAGCCCAGGTATTCATGCACGGCCTGCGCCGAGAACGGCAGGAAGGGCGCCAGCACCACGTTCAGGTTGTCGATCACGCGCAGGATGGCGTAGACCGAGCGCGCGGCGTCGGCCGGATCTTCTTTAATCGTGGTCCACGGCTTGCGCCCGTCCAGATAGGCATTGGCCTCGCGCACCACGCCCATCGCGACCGACAGCGCCTCGCGCAGGCGCACCTGCTCGATCAGCGTCCCCACTTCCTCGAAGGCCGCCTCGCTGCGGGCGATCATCGCCTGGTCGGCCTCGGTCAGCGCGTCGAACGTCGGCACCTTGCCATCAAAGCGCTTGTAAGCGAAGCTGAGCATGCGGTTGACCAGGTTGCCCCACGCGGCCAGCAGCTCGCCGTTGACGCGGTTGTAGAAGCCTTCCCACGCGAAGTCGCTGTCGTGCGTCTCCGGGAAGGTGGCCGCCACGTAATAGCGCAGCGCGTCGGGCTGATACCGCTCCAGCACATCCGGCACCCAGATCGCCCAATTGCGGCTCTTGGAGAACTGTTCGCCCTCGATATTCATGAACTCGTTGGCAGGCACATCATAGGGCAGGCTGAGGCCGTTGGTGTCGTTGTATACGCCATCGATGCCCAGCAGTTCCGCCGGCCAGATGACGGTGTGGAAGGGGATATTGTCCTTGCCGATGAAGTTGTAGATTTCGGCCTCAGGGTTGTACCACCACTGCTTCCATGCATCCGGCTGACCGATATTTTTGGCCCACTCGATGCTGGCCGTCAGGTAGCCCATCACCGCGTCGAACCACACATACAGGCGCTTGTCTCCCCAGCCTTCCAGCGGGACCGGCACGCCCCAGTCGATGTCGCGGGTGATCGGGCGGCCGCGCAGGCCTTCACCGATGAAGTTGCGGCTGAAGCGCACCACGTTGGGGCGCCAGTGGCTTTCGTGCCGGTCCAGATAGCGCAGCAGCACGTCGGCAAATTTGCTCAGGTCGAGGAAATAATGCTCGCTCTCGCGCACGATCAGCGCGTCGGTCGGGTCATTCTTGCTGCGCGGATTGATCAGCCTGGTCGCGTCCATCAGGTTGGAGCAGTTGTCGCACTGGTCGCCGCGCGCGCTGGTGAAGCCGCAGATATAACACGTGCCCTCGACGTAGCGGTCGGGCAGGAAGCGGCGCTCTTTCTCGCTGTACATGAGCTGCTGCTTCTCCAGGTACAGGAAGCCGCGCTCCAGCAGCAGCGTGAAGATATCCTGCGCGATGCGGTGGTGGTTTTCGGTGTCCGTGTGCGTGAACAGGTCGTAGCTGATGCCCAGCTTTTGCTGCGTCAGCAGGAAGCGCTCGTGATACTTCTCGAACACCTCGCGCGGGGAGATGCCGCGTTTGTCCGCCTCGACTGAAATCGGCGTGCCGTGCGTGTCTGACCCGCTGACCATCAGCACCTGGTTGCCCTTCAGGCGGTGATAGCGCGCGAAAATATCGGCCGGCAGATACGCGCCCGCCAGATGCCCGACGTGCAAGTCGCCATTGGAATACGGCCAGGCGACGCTGACATGGATGTACTTGCTCATTCAAACAGACCCTTCTGAGCGGCTAATGGGGCCGCACTATGTAGGATTACCGCACAAAAAAGCCGCCTGTACAGGACAGGCGGCTTCGCTTTTGCGTATACCAAGCAAGAGGCGTGGCTTACCGTTGTCTGCCCTGAGGGGAGGACAAAAGCTGCATTCGCATCGAGACGGCCACAGACACTGTGTTCATGACGCCTAGTATACGCAAGTCGACGTTGGGAAGTCAAGCAAAGCGCGGTACAGTTTTGCCAGTATTCTGCGCCCTCCCGAACAGGAAAACGCCGCTGTCCACGCCTGCACTCACCCGCACCATCGCCAGCCTGACGCGTTCTGTTCAGCGTGCCCGTTCCCACACCCCCGTGCGCGGGCTGTCGCGCCTGTCGGCATGGCTGGCCGCGCATCTGCCGCCCTATGACGGGCCAGTGACGCTAAACAGCGGCGCAGTCGCGCAGGTGAACAGCCGACGCGGTGCGGATAGCACGCTGCTGTTCACCGGGGACTACCAGACCGCGCTAACGCACGTGCTGCGCACGCATACACGTCCGGGCGCGCACTGCCTGGATATCGGGGCGAATCTGGGTTTCTACAGCATCACACTGGCGATGGCCGCCGGGACATCCGGCCGCGTGGCGGGCTTCGAGGCCAATCCGCGCATGGCCGCCCGCGCCCGCGCCAATATCGCCCTGACGATGCAGACCGGCCGCGCTGCCCCGATCACGCTGGAAGAAAAGGCGGTCGATACAACAACTGGCACAGCCACCTTCCACATCAGCGCCAGCGACGGCAAGTCATCGCTGCTGGAGGTGAAAGCAGGCCGCGTGCTGGAGGCGATCACCGTGCCCTCGGTCAGCATCGACGATTATATGGCGTCGGCGGGCTGGCCTCGGCTGGATGTGATCAAGTGCGACATCGAAGGCTACGACGCGTTCGCGCTGCTGGGTGGCGCGGAAACGATCCGCCGCTTTCGTCCTTTCATCTGCTTTGAATACCACGCCGATGCCGACCAGCGAGGGACCATGCGCCTGCTGGACCTGCTGCTCAGCGCGGGCTACCAGCTCGACACGCTGACCATGCGCGGCGTGCGCGTGTCCTTCGAGCCAGAGCGCGTGCCTCGCGGCGCGCATGTCGATGTGGTGGCGCAGCCGACCTGAAAGCGCGCTACGGCACATCCACACCGCAGGTGCCCACCTCTGACGGGCAGGTGACCAGCGGCACGCCGTTGAACAGCACCTGGAAGCTGTCGCCCATCCAGAAGACGACCGCATCCGCCGACCAGTAGCCCCCCAGGCTGCGGCAGTTGCCCGGCAGCGTCGGCGGGTCCTGATAGGCCAGCGGGCGCAGGCCCACGCACGCGCCGGGGCTGAAAGCCGCCAGCGACAGGCCGCCATTGGCGCGCTGCCAGTAGCTGGTATCCACGCGCCGGTTATCCCCGGCAAACGAAATGGTCGAGATATCCAGCGGCTGCCCCGACACATTGACGGCGATGAACTGGTCGAAGCTCCATGTCAGCAGCAGGTCGACGCTGGTGGGCGGGATGGCTGTGGGCGTGGCGGACGGCCCGGCGGTCGGCAGGCTGGTGGGTGGCGCAGACACAGGCGGGGCGCCCTGGGCAGATACCCCGGCAATCAGCGAGCCTTCGGCCAGCGTGGTCAGCGAGATGGCATAGTCGGCCACGAAGGCGACGCCTGCGTGACGAATCAGCAGGCGATACTCGCCGTCGCCCGCCGGAATCACCAGCGCGCTGCGCGTCAGCGTGCCGTCGATGGTCGCCAGCGGCGTCTCGTCATCCCCGGCAAACAGGCTGAAGTCAAAGCGTCCCTCGCTCGTGTGGCGCACATCCAGCACCTGCTCGGTCACGGCGCCGAGGATGCGATAGCTCTGCACGGGGGTGTCTGCGCTCACGCCGCCGGTCACGGTTTGTCCGCCGATAATCAGCGGAGACAGCCCGGTATTTTCTGCGCCCTGGGCGGTGACAGCTTCGGGCAGCGGCGTCGGCATATCGGTCGGCAGCGGGAGCGCGGTCGGCGTGGGCGGCTGAGGCGGCTGTTCGCCCTCCAGCAGCGTCAGGTTGAAGGCGCCGGTGGTGCCGCCTGCGCCCTGTATCTGCACGAAATAGCGTCCGCTGGTCGCGATGGTGAAGGTGCCGCCAATGACCTTCTGCCCCGGCGGGCCGCTGAACGTCGAGACCACCGCGTTGGCAGCGTCGGCCAGCAGCATGACCGGGTTGAAGCCGTCTGTGCTGGTCTCCAGCCGAACGGTCAGCACCTGCCCGGCCGTCGCCTCGAAGAAGAAGCTGGGGGCAGTGTTGCCGGCGCCCACCACGCCGGTCGCCCCGCCATTGATCGTGATCGTCTCGACAGACTGCCCGACGACCCCGGCCAGCGGCAGCAGGCACAGCAGCAGGACAAAAGCGAACAGTCGGCGCATGGGAGAGCCCCTCAGGTGTGCGATATGATTAGGTGCTGCAACTATACCTGAAAGGCCTTCCCGGATGCACCCCTTCATCATTCCGCTGCCCCAGCCATACGACTTTCTGCGCACGTTTGGCGCGGCGGCGGCATACTATGCGCCGGGCGATACGCGCGTGGAAGATGGCATCGTGCGCTATCGCCGGCTGCTGCGCGTGGGCGATGCCCTGGCGCTGGTCGAATTGGAGGGCGTGCGCGAGGGTGAGGCAGACGCGCATATGCTGGTGCGCCTGCTGGCGTCACGCGGGGAAGTAGACCCGGAGGCTTTGCAGCGCGAAGTCGGGCATATCGCCTACCCGTCGCACGACCTGACGCCATTTTACTTTCTGGCCGAGGAGCATCCGTATCTGCGCGAGACGGTCATGGTGATGTGGGGGCTGCGCCTGCTGCGCTGCATCAGCGTGTTTGAGGCGCTCATGGTGACCATCATCGAGCAGCAGATTTCGCTGCGTTCGGCGCAGCGGGCCGAACGCTGGCTGGCCGCGACCTATGGCGACCGGCTGAGCTATCGCGGCGAGGATTACTTTGTGCTGCCGGGGGCGGCGCGCATGGCCTCACTGGATGTGGAGGCGCTGACGCCGCTCAAGATAACCTTCATCCGCATGAACCGGCTGCTGGAAATCGCCCGCGCCGAGGCCGATGGGTCGCTCGGGCTGGAGCTGCTGCGTGATACCGAGCCGGAGACGCTCTATCACGCGCTGGTCAGCCTGAAAGGCGTCGGCCACTGGACCGCGGCCTGGACGATGACGCGCGCACAGGGCACATTTCTGTATCTGGGCGGGGCCGATGTGGCGCTGCGCGCTGCCGTCAACCAGTATTTCTTTGGCGAGACGGGCCGCGCCGATATCGCCCGCATGGACGAAGCCTTTGCCCAGTTTGGCGAACATGCCGGGCTGGCCGCCTATTATGTCATCCTGCGCTGGGCCTTCGAGAAGTCCGCCTTCTGAAGCCTCGCTATTCGAGCAGCACGCCCACCGCCACCTGCCCGTCTGACCCGCCCAGCGCATGCGTGAGCACGACGATGTAGGTGCCGGTTGCGGGCAGGCGGATGCCCTGAATGCGGCTGTTCAGCGATTCACCATCATCGTCATTGGCCGCCAGCGGGGTGCCTTCTGCATCCAGCACGACGATCAGCGGATCAACCGTGTCGCCGGGGCGCGCCTGCGCGATCAGGCTGGCGGTCTGGCCACGTTCGCCCTCAAAGGTGAAGACGACCACGCTGCCCGCTTCCAGCACCGCGACGCGTGGCGTGCCCGATTCCAGCGGGCCACCCTGCTGCCGGTTGACCTCGTTCACGCCGACAAAGCGCAGATAGTCCGCCGCGGCGTCTTCAGGGCGGCCCAGCCGGTCATTGACGCTGGCGCGCGCCAGCGGCAGCAGCGGCAGATCGGGCAGCGCCTCCATGGCGATATCGAAGTCGCCCAGGCTGTCTTCCAGCCGCCCCATGGCCGCATACAACAGCGCCCGATTGGCATAGTTATCGCCCGATGGATCGAGGTCGATGGCGGCCGTGTAATCGGCTTCAGCGGCCTCGCCATTCCCGGTATTCTGATACACCTGCCCGCGCAGCGAGAGCAGGTTCGCCTGATATTCCGGCGTGTCGAGCACGCTCAGCCGGACGGCAGTGTCCAGGTCGGCCAGCGCGGCGTCGGTATTGTCTGCGCCCAGGTAGGTCAATGCCCGCGCAAAGTAGCCCTGCGCGTAGGTGGGATTGAGCAGCAGAAACAGGCTGAAATCGAGCGTGGCGCGCTCATACTCCCCGTTATTGAGCAGGCTGCCCCCGCGGTCATAGAGCTGCGGCAGCACCGCGCCCGGCGCGCCCGTCGTGGGCTGCTGGGGCTGGGCCTGCGGCTGTTCTGGCTGGGGCTGCTGGGCAGACAATGGCAGCGCGCCGAGTGCGGCGGCGGCCAGGCTGAGTCCGATGATGAGTTTTGCGCGTGTGCTGCCCATGGTGACGCCATCCTGTTTGTCTGGTATTTCCTGATTGTATGGCGACTTTGGGCCCCCGCGTCAAGCGATTCACAGCATCCGTTCAGCTTGCGCGGGAAATCACGGACGCGCAGGCACGCGCACCACGCGCCCATGATGCACGCTGAAGCGCGGGCCGTCCGGCCAGCGTTCGCGCACGCCCTCAGGCAGGTTCATCCAGTAGTTGATGTCGTAGTACTCGAAGATGCCATCGCCCAGCGCCAGGAATTCGTCCACCAGCGCGCGCGTATTCGGCTCATGCGGATGCTGCTCGGCTTTCCAGCGCTCAAACGGCCACACGCGCATGCGGGCGGTGCGGAATTCGTCCATATACAGCAGGCCGGTGACGCCATTCCAGTGCAGATAGTCCGATGCCTCGCAGTCGGCCAGCAGCGCATCGACATCATAAGGAATGCGCTGATGCCCGACTTCCCAGCGGTCGCCGTGGCTGGTCAGCAGGGCATAGCTGGCGGTCGCGGCGATGCCATCCAGCGGCAGGCCGGCCGAGCCAGGGTTGATGATCGTCAGCGTGCCCCCGTCTGCCCGGGGAATGACGCGCTCGAATGGCAGGTGAATATGCGCGGTCACCATATACGGTGCGGGCACGCCCGCCAGCTTTTCCGCCAGCAGGGCATCAGCCATATCGGGATACACGCCGGTCCACGGGTCGTTGGGCAGGCCGTGCGTGATATACAGCAGCGGCGCATCGTCAAAATGCAGCGTCAGCGCGTCGGGCAGCACGGCCAGCCGCCGCTGCCAGTCTGGCGAGATCGATTGTCGCAGCCAGCGCGGGGTGGTGTAGCCCTGCCAGTGAGCGGGCTCGCGCGGGGTGCGATGATGCAGCAGGTAGAACTCGTGATTGCCGCGCATCATGGTCCAGCCCTGCGCCGCGATGAATTCCAGCACGGCCTGCGAGTGTGGGCCGACGTTGATCATGTCGCCCGCCACGATAACAACATCGGGCGAGAACCCCGCCAGATGCGCCGTCACCGCCTGTAATGCAGGCAGATTGCCATGGATGTCGGAGAGCACTGCGAGTGTGGTCATTGGAAGTTAAAAGTTGAAAGGCGAAAGTTAAAAAGAACATATGACGCCGGAAATTCGTTCCGGTTTATATCACCCTTTATACACCGCCCACGCACATAACCTTAAGGGCGCGTCCGGTTTTGGAGGTAAAGCGCAGGGTATGCGCAGCATTTTACAGGCGAGCTTCTAAACGTCCGCAGGCTGGCACAGCCATCCTCTGGCAGGCCCTTTTCGGATGCGCGCACGGGGTCAAGCTGGCACTTGCAGGCGCATCGCGACATGGCCATCGCCCTGAAAGCACCGCTGAAATGGCGCATGAAACGGGATATACAGCAATACACGAATAACCAGTTTCCCTATATAGGGAACTGTTATTCATCCATTCCAGACACCTCGTCCAGCTCCATCAGCATGTGCAGCCCGCGTGACGCGCTGGCATGGCGGATCTCATCGCGGTTTCCGCTGAACACGTTGCGCTCCACGCGCAGCAGGCCGCCCGCGTGGGCCGCACAGATATACACCAGCCCAACCGGCTTTTCCGGCGTGCCGCCCCCCGGCCCGGCGATGCCTGTGATGCCCACAGACACATCCGTATTGAACGCGCCCAGCGCGCCCAGCGCCATCGCCTGCGCCACCTCCGCGCTGACGGCACCGTGCTCGATCAGCATATTGGCGGGCACGCCCAGCATCTTCTGTTTCGCTTCATAGGCATAGGCCACGATACCGCCAATCACATACGCGCTGCTGCCGGGCACGCGCGTCAGCCGTTCCATCAGCAGGCCCCCGGTGCAGCTTTCGGCCGCGCTCATCGTCCAGCCCCGCGCCAACAGAAACTGCCCCACCTGCACCGCTAGATCATCCCTCTGATTGCTATCCACGCACACGCACCTTTAAGATTCGATTCCAGATGTTAACGATGATATGAAATTCGTTCAATTCGTCTGATTTGCACTTGCCAAGCGCACTCACTTTCGCGCTATACTGTGGGATATCAGGCGAATTTTTTGGGAAAATAAGGGATAAACCCTGCGAATGGGGTACTGGGGCTGGCGGCCACTTGTGGCTGCATTCATGTGCGTCTGGGTTGCGGGATGCGACCTTACAGGAGAACCCGCGCCTGCCGCCTACGCCAGCCAGACGACCCTTGAAATCACGCTCACAGCAGGGAACACAGGCGACCGCGCCAGCCCATCTCCGGGCCTGTCGGCCATCCCCACGCGCGCCGCAGAGGCATCTGCCAGCCCTGCCACGGCCACACAGACAGTCTACAGCGGTGCCACCCGTCCCTTCAACAGAATCACACCGACGCCAGTCGGGCTCATCCTCGATCCCCCGGTCTGCACCCCGTCGCCGGGCGGACTGATGTGCCTCGGCCTGGTGCATAATCCGCTGCCCACCGCGGTAGAGCGGATCATGCTGCGGGCTGTGCTGTCTGGCCCGGATGGCGGCACAACCACATCAGTCTTGCTGACGACGGCGCTCACGCATCTGCCAGCCGGCGGACAATCCCCGTATCGTGCCATATTTGCCGGGGCAATACCAGCAGATCATACCGTTTTGGTCAGCTCCGTCAGCGCGGATACGGCGGTCGTGGGGCGCCCACAGGCGACAGTGGCGGAAACCAGCTTCAGCATCAGCGGCACACGGGTCAGCATGCGCGCCAGCATCGCCAATGACACCGACGCGCCCATTCAGCTCACCCGCGCGGTATTCATGCTGATCGGCCCACAGGACGTGCTGGAAGGCTATGTCGTGGTCCCGCTGGAGGCCGTTATCGTGGAGCCAGGCCGCAGTTACGACGCGTCCGCCACGCTGCTGCTGTCTGGCGCACGGGATATCGACCCGGACACCCTGAACCTGTCTGTGCTGGTGGAAACCGCCGGTTCAGGCGCACCCTGACAAACGCGTCAGCATGACCCGATTTCTGCCGGGAAAACAGTTTATGTTTACGCGTTCTAGCGGTATACTCTCGCCATATTACAATATTACACCATCGCAGCGTGGCATATGGTGCGCTGGGTGTCTTCATTCAGATTATCCGCACGGATACGAAATAGCAGAGGCGTTGATGGACGAGCGCAATGTGCATCGCGGCGACCAGGGAGGATCGGCATCCGGCCCCGGTTCCCCTGTCGGAATACCGGTACTGGAAGTCAGCGGACTTACCAAGCGATTTCCGGGTGTGCTGGCCAATGACCACATCAGTCTGAAGCTGCATAAAGGCGAAGTGCTGGGCCTGCTGGGCGAAAACGGCGCTGGAAAATCGACCCTGATGAACATGATTTACGGCCTGTACCAGCCGGATGAAGGCGAGATCCGCGTCAACGGCAAGCCTGTGACGATTCACGGGCCCAACGACGCCATTTCACGCGGCATCGGCATGGTGCATCAGCATTTCCAGCTCGTGCCCGTGCTGTCGGTGACCGATAACGTCATGCTGGGCACCGAGAGCATGCGCGGACGCATCTTCCTCAATCGCGGTGCGGCCAGAAAGCGTATCCTCGATATCGCGGCCCAGTATGGCCTGGAAGTGGACCCCGACGCGCTGGTGCAGGATTTGCCCGTGGGCGTGCAGCAGCGCGTGGAAATCATCAAGGCGCTCTATCGCCGCGCTGACATCCTGATTCTGGACGAACCGACCGCGGTGCTGACGCCGCAGGAAGCCGAAGGCCTGTTCGGCATCATGCGCACGCTGATCGACCGCGGCACCAGCATCATCTTCATCAGCCACAAGCTGAAAGAAGTGCTGGAAATCTGCGACCGCGTGCAGGTGCTGCGGCTGGGCAAAGTCGTTGGTGAGGCCGACCCAAAGACCAGCACAGAGCATTCGCTGGCCGAGCTGATGGTGGGCCGCGATGTCGTGCTGCAGGTGGAGAAATCGCCCGCGCACCCGAAGGACCATGTGCTGGATGTCAACAGCCTGGTGGTGACTGACGACCGCGGACTGACGGCCGTCAAAAGCCTGAACCTGCAAGTGCGCGCAGGCGAAATTCTGGGCATCGCGGGCGTGCAGGGCAACGGCCAGACCGAGCTGGTGGAGGCCATCACCGGCCTGCGCAAGCCCGTCAGCGGCAAGGTGCTGATCGACGGCAAGGATGTGACCGGCAAGCCCCCGCGTGATATCACTGAGGCGGGCACCGGCCATGTGCCGGAAGACCGCCAGAAGAACGGCATGGTGATGTCGTTTGCCGTGCGCGACAACATGGTCCTGCAAACCTACTACGAGCTGCCCTTCAGCAAGAGCATCCTGCGCGACGAGAAAGCCATCGACGCCAACGCCGAGCATCTGGTGAAGCAGTATGACGTGCGCACGCCCGGCATATATACGCCAATCGGCAAGCTGTCGGGCGGCAACCAGCAGAAAGTGATCGTGGCGCGCGAGTTTTCGCGGCCGCTGCGCCTGCTGATCGCGGCACAGCCCACCCGCGGCCTCGACGTGGGCTCGATTGAATACATCCACAAACAGATCATCGCCATGCGCGACCAGGGCGCAGCGGTGCTGCTGGTCAGCGCCGAGCTGGATGAAATCCTGTCGCTGAGCGATACCGTCGCCGTGATGTACGCCGGCAACATTATCGCCACGCTGCCGATCGACAAGGCCGATCGCAACACCGTCGGTCTGCTGATGGCGGGTGTCGTGCCAGACCATGCCCGCGAATTTGCCACACCAATGACCAAGGAGGTCTCGCATGGCTGAGGCAACCATCCAGCCCACTGCGCCGCAGAGCAGCACCCCTGCCCCGCGTGCAGCCGGCATCGGCCGGCTGTGGGGGCGCATCTCTCCCTCGCTGGTGCCGGTTCTGGCGGTCGTCACCGCGCTGATCGTCACCATCCCGTTCATGATTATCACGGGCGCACGCGGTGACGTCATCCGCGGGCTGCAAATCGCCGGCACCGCCTACAGCTCGCTGCTGGAAGGCTCGATCGGCCTGGTCATCAACGATGTCGTCTCGCAGGATGACCTGTCGCAGGCACTGGCGCTGGCCAATGCGCTGGCCGCCACCGGCGATCCACTGGACCGGCGCGACCTGCGCGGGCTGGCGCGCGGCATGACCACCGTGACTGAAATCGGCGTCGATACGGCGCGCACTGCCGCGGCTGCGGTCACGCCGTTTGCCGATCTGGAAGCCGAAGCGCTGACCGAACTGGCCGAGAGCATCCCGGATATGCAGGCCATCACTGAGGCGCGCCTGCTGGAGATTTCACCGGTCGTGGCCGAGCTGTTTGAGCTGCCGCGCAGCGAGGTCAGCGACCTGGCCGAGGCCTTCCGCACGGGCAGCGACCCCACCGACGAGCAGGTCGCCGCAGCACTGGCCGCAGCGCCCGCGCTGGCCGACTTCCCCACGCGTGACGAGCAGATCGCCGTCATGGCCATTGTGGAGGAATATGGCGTCGTCCGCCTGACGCGCCTGGAAGAACGCCTCGCGCTGCTGGAATCAGCCGGAATCGCGCTGGACAGCCAGGCCGCGACTGATCTGGCGGGCATCAGCGCACTGCCGGAAGGCGCAGACACCGCCCGGACATCCGCCGAAGTGCTGACGCTGGCCGACCGCGCCAATATCACCGACCTGACCGCGCTGAGCGAACAGCTCGAAATCATCCGCGCGATGTACACCAACAACCTGTTCACCAACGACGACGTCGTCACCGCTGTGACCACGGAGTTGGACATCGTCTCGCAGAACAACCTGATCGTGCGCCGTGCGGGCAACCGCCTGGTGATTGCGCCGGACGCCGGCACAGCGGGCATCATCTACACCGACACCGTCGGCCTGACCGCTGAAACCGCCCCGTCGGCTGAGGCGCCAGCCGATGCGCCAGTCGATGCTGAAGCAGCTCCTGTCGCGGATGCCCCCAGCGGCGCCAAGCCAAGCGTCGCGTTCCTGCGCCTGGGCGCCGGGCAGGCGCTGCTGTTCTTCCCGCAAAACCTCGAATCGATGCTGGTGCGCTCGACGCCCTTCATCATCGCCGGTCTGGCGGTCGCGCTTTCGTTCAAGGGCGGCCTGTTCAACATCGGCGCGGAAGGCCAGATTTATGCTGGCGCGATGTTTGCTATCACGGTCGCCATCCTGCCCGCGCTGGCTGGCACCGCTGCGATCATCCATATCCCGCTGGTGCTGGCGGCTGGTATCCTCGGGGGGTTCCTGTGGGGATCGATACCCGGTGCGCTAAAAGCCTACACAGGCGCGCATGAAGTCATCACGACGATCATGCTGAACTATATCGCCGTCCGCCTGGTGGACTGGCTGATCAAGAGCACCGACCCGCTCATCCTGCGCGATATGACGGCCAGCACCCCGCGCACACCCTTCGTGCCCGACGGGGCCATTCTGCCGCGCATGGACGCGGTGCCACTGTGGCTGATGATCGTCATCGGCGTGGCGCTGGCCGCCTACGGGCTGTATCAGCGGCGCGAAAAGCTGGCGACAAACTGGCGTCTGGCCATCCGGCCGATCACGCTGGGCATCACCTCTGTGCTGGTCATCCTGTTCCTGAGCTGGCTGACCGTGACCGGCTCGCTGCATATCGGCTTCCTGCTGATGATTGTGGCCGTGTGGGTGGTGGACTGGTATCTGAATCGCACCACGCTCGGCTTTGAGCTGCAAACAGTCGGCATCAACGCGGACGCGGCCAAGTATTCGGGCATGAACGTCAAGCGCAATATGGTGCTGGCGCTCGCGCTCAGCGGCGCGCTGGCGGGCCTGGCGGGCACGATTGAAATCACCGCCGTGCAGCTGAATGTGCAGCCGGCCTTTTTCTCCGGCGTCGGCTTCGACGCCATCGCTGTGGCGCTGCTGGCGCGCAGCAACCCGCGCAACATGATTCCGGCGGGCCTGCTGTGGGGGGCGCTGCTGGGTGGCGCTGGCCTGATGCAGGTGCGCGCCAATATCGCCATCGACCTGGTGAAGATCATCCAGGCGCTCATCATTATGTTCATCGCCGCTGATGCCATCATCCGCACCATCTGGCGCATTCCGAAATCATCAGAAAAGGGTGGCGCAAACGTGTTCACCAAAGGCTGGGGGGGCTGATAAATGGCTGTTGCAGCACCAACGATTAACGAGGCGGCGCCGGCAGGGCGCAAGCGCATCAAGATTACCCGCACGCTGGTCTTTTCGATCCTGTTTGTGGCCTTCGGCGTATGGCTGATTCTGGGCGCGATCAATACGCTGACGCCTGAAACCAGCACGCTGCTCACATTTGGCGCCGGGACGCCGGATCTGCCCGTGCCGACGCAGATCATCACGCTGATTTCGGGCATCTATTACGCGGCGGCGGGCGTCATCTGCCTGATCATGGCCCAGCAGCGCCTGCGCACCATCCTGCTGCTGATTGGCGGCGTGCTGCTGATTCCGGTGATTATTATCATCGCGGCGGCCGACGCCAGCACCAATGTGACCACGCTGCTCAGCGTCAGCCTGCGCCTGAGCACGCCGATTGTGCTGGGCGCGATGGCCGGTATCTGGTGCGAACGCTCTGGCGTGTCGAACATCGCCATCGAAGGCATGATGCTCACGGGCGCGTGCAACGGCTTCGTCGTCTTCACCATCCTCTCGCCCAATCTGGCCACTGGCGAGGCGCAGCTGGTTGGCGTCATCATCTCCATCCTCAGCGGCGGGCTGATGTCGCTGCTGCTGGCCTGGCTGTCGATCACCTATAAGACCAACCAGATCGTGGCCGGCACGGTCATCAACATCATGGCCGTCGGCATCACCAGCTTTATCCGCCGCGAAGTGCTGTTCTCGTCTGAGGCAGGCCGTGGCACGCTGGCCCCGTGGCCGATTCCGGTGCTGTCGGACATGCCGGTGGTCGGGGAAATCTTCTTCAGCGGACGCCCGATTTTCTACATGATGTTCGTGCTGGTGATCGTCACCCATGTGATGCTGTATTTCACGCGCTGGGGCCTGCGCACGCGCGCCGTGGGCGAAAATCCGCGTGCGGCCGATACGCTGGGCGTGAATGTCATCCGCAACCGCTGGATCAACGTGTTCATCGGCGGCATGATCGCTGGTCTGGCGGGCGCGTGGTTCTCGCTGGAGACGACCGGCAGCTTTGACGACAATATGACCAGCGGGCGCGGCTTCATCGCGCTGGCGGCCATGATCTTCGGCAAATGGACGCCCTTTGGCGCATTTGCAGGCGGCATCCTGTTCGGCTTCTCAGATGCGATGGGCCAGCGCTTCCAGTTCCTGGGCGTGCCTATTCCGCCGCAATTCCTGCAGATGGTGCCCTACGTGATTACCATCATCGTGCTGGCCGGTCTGGTCGGGCGGGCACAAGCGCCCAAGGCGGACGGCGTGCCGTATGATAAAGAAGGCAAATGACACGAAGCGGGGCTGATTCTGCGCAGGTTTGTCCGAGGACAGCGTTGATGAGGTGTTTCGGCGGGCGCGTCGCGACGCGCCCGTACCGGTCCAAACATCCGAGGCGAAACAAGCACCGCTGGTAATTCAGGATCAGGACAGCACCTTAAAGACCCACCATGTAGGCAGTTGTAGGGGCGCGTCGCGACGCGCCCGGTAGTGTTTCTGCAAACACGTTTCGGACAAAAACCTGCACACATCTGCCCCACAACCCTTGCAGCACCATTAATCCCGTAAGGCGCGGCCGGTCATATTCAGGAAGACCGCTTCCAGATCCGGCTCGCGCACTTCCACTGAGAACAGTTCGACATTGGCGTCGTTGGCCATGGTGATGAGCGGCGGCAGCGCACTGCGCCCGCGCTTCGCATACACCGTGATGGCCCCGTCGGCACCTGCGCCCTCGCCATGCTCGGCAGGGTCAAACATCGCCCGGGTGACGCCAGCGATTTCCGTCTGCATGCGCGCCAGCAGCGCGGGATCAATCTGCTGCTCGCCCACCTTGAATATCAGCCGGTCTTCCTCACCCACAGTTTGAATGAGCTGGCCGACAGTGCCTTCCGCGATGATTTTGCCATGGTCCATAATCGCCACGCGATCGCTGATTTCCTGCACTTCTTCCATCAGGTGCGACGTGTACAGCACGGTCATCTGCATTTCATCGCGCAGGCGCAGCACGGTATCCAGCACACGACGGCGGTTCTGTGGGTCGATGCCCACTGTTGGCTCGTCCATGTAGATGAGCTGGGGACGGTTCAGCAGGCCGACGCCGATATTCACGCGGCGCTTCATGCCGCCGCTGAACTTCTCGATCTTCTCATTGGCGCGGTCGGTCAGGTCGGTGAACTCCAGAATCTCATCGACGCGCTTCTTCAGCTCTGCCCCGCCCAGCCCAAAAATCCTCCCGAAAAATTCCAGGTTCTGGCGCGCGGTCAGCGTGGGATACAGCGCGATTTCCTGCGGCACCACGCTCATCAGCTTTTTGGCATCCATCGCCTGCTTGGTGATGCTGAAGCCGCCGATAACCGCATCGCCGCGTGTCGGCTTCAGCAGGCCGCTGATCATGCCGATAGTCGTCGTCTTGCCTGCCCCATTGGGGCCTAACAGGCTGTAAATTTCACTACGCGCTATCGTAAACTGAACACCCTGTACAGCAAACACATCGGCCCCGTCCGAGCCTTTGAACGCCTTCGCGAGGTCATGAACTTCCACCATCGCCGCCATAGGACCTGTCCTTTTTGAAGATGAACGCAGCAACTCTATTATGACGTGTTATACGGAGTATTGCGCAGCAGGTTGCGGTACACGGGGAAAAATACAACAATCGCGCCAGCAGGCCTGCTGAACACGCTGTTCACAAGTCTAAAAAAACGCGCCGTGCTGAGAAAAAAAATCAGCCGACGCGTTTTAAAATTCGATGTAGCGCCTCCAGGCCTCGTGACCTGTACCGATGGCGACGACGAGATAGCTGGTCCTGGGCGTCTTCGGCTCCCAGGCGAGCTTCATACCGGCCTCGTGCGGCAGGCGATCGCCCTTTCTGTGGTTGCACGCATAGCACGCGCACGCCGTATTGCTCCAGTTATCCTTGCCCGCACGCGACTTCGGGATGATGTGGTCAACCGTGAAGTCGGACTTCACCATCGGCTTGCCCTTCACCAGCGATCCCGGCGTGACGCCGCAGTAAATGCAGGTGAAGCTGTCGCGCACCAGCACACCGCGCCGGCTCCAGTGGGCCTGTCTGCGCGGCACATTGATGTATGCGCGCAAGGCGATGACCGAAGGCACCGGGAATTTCTCGCGCACCGTGCGTAAATACTGATCTGTCTGTTCTACAACAACGGCTTTGTCCGACAGCAAGAGATTGACTGCCCGGGGAATGCTGACGATGCTCAGCGGTTCCCACGTCCGGCCGTTGAGTAGAAGAACGCGCCCTTGAAGCGCTCCTCCAGTGGACACAACGATACCTCACAGCTAGTGAACGTTCATTTTTGCCGTTGTGTGAAGAATCACACAACCCTGTTCAAAGTATACTCAGGATTTTGTCTGTTGGCAGTAAATTCGTACAACACTTAATGGTAGTTTCAACGACTGTTAAGTCAGCCTCGTCGGGGACAACCAAAGGGCGCAGGAAATTTTCCCGCGCCCCGACGTTCATGACTCATGATACTGCCGGATCCACTGGTCTATCGTGTGCGGGGCACACGCGCGGTCGGGGGAAAACAACTCTGCACTACATCACAATACATCTCAGTCGGTCTTGCGTTTTGCCTGTTTCGAAACTTCTGACGTTCAAGGTTGTGGGCCTACCGGCGCCCACAACCTCCGATAATCAGAAGTGTGGGGCGCCTGGTGGGCGATGCGGTAGACGATTGCTCGGCTCCTGGTGCGTCTGGCTGCGTGCCTGCGTACGCGCTGCTCTCGTTCATGTGCTGCTTCCTCTCTGGCGACATGCCCGAATCACAGGAACAAGCTGAGGAAACGCGTTATTTTCTGCCACTGATTGCGGCCGGTCTGCCGCCATGATGCCTGTCTGGCGAGGCGCTCTTCGCGCACGATGCGTTCGAGCTCGCGCTGTTTGTCGCCGTGGTGCTTCATGTGCTGGTAGTAGTTCGTTTCGACGAACATGATGTTTCCTGTTTTTCTGCCGAATGCATCGGCGTTCAGATGTCGTATTTGGTAAATGTTGGGGGTCGTCAGTTCCTTTACAGGAACATGGCGACCAGTCGGACCAACGATGCCAGCGGGCTGCGGCGCGTGCTGCGGGCGGTGGCCTCTTTGGCCAGTCGCGCACTGCGGACGACGCGTTCCAGCTCTGCCTGGCGCAGCGCGTGCTGCTTCATGTGCTGGCGGTTATCGAATGACACGTTCATGGTTACTGCTTCTTTCTGGCCGCATCTGCGCGGCTGTTCATCTTCGGAAAACTCAACGGTCGGCGCTCATGTACCGCTTGTCGGGATTCGGCGTCCGGACCGCCTCTCCCCCGTTGCTGCGTCGTTGTCTACGACGCTTCGGACTTCGGGACCACCTGCAGCGGCGCGGCTTCGCTTTGCTGCTGCTGGTGTGATATTTCGGAAATTGCCTCGGTGGCCAGGTACACCAGTTCGTACAGCCAGCCAGTCAGTTCTGCGTCGGTCAGGCTGGTCACCTGCCGCGTACGCCCTTCACTAATTGCCGTGTGCAGGTCATCGAGCGAATCCACCAGGCCTGACAGTCGGGCTTCATTGAAGAGCAGGGTGAGTTTCTGCGTCATGGTTGTTAAACATCCTTGCCAAAAACTTGTCGAAACAAAAAGCGCGTGAGATTGAACCTTACAATCTCACGCGCTTTGCAAACCTGTAACTTCAGGCTGGGTTGTCGTTATCCGTAGAGACACGACCTCCGCGTATGAGATTGCCCTGCTTTGCCACCTTCGACCGGCGCGTCCACGCAACCCGCGATGGGGAAGCGCACACCATCCAGCATGTACGACGCACCCAGGAGGGCGTTCGCACTGCCAAACCCACTGGTCTGGGCGATAGGCGCAATACGCCCATCGAAACCTGGGTTGGCTGCTGAAACAGCGTGACGGACGAATAACCGAATCATAGGTCTAGGCACCTCGCTCCACTACCGTGGTATTATCGAGCATGGCCAGGATGCTTTCACCGGTGATAAACACCCGGCGCATTCCTGCAGGTTTGCTCACACGCAGATGCCCATTCTTCACCAGCCGCTTCAGCGTGCTCAGGCTAATGCCCAGAGCTTCAGCAGCTTCCTGTCGGGAATACACAGCTCCCGACTTGATTGTTGGCTTCAGAGTTGTTGACATCGGACGCAAACCTTCCACTATCAGGATACAGACTAACATGGGCTTTTTGACGTGTCAAGTACCCAACATTCATTTTAACAACTTTTAATGGTTCAGGTAGGGTCAGAATGTCCATAATGGGTCATAGTGGGCATCCAGCATGCTTAACATGCCCGCTGGTGCGCGTTAAAGCCGCTTTTTGCAGGCCTGAGCAGCGCATAGTTGCAGTTCGCAGGCCCAGGCAAATCAGACAGGCAACAGACACACAAACGGGGATGCGCCAGTGAAGGCTGCATCCCCGTTATCATTGCAGGGCACCCCTCTGCCCTAATCGTCGAGCATGCTGCGCATGCGTTCCAGCTTGCGCTGGGTGGCGATATGGTGCGGGTCGATGGCCAATGCCTGCTCAAACGCCGCAGCAGCAGCGTCATAATCCTGCAGCATATCGAGCGAGTCGCCCAGATTGCGCCAGTACCAGGCGACATGCGGCGCGGTGCGCGTGGCCATTTCAAACGCGCTGGCCGCCTCGTCATACAGGTTCTGCACCAGATGCACCATGCCCAGGCCGTTCCACGCGCCGCCATTGGCGTTATCCAGGTCGATGGCCTGTTCGTAGCTGTTCTGCGCCTCGCGCAGGTTGCCCGCCCGGCGATAGGCCAGCCCGCGCCGCGACCAGATCGAGGCTTCCTCCGGCAGGGTTTCCACAGCGCGGTCAGACGCTTCGACTGCCCGTGCGATCAGGTTCATGTTGGTCAGCAGGTCGATCAGGTTGTTATGGTTCCACGGGATGCTGGCATCTTCCTGGAGGGCGCGCTCATAGCTGGCCAGCGCTTCCTCGCGCCGACCCATCGCCTCCAGCGTCAGCCCGCGCCCGTTCCATGACCATGCCGAGGCCGGATTGAGCGACAGCGCGCGGTCATAGGCGGTCAGCGCATCGGGCAGGCGTTCCTGCTTGCGGTAGGCCTGCCCCAGCTTCGACCACAGGATGGCCTGCGTGTCATCCAGCCGGGCGGACTGCTCCAGCGGCGGAATCGCCTCGTGCGTGCGATCCATCGCCAGCAGCGTATTGCCCAGGTCAAACCACGCCCAGGCATCATTCGGGGCCAGTCGTGTCGCCTCGCGGAAGGCCTCCAGCGCATCATTCGACCGATCCAGCGCGACCAGCGTCTGGCCGAGCGCCTTGCGCAGCTGCGCGCTCGTCGGCTCGATTTCCTGCGCCTGGCTCAGTGCGCTCACCGCCTCTTCCAGCCGGCCCAGCGTGCGCAGCGTCTCGCCATACAGCGCCCACAGCGCGGCATTGCGCGGATACTGTTCCAGCGCATCCTGCAAGACAGATGCGGCCTCATCGCCCATGCCCGACGAGAGCATTTTCTTCGCCTGGGTGTGCAGTTCCTGCGCGGTCTGCACCTCATGCTGGCCCGCCCGCGCAAAGGCTTCGCGGGCATCTTTATCACGCCCCTGCGCCGCATACACGCTGCCCAGCTCGCCCCACGCCCACACATTCTCTGGTTGCAGCGTGACGGCATGCTGAAGCGCGCGCTCGGCATCGCTCAGGCGATTCAGCACGCGGTAGGTATTGCCCAGCCGCGCCCAGCTGTTGGCATGGCCGGTATGCCGCTCGACGGTAGCCGACAGCACCTCGGCTGCCTCGTCATAGCGCGACAGCAGAAACAGCATATTGCCCATGTTGTAGGCATATGACGGGTCATTCGGCGAAAGCGCCGCAGCACGGCGATAGGCCTCCAGCGCGTCGTCATACTGCTCCAGACGCTCCAGCACGATGCCGAAGCCATTCTGCGCCCAGGCATGATCCGGCTGGATTGTCAGCGATTTCTGATAGGCGACCAGCGCCTCGGAATAGCGTTTCAGATAGCGGAATATCTGCCCCAGCTTGGCCCACGCCAGGCTGTTGGCCGGGTCCAGACGCACCGCTTCCTGGGCCGGGGCCAGCGCCTCGTCATACTTGCCAGCTTCGGTCAGCGCGTCGGCCAGGTTATACCAGTACCAGGTCTCGCGCGAGGACGTGCGCACCGCCCGTTTGAAGCTGGTGATGGCATCGCTCAGCCTGCCCAGCGCGCGGTAGGTCTGGCCCAGCCCATTCTGCGCCCAGCCAAAATTCGGATTGAGCGCGACCGCTTTCTCGTAGGCCTCGGCTGCTTCGGGATACATTTGCAGCATGCGGTAGATCTGCCCGCGGCGGGCCAGGCTCTCGACATGATTCTCGTTCATCACCAGGGCAGTCTCAAGCTGCACGAGCGCATCATCAAAGCGCCCCATCGCCAGCAGCACGCCCGCCTGGTTGTAATAGTTCCACGCGTCATACGGGTCAAACAGCGAGGCCGAACGGAAGCTTTCCAGGGCATCGTCGCGCCTGCCCATGCGCTCCAGCACGATGCCGCGCCCTTTCCAGGCGAAGGCAAAGCGCGGGTTATATGCCAGCGCCTGTTCGCAGCAGGCCAGCGCATCGTCATAGCGGCGCAGCAGGCGCAGCGTGCGGGCCTTGCGCGCCCACATCCAGGCATTTTCCGGGTCGAGCTCCAGCGCCCGGTCATAGGCGACCAGCGCCTCATCACAGTGACCAAGCTCGGTCAGGCTGTAGGCCTTGTCCATCAGTTCGCTGGCTTCCAGCGCCGGGCCGGTAATTTCCATGACGGGCGGCAGGCCGGTCGCCTGTTCGATCAGCCCGGCCACGCTGTCGGCAATTTCGCCCCACGACTGCGGGCGGTTGGCCGGGTCTTTTTCCAGGCAGCCCAGAATCAGCGGAATCAGGCCGTCGGGCATGCCATCTGCCGCGCGCTGCAAATACTCCAGCGGGGGTGCCTCATGCAGATGGGCATGCAGCCACGCGGCCAGCGTGCGCGCCTGAAAGACAAATTTCCCCGTCAGCATTTCGTACATGGTGCAGCCGAAAGCGTAAATGTCGGAGCGCGCATCCACGCGATTCGAGCGGCACTGCTCCGGCGAGAGATAGGGCGCGGTGCCGATGATCGCGCCCATGTGCGTCAGCCTGCCATCGACAGTGCGCGCACGCCCCATCGCCATATCCATCGGCGTGATGTCTTCAAAATCAAGCGAACGCACCAGCCCAAAGTCGGTCACCTTGGCCACATGGTCGTGCGTGACCAGGATATTGGCCGGCTTCAGGTCACGATGCACCAGGCCGGGCACGCGCTCCAGCGCATGCCGCATCCCCAGCGCGATGTGCAGGCCGAATGAAAGCGACTGCACCGGCGTGACGCGTTTCTGTTCGATCCAGCTGCGCAGGTCCGCGCCCAGCCCCTCCGGCCCGCTGATATGTTCCAGCAGGATATACGGGCGCGCCGAGCCAAAGCGCTGCACCAGCTTAGCATTGACCACATGCCGGTGCTTTTCCAGGCGAATCCACGTCAGCGCCTCCTGCTCGAAACGGGCGACCGCCTTTTCGTTCAGCAGGAAGCGATTCTGGAAGCTCTTGAGCGCGACCGGCGCGCCTTCCTGCCGGTCATAGCACAGATACACCACGCCCATGCCGCCCAGCAGCACCTGCGAGACTTCATAGCGGTCCGCGATCAGGTCACCTTCGGCATACTCGCCAGACATGCCATCGCGGCTGTTTCCGGCATCCGGCGAGCGCGTGGCCAGCGACGCCAGGATGCGCTCCTGGCCGGCCTCAATCTCCAGGCTGGCCAGTGCGGCTTCTTCGTCGGCTGCATCGCCCATCGTGCTGGGCACCAGCGAGTGCAGCAGGCGCTCGATGCGCTGGCCGGTCTGCTGGGGCGGCTGCACCCCTGGCCACGACGCATCGCGTGAGGGCGGCGGAATCGTGGGGGGCGCTGCCCCGTCCAGGCTTTGCAGCGGGTCAAAGTCGGCGCTGTCGGTACCATCCATCGTGTCGCCGGTCACGTCGTCAGAGACGGCCTGCGGGATCGGCCTGCCCGGCGGCACTTCAATGCTGTCCACCAGCCGGCTGCCCACATGCGTCTCGTCGGGGTCACCCAGCGTATCCTGCAAAGAGCCCGTTTTTGGCCGGGCAGCGCGATACGAAAACAGCCGCAGCAACTGCGCCACGTTATCGGCAAACGGTTCGGTATTCGGATCATCGGTGGTGTCGCGCCATTCGGCAAACGCCCACAGCGCCGCCGAGATATTGTGCCCGGACGGCACTTCGCAGGCGTGCTCGATCACCCAGCTTACATACTGCTCACGGGCGCGCTCGGCCACGCGGCGATTGACCGAATCAGGGGCGTCGCCATGGGCGCGCAGGTACGCGTTCAGCGTCTTACCCACGTAGAAGATCAGCAGGCGGCCGTCGATGCCCTCCGTGCGACCCGCGCACAGGTCGCCAATCGCAAAGTAGGTATTCATGCGGTCGGTATCATCGGTCAGGCGCAGCGCCAGGCGGCCCAGCTGGCGAATCTCCGGCAGGCCGTCGCAGGCGAATAAATCACGTTCGTCCAGCGGATGACGGCGCGCAAACAGCGCATCCGTCTGGCGCTCGCTCAGAGTGGGGGGCTGGCGACCGGTCAGCGGGGGCATAAATTCTCCACGGGCCTACGCGTTTACGCTGGGGGTTACAATCGTCTGCGGCTCAGCGCCACCAGTCAAAGGCTCTGTGCCGGCGGCCTGCGCAGTAAAGACGATCCGCCCGCTGGCCGTGTCCGCGCTGGCGACCACCAGATCACCGGGGCTGAAGGCATCCTCGACGATGCGCGCGCTGAGCGGCCGCGTGAGCAGGCGCTCGACAGCGCGGCGCAGCGGGCGGGCGCCGTTGACCGGGTCGTGGCCCATTTGCAGGATCAGGTCGCGGGCGCTGTCTTCCAGCACCAGCGTCAGCTTCTGTTCGCGCAGGCGCTCGTGCAGCGTCGCCAGTTGCAGGTCCAGAATCCCGCTTAGCACCGATTTGTCCAGCGAGCGGAACGTGACCACGTCGTCCAGACGATTGATGAATTCCGGCCTGAAATAGCGGCTCAGATACCCGCTGTAATCATACTGTCGCTCGGCACCGGGCGTGAAGCCAAGCTGTTTGCCGTGCTCCTCGGTGCCGATATTGCTGGTCATGATGAAGACCGAGTGGCGCGCATCAATGGTGACGCCGTGGGCATCGCTCAGGCGGCCTTCGTCAAACACCTGCAGGAAGATGTCAAAGACTTCCGGCGCGGCCTTCTCAACTTCGTCCAGCAGCACCACGCTGTACGGCCGCCGACGCAGGCCGTCGGTAAGCTGGCCGCCGCGATTGCTGTCTTTGTAGCCGGGCGGCGCGCCAATCAGGCGGGCGACCGTGTGCGCATCGTGAAATTCGCTCATGTCCAGGCGCAGCATGGCGTCATCGCTGCCAAACATGAAGTTCGCCAGCGCGCGCGCCAGCTCGGTCTTGCCGACGCCGCTGGGGCCCAGGAACAGGAACACGCCAATCGGCCGGTTCGGGTCGTTCAGACCAGCGCGGGCCGTCTTGACTGCCGATGCCACCGCCGCAATCGCTTCGTCCTGGCCGATGACGCGCTTGTGCAGCGCATCTTCAAGCTCAGACAATCGGCGTTTTTCGTCCTTTGTCAGGTCATGCACGGGGATGCCAGTCCAGTCGCTCAGCACGGCGGCGACATTTTCCACGCGCACATCCACCGGGCCGGGCGGCTCGTCGGGCGAAATCGTGCGGATGACCACGCGCGCGCAGGCCTCGTCCAGCAGGTCGATGGCCTTGTCTGGCAGGCGGCGGTCGCTCATGTAGCGCACGCTCATGCGCACGGCAGCTTCCAGCGCCTCCGGGCGAATCGTCACGTGGTGATGATCTTCCAGCCGCTTGCGCTGTCCCGCCAGAATCGTGAGCGCGTCTTCAACCGACGGCTCCTCGATATCAATCGGGCGGAAGCGCCGGTCCAGCGCCGGGTCCTGCGCGATGGCGCGCTGGTATTCGGCATGGGTGGTCGCGCCGATGCACACGATCTCGCCGCGTGCCAGCGCCGGCTTCAGGATATTGGCGGCATCCAGATTGCTGTCGATGGTGTCTCCAGCGCCGACGATGGTGTGAATCTCGTCGATGAACAGGATGATATTGCCGGCATTCTTGGCCTCTTCCAGCAGGCCGATCAGCCGTTCCTCAAACTGGCCGCGCAGGCTGGTGCCCGCCACCAGCGTGGCAATTTCAAGCTGCACCACGCGGCGCGTCAGCAGCGGCTCTGGCGCTGTGCCCGCATGAATCGCATACGCCAGCCCCTCCACCACAGCGGTCTTGCCGACGCCGGCATCGCCCAGCAGCAGCGGATTATTCTTTTTGCTGCGCGCCAGCGTGCGGGCCACAGCGCGGATTTCGCGTTCGCGGGCGATGGCAGGGCCGATCTTGCCGTCGGCAGCCTGCTGCATCAGGTCACGACCGTATTTATCCAGCAGCGGCGTGGGCGCGCTGCTGCCCGGCTTGACCGTGTGGCGCACCCGTTCCAGCTCCGGAAACAATTCTTCAGAGATCAGCTCGTCATACTCGAAATTGCTGAACAGCGCGGCATCCAGCACCGGCGGCGGCTCGCCCGCCAGGTCTTTTTCATAGGCCTCATTCAGCAGATGCGTCAGCCAGGCATCGACATTGAAGCCCATCTCGGCCATCTTGCGAATGGCGATGCCCTCGCCCTCCTGCAGCATCGCCAGCAGCAGATGCACTTCCTCGATTTCTTCGCTCTCGTCACGCTCGGCAAAGAACATCGCAATCGACAGCACGATGCCGGCCCGCGGCGTAATCGGCAGCACGTCGTCGTGGCTGCCCTCGCCCATGCCAATTTCCTTGCGGATTTCGCTGCGCACCACGCGCGGATCCAGCCCGGCACGACGCAGCAAACGACTGGTCACGCCGTCATCGATCTTGCTCATCGCCAGAAACAGATGCTCGGTGCCAATATAGTTGTGGCCCATCTTCTGGGCATACTCAGCAGCCGGGGAAAGCAGCTTCGCCCCCCGTGCGCGGATCTCTTTTTCGGGAAATTCCTGCTGGGAACTCACACCTGTATCCTGCTTTACGTTTCTAATACGCATGAGTATAGCGCGAACTGACGCCGCAACGTAATGAATTGCTTAAGCGGAATGGCGTCCGGATTCACGGTCAGGACAGCAAACCAAACATCCAGCTTCAGGCGCGACGTTCCCACTCGGCCATGCGCTTGCGCGACAGCTCACGCCACTGCGCCACCACCGTGACCGATTGCAGTTCGCGGGCGATCTGGCGCGCTGCGGCAGCAATGACCGCGCAGAACGACGGATAGGCGAATTCCAGCTCGGCCAGGCGATCGACCTTCAGGCCATCGATCAGGCCGGCGGCGACCACGTTGGTCAGTTCAATCGCCTGCTCGCCCACGAAATGCGCGCCCAGCAGCGCGCCGGTGTCGCGGCGGGCAATCAGCTTGCCGAAGCCTTCGGTCCGGCCATCGATGACGGCACGGTCGATATCGGCCATCGGCACGGTGGCGACGACGACATTGTCCGCGCCCAGTTGTTCGCGCGCCTGTGCTTCGGTCAGGCCGACAGCGCCGTATTCCGGGTCAGTGAAACCGCCGTGCGGCACCAACTGCTCCACGTAAGCCGTAGGCGACTGGCCAAGCGCGTTTTCCACGGCGATGCGTGCCTGCTGGCTGGCCGTCTGCACCAGCATAATCTTGCCGGTGATATCGCCCGCCGCGTAGATATTCTCGGCGCTGGTGCGCAGATACTCGTCCACTTTCACGTACGGGCCGTTGGTCTCGATGCCCACCGCCGCCAGATTGAGCGTGTCGGTATTGCCTGGCCAGCCCACCGCCGCCAGCACGGCTTCGCCCTGAATTTTGTGCTGCTGGCCGTCGGTCTCGGTCACGAGGTCAATTTGTCCATCATCGCGCTTCTCCAGCGCCAGGATTTTGGTGCCGGTCACGACTTCGATGCCATTGGCCTCGAAGGCCGCCTGAATAGCGCGTGACACTTCCAGGTCTTCGGTGGGCAGCAGGCGCGGCGCAAAGTCGATGATGCGCACCTTCGCGCCAAACGTGTTGAAAATGGTCGCCAGCTGCACGCCGGTCGCGCCCGCCCCGATGATATTCACGCTTTCCGGCAGCGACTGGATGCTCCAGATATCGCTGTGCGTGAGCGCCAGTTCGCCGCCGGGGACGGGCAGCCTGCGCGCCCTGCCGCCCGCGCAGATGACGAAGCGTTGACCGATCACGCGGCCGCCGTTGGCAGTATCAAGCTGATGGCGCGAGCCAAACGAGGCGTTGCCGGTCTCGGCAAAAACATCCACGCCGACGCTTTGCAGGTGGTCCATCAGCTGCTTCTTTTCCTGCACCTGATACACGACCTGCTGTGCGCGCTCCAGCAGACGGCGGAAATCGACCGTCGGGCGCTGCGCATCCAGCCCGTACAACTCAAACAGCTCTGTATCGCGGAACAGGCGGGCGGCTTTGGCCAGCACCCGCGTGGGCACACAGCCGTCATTGGTGCAGGTGCCGCCCAGCAGGCCGCGCTCGACCAGCGCGGTGCGCGCGCCCAGTTCGCGGCCACGCAGCGCGGCTGTCACGCCGGCCGGGCCGCCGCCAATCACCACCAGATCATAGGCCTTGTAGGTGTCCTGCATGTTTAGCTCTCCTCGTAACTGTCCAGGATGCGGCGATACGTGCCCGGCATGCGCTGTTTCAGCAGTGGAAACAGGTCGCGCCACAGGGCGAAGGCGTCCGCACTCAGGTCGGCCGTGATGACCTCGGTGGTGGTGCGGCCGGCCTGGGCGATGATCTTGCCCATCGGGTCGCAGATGAAGCTGCTGCCGTAAAACGCGACCGGCGGCTCCACGCCCACGCGATTGGCCGCGGCGATAAACACGCCGTTGGCGATGGCGTGCCCGCGCATGACGGTCTGCCACATCTCCGCCGTGTCCATGCCGGGCATGCTCGGTTCGCTGCCGATGGCCGTGGGATAGTAGATGAATTCAGCGCCGTTGAGCGCCGAGATGCGCGCCATCTCCGGGAACCACTGGTCGTAACAAGTGGGCGCGGCGAGTTTCACGCTGCCGATATCGTGAATCGGATAGTCGCCGCCCGGCTCGAAGAAATCGGTCTCGTTGTAGCCCTCGCCGTAGGGCAGATGGACTTTGCGCGTGAAGCCGATTTGCGCGCCCTGCGAGCCGTGCACCAGCGCGGTGTCGTAATAGCGGCCGTCTGTGTGTTCGAAGATGCTGCTGATGATGGTGATGCCGTGCTGCGCGGCCAGCCCGTTGAAAAACGTGTCCGACTCACCGCCCGTCAGCGGCTCGGCCCAGGCATAGCCGGACGGATCCTTGCTGCTGGGGAAATACGGCGAGAGCGAAAATTCCGGCAGGCACACGAGCTGTGCGCCGCGCCCGGCAGCCTCGGCGATCATCGGGATGTACTGCGCCTTCATGGCCTCGCGGGAGCCCAGCCAGGGCAGCTGAACCAGGGCGATGCGGATTGTTTCCACTACATTTTTCCTCATCACAGGGTGAGCATTGTCTCAAAAGTGTACCCGTTTCGGCCCCCTTTCTGCTAGAATGCGGGCTATGTACACACCTTTCCGCCAAACCACCCCGCGGGCCTGCACATGCACAATATCCTGCTGATCGTCCTGGACACGCTGCGGCGTGACCGCCTGTCCGCCTATGGCCACGCCCGCGAGACATCGCCCGGGCTGGATGCGTTCGCCGGGCGCGGCACCCGCTACACCCGCGCCGTCGCGCCGGCCCAGTGGACCATTCCCGCGCATGCCTCGCTCTTCACCGGCACGCTGCCATCGACACACCACGTCACGCAGTCGAACAGCCGCCTGAGCGCCGACCTGCCCACGCTGGCCGAGCAGCTGCGTGCGGCGGGCTGGCACACGGCCGCCTTCTGCAACAATCCGCTGGTGGGCGTGATCGATCACGGCCTGCAGCGCGGCTTCGACGGCCTCTACAACTATGCCAGCGCGGTGCCGCATCGCCCGTTTGACGACCGCAAGCCGTGGCTGCGCCGCGAGTTTTCGCGCCGCTTCCGGCCATATGCGCGGCGCATTGGCAACCAGTTCGCGCTGAACGACACGCTCTTCCGGCTGTCGCTGCATCCGCTGCTGACACCAATCTGGACGCGCTACATCAACTTCAAGGGCAACAGCGCCAACAGCATCGGCGACGTGATCGATTATCTGGAGATGTATCGCGCGGGCGGGCAGGCCAAGCCGTTCTTCGGCTTCATCAACCTGATGGGCGCGCATCTGCCCTATCGCCCGGCGCAGGATGCCATCGACCATGTGGCGCCGCACCTGAAGCGCGACAAACAGGCCTACAGCTTCATGCGCATGTTCAACGGCGACGGGGCCGCGTGGGCCAGCCCGCCGGAGCCGCCGCTGAAAGACTGGCAGCAGCAGGCGCTGCTCGACTTCTACGACGCGGAAATCTTCGCGCAGGACCAGCAGCTGACGCGGCTGTTTGCTTGGCTGGAGGCGTCGGGCATGGCACACGACACGACCGTGATCGTGACCGCCGACCACGGCGAGGGCCACGGCGAGCATGACCTGTTCGGCCACGGCTTCGACGTGTTCCAGGAGCTGACGCACGTGCCACTCATCATCACCGGGGAACGCTTTGCCGCCGGGGCGACTGAAGACGCGCCCGCCAGCACCCGCCGCCTGTATCACACCGTGCTGGATATCGCCGGCATCCTGCCCGCCGACGAGGCGGCGCAGTCGCTGGCGCGGACGGGCGACGTGGGCGCGGCGGCCATCAGCGAGGCGTTTGCGCCAAACACGTTCGTCAATGTGCTGGTCCACCGCAACCCGTCGGTCATCGAGCGCATGGCCCTGCGCGAACTGCGCCGCTGCGTGGTGGACGGCGACTATAAGCTGATGCTGACCGGCGACCGGCCGACCGCGCTCTACAATATCGCCGCCGACCCCGCCGAGACGCGCAACCTGCTCACCAGCCAGCCAGAGCGCGCCGCCGCCCTGCACCGGCTGATCTCCCCCGCCCAGGCCGACGACCAGTCCGGCGCATCCGCCGAGCAGGACGCCGCCGTGCTGGAGCATTTGAGGGTGCTAGGCTATGTGGATTGAGGGGAAGGCAATAACTACAAAATGAAGCTGGCTTCTCGAATAACGTAATCCATCCACCATGACTATTTTCTATTTTTCAAAATCGCCGCACGCATAATGAGTAAAGAAAGACACGATTCTCACAGTCATCTCGGCTAGACAGCTTTCTTCCTATACCATTTATACCTAGAACATGTCATGCAGGTAGCATAACTTTTATTCTCTTGTCAACGGGACAACACACCAAGAATAGTTATAATGGCTATCTGACAGTATCGACACAAAAAATTCTAGATACTACATTTTCAGAAATTTTTGGCTATAATGTCTTACTTTCAAATCTCTCGAATCAAGAATACAGTAGTTTAAGGTAGGTATCATTGTGTTCGGTCGACGCTCATTTAAGTCAGATGAAAGCTTCCTCGAAAAAATTTCGATTGGCGCCATTGGAACCCGCCGAGTATTTGAACATTTGCGTCAGCAAGGACATGCTCCAATAGAACTTGAACGAGGCTCGATGAGTTATAAGATTTGGAAAAGCATTAAGATCAAGCGCATTCGAGTGCCAGATATCTTGCTTCTCAACGCAAATCGGCGTGTGGAATCGCGGGCAAAGACTGTACTTGAAATCACGATGTCACATTCGTTCTCAAATCATGAACGCAGTTGGGATAATGGTTTAGCAGATGAAGATTTCGTCGCTTTAGTAGGTATCCATCGAATTGGTGAGCGTCCTATCGATTGGGAAGCGGATCAACTCGTTCAATATGTTTCTGTCCGGGACTTGCGAGCAGTTTACCTGACTGACTCAATTGTAAAAGAAAAACCAAAAGGGTCTCAAGAAGGTTTTGAGGAACGAATTACTTGGCTGGCCTCGACTTCCAGTGCCAATGGAACGATCAAACAAGTTACCCCGAAAAAACTGCAATATGAGCGACTTATAGATGGTCGAACTATAACTTTACAGTTAACAAAGTCTAAGATTTCGCTACTACCACAGGTAGCAGTAGGTGATTCTGTTATAGAAAACCAGATAGTTGCTTCAGTCGTACCTGTAACACAATTAATTCCTCTCGAGAATACTGCTACAGCTAAAGTATACATCCAACAACTCCAAAGTTCGTCGCAAAGTGAGCGATACACTGCCGCCAAAGCGCTTTACTATTTTGATAGTGCAGAAGTACGAAGTTCCCTCATTAAGAAAATACAAGACGACAAAGATCATATTTATGTTCGGATGGATGCCGCCGCTAGCCTAGCTCGTCACAATGATCCTGCTGGCTATGCTTTTATTGAGGAATGTCTTGAAAAACCATATCTGGAAGACCAACTTGAAGCTGTAATTGTTTTAGCTGAAATCGCCACCTCGGCAGCTAATAATATTCTTCTGCGCGTGCTGAGAAACCAACAGTATCATGCAGAAGTACGGGCTGGTGCTGCATGGGCGCTAGGTGAAATTCGTAATAAGTCTGCTCTTCAAACCCTTGTACAAAGTTTCAACGAGATTGCTGATGTTGTTCGAATCGAGGCAGCACGAGCATTGGCAAAAATTGCACAAGATAACCTCAACGATGTATTATCCTTAATTCCAACTAGTGACGTAAACGAGCTTCCTGGCATTGCTTGGGCGTTGAGTCAAGCAGCGAATTTCTCGGTCGATCAGTTGGTCAATGTTTTACAAGGTGACGACACGCGTAGATGGGTATCTTATATACTTGGAAGTCAGCAACCTCAAGTTTATATCAATCAAATTGAAACCCTTAGACAAGCAGATCCCGAAGTATACTTCGCGGTTACAGTGCTCTGGCAAATCATGAATAGTTGGATTTATAATTTGGAGATGTATGGATGATACAACTACCACTACCACTGTATCAAACTGATATGGGTGCCGCTTACGTTGGTGAATCAATAGAATTATTACGTGGTTTGGAAGATGCATCGATAGACCTCATCATGACGTCTCCTCCTTTCGCACTTCAGCGCAAGAAGGAATATGGAAATGAAGATGAGGAGGCGTATGTCGATTGGTTGCTCCAATTTTCCTCAGAACTTTGGCGTGTTCTAAAGGACACAGGTAGCTTGGTTATCGACTTAGGAGGAGCCTACCGACAAGGAAGGCCAGTTCGTTCGCTTTATAATTATCGTGTTTTGATTAGGCTGTGTGACGAGCACGGATGGCACTTAGCCGAAGAGTTCTTTTGGTTCAATCCATCGAAATTGCCTAGCCCGATTGAGTGGGTCAATAAGCGTAAGATACGGGCAAAGGATGCAGTTAATACGATCTGGTGGCTCTCTAAAACTGATTTTCCCAAAGCGGACGTGAGGCGAGTACTTGCACCTTATTCTGAACGCATGAAAAAACTGATTGAAGATAGTGAGAACTACTATACACCTAAGAAACGCCCTTCGGGTCATGACATAAGCAGCCAATTCGGGCGTGATAATGGCGGTTCGATCCCCTCAAACCTCCTTCAAATCCCAAATTCAGAGAGCAACTCTGCATACCTGCGCTATTGTAAATTAGTAGGAACAACGGGACATCCCGCACGGTTTCCAATCAAGCTACCTGAATTCTTCGTTGAGTTTCTCACAGTCGAAAACGATAAAGTACTGGATATTTTTGCCGGATCAAATACGACAGGAGCCGCCGCAGAAGGTTTAGGCCGCCGCTGGATTGCGTTTGAGAGAGAAAGACGCTATCTAGCAACATCAGCGTTTCGATTTCTAGATGCACCTACTAATGACACAATTCTGGAACTATTTAATATCTTGAATTCTGCCGATACGGCGAACACGCAAATTCCTCAGAAAATGACGCTGTTCAGTCGGATGTCGAAAGAATAATTTAAGCTAGTAGCTCAATTGCCAAATTTACTCTAAACGAATACAAACGGGAAATGTACTATGGCTTGGCTACCGGATCGAAAAAAGGTTTACGATATCCATTTCATGCTAGTAGAAATGTTCCTAAATACATCTGATCCAATTGACCCACCCGGCGTAAAGAGTGAAAATGCTCTTGAGTCTGCTTGCTTTCGTCCATACACCTCATTGGATGGAATCGAGAAATATCCTACCGTTGAGCAAAAGTGTGCAGCACTTTTCCACTCACTCATAAAAAACCATGCATTTCATAATGGCAACAAGCGCACTGCATTTGCAACTTTAGTTGCAACTCTTTATGCAAATCGTCGCAAATTTAAGAATCAAATTAACGATTACGATATAAGAAATACAATAGTTAAGATTGCAAGTAATAATCTGACCTCAAATGATGCAGATTCCGATTTTGTTGTTGAAGTAATTAGTACTTGGATTAGAAGAAACATTGTCAAACTAAATCAGAAAATGCCTGAAATCAAGACAAATGAATTCATTGATAGCTGCGTTGCTGCAGGTGTGGAGCATAAAGTGTCCAATGGCTCACATATTTTGAACAATAATTCTGGACTCTTGTCTTCAATATTCAGACCACGATCAGTGAAATTTAGTCTATCGACATCTAAATTACCAGGAAACGTATGCAAAGAGTATCGAAGAACCTTGGGATTGAGTGACTACGACATACCTGAGGATGGTTCTGGACGCGAAGAGATCGAACGTTTTCGTCGGATTTATGTTTTATTGGCTAATGCTTAACTTGTTTCCTCAAGTGCTAATTATGACTTTCAATCTCGATGACGCGACGCCGATCAGCGCGTTCGACCTGATGGACATCAATGAACAGGTGACCGGCGAAAGCCTCGTCCGCGATATCCACCTGCTGAACAGCGCCGTGCGCCGCCCGTATATCACCCTGTTCGGCCAGCATCAGTTCCCCACCGTGACCGACAAGGCCGGTGCGCTGCTGCATTCGCTGGCCTATCATCACCTGTTCGCCGATGGCAATAAACGCACCGCCGTGCGCGGCGTGCAGCTTTTCCTCTCGCGCAACGGCCTGCGCTGGGACTACGACCCCGCCCGCGACGACGCGTTCATCCTCGCCATCGCGCAGGGCCAGGTGGATGTGGAGGACGTGGGGAAGTGGATGAAAGGGAGAGTACTGAGTGCTGAGTAAAAGACAAGTACTGAGTGCTGAGCAATGAGTACTGAGTAAAAGACTAGTGCAATGAGTTATATTCTTTCCTCATTGCTCAGCACTCAGTACTCAGCACTTCTTTTCCTTTCCCTTTCCTCATTGCTCAGCACTCAGTACTCAGCACTTCTTTTCTTTTCCCTCTCCTCATTGCTCAGCACTCAGTACTCAGTACTTTTTTTCCCTTTCCCTTTCCTCATTGCTCAGCACTCAGTACTCAGCACTTCTTTTCTTTTCCCTCTCCTCATTGCTCAGCACTCAGTACTCAGTACTTTTTTTCCCTTTCCCTTTCCTCATTGCTCAGCACTCAGTACTCAGCACTTCTTTTCTTTTCCCTCTCCTCATTGCTCAGCACTCAGTACTCAGCACTTCTTTTCTTTTCCCTTCCCTACCACCCCCACGTGCCAGCGCCGCCCTTGAACGGGCCGACGATATCCGCCGTGACCCAGCCGCCGTAAAAGTCGCCTTCCTGCGCCAGCACGCGCTCGTCGTCCACATAGCATTCGTCGACACGGCTGACATAAAAGGCCAGATGGTTGGCAATCGCTTCGTAACCCTTCGACGGACGCGCATACATCCATGCCGCTTTGGGCGAGACGCTGCCGTTCACGTCGACCGTCCAGTACGATGCCGCGCCTTTGAATTCGCAGAAGGTCTGATAGCTGGGCACCGGCTTGAAATACGCCATCTGAATATCCGCCTGCAGGATGTAGTAGCCGGGCGGATGGCTGGTCTCCAGCACGCGCAGGGCATGGGTGCTGTCGACCAGGGTGATGCCGTTGTGCACGATGCGGATGCGCTTCGGCGTCGGCTCCACGCGCGGCGGGCGCGGATAGTCCCACACCGACTCCTGGCCGGGTCCGGGAATTACACGGTTGTTCGATGGCATGGCGGGTGTCCTCAAGGCTGACTGATTGGATGACGTCAGTGTACGCCCCCTGGATTGGAAGCCCATGAGCAGGTACGTTGCTTCGACGGCTGTGCAAACAAAAACGCGGGCGACGAATGATTCTCGTCGCCCGCGCCCGTTTTGTCACACTAAATGCCCAGCGGATCCTGCTTGAAGCGCGGCAGCACGCGCAGATGCTCTGGCCAGTGCAGCACAAAGCCCAGCGTCTTGACCAGCATCGACTGGAAATCAGCCAGATGCCCGGCGTCGTTGCGCACCTGGCGCGGCTGAAGGCCCTTCTCGATGCAGTACGCCGCCAGCGCGCCGGCCGCCTCGCCAATATTCCATTCAATCGGATGCAGGCGATAGCTGCCGTTGGTGATATGCGTCACGCCCAGGTTCTTGCAGGCGGGCAGCAGGTTATCCACGCGCTGCGGAATCAGCGCGCCCAGCGGAATCTGCTGCGGATAGTTGTTGATATCCAGATAATTGCGGCGGTAGCTGGGGTGCAGGTCGATGCGATAGCTGCCGATGCCCACGGTATCGCCGAATTCCTCCGCGCCCACCATGCCCGCACGCGCCTCATAACCCACATGCTGTTCCAGCACGGTGAACTCCGCCCGAATGCGGCGGCTTTCGCGGATATACGGGCTTTTCGCCAGGCCGTTGCGCGTGCCATACACATCCCCGCGCATGCGCAGGCCGGGGTAGCCATAGCCACCCTCCGGACGCGGCGTTTCCGTCTGCATCCAGTAGCACAGCGACAGGCTGAGCTGTTCCGCGCCGCGCAGGTGTTTTTGCTTCTCCGCCTCGCTGACGCCCACCAGCGGTCCCAGCCAGTAGTCGATCTGCGGCCAGTTGACCACCACGATATCGCTGCGCATAAAGCCCGGCGGATAATACTTGCGGTAGGCGATGCGGCGGAAGTGCCACAGGTCGTCCCCGTGCGGCGCGTCGGTATCGCCGGTGAAGATCGGGCGATGGCTGGTCTCCAGCGTGATCGGGTCGGAGGTATACCAGCTCAGCAGCTTGTCCGGCCAGAAATCGGCTTTATAGTCGCGCCAGAAGGCGTAATCGGCAGGCTTCTCGATGGTGTGGTCTTCGCCCGGCAGATAATCGAGCACAAACACCCATGAGTGCGCCTGCTGATCCAGCGGGTCGGCCGCGTCTGCGCGGGCATGCATCTCGCCCGTTTCGGCCTGGCTCTCCGCGCCGATGACGTGCTCCACGCCGGCCATCTCCAGCAGGTCGCCCAGCTCGGTCGCATCCAGGATATAGGGCGCATGAATCTCGATACTGACGCTGGTCTCGCTGTCCAGCAGCGTCACTGAGTCAACGCGGTCGCCCGTCGTGCGCGCGGCCGTAGGCCGATGGCGCAGCAGCAGCGTCAGCTGCCCGTTCGACAGATAGGGTGCGATCATCTCGTGCAGCACCGCCAGCGCGATGCGGGGCTCGTGGCACAGCGGGCTGACATTGCCCGCGCCCGGGTTGAAGAACGGGTTATTGGCAACTTCGGGCAGGATGGGATAATTACGCCGGTAGAAGCCCCGGATGCCGTCGCGCAGGCGGCGATAGCTGGCGGTGCAGCCAGTATTCTCGCGGTCAATCCACGGGTTTTCATCCGGCGGCACGCCCTGCGCCGTCAGCTGTCCGCCAATCCAGTCCGTTTCTTCGGTCAGCACGACGCGCTTGCCCAGCTTCAGCGCGGCCAGGGCACCCGCCACGCCGCCCAGCCCGCCGCCCACAATCAGTATGTCCGTGTGTAATTCGTTCATCATCTTCGATCAATCCGTTAGAGGGGGAGAAAGCAGCACGATCAGCCTTTGACGCCCGATGACGCGAAGCTGTCGATGATCTGGCGCTGGCCGATCACGTACACGATCAGCACCGGCACCACGGCCAGCGTCGTGGCTGCCAGCTGCAAATGCCACAGCGGGGCGCCATACACATCGTTATAGTTTCGCAGGGCCAGCGGCAGGGTATACATGTTGACGTCGTCGATAAAGACCAGCGGTTCCAGAAACAGGTTCCAGCTGTACAGGAACGACAGAATCGACAGGCCGCCCAGGACAGGCCGCGCGATCGGCAGCGCGATATGCCAGAACAGCCCCCAGCGTGATGCGCCATCCAGCAGCGCCGCCTCCTCGATTTCTCTGGGGAGCGACAGGAAGAACTGGCGAATCATGAAGGTGCCGATCACCCCCTGAGCCCCGAAAATGGGCAGGATCACCAGCGGCACATGCGTGTTGGTCAGGTTCAGCGACTTCATAAAAAAGAAATTCGGGATGATGGTCACTTCCGAGGGCAGCATCAGCGCGCTGAGCAGCATCAGGAAGAAGACCGTCTTGCCCGGAAATTTGATACGCGCAAAGCCGTAGCCCGCCAGCGACGAGATCAGCAGCGTGCCCACCGTCACCAGGCTGGCGATCACCAGGCTGTTGAGATACTGCTGGGCAAATGGCTGATAGTTGAATACATCGATGAAATTCTGCAGGCTGAAGCTGGACGGCAGCAACGTGGGCGGGAACGTGAAAATTTCGCTCGGCTGCTTGAACGCGCTGCTTACCATCCACCAGAACGGAAACACGAACGGCACCGCCAGCAGGATAAGCAGCATATACGACGCGGCTTTCTTGATCCGCGCTTCCAGCCGGGTGCGGCGGCGGCGGCTGTCCACCGCGGCCAGTTCCATCGCCATACTAGTCATCGTAAGCCCTCCCGCGCAGCAGCCATTGGCCAAGAGTGAGCACCAGCGCGATCACAAACAGGATGACCGCCAGCGCGCTGGCATAGCCGGTCTCGAAGAACTGGAACGCCTGATAGTAGATGTAGTACACCAGCACCATCGTCGAATTCGACGGGCCGCCGGCAGTCATCAGCATGATGTGGTCAAACACCTTCAGCGAGCCGATGACGGTGATGACGGTGACAAACAGCAGCGTCGGGGCCAGCAGCGGCAGCGTAATTTTGCGGAACACCTGCCAGCGCGTCGCGCCGTCCACATGGGCCGCCTCGCGGTATTCGCTGGGCAGATTGGTCAGCGCAGACAGCAGGATAATCGTGTTCAGGCCGACATTCTTGATGACCAGCGTCACGATCACCGACAGCATCGCCCATTCCGGGCGGCGCAGCCAGTTAGGCCCTTCCACGCCGATAAGCTGAAGCACCTGGTTGACGGTGCCCTGCTCGCCCTGCAGCATGAAGCGCCACACGATCGCCCAGGCCACCGCGGAAGTCACCACCGGAGAGAAGAACAGCACACGAAAGATCGTGATGCCGCGCAGCTTTTGCGAGAGCAGCGAGGCCAGAAACAGCGCCAGCCCGATATTCAGCGGCACCAGGCCCAGCGTGAGCGTGAGTGTATTCAGCAGGACTTTTCGGAACAGGATATCTTCCTGAAAGATGGTGCGGAAGTTTTCAAACCCAACCGGCACCACGACGCCGGTCAGCAGATTGCGCTCCTCGGTGCTGAACACAAAGATCGTGATCAGGGGGAGGACGATCAGCAGGATGAACCCGATCGTCTGCGGGGCAATGAACAGATACCCCCAGATCGTCTCGCGCTGGCTGTTCGTCAGGTGCAGCATGAATTTCCGGCTTTGTGCCATGAACAGTCGCTTTCAATATCATTTCCGGCCTGACTGCGAGGTGTGGGGGGCAGCAGGCTGTCCCCCACACACAGTGAAAAACAGAGGTGCTAGTTGGCCAGCAGCGGGGCGATGGTCTCGCAGGCCGTGTTCATCACGCCCTGGATGTCCGCAACGGGAATCCACAGCTCGTCGAACAGCGCGCGCGTCTGCAGGTTGATCTGCGAGTAATTGGGGCTGGAGGGCAGCACCGTGCCGCTGGCGATACCGTCCACCACCAGCTGCATCTGCTCGGCAGACAGGCGGGTGTTGCTGTTCAGGAAGGTGTCGGAGCTGAGCACACTGGCGCGGGCCGGCGGGAAGAACTGCGACATCGTCTCGGAGTTGGTCGCGTTGGTCATGAAGGCCAGGAAATCGAGCGCGACATCGGCATTCGGGCTGTTGCGGAAGACCGCCAGCGCAGCCTGTCCGATGACCGATCCGCTGCCTGCGGGGCCGCTGGGCATCGGGGCGATATCCCAGCCGAAAGTGGCACCGTCCAGCTGGGCGACGCGGCTGATCTGGCCGATGCGCATGGCGGCCTGGCCACCGGCGAAGGTAGCAGCCTCACCGGGGGGAACAGCGCTGCCATCGGCAAACACCATGTCGTGATAGAGCTGCACAGCCGAAACGGTTTCCGGCGAATTCATCAGGCAGGTTCCTTCAGCATCCCAGGCGCCGCCACCATAGGCACGGGCGATCGGGAAGATGGTGGACCAGAAGCCTTCAGCATACACGGTGCCGTCCGCGTTCTCGAAACCGTACAGGTCGGTGCTGTCGGTAATGGCCTTGGCCGCGGTTGCCAGAGCTTCCCACGTCCATTCACCACGTGCGGCCAGCGCATTCGGGTCTTCCAGGCCGGCGGCCTCAAAAGCGTCGGTGTTGTAGATAATCAGGAACGGCGAGGTCGAGAACGGCAGGCCGTACAGGGCATCGCCATCGCGCCACAGGCCCAGCGCCGCTTCTTCCAGGTCATCAAAATTGTAGTCGGGATAGGCCATCAGCGTCGGCGTCAGGTCGGTGATGACACCGCTTTCGACAAACTGCGGCGCGGTATTTTCCAGAATCCAGCCGCCGTCCGGGGGATTGCTGCCGGCCAGCTGAAGCACCAGCTGCGAGGTGTATTCGGAGAACGTGAGTGTGTCGAAGCTGACGGTGACATTCGGGTTTGCTTCGGTGTAATCGGCGGCGATGCCGTTCAGCATATCCATCGCGGCGCCGGGGCCGACCCACACCGTAAAGCGCAGGCTCACGGGATCCTGTGCGGATACGCCCACCGCGCTCATCACGATCAGGCTGAGGGCCAGAATGAGGGAAAACAGCTTTGTTTTAGACATTTCTAAAGTCCTTTGCGTCTCTCTAACTACCTGACAAAACCTCTTTGACTGACTCTTGCTTTGTTTCCTGTGGCTTCCTCCTTCGCGCTGATAAATCGCTTTATCAACCAGGTAAAAAAACGTGTTTATGCGTCGCGGCTCTTTAAATCCGCGACAGGGGGATAAGCAACGGTTGTCCCGGGCACAAAGGTGCAGGGAAGCATGGTGCGATACGGGGCAGTCCGATTCGGATCCAGTTCGCCCAGCATCTGCACCAGCAGGCGCACTGCTTCGCGCCCCATAGCATGACGGGGAATCCGAAAAGCTGTCCACGTCTGCACTGGCTCGACCAGGCTGAGCGGGTCGCCCAGCACAGCCAGGGAAAAGTCGCGCGGGCACTGCCAGCCGGCGCCGTGGGCCAGCCGCAGAATCTGGTTGCCCAGCAGATCGTCCTCAGCGATGAACGCCGTAACGCCCTGCTGAAGCAGAAGCGTCAAATCGTGCAGCGTCAGCCGGTCGGCACTGCCAGTCCAGAATTGCAGATTGTGCAGGCCGCGGCCATTGCGCTCGAAGCCACGACGCACCCCAATTTCGCGGTCGATGCTGGATTCCTTCGGGCTGCGTGACGTGATATAGGCGATTTTCTGGTGCTGATACTGAAACAGATAATCGACAATCTCGGCCGTGCCCTCGGCATAGTCAGCCGCTGCGTACGAGATATTGTCGTTGGGGGAATCACGCCGCCCGACAAACACAAACGGATAGCGGTCTTCCAGCAGCGCCAGCACTTCCTGCTTATTGTTCTCGGCGCCCAGCAGAATCGCCCCGTCCACCAGCTGCAGGCGATTGCGCCCGTTGCGGTAGATATGGCGGCCATCCTGCGTGTTGTCGATGCTGGTCAGCAGCAGCAGGTCATAGCCATGCTGGCGCGCTTCCTGCTCGATACCGATCAGGAACGGATAGTAGAAGTTGCGATGCTCGATGGGGAAGATGGGCTCGAAGGTGAAGACGGCCAGGATCATGCTGCTGCCACCGGCCAGCGTCTTGGCCGCCGGATTGGCGACATACCCCAGCTCGCGCACTGCCTGCCAGATTTTTTCCTGGGTGGTTTCGCTGACGCGGGCATGCTTGCCGACACGGCCATTGATCACAACCGAGACGGTCGCTTCAGACACATTTGCCAGCCGCGCCACATCGGCTAATTTAGGCGTTTTCCTGGAGGCAGGCATCAAAAATAATCCACAAGTCTATTTGATAAAGCCCTTTATCAAGAATATATCGGGGACTTGACGGGTTGTCAATACATGACTTTTTGTATCGCGTTACGGAGTTGTGCGTCAGATGGGGCGATGCTCAATCGATCGGGTCTGCGGTGGTTGGCTGGCCAGGAAAGCAGCCGGCTGAAAATGCAGGCAGAAGGTGCTGCCCGATCCGACTTCGCTTCTTACGGTCACGCGGCCCTTATGCAGGGTCATAATGCGCCTGACGATGGCCAGGCCCATGCCAGCGCCGTTATCATCGCGCGTGCGGGCGTCATCGGCCTTGTAGAAATGCTCGAAAATGCGCGGCAGGTGCTTGTGCGAGATGCCCGGTCCGTGATCCTGCACCGAAATCAGCACTTCGCCCTGCTCCGCCCATGCGCGCACAATGACCTCGCCGCCAGGCGGCGAGAAACGCAGCGCATTGTCCAGCAGATGCATCAGCGCGACACGAATATATTCGCGGTTTCCGGCCAGCTGCGGCAGATCCGGCGTGAGATCCTGCACGACGCGCACCGCCTGGCGCAATGAGGCGTAGCCACTGGTCACCCAATAGACCAGCTCCTCCGGACGCAGCGCGGTCAGCTCGATATCATTCATCTGGTCCAGCCGGGCCATATCCTGAAGCTGGTTGATCATACGGTTCAGATAATGCACCTGGCGATCAATCTGACGGGCGCGCTCGGCGCGCTGCTCCGGGTCATCCAGCCGTGTCATCAGATACACGCCAGTGGAGATGGTCGCCAGCGGCGTGCGCAGCTCGTGCGAGGTATTGGCGATAAAGTCATTCAACATCTGCACACGCTCGCGCTCCATTTGCAGCTCAAGGTTCTGCTGCTGGAGCAGCTTGCGCTCGGTGATATCCGTCAGGATGCCCTCGAAACGCGCGGGCACACCGCTGCCGTCGCGCACCAGCCAGGCGCGGTCAAATATCCAGCGCGTCTGGCCGTCCGGGCGAACGATGCGAAATTCCCACTCGTGGCTGCCCTCTCGCAGAATGACATCGTAGGCCTGCTGCGTCCGGTCGGCATCTTCAGGATGCGCCATCCGGGCAATCAGCTCCCTGTCCTCGTAAAAGTCGCTCAGCGGACGGCCAAAAAGACGGCTGGCCGCCGGATTCATGTACACCATTTGCATGGATGGAAGTTCCACCGACCACATCACATCCTGGATCGTCTCGAAGATGCTGCGCAGGCGGGCCTCGCTCTGTTGCAGTTCCAGCTCAATGGCCTTGATTGGCGTGATATCGGTAAACGAGGCCACCACCGCATACGCGTCGGGGTCGCCCTCACGCAGCAGCGGCCGGGCATTCACCAGAATCCACGTCAGTGTGTCGTCTGGCTTGTGCACGCCCATGACTACATTCGAGACCGGACGGCTGGTGCGCAGCGCCACCATCGCCGGATGCATTTCTCCCGGAAACACGGTCATGTCCTCGTGCACGGCACGCCAGCGGGCATCGACCGACGTCCGGCCCGCCATCTGATCCGCTGTCAGGCCAAGAATCTGCTCTGCCGCGGCGTTGCACGTCTGGATGCTGCCATCCTTGTTTTGCAGCACAATCCCTTCAGAGGTCGTGTTGATGAGCGACCGGTAGCGCAGCTCGCTTTCCAGCAGGGCATCCTGCATCTGCTTGCGCTGGGTGATATCGCGGGCCGAGGCAAAAAGCAGCTTGCCGTAGGGCTGTGACCGCCATTCGATCGTGCGATATTCGCCGCTCCTGGCCCGATAGCGATTGGTGAAATGTGTCAGCGGAACCTGCGCCTCCAGCGACGCCAGTGCCGCCAGCGTCGCCGGGATATCGTCAGGATGGACAAACTCAAGAAACTGCCGACCCTCCAGCTCCTCCATAGAGTAGCCCAGCAGCAGCTCCCATGCGCGATTCACCCGGCGGAAATAGCCGCTGGTATCGGCGATACACCACAGGTCCAGGCTGATATCAAAGAAACGATCGATTTCGGCCCGCTGCTCGATGACACGGGCTTCCTCGCGTTTGCGTTCGGTCACGTCGCTGGCCACGCCCAGAATCTGTACAGACACGCCCGCCGCGTCGCGCCTGAACACACGGTCGCGGCTGTTCAGCCAGCGCCATTCGCCGCTGCTGGCCAGCATCCGATACTCGTGTTCCAGGATATCGTCACCCGGATACGTCCTGAGGCGCGCATGATGGGCCATCACCCCCGCAACATCGTCAGGATGCATCAGCTTTTCCAGAAGCGCGCTGCCCATGACCCTGATTTCATCCGGGCTGTAGCCCAGTGACGAGGCGATCTCGCGGTTCACATACACATTACGGGCTTCAGCAAGGTCGTACACATACACGATATCGGGCACCGTGGCCGCCACATGATCGAGGAATCGCCGGGTGTCTTCCAGGCGGCTGACAGTGCTGCGCAGTTCGGTGATATCAGTAATGACCAGCATACACAGCCGGGCGCCCGGCACATCCGCCGCCAGCGGCACCGTGTGTAACTGGCCCACTTTGCCGTTCAGGGTGATTTCCCGCACAAGAGGTTCCCCGGCCAGGCCTGCGCGCATCACCTGCACCAGCTCATCCAGCACCGACGGGCTGAACGCCTCGTGAACCGTCCTGCCCTCCAGGATGTGGCGGGGAAGCTGGAGCGCCTCGAAGGCACGCCCTTCGGCCACCAGCAGGCGCAGATCGGCGTCATAAATGACGATGCCGCCGCGCGGCAGGTGTCGGGCAATCCTGCGATACTGCTCAAGCTGCGACTCCAACGCGGAAGTCATCAGCGCCAGCAGACGCTCGTAGGAGTGATCATCCCGGCTGCATGCACGCAGAACTTCAAGGTACGAGGCAGGTAGCGGCATTGCATCTTCCCAGGGAGAGAATATTACAGTGACATTTTAACATTGTACGCTTTGATTGCTGAGTCAACTGTAAACAAGTCGTAGATATTTTGTGACATCCCCGCCTGTTTGGCGTTGGCCACGGGGAAAGCGGCCAGTTGATACGGGCCGCGTCCATTTGACCTGTCGTCACTTTGCTGCATACTGAAATGCATATGGACCGATGATATGGAGCCTGTACACCTATGGCCGCACATCATATGCCTAAAGATTCGGCACAGGCAGCGCCCAAACGCCAGCCTGCCGCACAGCCCGCATCCGCTGGCCAGCTCGTCAGCGAGGCACCCGCCCCAGAGCTGTCAGCAGCATCGGTGATGCGCCTGCAGCGGACCATCGGCAACCATGCCGTGCAGCGCATGCTGGCGGCCTCATCCGGCGGGATTCAGCGCGATACAGCCCCGACGCAGGAACTGAGCGAAGACCAGGTCAATACGGCGGTGCGCTACAATCGCTCGCGCCATTTCAGCGTCGAGATCATCCAGCAGATTCAGCGCGCCGTGGGCGTGAACGATGACGGCGTGATTGGCGCGGGCACCGTGCGCGCGATCGCCGCATGGCAGTCCAGCCAGGGTATGACCGTGGACGGCAAAGTTGGCCCCGCGACGCTGCCCCGGCTGGTGCCTGAGCAGGAAGCCGCGCTGCCAGCGCCAGCCCAGGCCGCTGTCGAAGCGGAACAGACCCAAAGCGAAAATACGCCTGAGCCCGAAGAAGGCGGCCTGATCCACAGCGTGGTCAGCGGCATGGGCGACATGTGGGATAGCGTGAAAGAGGGTGCCGCCAATATGTGGGACGGCATCACCGGCTACTTTGGCGATGACAACGAGACAGCGCCGCCAGCCGAAACTCCCGCCGAAGACACCGCGCCACCTGCCCCTGAGCCGAGCGAGCTGGACCAGCTTATGCTGAAAGAGCGCCTGTCGCCCGAAGAAATCCTGCGCGCCCGCGAGCTGATCGCCCTGGTGACGGATACCACCGCCCGCGCCGACCTGTATCACGCGCTTCAGTCGAAGCCGGAATACCGCAGCCAGCGCGACAACGAATCGAAGAATGCCAGCGGCGGCAGCATCGGCGATGTGATGTGCAACCTCACGTCACTGGCGATGGCGCTGTCTTACCTGGGCATCCCCAACCCGGACCCGACCAAGCAATATGAAGATGCGCTGGAAGATATCCGCGTGGAGAAGAACCTGCCCGCGCGCACCACGTCTGCGGGCTGGGGTGGCGTGGCCGCCGAGCTGGGCGTGACGGCCAACTTCCTCGGCTATGACCTGATCAAGGACAAAGACTGGTACATGGCCAACGTACTGCCCAAACTGCGCGATGGCTTCGCTGTGATGATGAGTATCAGCGGACATATCGTGCGCATGCAGGATGTGACCGAAAACGGCCTGGTGATCGACGACCCGTTTGGCGTGGTGAATCTGCAGGCGGGCGAAGGCTGGAGCTACGACTCAGACAACAAGAACGCCAAAGAAGGCGAAGGCACCAACAAGGGTGAGGACAGCGTGTGGGCGTGGTCGGCTGTTTCGGTGCACAACATGCGCTGGATCGCCGCGCTGAAGTAAAGGCTGGAAACAAAAACGCGCCCTGCAAGCTTGCCTGCGGGGCGCGTCAGTTATCGCATGCGAGTGCGCCGATTACTGCTTCGGCTCGGCTTCGCGCGGGGGAATCTCAATCGCGATGGCCTGTTCGACCAGGTTGCGCATGGCCGCTTCCGGCAGCGCGCCCGGCTGATTGAAGATGATCGTGCGGTTCTTCACCACCATCAGATTGGGGATGCTGCGAATCTGGAAGGCCTGCGACAGGCCGGGATTGGCATCCGTATCGACCTTGGCAATCTTGATCTTGCCGGCAAACTCACCCGCCAGCTTGTCCAGAATCGGGCCGACCATGCGGCACGGGCCGCACCATTCCGCCCAGAAATCGACCAGCACGGGCAGGTCGCTGTTCAGCACTTCAGCTTCAAAGGTGGCATCGGTTACGGCCACCGGCTTGCTCAGTACCACATCCATTACTTTCTCCTCTTTTCCGACAGCATCGGCTGCCTGACCGGGCTGCACCAGCCCGCGTTCTGCTGCACTACGACTCAATGCTTCCAGCGCCAGCGGCAGGTCACTGCCCCATGGCCGCGAACGGCGCACCACTTCCTCGCCACAATACCAGCCCACCAGCAGCGGCTTTTCGCCCGCCTGAAACAGCTTCGCCGCTTCAGGGTTGCGCGAGGGATCCAGCCGCGCATAGATAAACTGGTTGTCTTCTTCGGCCTGCTTGCCAAACGCGACCCGAAAATCACCGCGCAGACCATCGCCATTGGTCACCAGAACCAGGATCGGGCGCTGGGCCGCCATGATATCATGCAGGTTTTCGTCTGTCAGGGTAATGGGCTCGCGCATCGTCTGCTTCCGTCCGCTGAGTATGTCTTTATGACGCTGCCAATACCCTCAATATTACCCTGTAACGGCCTGAATGACTATCGCCGCCGCATGAAAATACCGGCCACCATCACGGTCAGCAGCGTGCCCAGGCCAAACACTACAGCCGCCAGTCCGCTGCCCTGGGTTGTCGGGACAGGCTGCTTTGGCGGGGGCAGCAGCGGCACCTGTGACGTGGCCAGCGGGCTGATTTTTCTGGGCCTGAGGTCGCGCAGGCTGCCATAACGGCGGGCATACACCTGCGTAAATTCCGCGCCAAACAGCAGAATCTGCGCCGAGTAATAGATCCACAGCAGGATAAGCACGAACGCCCCGGCCGCGCCGTAGGCCGATGCCGTCCCGCTGCTGCTGAGGTACAGGCTGAGTGCGTAACGACCGATGGTGAACAAACCGGCCGTCACCAGCGCCCCCACCCAGACATCGCGCCAGGCGATGCGCAGGCGCGGCAGAAAGCGGAAAATCAGCGCGAACATGACCGTGACCAGCGCGAAGCCCACCACCAGGTTGAGGCCATTCAGCAGCGCCTGCGCCGGCCCCAGCACGCTGGCCATAGCCCCGCTGATCGCCGTAATCACCGTGCCCAGCACCAGCGACACCAGCAGCATAAAGCCGATCATCAGCACCATGCCAAAGTTGAGCAGGTTGGCCCGCATCCAGCCCATGATCCCGCCCGCAGGCGGCTTGTCGGCCACATTCCAGATGACATCGAGCGACCCCTGAAGCTGGCCAAACGCGCCCATCGCGCCAAACAGCAGCGCGCCGATGCCCAGCACCGTGCTGATGACGCCCGTGCGCGGCTGGCTGGCGCTGTCGATCAGGCCGCCCACCAGCTCGGCCGCCTGCGCGCTCACCGTTTCCTCGATGCCAGACAGGATCTGTGCCCGCGCCGCCTCCTGGCTGAAGACCGCGCCAATGATCGCAATCACGATCACCAGCAGCGGGGCTATTGAAAACGCGGTGTAATAGGCCAGCGCGGCAGCCAGGCGCGGCGCCTTGTCTGCATTCCACTGCTGAAACGTCTCGCGCAGCAGGTCAAAGATGGCCCGTGGAAAAGTTGTCAGCGACATGTCTGCATAAATCCCGTTTTATTACATATCGTATTGGCAGTCGAGAAAGCATACTCCACCCATGCCCCCGTGACATGGGGATATCTGTCTGTTTGAAAATAGGTAAGTTGGGGGAGACAGCGCCGCCGTTACGGGTTTTTTACACCTTTCACAGGCAATAAAAGAGTACTCTCATAAATGTGACCATGGTTTTCAGGTGCCACTTCCGGATCCATGATGCACGACAGCAAGGGGGCGACCGTTTTTATATGTACGCTGAGAATGAGATTCTTTTCCCTTACACCGTGATTCCTTCGCTGCGACGGGTGCGCAGCGCGAAATTCCAGGCGCTGGTCGAGCGCGTGCTGTCTGGCAGCCAGCACCACGATGAAACGCTGGCCTTCATCCTGATGATGGTGCGGCTGAACGGCTGCATCTCGTGCGAGACCGACAGCTTTCGGGCGATGAAAGGCTGCGCGTCGTGCGCCTTACAGACGCTGCGTCGCTTTAAAGGCGAGGACGACGAGCTGATCGGGCTGTTTGAGCAGGCGTTGGCCGATGTGCGCGACTTCGCGCAGAAGCATCCGCACTGGGGCATCGAGCCGATTCCGCTGATGCCCAGGCCGAATAGTATGTGAGGAAAGTAGAAAAAAAGTACTGAGTGCTGAGCAATGAGCAATGAGTGAGGGATAAAGAGCGCTGGAAAGCGATAGGCGAACGGGCCGATATCATCCTCCCCGTACTCATTGCTCATTGCTCAGTACTCATTGCTCAGTACTCTGTTTGTACACTTCAATCGTCTTCAGTAGGCCCTCGCGAAACGGCGTGGCGGCGTGGAAGGCAAAGGATTGCTGCGCGCGCGAGACATCCAGGGCACGGCGCGGTTGGCCGTCCGGCTTGGTTGCGTCCCACACGACTTCCCCTTCATAACCTACCAGCTCGGCAATCAGGTGCGTCAGGTCGCGGATGCTGATTTCATCGCCGCTGCCCAGGTTGACCGGCTCCGGCGAGTTATACTGCTCGGTAGCCAGCACGATGCCGCGCGCGGCGTCGTCCACATACAGGAATTCGCGGGTGGGCGAGCCGGTGCCCCACGCGCTGACGGTGGCATCGTTACGCGCCTTGGCCTCGACAAACTTCTTGATCAGGGCCGGAATTACATGCGAGGTTTCCGGGTTGAAATTGTCATGCGGGCCATACAGGTTGGTGGGCAGCAGATAGATCGCGTTGAAGCCATACTGATGCGCATACGCCTGCCCCTGCACCAGCAGCATCTTCTTGGCCAGGCCGTAGGGGGCATTGGTTTCTTCAGGATAGCCGATCCACAGGTCATTTTCGCTGAATGGCACCGGCGTGAATTTCGGATACGCGCACACCGTGCCGATGGTGACGAATTTCGTCACGCCATGCAGATACGACTCGTGCATGAGCTGGGTGCCCATCATCAGGTTGTTGTAGAAGAATTCGGCGGGATGCTCACGGTTGGCGCCGATGCCGCCCACCTGAGCCGCCATGTGCACGACGACGGTCGGCCGGGCGTCCTTCAGCAGGCGCAGGATGGCCTCGTGTTCGCGCAGGTCATACTCTGCCGAGCGCGGCACAAAAATATCTGTTGCGCCCTGCGCACGCATCTGTGCGACGACCGCGCGCCCCAGAAAGCCAGAGCCGCCCGTCACCACAAACCGATTGTCTTGCCAGAATCCCATAGGACATTCTCCGCAGTCGATAACAGGCCCATTCTAATGGACGCTGTGGGTGCATTCAATGAACGGTTTGTGCGTCGTCCCGCATGTCCTGCCTTGAAAAGAGAAAAAAGTTCATGATATAATCGCAAATCGTTATCTGTCCTTTGGGCAGGCAGCGGCCGCCAGCAGAAATGCCGGTACGTCACGCGCATGTCTGCTCTGTTCTGTTTCAACGCTAAAGTAAGCGAGGTTCGGCTATCACTTCTTCAGACACTCCACGCATCAATAATCAGATTCGCGCCCGTGAAGTCCGTGTCATCACTGATGACAAGCAGAATGTGGTGCTTCCTCTGCTGGAAGCGATCCGCATGGCTGAGGCCAAAGGGATGGATCTGGTGGAGGTTAGCCCCAATTCCGATCCGCCCGTTTGCCGCATTATGGACTTCGGCAAGTTCATGTATGAGCAGCAGCGCAAGGAACGCAAGGCGCGCCGCCAGCAGAAGACGATTGAAGTCAAGGAAATTGTGCTTCAGCCCAAGACTTCTGATCATCATTTGCAGTTCAAGATGCGTGACGCCCGTCGCTGGCTGGAAGACGGGATGAAAGTGCGTATCCGTATTCGCTTCCGTGGCCGCGAGATTGCACACTCCGACATCGGACGTGCTCGCCTTGAGAAAATTATTGGCGAGATGAAAGATGTTGCGATCGTGGAACAGAATCCGCTCATGGAAGGCAGCACGATGTTGATGGTGCTGGCTCCGGCGGCAGAAGCTGTAAAGAAGAAACCTACTCAACCGGAGTAACAATCGTGGGAAAGAAGTACAAGCTCAAGACTCATAAGGGCACAGCCAAGCGCTTCCGGGTGACCGGCGGTGGCAAGCTTGTGCGCACCAAGGGCGGCAAGACTCACTTCCGCCGTCGTCGTCACCAGCGCGTGAAGAGCATGCTCAGCAAGACGATCGTGGTGACCCACACCAGCGACGTCAAGCGCGTCATGAAGCTGGCACCGTATCTGCGTCTGTACAAGTCGAATCCGCCCGCGTAAATCGGGCCTGTCAGGGTGACGTGCACGCGCCCCAAAGTCGCTTCTCTTTCCCGAAGCGCGCGTTGTGGATTGATCGCCCGCTATGGAGACTATAAAGAATGACCCGTGTAAAGACCGGTTTTCATCGCCGTCAGCGTCATAAGAAGGTCCTTGAGCTGACCAAAGGCCAGTGGGGCACGCGTGGACGTCTGTTCCGCCGCTCCAACGAAGCCATGCTCAAGAGCCTGTTCTATGCCTACCGTGACCGCCGCGCTCGCCGTGGCGACCTGCGCCGCCTGTGGATCATCCGCATCAACGCGGCCTCGCGCCTCAGCGGCCTGAGCTACAGCCGCTTCATCTACGGTCTGAAGAAGGCCGGCGTGGAGCTGGACCGCAAGATTCTGGCCGACATCGCCGTGCGTGATCCCGCGACCTTCCAGAAGCTGGCCGCGCTCTCGCAGCAGAACCAGTAAATCCAGTCACACTGGGGCGTGGTCGCAAAACCACGCCCTTTTTGTTTGCTGGGCGCATGGCCCCAGGTCAACAAGGCGAACGTAGGCCAGCGCGGGCGTAGGCGTAGTACCTATGGGGCTTGGCATGCCAAGCCCCATAGGTACCAAGCTAAGGAATTTTCGCTGAGGATTCAGTCGGATTTTGGTCCTCCAGGGCGGACACATAGGTCTGCCCCTCGGAGTCGCTCGGATTTGAAGGAAAAAACTCGCGGTTGCAACTGTTTGTCCGCGAGGCAGGTAGGGGCGGACCTGCGTGTCCGCCCGGCAAATAGGAGAAGAATCGTCTTAACTTGGTGCCGATGGGGATTGGCATGCCAGGCCCCACGTGAGCGATGCCCTTTTTACCTTTCGCCTTTTAACTTTTAACTCTCTCCCAACTCCCAACACCCCATGGCCGACCTGATTTCCTCCAACCAGAATGCCCGCGTCAAGCTGGCCCACGCCCTGCAAACGCAGGCAAAAGAGCGCCGCGCCGAAAGCAAAATGGTGCTCGAAGGGGTGCGCCTGGTGCGCGATGCCCTGCTGCGCGGGCATGTGCCGGACACGGTGCTGTTTGACCCCGACGAGGTGACGCTGGAGGCGCTGGGCATGGCCGAAAGCGATCTTGGGCGGCTGGCTTTTCAGGCGACGCCGGAGGTCATGCGCTACATCAGCGACACCGAGACGCCGCAGGGCGTGGCCGGCATCTTCCCGATCGCGCCGCCGCACCTGCCCGCCACCCCGTCGCATATCCTGGTGCTGGACGCCATCCGCGACCCCGGCAACATGGGCACGATCCTGCGTTCGGCGGCCGCCGCTGGCGTGGAAGGCGTGCTGCTGGCGCCCGGCTGTGTGGACGCCTACAACCCGAAAGTGCTGCGCGCTGGCATGGGCGCGCACCTGCGCGTCCCCGTGCTGGAAGCAAGCTGGACGCGCATCGCGCTGTACTGCGAGAAGCTGATCGTCTACCTGGCCGACATGACCGGCGACGTGACCTATGATGCCGTGGACTGGACGCGTGCGCACGCGCTGATTATCGGCAGCGAGGCGCATGGCGACAGCGAGCAGGCCGCGCAGCTCGCCCGCCAGCGCGTGTACATCCCGATGAGCGGCGACACCGAAAGCCTGAACGCCTCCATCGCGGCGGGCGTCATGCTGGTGGAGGCGCAGCGCCAGCGCACCCGCTGAATCTGCAACCTGGCCACCCCCAAAGCCGTAAAGCGCAGTAGCATACAGTGTTGAAGCGCTGCATCTGAACCGCACCATGGCCACGGCCAGGAACGACCCTATGCGCAAAATTTTTGCAATTGCCTGGAAAGACTTATATATCACCTTTACCGACCGCAATCTGCTGCTGATTATGATTGCCACGCCGCTGGCGCTGGCCAGCATCATCGGCCTGGCCTTCAGCGGGCTGGGCGGCGGCAGCGATGTCCCGATTCAGAATGTGCCGGTCGCGCTGGTCAATCTGGATGAGGGCGCCGAACAAAACGGCCAGACCGTCAACCTGGGCGATGTTTTCGCGCAGGCGCTGATTCCCCCGGAAGGGGGGACAGACGCCGAAACCGGCCTGTTTGCGCTGACCGATACCACGCTGTACAGCACCCGGCAGGAAGCCCGCGCAGCAGTCGACCGCGGCGATGCGCTGGCGGCCATCATCGTGCCGGCTGATTTCAGCGCGAGCCTGGCCATCACGCCGGACAAGCTGAGTATCACCCCGGTCACGCTGGAGGTGTATACCAGCCCGGCCGCGCCCGTTTCCGGTGATGTGATCGTCAGCGTGGCCAACAGCATCGGCGGGCAGATCGTCGGCGGCAATATCATCGTCTCGGCCACGCTGAACACGCTGATCGATAATGCGACCAGCAATCCGGCGCTGGGGCTGGGCCAGCTGGCGGCGATGGCCTCCGGCGAATTCCCGCCAGACTTCACGCCTGCGTTCACCGACCAGCAGCCCGCCATCGCCATCGACCAGCAGACGATTTCCGGGGAACAGGCCGGCTTCAACGCCCTCGCCTTCTTCGGCTCGGCGCAGGCGTTGTTCTTCATGATGTTTTCGGCAATGGGCAGCGCCGCCAGCATGCTGGAGGAACAGCGCGACGGCACACTGCCGCGCATGCTGGTCACCCCCACCCCACGTTCACACATCCTGCTGGGCAAAATGCTGGGTACGTTCGTGGTGTGCGCGGTGCAGGTCTTCCTGCTGATGATCGCGCTGACAGCGGTGGGCACCCTGCTCAATGGCAGCCTGCAACTGATCTGGGGGTCAAACTTCCTCGTCATCGCGCTGGTCATCCTGGCTGTGGCACTGGCTGCGACCGGCATCGGCTCGGTCGTGACCGGCATCGCCCGCACCAGCGAACAGGCCAATATCATCGGCAGCGTCATCAGCATGCTGTTCGGCCTGCTGGGCGGCGCTTTCTTCCCGGTTGCCGTGCTTGGCCCGCTGGCGATCCTCAGCCGCTTCACCGTGAATTACTGGGGCGTGGATGCCTTCGACCAGCTGGCCCAGGGCGGCGGACTCGCGGGCGTGCTGCCCAATATCGGCGTGCTGGTAGCTGCCGGCATCGTGCTTTTCGGACTTGGCTTCTCGCTGTTCAACCGCCGCATGGAGGCCTGATCGATGCGCGCTATCCTGACGATTGCCCGAAATGAACTGCGCCTGATTTTCCTCGACAACAGCATTTGGCTGAACCTGATCGTCATCCCGATTGTGGTCGCCTTTGCCGTGGGCTTTGCCAATGGCGCCTTTGGACCGCCCGCGACCAGCGACCCGGCTGTGGTGCGGCTGGATATCCTCGACCAGGACAACAGCCCGCAGTCGGCGCTGCTGATCGACGAAATCGCGGCCGGAAACGACAGCGTGATTGTGTGCCCGCTGCGTGCCGCTGACGAGAACGACCCGTGCGCGCTGGATGGCGCGGCGCTGGACGAAACATCTGCGCGGGCACGGCTGGAAGCAGGTCAGTCGCTGGCGCTGCTGATTATCCCTGCCGGATTTGAAAATGCGCTGGCGACCGGCGGCGATGCCCGCGTGACCTACCAGTCTGACGAGACGGCCACCGCGCCCAGCTTCATCCTGCAGGCAGTGCAGGCCGCCGCCAACCAGGTCGGCTCGGCGGCCAACGCCGCGCGTATCGGCGGAAACATCGCCGGTCAGTTGTCATATGTGGCGGCCCTGCCCGCCGACCAGCAAGCCGACCTGCGCGCCGACATCGCCCGCAACGCGGCGGCAGCCTGGGAAAATTCGCCCGTCACCGTGCGCGAGGTCGTGTCCGGTGCAGATTTCAGCGAAAATGACAGCGCCGCGGGCATTTCAGTTGGCGGCTTCCAGCAAAGCGTGACCGGCATCGGCAGCATGTACGTGATGTTCGCCATCTTCCCCGCCATCGCCGCACTGATCAAAGAGCGCAGCCAGTGGACCTTCCAGCGCATGCTGACGATGCCCGTCAGCACCCGCGAGATCGTGGCGGGCAAGATGCTTGGCCGCTTTGTCGTCGGCATGATTCAATACGGTGTGCTGTTCGGCTTCGGCTTCCTGCTGGGCAATACCTACGGCAGCGATCCGGTCGCGCTGATCCTGCTGATGGTCACGTTTGTGCTGTGCATCACCGCGCTCACGCTGCTGCTGACCACCTTCATGCGCACCGAGCAGCAGGCCAATGGCCTGACGCTGTTCATCACGCTCACGCTGGCCCCACTGGGCGGCGCGTGGTGGCCGCTGGACATCGTGCCTGAATGGATGCGCATGATCGGGCATATTTCGCCGGTCGCCTGGGTCATGGACGGGTATCAGTCGCTGCTGTTTTTTGGCGGGGGGCTGGCCGACGTGCTGCCATTTATCGGCGTGCTGCTGGGGATGACCGCGCTGTTCTTCATCATCGGGTCGCGCCGCTTCACCTACGGGTGAGCGCGGCGCACCCGCCTATTTCTTCTCGTTTTCGTCGTCTTCCTCGAAGCTGGTCAGCCGCATGAACGCGCGTTCCTGCGGCGACATGTCATCCGGATACTCGGTTTCGTCATAGCTTTCGAGGATCCGGTAGCCCTCTTTGATGTATGACCGGATGGTATGCAGGCTGATGCCCATCTCGTCGGCGGCCAGATGCGCGGGCATGCCCTTCACCACGCACAGCTCGACCGCCTGCTTGATGCGCTCGGTCAGTTCCGGATACTGGCGGCGCTCTGGCAATTGAGACGCTTTGACATGATGGCGCATGAAGATCGTCTCGCCCACGCGCATGATGCCCTTGCTGGCGATAAACGGCTGCTCCAGCGCATGGATGATCGCCCAGGCGATGTGCAGGCGCACCTCGTTTTTGAGCAGAAAGCCGCGTGCCCCGGCGGCCACCGCCGCTTCAATCAGCGCCGGATCGACCGTCTGCGACAGGCACAGCACCATCACTTTGGGGATGCGCGCACGCAATCGCTGAATCTGCTGGCCCAGCACGACCGCCCCGCCCAGATGGTCAGCGTCGATCAGCACGACATCGGGCTGTTCCGCCTCGGACGTTTTCGCGATGATGGCCCACAGCGCATCGATCGTCTCGGCCAGGGCGGTCACGCGGGTGCGCCGGTCCCAGGCCAGATAGCTGTTGATCGACTGGAGCGAATAATAGTCGGTGTCCATGACCACGACTTTGAGATTTGCGTTGATATGGGCTGATTTCATCCGATGCGCCTCAAACGCTGGACCCCGGCAAAGATGTGTTGCAGATATTGTACGTTATAACATGGGATAGCGATGCTTTACACGCGCCAGTTTGGCGGGCGCTGGCGCAGACGCCACAGCCAGCCGACCGGATAACCCAGCATCTTGGCGATATCCCCCACAGCGCGCAGCGCCGGCACGCGGGCATAGGCCACGAGGCGCTCTGCAAGGCTCAGGCGCTTTCCTGTCGCCCGTTCCAGCGCAGACAGCACGCGTGGCAGGCGGCGCAGCGGCTGGCGCACATAGACCAGTCCGCCAGCGACCAGAGCCAGCAGGAAGCCGGGATGGACGGCCAGCGTCAGCCACAGGCCGATGGGCAGCGCGACCAGATAGGTCAGATAGCGGGCGGCATGGCGCTTGCGCCACAGGTCGGCCTTTCCATCCCCGCGCGCGTACAGGTAATACTGCCGATAGTAGGCGCGGACTGACCTGCGCGGGCGAAAATGCGCCAGCGCGTCTGGCACAAAGGCAAATGGCGGGCTGGTCGCTTTCAGGCGCAGGTCAAAAATCAGGTCTTCGCAGTAGTCCAGCCATTCGGGATAGCCGCCCACACGCTGCCAGGCACGCTTGCGCACCGCCACGCTGCGGCTGCTGGGCAGAAACCCCGCCGGATCAATCTCGTCATGCAGCGGCAGCGTGGTCGCTGCCAGCGAGGCCTCGAACGCATTACTCACGTCCGGCTCAAAGAATCCCGCCGACACCTCCAGCGTCTCATCAGCCAGCAGCGGCCGCGTGATGCGCTCAAACCAGGCCGGGTCCAGACGCACGCCCGCGTCGGTGATGGCGATAATCTCCGCCCCGGACTCGTGAATGGCGCGGTTGCGCCCGGCGCTGATATTGGCCCCCGGCTGCACCATCACACGCACGGGCAGTCGCCCAGCGTAACTGCGCATGACCGCCACGGTCTGGTCGGTGCTGCCGCCGTCGACAATCACGATTTCGTCGGGAAGCATCGTCTGTGCGGCCAGCGACTCCATCAGGGCGCGGATTGCGTCCCCTTCGTTGAGCACGGTGGCGATAATAGCGGTTGCGGGCATGGCGATGCTCACCTGAGATGGCGAAAGTGGCCTCAGTAAAAGGCCGCCCGTAGTATATCAGACGGCTGAGCGGCCTTTGGCCGGGCGCAGCGGCAGCGTGTAGCGGCGCGGCATGAGCTCGTCCCTGAGATGGGCACGGCCATTGCTGTCCAGGTTATAGTCCGGGTTGTGCCACACCACCACGCTGCCCCAGCCCAGCGATGTCGGATCCTGCACGTAGTTCGGGATGACCGCGCCGTCCAGCGGCATCAGGCCCTTGCGGATCTGCTTGCTCAGGTTGCCATCGAAATAGCGCCCGTCGATCACGCCGCGCACATAGTCCTCCGGCGCCGCCTCGTGGGCATGATCGGCATAGCTCATGAGCGTGCTGCCCGCGATCATGCCGCGCAGGTTGAGCAGGCGGGCCGTGTCGAAGCGCGCCTCGATCAGCACGCCACCCACGCCGCGCCCCTGATAATCGGGATGCACATGGCTTTCGACGCCGTACATCCATTCGCCGTCCGGCTCGTGTTTCAGCCAGCCCCGGCCCACGGCCTCCCACCACGGCTCGATTTTCGGATGGTCCAGGTCATAGCTGAAGCGCATGGCCGCCGTCACGCCGACGATCTGGCCGCCGTGCCAGGCCGTAAACTGGCCTTCCGGAAACACCTCGATGTGATGCCGATACATCTCCGGCGTGAAAATCTCGTTGGTGCCGTCGGCCTCCAGGTCGTAGACCAGCGCCATCAGGCGGGTCATCGCTTCGGCATGCTGCGGTTCGCTGGGAATAATCAGGATATCTTCGCTGGAGCTGCTCATTTCACAACCTGTCAGAAATTAAGAAAAGTCTCTTTCATCAGCCGGATAATACCAAACTTTGCGGATGGCCAAAAAGAACGGGCGCGACCCTGTGAGGATGCGCGCCCGCTGGAGCATGTCAGGGGTGACGACGAAGCCGAATCACCACACGCAGCCGCGCGCGGCCACCGGCCATTCCTTTTCCACCACGCCCTCGCGGTGCCCAAAGATCATATTATGCAGGTTGGTGACCACACAGGCGTGCACCGGAATCACATGCACGATATCGCCCACATTCGGGCGCGCATCGCAGGCCGAGACATCCACATAGCCGTGTTCTTCGTTCAGCCGGTACAGCCGCGCATCCGGATACTCCACGATGTAGCCATACAGGTCGTTCAGGGTCTCGCTGGAGAAGGTCTTGCTGCCGCCATCGAGAATGACGCGCCCCTCATCCGGCTTGCTGACGACCGTGCAGCGCACCATCATCGCGCAGTCGGCAAAGCCCGCGTTGCCATCGGCCACCGTGCGCCAGTCGTTAAACACGTACGTGCCCACGCGAATCTCGCTGATTTCCGGTACTTCAGCCATGTGCATGGCCGCGCCGATGCCGCCGCCGCTGACCACATCCACGCCAATGCCGTGCCCGTCCAGCCGCGTCAGCACTTCCTGAAGCAGCGGGCGTATGCTGGGCATACTGGGATAAATCAGCAGCCCCGCAAAGAACAAATGCTCATCCGCTTCGATCTTCTGCGCCAGCGTAATCGCCCGCTCCACCGAGGCACCGGCGCGCTTCTGGTCGCTTTCCAGCTCCACCATCACGCGCAGCGGCATGCCTTTGGGCGCGGTCGCTTCAGACAGACCCCTGACGGTGGCCTCGCTGTCGGCGCTCACGGTCACGCGGTTATAGATTGCGAGGTCAAGCAGGCGGGCCGTCTTGCGCGGGCCGACGATGTTGTAGGGAATCAGGATATTGTCGATGCCATCAGCGGCAAATACTTCCGCTTCGGTCACCTTTTGCGCCGCAATGCCGACAGCGCCGGCGTCGAGCTGCATGCGCGCAATTTCGGGAATCTTGTGGGTCTTCACATGCGGACGAAAGGCCACGCCCAGGCCATCACAGCGCGACTGCATCTCGGTGATATTGTGTTCCATGATATCCAGATCGATCAGCACGGACGGGGTGTCCAGCTCATCAATCGTCATGCGTTCCGGATCGTCAAACACGCTGCTCTCTCATCTGGTGCATCATCGGCGTAAAGTGTCGGCACATTGTGCCACCGCAGGCACAGACTTGCCAGTTTCACGGACCCATTCATGCGCCCCGGAAATAAATACACTCCCCCGTCGCGTGCGCCTGCGTGCTTACGAGGGAGTGCGCTATAGCTGGCGGGGCGGGAGTCCTAACGGGCCTGTTCCACGTCTTCCTTGTGCGGATGCACCAGCAGGATCGGCACGTCGATGTGTTCCATCACGGCGCGCGCCACGCTGCCGAACAGCAGGCGCGAGATGCCGGTGCGCCCGTGCGTGCTCATCACGATCAGATCGATATCCTCGCTGCGGGCAAAATCGCAGATGCTGGTGGGGATATCGGCGCTGTCGATCAGCTCCAGCTTCACGGGAATCGACTGCTCACGAATTTCCGAGGCCACGCCCTGCATATACTGCCAGGCCCAGTCGCGCATTTCCTTGACGGCGGTTTCCTGGCCCGCCAGGGCCAGCTCTGGCGTGAACGCCTGCACAGGGGCAGCGAACACATTCAGCAGCACAATTTCCGAGCCGTTGCTGCGCGCGATATCCATCGCATGGGGCAGCGCCCGCTGCGACCATCCTGAACCATCGAGCGGAACCAGAATTCTGCGATAACGACCGGCGGTGTTTGTCATGAGGTTGGCTTTCTGTGTGCCGAGATTACACTAATTATTGTACACCCGTCTTTTTGAGAGTTTGCATAGATTTTCACAGACGACCGAAACAGGTGCTTGCCGACACATCATAAACCTGTATAATTCGGGCGGTAAATCTACGTAAATCTATAAAAAACGGAAAAAGCTATGGCACAGGCTGTGATGTCCAAGGGTGCTGCCACACAGGCCCCGGAAGAAGTACAGGAGACCGCCCATCTGGGACTGGGAAGCAACCTGAAAATCGGGTTGTTTCATCTCGGATCGGGCATGGCGGACGTCCTGACGACGGGTGTGTGGAACCGCATCATGATTTCCGATCTCGGCTTCGCGGCCACCCCAATTGGACTGCTGGTCTCGCTGCGCTATTTCCTGGCGCCGCTGGGCGTATGGGCCGGCCGCAAAAGCGACGAACACGCGGTGCTGGGCTACCGCCGCCTGTTCTGGATCTGGCTGGGGCGGGCGATGATGGCCCTCAGCGTGATCGCGCTCGGCTTCACCACGGCCAGCATCGCACGCGGGGCGGAAGTGACGGCGCTGGTGTGGATTGTCATCAGCGCGGCCATGCTGCTGTTCAGCCTGGGTAACGCCATATCCGGCAGCACCTTCCTGGCGCTCATCCATGACCGATCGTCAGACAAACAACGCACGCGCGCCGTGGGCGTGGTGTGGACGTTCCTGCTGCTGGGCTTTACGATCGGCGGCATCTTCTTTGGCATCCTGCTGCCAGCGCACGAAGGGGCTGATGTCGGCCTGGGCGGGTACTCGCCCGACACGCTGCAAACCCTGTTTCTGGTGGCTGCTGGCGCGCTGAGCCTGCTCTGGTTTGTCTCGCTGCTGGGCGAGGAAAAACGCAGCAAAGACACAGCAAAGTCGGTGCAGGCGGAGCGCGAACAGGCCAGCCGCAGCATCATGGGCGACCTGAAGATTGCGTTCTCGCGCCGCGAAACCCGCTTCTTCTTCTGGTTCCTCTCGCTGTCAATGGCCTTCGCCTTCTCGCAGGACCTGATCCTGGAGCCCTTCGGCGGCGATGTGTTCAACATGAGCGCCAATGTGACCACGCGCTTTGCCGCCTACTGGGGCACCACCGCCATCCTGTCGACGATCATCTTCATTGTGCTGTCGCGCCGCTTCAAAAGCCTGACCAACAAAGTCATGTCGGTAACCGGCGTCATCGCGCTGCTGATCGCGTTTGTCATGCTGACGGTCTCGTCGTTCGCGGATATTCGCCAGCTGGTGGCCCCGGCGATTGTCGTGCTGGGCATCGGCCTGGGCATCTGGAATGTCGGCGCGCTGGGCCTGATGATGGACATGAGCCCGTTCGGCAAAGCCGGCACCTTCCTCGGCTTCTGGACGCTGACGGTCACGCTGGCACGCGGCCTGGGCGTGAGCAGCGGCGGCATCATGCGCGACCTGTTTTACAGCGCCAGCGGAGACTTTAATATCGCCTATGGCATCGCGTTTGCAATCGGCGCGGTCGGCCTGGGCGTCAGCCTGTGGGCGCTGGCGCGCGTGCGCATGGAATCCAAAGAGGCTGCACCGCAGCCAGCCAGCGCCGAGACGGTATTCTCCGGCAGCATGGATTAACGTAGCGGACACAAGTGCAAGGTGACGCCAGACATCCAAAGATGCGTCGTTTTCCGGCCAGTATGGGCTTGGCATGCCAAGCCCATACGAGTGCCTATATCATTTTTTCCTGACCCTAAAAGTTGTGAACCTCAGGTTTCCACACAATTTCCCCGCCCCCACAATCTTTCATCCCGGATTGCACAGAATTACAGTCGGGCCTATAAAGGAAGCATATACATACTTCCGTCAAAGGCTTGACCATGCCCCAGCGCATCCAGACTTTCATGCAACCGCAGCGCCCCGCGCATGAAACGCACGTCGGCCCCGAAAAAACGCGCCAGGAAACGCCGAAAGCCCACAAAAGTGTCGCGCTGAAGCAGGGCAGCATGGGCAACCGCGCGCTTTCCCGCATGATGTATGCCGCACCGCCATCATCTGGAGAACTCTCGAACATCCAGCGGGATGTACCGGCAACCACCAGCGAAGGCGCGGAATCCGCCACATTACAGGATACGCATCGGGCACAGCTGCGGACCCAGCGATTCGAGCAGGCCAATGCCAGCTACAGCCGGGGCGATTACGTGACGGCCGCGCGCCAGTTCACCGTGCTGATCGAGCAGGAAGGCGGCACGATGGATGCCCAGGCACGCGCCTCGCTCACCTATAATATCGGCCAGTGCAATCTCCGCCTCGGTCGCTATGCCAGCGCGCTCCATTACTTCCGCGAGGCCCAGCAGTCCGGCGCGCTGCCAGACAGCCGCACCAGCCAGCTTGAGGAGAATCTCGCCCGATGCCGCCGGCACGTCGGGGTGGAGACCAATGCCGAGGGCGAAGTTGAAGCGCTGACTGTGGAACAGAGCCGGGCACGCTTTGAAAGCGGGGCACGGATGTATTCGCAGGGAAACTACCAGGGTGCGATCATCGTCTGGACCCAGATTATTGATGCTGGCAACCTGGAAGACAGCGTCCGCAAAAACCTGCTGTTCAATCTGGGACAGGCCAATTACCGCCTGCGGCGCTATGCCACTGCGATCCCCTTTTATGAACAAGCCCGCACCCTCGGCCTGACCGACCATCTGACTGTGCTGGAAGAACGCCTGACCGAATGCCGCCGCGAGATTGGCACGCCGATGACCGACGGCGGCACCGTGCTCTCGCTGCTGGACGAGGCCGCACGCGACAAATTCTTCGCCGGCAATACCGCCTACAGCGCCGGTGATTTCGCGGCGTCCCGCGCCCGCTTCCTGGAGGCGCTGGAGCTGACGACCAACGCCGGGACACGCGGCCCGCTGCACTACAATATCGCCCAAAGCTGCTACCGCATGGGCAATTATGCCGAGGCAGCGGAGCATTACCGCGAAGCGCTGGCCGCGGGCGGCATCAACGAGACAGTCGCGCGCGACCGACTGGCGGAGTGCGAGGCGCGTCTTTCCGGTGAGCCGACCGAAACAGCCCATTAAGCACTTTGTCGCTGTGATGAGCAGTCACGCGGCAAAAGGATAGACATGAGGCACATGGCGGATGGGATTTACGCTTTACTGGGATGACACGCTGCAGAACGTGCTTCACTATAACTTTCCAGAGACCTGGACCTGGGATGACCTGGCCGTCATGCGGAAAGAAGTCCTCGCCATGATTGCCGACCGGGCGCATCCTGGGCCGGTGTACTGCATCGTCAACATGTCTGACACCCGCATACTTCCGTTCGGGGTGATCGGCAGGGCGCGCGCAGGCATCGAGAGCAGGCCGAAAGACGTCGCGCATCTGTACTTTGTGGGCATGCGCGCGCTGCACGCGGGCCTGATTCGTACCTTCCAGCGCATTTACCCGGATTTGGGGCGCATGTTGACCCTGTGCGAAACCGTCGATGACGCCCGCGCACGCATCCGCGAACAAATATCGCGCAGCAATCTTTAAGCTTTGTGCAATTCGTAAACCCAACCTTTATAATCGCCTGCATTGAATCTTCGATAACCCGATTTGCAGGTTTGTATACAGTATGCCATTGACCATTCGCTGGGCCGATGAGGCGCACACTATCGTGCATGTGCGCCACGAACTCCCCTTCACGATTGAAGACTATAACGCCATGCTGGACCAGGCAGACGCCATGCTGAACGAAAGTTCCGGCGGCGTGGCCTGGATTTCCGACTGGTCGCCTTGCCCCACCATCCCATTTGACAACGACACCATGGCCAACCTGCATTTCACGCGCACAGGCAGCAAGGTGGCCATGCGTATCCTGGCAGGGGCCAGCGACGAAATCTTCTCGTTTGCGCAGATGTATATGCGCATGCATCCCTCGCGGAACAGCCGGGTTTTTTTCGTGCCCGACTACGCCAAAGCCCTCGCCCTCATCAAACGGCAGCGGCGCATGGGGCGCGGGGCATCAACGCGCTAACACATCCTGCCGCGCAATCGCGCACAGTCCAGCGCCACCCGCGTCCAGCCACGCCTGCAAGCTGCCGCTGGATGCCGCGCCCGCCCGCGCATCGTTATAGATGCTGCCGCCCCACACATAATAGCGTTGGGTCTCGTGTGGCCAGGTGGAAAAGTCGCGGTTCACGACCGACGGCCCGCCGTTATAGCAGGCCAGCGCCAGAAAGCTGTTGCCCTCGGCATAGTCCATGCAAAACGCCAGAAAGTCGCCGCCACGACGGGCATTGGTCTCCGGGTCGGTCATCACTTCGCCGGTCGAAAAATGGAACGGCATCACCTGAAACAGGCCCTGCGCGCCCGCCGAGCTGGCAATGTCCGAGTCGCCACACGACTCAATCTGCATGACCGTGGCCAGCAAGTTCGGGTCGACGCCGTGCTGCGACGCCCAGCGCGTGATATCGCCCGACCAGCGCTGGATCTCCGGGGTGAACAGCGGCGCAATCGCCCCTGTGTATGACGCCGATGTGAGGTTCGTGCCGGGCGCATTGACAGCCGTCGTCCAGCGCTCCAGCAGCGGCCGCCAGGTCGCCTGCGTCTGCTGCAGGCCAAATGGCACGCCAATCACGATGGCGGCAAAAGACAGCGTGCGCGCCATCTGCCGGGCTATCGGAATCTTCAGCAGCCCACCAAGCAGATGACGCACCTGTGTACGGAATCGCGTGACAGGACGCAATAAACGCGCCAGGGGCTGGGGACGCCGACGCCGCCCCGGCTTGCGCGCTGGCGACTTCTTTTTGGGTGATTTTCGGGATGCAGACGTGGCGCGCCCCACCTGCCGGCGCGGATGTGCCGAAACAGCAGCCATGTGCTTTTTCCGTTCTGTTCTGTTCGGTTTCTACCTCCGATAATAGCTCATTTGTTCTATTCTGACAACAGCGATTTTGACCTGTACGCAGGTGCGGCGGCACAAATCTGCGCTTCGCCCACGACTTTCACACGGAGATTTCAACGGGCCTTAATCTTTGTCATAAATTGGGTATGATATAGTGATGTCTATGAACCAAACACGTCCCATCACGCCCGAATCGCACACCGCCGTCGAAGCCCGCCGCACCTGGGCGCGCATCATCTCAGACCTGCTCAGCCCGCCCGTCATCTGGGGAGTGGTCGCCTTCCCGATCGCAGCCCGCGTATCCGGATCGCTGGAACAGACCATCATCTGGGGCCTGATCTACACCATCCTCGTATGCATTTTTCCGGCAGTCTACATTGGCATCATGGTCATGCGCGGCCACATCACCGACATGCACATGCAGGTGCGCGAGCAGCGCGTGAAGCCATTCCTGGTGTCGCTGCTGGGCACGAGCCTGGCATGGCTGGTGCTGACCGTGCTGGGCGCGCCCAGCCTGCTGCCGCTGCTGGCCATCTTCACGCTGCTGCAGATCGGCATCATGCTGGTGATTACGCTGCGCTGGCAGATCAGCATGCACTCGATGAGCATCACTGGCGCAGTGGTGATTACCGGCGCGTTGTACGGCCTGGTGCCGGCGCTGGTGCTCTCGCCGCTGATTCCGGTGGTCGGGATTGCCCGCATCAAGCTCAATCGCCACACCGTGGCGCAGGTCGTCGCCGGGGGCATCCTTGGGGGCAGCGCCACGCTGGTGATGTACCTGATCAGCCGCCCGCTGCTGACCTAGCGCGATACGCCCCGAACGTTTCCAGCCAGTCCGCGTCTGACGCCCGAATAAAGGCCTCCGCGCGCTCCACCAGGTCGCGGTTGCCCACAAACACGGGCGTGCGCTGGTGCAGCGAGTGCGGCACCACGTCCAGAATATCCCCAATGCCATCAGACGCATACGCCCCGGCATGCTGTGCCAGATAGGCCATCGCCTGCGCCTCGAACATCAGCCGCATCTTGCCATAAGGCGCGCCTTCGCGGCTGTCGGCCGGATAATAGAACACCCCGCCCTGAAGCAAATTGCGGTGGAAATCCGTCACCAGCGAGCCGATATAGCGGCCGGACAGCGGCTTGCGCGGGTCATCCGGGTCCATCCCCTGAAGCCAGCGCGTAAAACCACGCACGCCGTCAGTCCAGTAACGTTCGTTGCCCTGATTGGCGCTGTAGAATTTGGCCGTGTCTGGCACGCGGATATCGGGGTGGCTGAGCAGAAACTCGCCCAGCGCCGGATCGAGCGTGAAGCCATGCACGCCCTGCCCGGCTGAATACACCATCATGGTGCTGGAGCCGTAAATGACATAGCCCGCAGCCACCAGCCTGCGCCCCGCCTGCAAGACATCGGCCATTGTGCCTTGTCCGGACGGCGTCACGCGCCGGTGAATGGCGAAGATGGTACCCACGCTCACATTCACGTCGATATTGCTGCTGCCATCCAGCGGGTCGAACAGCAGCACATACTTGCCCAGGCCAAACTGAGTCGGAATCTCGATCAGATCATCATGTTCCTCGCTGGCCATCGCGCACAGGCGCTGCGTGCCTTCGTTCAGGCTCATGATGACTTCGTCGGCATACACATCCAGCTTCTGCTGGCGTTCGCCATAGAAATTGGTGCCTTCGCTTTCCCCCAGGATATTGGCCAGCCCGGCGCGGGTGGTCTCGCGGGCGATCATCTTGGCGGCCAGCGCGATGTCATACAGCAGCTCGGTAAATTCGCCCGTGGCAGACGGAAACCGTTTCTGCTGGTCGAGAATATGGCGCTCAATGGTGGTGATATTGGCCAGTGGCATCGCGCTCATCCTGCCTTTCCTGTAAAAGAAGTCATTTTAAGAGTCGGGACTGCGCTCAGCCCTGGCGAATGCCCGGTACATGGCCAGTCAGCCACGGCCCGATGATGTCTGCGGCCTGGGCCGGATGCGACTGCGGGAATAAATGCCCACCGTCGGCTACTTCGGCATAATGCACGTCGGGCGCGATCTGCCGCACATGGGCGGCCGCACGGGCATTAAACGTATCGCTCAGGCCGCCGCGCACGATCAGTATGGGCAGGCGCGGGGCCATCTCCTGAAGCAGCGCATACGTGCCCGTATAAATCGACTCGAAATAGTGCGCTTCCCAGCCCACGTCCCACGCCAGCACAAAGCCATCGCCAGACGGCACGGTCGAGGCCTCGGTATACAGCCACAGTGCCTCGTCGCTCCAGTCGGAGAACAGCGGCCGCTTGCGCCAGTAGTCAAACGCATCCTGTCGGGTGGGGAACGCTGTCCGCCGTTTGCGTGCGCCCTCGGAAATCGGCGTGCGCGCGATATGCCCGGCGGCGCGTCCGGCATCGATGGCCGCAAACCAGTCCGGGTCGAAAATCGCCGGGTCAAGCAGGATGAGCGCGCTGAACAGGTCCGGCCTGCGCGCCGCTGCCATCAGCGTGGCTGATCCGCCGATGCTGTGGCCAACGCCGATCACAGGCCCCAGCCGGTAATGCTCGATACCATCCACGATATCCTGCGCCACCTCGTGCCAGGTATCAGGCCAGGCCTCGTCCGGCGGCGGGGGTGGTGGGTCGGGCCACAGCGGGCGCGGCAGCAGCGACACCGCATGCACGCGGTCCATTAGCGGCTCCAGCAGCGGCCAGTACGTCAGCGGGGGGAAGCCATTCGCGATGGCCAGGTTCAGCGTCGGACCATGTCCGCCAAATTCAACCAGAATCCCCTGCATCGTCATTCCTTCATCCCCACGCGCACGTATTCAGCAGATTCATGGCCACGAATAGTCGTCATAGTCATCCTTTGAGGCTATTGTCCAGACTATAGCCCTTACAGTAAATTGTACATAGTCCTCAGCGTGAGCCGCTATGGATTCATTGCTGCTTGAGTGAATGCCCAATTCCCGTATGAAGGAGCAATCCCTGATGCGTAATCTGTACGTCCCGAAAATTGTTGTGCTTGGATTCCTGGTACTTGCCAGCAATTTGAGCATCGCAGCCCAGGAAAATCCTGACTGCACCGGCGCGCCCCTCCCCCAGCTCATCATCGGGGAGACTGCCCGCGTACTGCCTGGCGATCCCAATAACGTCCGCGATATGCCCAGCCGTGCTGGCGCACTGACGGGCACCATTCCTGGCGGCGAAGTCTTTCAGGTGCTTGATGGCCCGGTCTGTGCTGATGGCTTCAATTGGTGGCAGGTTGAGTACGGCGCACTCACGGGCTGGACGGTAGACGGAACCGGTACAGAGTACTGGCTTGAGCCGTATGAAGTGCCCGCCATCGAGAACACACAAGCGCCGCCAACGCCCACTTCAGAGCCTGTTTTCGCGCCTGCGGCTCACTTTGTCGCACCACTTGACGCGGTCAATGTGCTGGCCGTGGGGGCGCAGGTGCGCGTCATTAACGACGATCCCGATGCAGGGGCGCTTTCCCTCATCATGAGGGCAGAACCTGGGCTGAACGGCGCGCCCGTTCGGCAGGCTTCAGAAGGGGACGTGCTGACGATTGTCGATGGCCCACAGGAAGTGGATGGCCTGCGCTGGTGGCAGGTCGAGACGCCAGGCGGGACAGTCGGCTGGGCGATCGATGGGGAGGCAGACAGAAACCGTTTCAGTCGCACCCTCCTGGCAGTTTGCCCGGCGCAAGGGGATCGCTTTGCCTTCCGCTTAGGCGACTATATCGTCACTCGTGCGCCTGATGGGGATGACCCGTGCGTGCTCGATTACATCGGTAATGTTCCAGCATGGAAAACATTCTCGTCCACGATTTTTGACTTTGATAACCAGTTGGTCATTTCTCCGGACGGTCAATATCTGCTCTACACCGACGAGCGCAGTTCCGACGGCCGGTCCTTCGAGACGCTGTTTCGACTGCGGCTGGATGGCAGTGAAAGGCGCGTGCTGACGCAGGGTGTCAATGTCAGCTATGCAGACTGGTCCCCGGACGGCCTTCGGATTGCGATTGCCACTGGCCAGCAGGTGGGCATCATCAATGCAGAGGGCGGCGGATTCCGCGCTGTGACGGAGGGATTCACCACCCGCACGTGGGTGGATTGGTTGCCGGATGGCGACACAATCCTGTATGTTCAGCAAAACGGGTCGCGAGATCAGCTGGGAACGGCAGTCGAATACCGGCTGTACGCCGTCGATCTTCGTGAGGGCAACCTGCGCGAGGTGATGCGTACGCCGCTGGAGGTTGATCTGCGCGACACCGCATTATCGCCCGACGGAACACAGTTCTGGATGGACGGCCTTGAATACGAATCCGTGCAAACGGAAGCGCCAAGGGTCTATCTTGGCAATCCAACCGGTTGGACTAAGATCCTCACCATTGAAACGGGTGAGCTGGCAGACCCGGTAGACACACGCACCGTGATCGTGGTGTGGACACCCGACAGCCTCGCCATTGTGGCAGTCCGGTATGCACGACAGGACAGCAACACGACTTCGAGCCTGTTCCTTGTTCCTGTAAATGGGGATGAACCCACTGAGATCACGCTCACCGGAGACGAGCTGCCCAGTGAATTTAGGTTTTTCAGGTGGGAGACAAACGAGGTTTTCCTGGCCTATCTTGGATACGGATTTCAGGTCGAGCCCGAAAACTGGGGATTATGGGCGGTCAATATAGCGACGGGTGAGGTCGAGCGCCGGTGGTAGCCTGAACAGGGACACAAGGCTGTGTCCCTGTATTCAACCCTGCATCCCGAACCATCAGGCCTTCATGCCCACGCGGATCGTCTCGCCAGACATGGCGGGGTTCTCGACAATGTGCTGCGCCAGCTGGGCCAGCTCTTCCGACTTGTTCAGGCGCAGGAACGACGGCGGCGTGTCGGGAAATTCTGCCGGCAGCGCCTCGACGGCCAGATTAGGCGTGGCATCGGCCTGACGCGGGGAAATCGTGCACACGCGGATGCCCTCGCGGGCCAGATCGCGCGAGATAGGCAGCGTCATGCTGACGATGCCCCCCTTGCTGGCCGCATAGGCCGCCTGGCCCGCCCCGCCGTCGAATGCCGCGCTGTTGGCGGTCATCACGATGACGCCGCGTTCGCCATTCTCGTCCGGCTCATTTTTCGCCATTTGCGCCGCGCTCAGCCGCACCACGTTGAAGGTGCCCAGCAGGTTGATGCGGATGACTTCCTCGAATACATCCAGCGGATGCACGCCATTCTTCGTCATCGTGCGCAGCGACATATCGATGCCCGCGCAGCAAACTGTGATATGCAGCCCGCCAAATCGCTCGACTGCCTGGCCGATCGCGGCCTGCATCATGCTCTCGCTGGTGATATCGGCCTCGGCGGCAAATGCCTTTTCGCCCAGCTCAGCCGCCAGCGCGCTGGCCTTTTCGCCGTTGCTGTCCAGGATGACGACATTGGCCCCGCCCGCGGCAAAGCGGCGCACCACGGCAGCACCCATACCGCTGGCCCCGCCGGTCACCAGCACTGTGTGAGTCATCAGGTTCATAGGGATTCATCCTCTCTCAGGAGCGGCGCATCGCGTCAAACGAAAAATCGAGCGCAATCACATACGAGTGATCGAGCATGAGCACCTGATACTGCGTCGAGCGCCCGTGGTCATCCTGCTTTTCCGGCTCAGGCCCGCCCTCCGTGGTCACCGTCAGGCCGTGGCGCTCCAGCAGGCGCGTGACGCGGTTGGCCAGCGGGCGCGGCATCGTGCCCAGCACCCCGCCGCCGGATGCCAGCAGGTCGATCAGCGGCATCGTCCGGTTGAAGTCCTCCGGCATCTCGACCAGATGCCGCCATTCCAGGAAGGTACTCACATAGGCCTGCGACAAATCCAGCGCCAGATCGCTCACGCTAGCGGGCGTTCCTGTGAACGAGACGGTCAGGCGCGGGTGATTATGGTGATAGAGCAGCGGATGATCGGCGGCCAGGGCGGCATGGGCAAACACGCCGACCGACGCCCGGCTTTCGCGCACGCCCAGCGCCCGGATGATATAGCCGTTTTTGGGGCGCAGGCCCTCGACCGACGCGTCATATTCGGCCGTCTCGACCAGAAACTGAATCTCGCCGGGCGCGCCGCCAATCTGGCTGACGAGCAGCACCCCATACTGGCCCTCGCCGCCCAGCTCACTGAAAAATTGCGCACGCTTTGGCATGGCGGTTAGCCCATCTTCGTCTGACGCAGGCGCATCTCGGCAAATTTAACCGAGCTTTCCGGGTAACTGACCGCGCGAATATCGGCAGCAGCCGCTTCAATGTCATACGGCACAGAACGCAGCTCGACCGTCATGCCGCCATTCTCAAACGTGAAATAGCCGTACTGGGCAAAGCCCGGCTGGTCATACGACAGGCCGACGCTGCCCACGTTGACCGCGCGCCAGCCATTGCGCAGCATGCGGTCCATCTGCACATGAATATGCCCGCCGATGCCCAGCCGACCCTCGCGGATGAGCAGCGCGTCGCTGGCGACTTCCTCGTCGGCATCCGGCGCCAGCACGCGGCCTTCATCGTCGCCCGGCGTGCCGTGATAGCCGACGATATTGCCGAAGCCCGGCACATACAGCTCGCAGTCGGTGCCCAGCTTCATCAGGAATTCGTAGTCGGCAAAGGTGAGCTGGCTGGTGCCCCACATCAGGGCATCATGGATGGCCTGCAGGCCTTTGATCGCGCGCGCCAGCTTGTCCGCTTCGGTGATCGGATCCTGGGCGGGGCGCTCTCCGGTGACCAGATAGCGGTCGGTGTTGCCACGGATGTAGCGGATCGTGCCTTTCGTCGATTCATCCGCATCCGCCGCGGCAATCATCTCACGCACGATGCGGACACAGTCGGCGGGGCGGGTGCCAAAGGCGGCATAGTCGCCCAGAAACCAGATGTTGTCCGCGCGACCACGCGCCTCAAAATCAGCCAGCGCGGCCTGAAATGCGTGCAGATTACCGTGGATATCGGAAAAGACGGCCAAACGCATAGTCGGATGCTCCCTTTTTCGCAGTTTCAGGGATAGTACCGTAAACTAGGGGAGAATAGTTAATGACAGGTGGGTCCATCATGGCCCGGCTCACCCACGCGGCGCACAGGCCCAACGAGGACGTATGCTGGATTCGATTACAGAGGGCATCCGCACCGATTTTGTGACCAAGAATGCCGCCCGTGACGCCGCGATTGCGCGCTCGCGCGAGCTGATTCGCAGCTGTGCCGAGGCGATTCGCGCGGTGCATCGGCGCGAATGGGCCGACGCCGAAGCAAAACTCGTCACCGTGCGGGCTCAGGCCGATACCCTGCGCGCCACCGTGGCGGATTATCCCGATCTGGCACACAGCGGTTATACCCTCGACGCGCTCAAAGAGGTGGTGGAGGCTTTTGCCACGCACGCCATCGTGCGCGGGCTGGAGCTGCCCACCCCGGCCGATTTATCAGTCGATGGCGCGGTGTATCTGAACGGCCTGGCCGAGGCCGCCACCGAGCTGCGCCGCTTCATCCTCGACATCCTGCGCCGGGAAGAAACCAGCAGCGAAGACGGCGCAAGTGTCGCCTCCCGCGAGGCAGGCCGCCTGCTCGACTGGATGGATGCTATCTACGACCAGCTCATCACCTTTGACTTCCCCGATGCCATCACTGGCGACCTGCGCCGCCGCACCGATGCCGTGCGCGCCGTGCTGGAGCGCACACGCGGCGACCTGACCACGACCATCCAGCAGCATCGCCTGCAGGAAGCGCTGCGCCGCGCTGAAGGGCGCGGCTGAGATGAACCGACGCCTGATTGCCCTGGCCCTGACGGCCTGCCTGCTGCTGGGCGCGACCGCCGCGCTGATTCCCGCCACGGCGCAGGATCGGCTGGAGTTTGGCCAGTCGCCCAGGGCCGCGGCCATCCGCCTGAGCGAGCCAGACAGCGAAGGCCAGATTACGCTGACCGGCGATACCGACGCAGCCCCGTCGCGGGCGTATCTGGGCATCCGCAACCTGCACACTGGCGAAACCATCGTCACACAGGCGGGCATCACCGGACAGTTTTTCGCCCAGTTGGGCGGTACGTGGGGCACGCCTTTCCTGATTTCTCCCGCTGAGGCATCGTTCACAGCGGCGAATTTCCCCGGCGCGCTGCCCGGCGGCCCCGGCGTCATCGTGACAGCCCCGCGCCAGACCAGCGACCCGCGCAGCTTCAGCCAGCAGGGCACGCTGAACAATGCAGTATGGACGCTGGACGCGCAGGTGAACACCCTGACGCCATCGGCTGATAACACGCTTTCGCTGAATGGTCGCATCACGCTGGACCGCGACGCGCTGGCCGGGGCAGACTCGGCGCTGGTGTGCGCGCAGGTCAGCCTGATGACCATCGCCCAGCCCGAACAGGCCGACAGCGCGCCGCGCCTGCTGGCCGTCAATGCGCTGGATGCGCAGAACGGCTGGTCGGCCATGCGCACCGTGTCTGGCGCGGGCATCGTCGGCGCGCCTGCCCCGCTGGCGTGGGCGGAACGCTGCGTCACCGTGCAGGCTGCCGACCCGGAAGGCAATCTGCGCCTGACGGCCCCGCTACCGATTGACCTGCCCGCCGGGCTGCATGTCCCGCTGCTGGCGCTCACGCTGACGACAGATGGCGCGGCCATATCGACGCCCATACAGCGCATGCCCGTCGTGCTCAGATTCGGCCTAACGGAGGACCAACCCGCGCACATGCCGGTCGCGCTGCTGCTGGATGCGCCCTCGAACGGCGCGCGCGGCGTCATGCCGGAAGACAGCCCGTTCACACTGGCCAACCGCGTGCGCTGGAATCCGGCCAGTTATGCGCTGCCGCCGGGGGAATATCCACTGGCGCCATATGTCATGAATATGCTGCCCAACAGCTACGACCGCTTCGCCCCGCCGCTGCTGCCGCTGGATTACACACAGGGGAGCATCCGCGTGCGCGTGACTGCGCCGGACGGCGTGCAGACCACGCTGGGCGGCCCGCTGGCGCAGAATCAGGTGGGCACCGCGCTGGCCGATGCCGCAGTGCGCTATGGGCGCCAGTCGCCGGTGGATATCTTCCAGCTTGCGTCGGATGACCTGCGTCTGGAGGCCTTCGCCTTTGACCAGTATGGCCCGTACAACATTCAATATGAGACTGAATTTGCCGATATCTTCGGCAATCGTTATACCGGCGGCGGAACGGTCAGCCTGCTGATTGCCGAAACGCTGGTGCTGTCGCCTGCTGTGCTCAGCGGCGCGCCGCTGGAGGCTGGTTATCCAGTCAACGGGGGTGTCCACATCACCCCGGCGGTGCCCGCGCAGGTGGATATCGCGCTGGTGCGGACCGGCCTGAACGGACGCGAACGCATTGTCGAGCTGAGCGGACGGGCCAATACCTTTGGCGTGTATAGCGCGCCGCCGGATCCGTTTGCCAGTGCGCTGGCCAGCGCGGGCGAATATCGTCTGAGTGTCAGCGCGGGCTATACCGATACGCAGGGCAGGTTGTGGCATGGCGAGTGGGCCAGCGCGGGCGTGATCGTCGCGCCGGAGGGACCGCTGATCGCGCATGGCGGCCGCGGCCTGCTGGATACCCGGCAGACGCAGCCCGCGCCGGCCTGGTATGTGGGCTCCCGACTGGCGCCGCTGATCGGCGCGAATGCCGATAACCTGATCGTGAATATGCCCTATTTCAGCGGCGGACTGGCCTTCATCGGGGCAGACAGCCGCGATGGCTTCATGCCTGCGCTGTCTTTGCAGGATGGGGACGGGCTGGCCGGGAGCTTCAGCACGGCGGCCCTGGAAGCGGGCGTGCCGCAGGAAGACGTGTGGCGTGGGCAGTTCCCCCCGGTGGGCGCTGACAGCTACAGCATCGTGTCCGCCGTGACGGCTGGCGTGACCGTGCGCCAGTTCGCCCGTGCTGGCTTCGGGACATTTGCCGACGACCTGCCCCTGTTTGCTGACAGCGATGACCCGCTGAACGCGCAGATTGGCGCGGGCTTCGATGGCCTGCGCACGGGCGACCTGGTCTTCTTCTTCGGGGGAGCCGTGCAGCGCGATGCCAGTACAGGCGACGCACAGACCGCCGGCTATGCCGCCAGCGCCATGACGATCGTCACGCCGCCGGATGACCCACCCCGCGACGAGCAGGGGATTCGCGTGCTGCCCCCCGGGGGAGAAAGCGCGTTCATGCGCGTGGGCGGTGTCGAGTATGCGGCGGCGATCGTGCCGCTGGGGGCGCGCCCTGGCGATGTGCTGGTCGCCGGTGACCGGTTCAGCTTTGCCGGGCAGATTGCCCCGGCGCTGCCGATGCAGGTCAGCATCACCGTGACTGCGCCGGACGGAAGCACGCAGGTCATCGGGACGCGGGCGAATGCCTATGGCGCGTACGCCCTGCCCGACCACGAGATCATCGCGGACCAGCCCGGCGTGTGGCAGGTGCACACCCGCGCCACGCTGTCAGACAACAGCGCGGCCGGCGCGCTCGATAGCGCCATTCAGGGCACGGTCGTGGGCGCGCTGGACGAAACCTTCAGCGTGTATGTCGTGCCTGACGAGGACGCGCTCATCCCGTGGTCGCCCGCGCTGGCGGATCTGGCGATTCCAGCCGGCATCCCGTATAACCTGAACATCGTCATCCCCGGCGACTGGTCTGACTTCAGCGCGCACCGCACGCTGGGCGCGCCCGGCCTGATCATCGCGCAGGGCGACATCCGTTTGACAGGCCGCAGCCTGAACCAGCAGTACAACCCGACCGACATCAACCGGGCGTATACCAATATCGAATCGGAGAGCCGCGTCAGCGGGCCGGCAGCCAGCGACCGCGTGACAATTACGTTGTTTATTCAGGGGGTGGATGCAGACGGGGCAGCACAGATTCAGGCCCGCGTCTTTTCATTTCTTCATGACAGGCTCATCAGTCTGCCGTAATACTTGTGACGATATTAGATGAACGCTTACGAGCAGAATGGGTCACATTATGGCCTCCGCCACTCCCCCTGACCAGGTATCCGCCGCTTCCCAGCACACCGTACACGTGTGGCATGACGACCAGGAGACGGTCATCACCGTTCCCCACGGGGAAATTCTGCGGCGGGCGCTGTTACAGGCCAACATCACGCCTTATGGATCGGTCAGCAAACAGGTCAATTGTGGAGGACGCGGCGTATGCGCCACCTGCGGCGTGCGCTTTATGAAAGGCGAGCCTGCGCCCGTCAACTGGCATGACAAGCTGGCTGCCCGTTATGGGTATCCGCGGCTGTCGTGCCAGATCACCGTGACGCAGGATATCACCATCCGCATCATCACCGACAAAATTATGTGGGGCCAGCGCGACGAGGCCGCCCGCTACCAGTCTGAACAGACCGGCTGATTCGGCGCAGTCTCAGGTGAAATCGCGCGGTGCCAGCGACAGGCTGCCCAGCATTTCGTGCAGCGTCTCCACCGGCAGCCCGATGATATTCGTCAGGCTGCCGGTATAACGGGCCGCTGGCCTGAATCCCTCGTGCTGAATGGCATAACCGCCCGCTTTGTCAAACGGGTCTCCCGACGCAATATACGCTTCGACTTCTTCATCCGTGTACGGCCGCATGGTGATAATACTGCGGGTGGCGCGCGTCAGGCGCGTGGGCTGCCCGCCATTCGTGAAGGCGCGCAGCAGCGTGATGGCCGTCCACACCTCATGGTCGCGGTCACGCAGACGGCCCAGCATCACGCGGGCTTCTTCGGCATCGGCGGGCTTGCCCAGAATTTCCCCATCCAGCACCACGGTCGTGTCTGCGGCCAGCACCACCATCGGCGGCTCGGTCAGGTGCGCGACCGCGTCGGCCTTCTGCTGGCTCAGGCGCGAGACGTAGACTTCAGGCAGCTCATTGGGCAGCACCGATTCGTCGATATCCGGCTTGATGATGACGACCGGAATCCCCAGCGAGGCGATGATCTCTTTGCGCCGTGGCGAGCCGCTGGCCAGGATGAAGCGTATCGGATCCGTCATGGTGAACTCTCATCTCCTGAGAATGGGCTGGCAGAACAAGACAGGCCCCGTATGCACCCTGTATAACAATGCAGGGCGCAGGACAATGCCTGCACCCTGCAAAATGGCGCTGATGAGTGGCCTGAACGTCACAGCCTAGCGGCTGGGTTTCTCGTCTTCGTCGTCGAAATCTTCATCTTCGTCGTCGTCGTCGAAATCGTCGTCGTCGAAGTCCAGCTCGTCATCCAGGAAATAGCCGTGCGCGTGACCGTGCTCCAGCTCTTCCTCGTCGGCATAGCGGATGTCGGTCACTTCCACGTCATAGTCCAGCGATTTGCCGGCCAGCGGATGGTTGAAGTCGAGCAGCAGCGTGGCTTCGCGGATTTCCGACACGGTGGCCAGATACACGTTGCCTTCTTCATCTTCGACTTCCAGGTCGGTGCCGATTTCCACGTCGTCGCCAAAGGGCACGGCATCACGCGGAATCTCGTCAAAGTTTTCACTGTCATAGTCGCCATAGCCGTCCGCCGGGGCCAGCGTGATGCTGAACTTGTCGCCGACCTTCTTACCGGTCAGCGCGGCTTCCAGGCCGGGCACGATTTCCTGATACCCATGCAGGTATTCCAGTGGCTCACCCGCGGTCATGCGGCTGACTTCCTCGCCGTCCACGCGCAGCACATAGGCGATGCTCACGACCATCCCGTCTGAGATGTTCTGGGGTTCTGTCTGCATGTGAATGTTTCCTTTCACTGATGGAAAAGACCCTGAGAATCAGGGTCAATATGAGGCGGATTGTAAAACAATGTACCCGCTTTGTTAATGGTGATATGCGCACACACGGTTAACAGATGGCTGCACGGAGGTTAAGGATCATGGATGCGCAGGCCGTGTGAGGCGTATGATATAATCCGTCGCCACTGCTCTACAGAAGGGAACTCACCGGGTGTCGCGCACTGCCCGCATGCTGCTGCTCATCGTCCTGTTCGCGCTGCTGCTGCGCATCGCGCTGGGCGTCGCTTTTGTGCGCTTTCCCGGCATCGCCGACCCCAACCACTATTACAACATGGGCACGCGCCTGGCGCAGGGCCAGGGCTTCACCATCGACTACATCTGGCAGTACAACCGCCCGCCTGACGCGGTGGTGCACCCGGAAGACCACTGGATGCCGCTGGCCGCGGTGCTGGCCGCCGCCCCGATGACCGTCTTCGGACAGACCACCGCCGCTTCGCTGATCTTCTTCGTCGCCATCGGCAGCCTGCTACCCGTGCTCAGTTTCGCGGGTGCGCGCCAGCTTGGGCTAAGCGACCGGACGAGCCTGTATGCCGCGCTGGCCACGGCCTGCATCCCGGAAATGGTGCTCAATTCGCTGCGCACGGATACCACCGTGCCCACCGCGCTCTTCCTCTGCGGAGGCATCCTGCTGCTGGTGGAGGCCTTAAGGCGCGGCGGCATTTGGCGCTGGGCGCTGGCGGGCGTCTGCGGCGGGCTGGCCTATCTCACGCGCAATGACGGCCTGCTGCTGCTGCCGATGCTGCTGGTCGTGCTGGCCGCCCATGCATGGACGGCACGCCAGGCCGGCGAACCAATCCGTATACCCGTCCGCGGCGTGCTGATTTTGCTGGGCACGATGCTGCTGGTGATGTCTCCGTGGCTCATTCGCAATTACGTCACCTTCGGCGCGCTGGGGTCGCCCGAAGGCAGCGACATGTTCTTCTTCACCGACAACCTCGATCATTATGCCTATGGCCGCGACTTCACCCTGCAAGGGCTGCTGGCGGCGCAGTCGTTCACAGAAATCGCGGGCAAGCGCATCTTCGAGCTGGCCGCTGGCCTGAAGCAGATCATCACCGGCCTGGGCGAATTCCTGGCGATTGCGTTTGCGGCAGGCGCCGTGCTGATCGTGACTGCCCGGCGCACAGACCGGCGCGCCTTTATGACCGCGCTGCCGGTCGTGGTGCTGTTGCTGGGTGGCATCGTCGCGTATGCCATTTTCATCCCGTATAAGGCGCAGGCGGGCAGCCTGAAAAAAGCCTTCCTGATGACCGTGCCGCTGCTGGTGCCGATCGCGGCGCTGGCGCTGGAACGGCTGATTGTTTCACAGCGGGGGCGATTGCTCGTCATGGGCCTGTCTGCATCGCTGCTCACGTTTGCCGCGTTTGACCTGGTGCGCCTGGATACCGCGACGGCCAACAGCTATCTGGCCAGCATTCAGACGATGCGCGACGCCGGGCGCGACCTGCCCGATGTCAGCGGGGATGGGGAACTGATACTGATGACGCAGGACCCGTATATCCTCAGCTACGTCGGCATCCCGTCGCTGATGTATCCGTTTGAAGACCGGGCGCTGGTGCACGAGATTGCGCTGCGCTATGGCGTGGACTATTTGCTGATGCCGTCGGCCCGCCCTGCCCTGGATGGCCTGCTGGATGAGGCATCCCCCGACCCGCGCTTTACGTTGGTCGCCCAGGTCGCGGGCACGCCGTACCGCTTTTACCGCGTGGAGCAGTCGCCATGAAGCGCGGGGGCATCCGCTGGATTCTGCTGCTGGCGCTGGTCGTGCGCCTCATGCTGGCCCTGTCGCTGGACAGCACTGCCGCCCTGAACCGCACCAGTGATGACGGGCGCTGGTATCTGTCGAACGGCTACTCGCTGGTGACCGGCCTGCAGCCGCCCACCGGCATCGTCACCGATGTCTCCACGCTGGAGCAGCCGCCATTGTATTTCGTGCTGGTGGGCGTGCCGATGGCGTTGTTTGCGCCGGAAACCGCTGTCCTGGTCATCCGCGTGGTGCAGGGCCTGCTGGGCATACTGACCGTCTACATGGGCTATCGCATGGCGCGCCTGCTGGCCGGAGATGACACACCACGTGGCGAAACAGCCGGGCGCATCAGCGCGCTTGTGCTGGCCGTCGCACCCAATTTCGTGCTCGAAAATGCCGCGATCAAAACCGAAACGCTGTATATCGCCCTGCTCATGGCCGGGCTGTGGGCTGCGATGGCTGCCGTCGCGCATGACCGCATGCATGGCACATTCGACTGGCGGCGCTGGGCGCTGGCGGGCATCGGGCTGGGCGGGGCCGCGCTCACGCGGTCTGCCGGGCTGGGATTCTGGCTGTTTCTGGCGCTGGGCATCGTGCTCGCATTCGGCCCCCGCGGCGGGCTGAAACGCGCCGCTGTGCTCATCGCCGCATTCGCGCTCGCATTATCCACCTGGACGGCCTATAACCTGTTCGCGTATCAGCGGCTGATTATCGGCGGGGCTGGCATCGCGTCGTTTGTGTATCTGGGCGCGGAAGGCTGGGATGACCCAACCGAGGTGGATGCCGCGCTGGGCATCACCTCCGGCAGCGCGGCCGACAACCAGCAGATTATCGTTGAGGCCGCCGCAGATGCCATCACCAGCGATATTCCGGGCTACTTGGCCTACCGCGCCCGCGAGCTGTCCGGCGCGCTGCTTCAGCCGCATGGCACCGAGGCTTACGGCGGCGAAAGCCTGCGCGCGCTGGCCGCGGGCTGGCTGGCGAATGACCGTTCCGTCGAGGGGCTGCTGCGCCTGACGCGCGCGCCCGCCTTCTGGGACAAGCTGGCGCTGTACGTGGTGCATTATGCCGGGCTGGTCTTTGGCTTCGTCGGGCTGGTCATGCTGCGGGCACGCTGGCGACTGGCCATGCCGATCGCCAGCGCGCTGCTGTACATCCTGGCGCTGCACACCGTGCTGTTTGTGCTGCCGCGCTATGTGTTTCCTATGCTTCCGCTGTTATGGGTGCTGGCCGGGGTGAGCCTGTCGGCTTTTTTCCGTCCACGAGCACAAATGCCGCCGCTGCGCTGAGGAACGCCAGCGCGGCCGATACCAGCGCGATCACCTGAAACGTATCCACGAAGTTCTCACGAATGACCTGCATCGTCGCGGCCGACTCGGCCTCTGCCATGCCGTCCGGCGGCGTCAGGTCAGCCAGGCGGTCGGCATTATCGGTCAGATAAGTCATCGTCTCAGGGGCGACACCAGCGGGTGCTGTCTGTGCCGCGAAGCCGCTGGCATACACGCTGACAGCCAGCGTGCTGAACAGCGCAATCGCGATCACGCCTGCCGAACGCGAAATCGCGTTGTTGATGCCGCTGGCCGCGCCCGACATGGTCGCTGGCGCGCTGCCCATCACCGCCGTTGTGAGCGGGGCGATGGTGATACCCATGCCGACGCCTAACACCAGCACGGTCGGGAAGAAGGTCGTCCAGTAGGCCGCTGGGCCGCCCGTCAACCCCTGCAAGCCCAGCAGCACAAAGCCAATCCCGGTGATGGCAGGCCCGACGACCAGCGGAATCTTTGCGCCCACGCGGTCCACCCATGCGCCGGAAAAGCGCGAGATGATCGCCAGCAGCAGCCCAAATGGCAGATTGACCAGCCCGGCAGCCTGCGCATCATAGCCCTGAATCTGAATCAGGTTCAGCGGCAGGAAAAACAGCACGCCGTACAATGCCCCGTACAGGAAGAAGGTGAGCAGGTTGGTGCCCGCAAACGTGCGCGAGCGAAACAGATTGACCGGCATCATCGGGTGCGGGGCGCGCAGCTCCCAGCCAACAAACGCCACCAGGAATACCACGCCGAGGATCGTCACCAGCGTGCCGCCGCCAGACAGGCCAAAGGTGAGCGCGGCAAGCCCCAGCGTGACCAGCGCAGCGCCCGGATAATCAAGCGTGCCAGTCGCATTTTCGTCGCGGGTTTCGGGCACGCGGGCCAGCGCGACCAGCGCAATCACCGCCAGCGGGATATTCAGCAGAAACACGCCGCGCCACAGGCCGTTGCTGGCCAGCACGCCGCCAATCACCGGGCCGAGGATGGTGGTCAGCGTGCTCAACGTGGACCATGTGCCGATGGCGCGCCCGCGCGCGTTCGGCGGAAAGTTTGCCGCGATGATGGCCAGGCTGCCCGGCACCATCAGCGCGCCGCCCAGCCCCTGCACCACGCGCGCGATGATCAGCAGGTCAGCGGTAGGGGCCAGCGCGCATAGCACCGACGCCACGGTAAACAGGATGATGCCCAGTCCAAATACACGGTTACGGCCGTAGCGGTCACCTAATGCACCGCCGACCAGAATAAGCGCGGACAGCATCAGCGTGTAGCCGTTGACGATCCAGCTCAGCTGAATCGCGGTTGCGCCGAGGTCATTTTGCAAAGCGGGCATCGCCACGCCCAGCGCGGTGCCATCGATAAACGCCATGCTGGACGCAAGAATCGTCGACAGCATCACAAATAAGCCGGCGCGTGGCGCGGCAGTCACGGAAGAAGACATTAAAAACCCTGTCGATTTGCGAAAGAAGATGGAATCACACTACCCAGACGCAAACATCACAGAAATATTACATCTGGCGTAAATTCTGATTACATATGCCGATTATCTTCAGGATATCGAACGGGAGCAATGCGAATAACGGGGAGCAGAAAATTCATGTTGAAGAAGGTTTGGGCAGTGTTGATCGTCGTTTTGACAGTTGGGGCCATGGCGGTGCCAGCACTGAGCGCCAGCGCCGAAGCCAGTGCAGTCTACGGCGGCACTATCGTCGTCACCGAGACGCAGGTGAACAGCAGCTATCGCGTGACCAGCCCGGCGCGCCGCCAGATCAGCAACATGGTCGTCGATTTGCAGCCTGGGCAGGCTGTCATCACGCTGACGTGGACGACGCGCGGCCGCGACAGCAGCGCCATCCCGGTCAGCACCACCTGGACGCCTGTGGTCAGCAATGGCCGTCTGTCGTGGACGCTGGCCAGCGCCACCAGCAACGGCGCGCCCATCTCGAACGAACTGCGCGCGCAGATCAATGCAGCACTCTCGACCTCATGGCGCAATTACTGGCGCAGCCAGCATCCCGGACGCCTGACCACCGTGGAAGTGACCGCCAGCGAGCTGCGCCTGACCTGGGCGTGACCGGAAACAAGACAGCCCCGCACAATGTCTCACGTGCGGGGCTGTCTTGTTTTCATGGGAGTCTTAAGTCGGCGGGCGCGTCGCGACGCGCCCCTACCCGTCCAACCTCGTTCGTCATGAACGAGCATTGTGGGTATTCAGCATGAGGACGGTTCACGATGCCCTGGCAGGTCCGCCCTGGTAGGGGCGCCTCGCGAGGCGCCCGTTATGGGCTGCGAACTTTATGTTCCTGCCCGGATGCCTAGCTCTCGCCGTTGATGGCCAGCAGTTCCACGTCGAACACCAGCACGGCGTTCGGGGGAATCACGCCGCCAGCGCCGCGTGCGCCATAGGCCAGCTCAGACGGCATCGTGAAGGTATATTTCGCGCCCACGGTCATGAGCTGAATGCCTTCGCTGAAGCCGGCGATCACGCCATTCAGCGGGAAGTCGATTGGTTCGCCGCGCTCATAGCTGCTGTCGAACACGCGGCCATCGGGGAAGCGGCCTTCGTACATCACGGTCACCGTGTCGGTGGCCGCCGGACGTACGGTGCCCGTGCCCTCGGTAATCACGCTGTATTGCAGGCCGCTCGCGGTAGTGGTCACGCCCGGCTGCTGCCCATTCTCTGCCATAAATACCTCGTTTTCTGCGATAGTCGGATCAACCATGTCTTCCAGCGGCGTCACGAGTGCCGCTTCAATCACTTCCAGCGGCACACCGCCGGTATAGGTGCGGCCATCGATGATGATCGCACGCGCTTCCAGGCCTGGCCCGCGCACCAGCACGCCCGGCGTGCCCGCAATCCCGTTCGCTTCGCCATACAGATAGTCGACGATTACCTGCGCGCTATCGTCGCTGGACTCGACACAGGCCTGAATTTCATCGGCATCCAGTTCCAGATGCGTCGCCAGGCGCGCTATGATGTCACCGTCATATTCACCGGCAGCGGCCAGGTCATACAAATGCACATAGCTGCCCCAGAAAGCGCCTTCACGCTGCGCTTCGGTGCATTCGGCGGCAACCATCGCGTAGATGCTGAGCTGGCCGCCCGCCGTGGGGAACTGGCGGAATTCAAAGTTCGCGTCCCCGCTGGCCACGTAGGTGCGGATGAATTCATCGATGACCGGCTTGTAATCCTGGCAGTGCGGGCACGCATAATCGGCAAATTCGATCAGCGTGAACGGCGCGTCAGGGTCGCCCAGCAGAAAAGCGCCGTCTTCGCCGCGTGACTGCGGCAGCGAGGCGATCAGCTCGTCCATCGGGATGAGGTCTTCAGGCGATTCTGCCGCTGTTTCGGGGGCGGCTTCGGGCGTCGTTTCGGCCTGTGCCAGCGCCAGCATGGGCACGGCCAGCAGCAGGCCGGCCGCGATCAACAACCATTTCTTCATACGGGTTCCTTTACTTACCCAACAGGTCACACAGTTTCAGGGGCACACCGGCTAATCGTCGCCGGTACGCTGAAGCCAGCTTCGCAGGGCGCGCATCTGCGGCGACTTCTTGTTCTGGTGTTCGCGCATGCGGCGCAGCAGGTCATCGATCATTGTGACCGCATCGGCGATATACGGGCCTTTGTTCAGCATCACGCATTCCGCGCGCGCGGCCATCGCCGCATCGGTCATTTCGCCGCGCGACGGCATGCCGTCCTTGACGAAGCTCTCCAGCACCTGCGTCGCCCAGATGACCGGCACATGGGCGGCCTCGCACAGCCACAGGATCTGTTCCTGCATCTCGGCGGTGCGCACAAAGCCCAGCTCCACAGCCAGGTCACCGCGCGCGATCATCACGCCGAACGGCTGTTTTCCGGCCGCCCGCACGATAATTTCAGGCAGGTTGCGCACGGCACGCGGCGTCTCGATCTTGGCAATAATCGCCATGCGCGACGGGTCCTGCATGCGCTTCGCCAGCTCGGCCTGCAAATGCGCAATATCGCGGCCCGTCTGCACAAACGAGAAGCCGACCATGTCGGCCTGCTCCACCACGGTATCCAGCGCCTGCAAGTCTTCATCGGTCAGCGCGGTCAGGCGCAGATCGGTATCGGGGAAATTCAGCCCCTTCTCGTTCTTCAGTTTGTATTCGCCCTCTTTGACGCGCTGCACGCGCAGCACCGCGCCCGCGGGCAGCAGCGCCTCCACCACCGTGGTGACGACGCCATCGTCAATCGACACGCGCTTGTTCAGCGTCAGCTGGTCGATGACGGCAGGCAGCGAACAGCGCACCTGAAACGGGAAGACCCCCTCGTCCTGGGGCTGCACATCGCGGCGCAACAGCAGGATATCGCCCGGCTTGATACGCGTCTTTTTGGGAAACACCACATCTTCTGTGCGCACTTTTGGGCCGCCCAGGTCCATCAGGATTTTGATCGGTCGGCCCGCCTGCTTGCCTGCATCGCGCACATGCCCGGCGATGCGCGCCCACACGGCCGCATCGTCATGCGCGCAGTTGATACGGGCGCAGTCCATGCCATTATCGACCAGCTGCTGCACCAGGCCGGGATCATCGGCCGCCTCAGTGGGCATGGTGACCATAATGCGGGCATCACGGCCAACCGGCTTGTCACCCAGCAGAGCGCGGGTGTGCTGGGCCAGCAGGCGCTCACCGCGGCGCATGGCGCGCAGCGGCGGCATCGGGGGCGCATCCGCGTCATGCACAAAACTACCCAGCAGCGACAGCACCGCGTCAATATTGGGCAGCACGCGGGCCTCACTGCGCCCCAGCGATGACAGCCCCAGCGTGGTCAGGCCGCGCTGAAGCTCGCGCAGGTCGCGGCGGCGCAGGGCCAGGTAATTGGCCAGGTTATGGGCGCTGATGCAGAACGTACGCTGGGTCAGGCGGGGGCGCCACGCGTTGAAGATGACCTCACCTTCCTGGGCGACGAAGGTGCGCAGCTCTTTGATCTGGCTGTAGAGCGCGGCAGCATCGGGATTACGCTGATTCGCACTCACAGGGTTCGCAGGACCCGCTCAAGATCGACCAGCGCCTTGTGCTGCACCCCGCGCGGCACTTTCAGGTTATACGCCAGCGCACGCCGGTTATAGGCGGTGAGCTGCGTCCGTAAAGCCTCTTTCAGCGTGTGCCACTGCTGCTCGGCAATGATCTTCGCCTGTTCAGGCTCGGTTGCGCGCTGTGCGGCGTCGAGAATCGCCTGTCGTTTTACGCGGGTGCGCTCGATAGCCCGGTCAAGCGTCTCACGCGCTTCGTCCAGCGACTTGCTTTCGAGGATCCATTCCGGCGGCATATTGTGGTCGCGCAGCATCTTGTGCGCCATCCGCAAATGCTCTGGCGTGTGTGAATCATCCTCAATCTTCAGCGGCTTGCCCGCGCCGGGCAGCCGGTCAAACTCGCCATTGCGCATGGCCTGGTTGATGATGTCGTCAATTGCACTCATGGTCAGGGCACCGTGAACACACTTTGCGCGCGATTCTGGCTGTCCAGCAGCGTGACCGAGTCGCCAGAGGCGAACACGGCCTGGTCCAGATCGGCAAACAGGGCGATAGGCGTATCATCGCCGACGCGCGTAAAAACAGTCAGCGAGCCCCCCGTGAACAGGCGGCGGTCACGCGGGAAGATATATTCCGAGCCGTCACTGCCGCGCAGTACCCAACCCGACAGGTCGATCACCGCGCCGTTGTTGCGAATTTCCACACCTTCGGCGGTGATATTGCCGGCGTCGATCACGCGCACAATCGCGACCTGCGCGTTGGCGGCAGTCGGCGGCAGCGTGGAGGTCGGCGTATTGCTGGGCGTGCTGGTGAACGTGCGCGTGGCCGTGACAGTCGAGGTTGGCGGGACGACCGTCTCGGTCGGGGTGGGCGTATTGGTGGGCGTGGGGCCGGTGGGTGTGAATGACGGCGATGGCAGGAAGGTGGCCGACGCCGTGGCCCCGACAGCCGCAGCGACCAGCGAGCAGCCTTCCTGCGGCACGATCAATTCCTGGCCAATCTGGAGAAATACAGCATCTTCTTCGCTCAGGCCATTGACGGCCAGCATCTCGAACACATCGACTCCGTATTCAGCGGCAACGCTGCCGACGAAATCGCCCGCTTCAAGCGTATAGGTGATACAGCCCTGCGGCAGCGCGGTGGCGGCATCCGGAAAAGCTGCGCCCAGCGCGTCGGTGCCGCTGACGCCGCTCAGCGTGGGCAGGCCCACTGCCGTGGCAGCGGCCTGATTGGCAATTTCGCCGATGATGTTGGTCGGCAGCGCGACCTGATTGGGCTGCAGCGTGGCCGTGACCACGATCAGCGTCGGGCCGGCGTTGGGATTCGGCGTCGCGGTGATGACGACCGGCACGGTAATCACCATCGGCGGCGCAGACTGTTCAGAAGACTGGTCGCGGTTAATCAGCGAACCGACGATCAGCACCGCCGCCACCGATACCACAATATTGATCAGGATAAACAGCACGCCAGAAATACGCCGCATGGCACGAACCTCGCCCGGTGGGTGGGATCAGAAAACTCGTTAGTTTAGTGTCACAAGTGTAGCACAGACAGGGGGCTGGGCCAAACGACGGGTGGCCTGCGGCACACGCAAAACAAAAGGCGCAACCCGAAGGATGCGCCCTGTGATATCAGGCAACGGCGGGCGCGTCGCGTCGCGCCGCTACAGAATCGACCTCGTCTGGCGACAGCAAACAGGGTAGGCGACAGACGTAAAATCCGCCCTGTAGGGGCAGCTCGCGAGCCGCCCGCTGAGTCTTACAGCAGCAGCGCCATCGGGTTTTCGATCAGCTTCTTCAGCGCCTGGGCAAACTGCGCGCCTTCGGCACCATCGCTGACGCGATGATCGACGCTGACAGTCAGCTTCATGCGCTGGCCCACGCCCAGCGTGCCATCGGCCTTCACCACCGGCACCTTCAGCGCCGAGCTGACGGCCAGGATGCCCGCTTCAGGCGGGTTGACGATCGCCTGGAAATTCTCCACGTCGTAGCCGCCCAGGTTGCTGACCGTGAAGGTGCTGCCCTGCACGTCATCGGGCTTGACCTTGCCCTCACGGGCACGGGCGATCATCTCTTTGTTGAGCTGCGACAGCGTGCCCAGGCTGACCTTGTCGGCATCTTTGGCCACCACGTTCATCAGGCCGCCGTTAGGCAGCGCGACCGCGATACCGATGTGGATGCGCTTGTGGCGCACGATCTTGTCGCCATAAAAATGGCTGTTCAGGTTCGGGAACTGGCGCAGCGCCAGCGCGGTCGCCTTGACGATCAGGTCGTTCACGCTGACCTTCTTGCTGTCGTCCAGGTCGGCATTGATCTGCTTGCGCAGGGCCATCATCGGCTCCACGTCCACCACCGTGGTGGTGTAGAAATGGGGGATCTGCTGCTTGCTCTCCACCATGCGGGCGGCGATGCGCGAGCGAATCTTGCTGGTCTCGATAATCTCGACATCCAGGCCGGAAGGCAGGTTGCCATAGCTGGCGGCGGGCAGGCCGGCAGGCGCGGCGGCAGCAGCCGGGGCCGGAGCAGCGGCGGCAGGCACATACGCCTCAACATCGGCCTTGGTCACACGGCCGCTGGGGCCGGTGCCCTTGACCAGCTTGAGGTTGATGCCGCGCGATTCCGCGATCTTGCGGGCGACCGGCGAGGCGCGCACGCCGTCGGGCAGATTGCCCTCTTCCTCATCGACAGCGGCGGCCGGAGCGGGCACTTCAGCAGGTTTGGCCGCAGCGCCATTCGACGCGGCAGCGGGAGCAGCCTCAGCCGCAGGAGCGGGCGCAGCAGCAGGCGCAGCGGGGGCAGGCGCGGCGGCTTCGCCGGCAGCACCCACAAAGCCGATGGTGGCGCCCACGCGCAGCATCGTGCCCAGATCGCCAATGAGCTGGGTGATTGTCCCGGCGACCGGCGACGGCACTTCCACGGTGGTCTTGTCTGTCTCAATTTCGGCGATGACATCGCCTTCCTTAATGGTATCGCCCACCTGCTTCGTCCAGTTCAGCAGGGTTCCTTCTTCCATGCCAGAACCGAGGTCCGGCATCACGATTGGTTGTGCCATTTAAAGCACCTCTTTCACGGCTTTGACGACTTTACTCGCATTAGGCAGGGCCATCAGCTCGATTTCACGGGCGAACGGCAGCGGGACATCCATTGCCGTCACGCGCTTGATCGGTGCATCCATATAGTCGAAAGCCGCTTCCTGAAGCTGGGCAGCGATTTCACTGCCAAAGCTGTACATCGGCAGGCTTTCTTCCACGATCACGCAGCGGTTGGTCTTCTTGAAGCTCTCCAGCACCGCGCTCATGTCCAGCGGGCGCAGCCAGCGCACGTCGATCACTTCGGCCTGAATGTCTTCCTTCGCCAGGATATTGGCGGCTTCCAGCGCCCATTCCACACCACGGCCATAAGCCACCAGCGTGACATCGTCGCCCTGGCGCTTCACGTCGCTCTTGCCGATGGGGATGATGTATTCGTCGTCGGGAATCTGCGACGGCTTCGGATACAGCGCGATCACCTCAGTGAAGAGCACCGGGTTATCGTCGCGGATGGCGGCCTTCAGCATGCCCTTGGCGTCGTACGCATTGGACGGGCAGCCGACGATCAGGCCGGGGAAATGCGCCCAGATCGGCTCCGGCGTGTGGCTGTGCGTGGCGGTCGCCTGATTGCCCCAGCCGGTCGCGGCACGGATGACCAGCGGCACAGTGAACTGGCCGTTGAACATATAATGAATCTTGGCGGCGTGGTTGATGATCGCGTCAAACGCCAGCAGGGCGAAATTGATCGTCATCATCTCGGCCACCGGGCGCAGGCCGGCCATCGCCGCACCCACGGCCACGCCGCCGATGGCCATTTCGCTGATCGGGGTATCGCGCACACGCTCCGGGCCAAATTCGTCGAAGAAGCCACGCGTCACCTTGTGGGTGCCGTTCCAGCGGCCGACTTCCTCGCCCATGATGAACACACGGTCATCACGCAGCATTTCCTCGTGCAAAGCAGAGCGCAGTGCGTCGCGCATCGATAGGTTTTTGCTCATTGTCGTCTTTACCCTGCCTTACATGCCCACGTAAACGTGGCTAATCAGGTCGTTGTAGTCCGGTGCCGGGCTGGCGATGGCGAAGTCCAGGGCTTCCTGAACCGCCTGCGTCGTCTCGGCATCAATTTTGGCCAGGTCCTTGTCCAGATTCTTGAAGCTGGACTCCAGGTGCGCGCGCAGCACGTTGATCGGGTCGCGCTTCTCCCATACCGACAGCTCAGCCTTGAGGTCGTCGCGGCTGTCATACAGCTTGTCGCTGACGCCGTGGCCTTCAAAGCGATAAGTCTTCGCTTCCATCAGCACGGGGCCATTTTCACGCGCCCAGTCCAGCTCGGCCTTCACGGTGTTATAGACTTCCAGGATATTCTGGCCGTCAATGCTGGGGCCTTCCTTCATGCCGTAGCCAATGGCGCGCTTGGTGGGCTGGGTCTGGCCGCTCGATTCCTCGATGCGCGTGCCCATGCCGACGAAGTTGTTTTCCACCAGGAAGACAATCGGCAGACGCCAAATCTGCGCCATATTGGCCGCTTCGTGGAAATAGCCGTTATTGAGCGCGCCGTCGCCGATAAAGCACAGCACCGCATTTTTGGTCTTGGTATACTTTTCCTTCAGCGCGATGCCCACGCCCAGCGGAATGTGTCCGCCGACGATGGCATAGCCGCCCCAGAAATTGACCGAACGGTCGGCCAGGTGCATCGAGCCGCCCTTGCCGCCGCTGGTGCCGGTGCGCTTGCCAAACATCTCGGCCATCACGCGCTTCGGGTCCGTGCCACGGGCGATCGCGATGCCGTGGTCACGATACGCGGTAATCACGTGATCGTCTTTGCCCAGGGCCTTCACCGCGCCCACATGGGTGGCTTCACTGCCGCTGGCCAGATGCAGGTACACGCCGGTGATTTTGCGCGCCGGATCCTTTTCCTCAAAGTATTGATGGTGACACTGATCCTCGAACTTGCGTACGAGTACCAGCTCACGGTACCAGTCTAGCAGCGTCTCTTTTGTGAGAGACTCAGTCTTGGTCGCCATGGACGCTCCTCGAAACTTGCAACCAGCCGATGAGGCAGGATGACACGATGTGAATAGTAAGGCGCAAGTGTAGCGCATGCGCCCCGGTTCATCAATTCTATGGATTGCCCGGGGGCTCAGCCCTCAGCGAATGTTCAGGTTGGCGAGGCCGAGTAAAGACGCAATGTGTCCTCAAGAATGGATAACTCCTAAAGCGATAGTGTGAACCGCCAGGACGCCAAGACTGGAAGGACAAAGAAGCTTGATATTCATGTTGTCCTAGCGTCCTGGCGGTTAAACGTTCTTTCGCCTGGTTAAGGCAATGCCTGTGGCGAAGCCACACCCCCGGCCTAGCCCTGCTCCACGCTGCCACTGTACGGGTATTCAAACGCGCCCGCGAACGGCCCGTCGATTTTCTTGCGCTTGCCGCTCCACTCGCTGATATCGATGCGGAAGACCGACGTGCGCGTCAGCTCCTCGTCAATGATGCCGCGGTAATCGCGCCCCGGTTGCAGGTGTGGGAAATAGCGGTCGAGCAGGATTTGCAGCGCGTGCACCTGCTCGTCGCGGTCGGTGACCACATGCGCGGTGCCGAATGCCACAATGCCGCTGTATTCCACGCTGAATTCCAGCGCTTCGTCGGCGGGCAGCAGGCGGCCAATCTCGCTGATGGTGAAGCACACCTTCTCGGCAGCATCCACATTGGCGCGCGTGCGCCCCACCCGGGCCGTGTGCATGTAAATGCAGTGGCGCGCCGCGTCATACACATACAGGTTGCTGTTGATAAACGGCTGGCCGTCGTGGGTGGTGGCCAGATATCCCACGGGCACGCGGGACAGCATCTCGACCATCCACGCTTCATCTTCAACGGCGCGGTCGCTGCGGCGAACCTGGGTATTGGGCTGGGCGGCGTAATCACGGCTCATGAATTGTTTTCCCCTTAAGCAAATCCGTAACAGTCACAGCCTAGCAGAATCGCCCGGCGCGCTTGAAGTGCCATCTAGGTCCATGTGAAGATTTGGCTTTAACGCATCACAAACCAGGGATTGTGTGATTATCAACGCTAATTTGGGATTCTTCAGGGGTGATATCCCAAGCATATCCCAGGTTTGGGATAAAGTGGTATTTCTCCGCTGTGCATATGGTTCGGTTATCCCAATCCCAAGGGTTGGCGGCCGGTTTGCTTAAGGCGCATCAGCGCAGCGCGGTATACAGCGCGTCCAGGTCAGCTGCAAGGCGGGCGATGCTGTAATGCTGGCGTGCCGCTTCGCGCAGCCTGTCGCCATCCGGGGGCGTGCGCAGCGTATCAATAATTGCGTCGGCCAGCGCATCAGCATCGCCGGACGGGGACAGGGTGCCCAGTTCTCCGTGATGCAGCAGGTCGGGCAGGCCGCCGACAGCCGTCGCCACGACCGGCGTGCCGCAGGCCAGCGCCTCGATCACGGTCAGCGGGGTGCCCTCGTTTACGCTGCTGATGACGAGCGCGTCGCTGTCGGCATAGTACGGCGCGACCTCGCGCTGCCAGCCTGCGAAATGCACAATCTGCGTCAGCCCCAGAGCCGCGGCCTGCGCCTCCAGATCGGCGCGCAGCTCGCCATCGCCCACGATCAGGAAACGCGCTTCCGGCAGTTTATCCCAAACCAGCTTCGCGGCACGCAGGAACAGCGCGTGATTCTTGACCGGCACCAGCCGCCCGACAATTGTGACGAGCGGCGCATCCGGCGCGATATCCCACAGGCGGCGGATCTCGCCGGTTTTGCGCGGGCGCGCCAGCAGCGCTTCCAGCTCCAGCCCCAGCGGCATGACGACAAATTTCTCGTGCGGGGCGATGCGGTAGGTATCGGCCAGCTCGCTGCGCTGGCCATCGGTCAGCACAATGATGCGGTTTGCCAGCCGCGCCGCCAGCCGCTCCAGCACGATGAACAGGCTGGTTTTCAGCGGCGAAAAATAGCCGTGAAAGACATGCCCGTGGAAGGTGTGCACGACCACCGGCACGCCCGCCAGCCGCGCCGCCAGCCGCCCGACGAAGCCGGCCTTGGCCGTGTGCGTATTCACGATGTCCGGCCGGTGCTGGCGGATCAGGCGCACCAGCGCCACCAACGTGACCAGGTCACGAACAGGATGCAGCTCGCGCCCCAGCGATGGAATGATGATCGGCGTGACCCCGCGCTCGGCCGCATAATAGCCCATATCGCCTTCGTTCGGCCCGACCGTGCCCGCCACCAGCACGCTCTCATAGCGCGGATTGATCGGCGCGTTCAGATGCTGCGTCACCAGGCTGACGTGAATGGCCGGGCCGCCCACGTTCAGGCGCGCCAAGATATTCATCACCTTCACGGGCCGTGCCCTCATGCCAGCGCCTCGCGGTACAGCGCGGCAGTGGCCGCCACCATGCCCCCCATCGAAAACTGCGTCTCCAGCCGTTCACGCCCCATCATCCCCATATGACGACGCAGCGGGGCATCGCCCAGCAGGCCGCGCAGATGACCCGCCAGCGCATCGACATCACGCGGCGGGGCCAGCAGGCCCGTCTCGCCTTCCAGCACAACCTCCGGGATGGCGCTCACGCGGCTGCCAACGACCGGAACGCTGGCGGCCATCGCCTCCAGCAGCACCAGGCCGAAGCCCTCCCACAGGCTGGGCATCAGGAAGATGTCAAAGGCGGGCATCAGCGCGGCGGCATCGGCGCGCCAGCCCAGAAACGCGATGCGCTCGCCCAGGCCCAGCGACTTCGCCTGCCCTTCCAGCGCGTGACGCAGCGGCCCGTCGCCCACGATCAGCAGGCGCGCCGCCGGAAAGTCTGTGCTGGCGCGGGCGAATGCTTCCAGCCCGTAACGCAGGCCCTTTTGCTCGATCAGTCGGCAAACCGCGCCGACGACGATGGCATCAGCAGGCAGGCCCAGCGATGCACGGGCTTCCCGGCGCGCCGCCTCCGGGTCGCCAACATTAGGCTGATAGCCGTATAAAATCGTGCGGATGCGCTCCGGCCGGGCGCCCTCTGTATCGATGCTGAAACGGCGTACCGCCTCGCTGATGGCGATGCCGTGATCGATGATGCGCCACAGCGCCCGGTTGAGCAGGCGAATCGGCGCCCGATAGCGAAACTGGTCATCGTTGTGGCGCGACGACAGCACGCGTGGACGACGACCGTTTACGCGCATGAAGCGGCCGGCCAGCGCGCCATATAAATCGGCATGCAGCAGATGGGTGTGCACGATGTCCGGCTTCAGCGGGGCCAGCTCGCGCGCCAGCTGACGCACGATGCCGGGGCTGAAATGCGAGCGAATCACGCCGCGGGTGACCGGGATATCCAGCGCCTTCGCCGCGTCCATGAATTCCGGCACAGGCTGGCTGGGATTGACCAGGTAATGCAGATGTGCATCGATGCCCTGGCCGCGCAATCCGGCCAGCAGCAGCAGCAAATGATTCTCTGCCCCGGCGACCCCTTTGACCTTGATGAGATGAACGACGCGCATGGCTTAGCGGCTCAGATAATCGCGGTACCAGGCCAGCGTGCGCGCCAGCCCTTCGTCAAAGGTGACGCCCGGCGCGTAGTCGAGCAGCTCGGCCGCGCGCTGGATATCCGCCCGCGAGTGCAGGATATCACCGGTGCGCGCAGGCTCAAAACGCGGCGCAATGTCGGTCCCGATCAGATGGTTCAGCTTGTCCACCAGGTCGAGCAGCGAGACGCGCCCGCCGGTGGCCAGATTCATCATGTGCCCGCTGGCCTGCGGCGCGGTCAGCGCCAGAATATTGCCGTAGACGACATTGTCGATGAAGGTGAAGTCGCGGCTCTGCGTGCCATCACCATAGATGACGGGCTGTTCGCCGCGCAGCATGGCCGCCATGAAGCGCGGAATCACGGCAGCATACTGCGAGGTCTCGTCCTGGCGCGGGCCAAACACATTGAAGTAGCGCAGCGCGACCGTGGACAGGCCGTAGCTGGCGGTGAAAGCCGCGCAGTACAGCTCGCCGGCCAGCTTGCTCACGCCGTAGGGCGAAAGCGGCTTTGGGGCCAGCGTCTCGATCTTGTAGTCGGCGTCGGCATCGCCATAGGCCGACGAAGACGCGGCATACACCACGCGCCTGACGCCGGCATCGCGGGCAGCCAGCAGCACATTCAGCGTGCCAGTGATATTGACCTCATGCGTGGTCAGCGGATCGGCCACGCTGCGCGGCACAGACGGCAGCGCCGCCTGGTGAAAGACAAAATCAGCCCCGTCAAAGGCAGGCGCCAGCCCGTCACGGTCGGTGATGCTGACCTCATACACGGTTACATCGCCGATCAGGTGCTGAATATTATCGCGCTTGCCCGTGAGGAAATTATCCACGATGCGCACGCGCCCGCCCATCGCCAGCACGCGCTCGGCGATATGCGAGCCAATGAAGCCAGCGCCTCCGGTAATGACGACGATATCCGACATAGGTACTCCGCAGGGAAATCCGGTCAGGTTGCGGCCCCCACCCCAGGACGGTGCCTGCCCTGCTCCGCAGGAGAAAACCCGGGAAAGACAGATCTTTGCCCTCTCCATAAAATGGAGAGGGCGGCTTGCGCAGCAAGCGGGTGAGGTTTCAGCTCAACAGGCCCTAGTGTACCGCAAAAATCAGCCTCCGGATGGCCCTCGGCTCAGGCGTTCACCACGCGGATGATGACGAACAGCACCACGCCGAACGGCTTGCCATCCGGGCCGAAGGCACGCCACGTGCTGCGGTAACGGCCGGGCGCAAGGGGCGCAGTCATGCTCACGCTGACGGTGGTGGCCCCGCCGGGCGCGGCAGCGGACAGCGGCACCTCGCCCACCATCGCCATATTGGTGTGGTCGACATGGCGCAGTGTGAAGCCATCGCCCCACGTGCTGGTGCCATTGTTGCGGATGCCCCACGTCTTGATGAACACGCCGCCCGCGGGCAGCACGCTCTCGTCGGGGATGGTGATATCGCTCATAAATGACAGGCTGCTGGTCAGCTTCGGTGGCGTCGTGACTTTTGGCTGTTCATCCGTCCGCACGCCCACTGGTGCGGGATTCGTGCCAGCGGGCGAGGTGCCCCCGGCGGGCGCATCTTCGGTCGGCGCGGGCGTGCCGAAGGGCAGCAGGAACGGCGCCGGGTCGATGAAGTCACGCGGGAAGGCCATCACCGTGCCATCTTTCAGCGTGACCTTGTTTTCGCCGCGTCCAGTCGCGCCAGTTTTCTTCAGCGACAGATGCAGATGGTCGCCCAGCGAATTGCCGGTATTATCGGCCTGCGCGATCAACTCGCCGGCCTTCACCCGATCGCCCACCTTCAGCCCGTCGCGCACGCGCAGCAAATGGCCATAAATCGTCTCGTAGTCGCCATCATCGGCCTTGTGCGCGATGCGGATATGGATGCCATAGGCATGCACCACGCCGGGCGCGACCAGCCCCTGATTGATCTGGACGACGGTGCCGGCCGCACAGGCGAAAATCTTGCTGCCCGATGACGCCTGGAAGTCAACCCCTTCATGGCCGGGCAGGCCAAACTTCTTGTAGAAGTCCTCGTTGGCGCCAAACTTCTGCGTGATGATCTTGAACTGGGTCGGCCAGAAAAGCTGCAATGGCATGGTGGCACATCCTTATCTACAGGCAGCGCGTGTCACCTTCCATTGTATGACGATGCCGAAAGCGCGCACGCCCCCGCCCTTACAAATTCTTCACCGCGCGCATGAGCAGATACACGTGGTCAAAGGCCGCTTCGTCGCTGCCCACGCAGCAGATGTCCAGCCATTCGCGCACGAGCGCCGGGGCCTGCGCCATCATCACCTTCAGGTGCATGATCGTGGCCTCGTCGCAGCCCTGGCGCGTGGCCCAGTCGAGCATGGTGGTGCGGCGGCGCTGAATCTCGGTCGATTCCACCGTCAGCCCGGCATCGGCACACATGCCGCGCCATTCGTATTCCGGGACCATTTTGCCGTGCGACGGATCGCGCAGGCGCTCAAACGCATCGATGTAAGCGGCCGCCTTGTCATCGGGCGGATTGGTCAGGTCCTGCAGGGCAAACACCCCGCCCGGCTTCAGGCAGCGCGAGACTTCCTGCACAAAACGGAACGGGTCAGGGAAATGATGCGCGGCGATGCGGCAGGTGATCAGGTCAAACGAGGCATCCGCAAACGGCAGATTTTCGGCATCCGCGCCAGAGAACAACGCATTAGGAGCATCCGGCGCGATGCGCTGGCGTGCAGCCTCCAGCATGGCCGGCGTATAATCCGACGCGACGACGCTTTTCACCAGCGGCGACAGCCTGAGCGCGACCGCCCCGCCGCCCGTCCCGATATCCAGCGCCAGCATCTCCGGCTGCGGATCAGCAATCTGGACCAGACGCGCCAGGTCATCCGACTTGAAAAACACATCATCTTTGGCATAGCCAGCGACATACTTGCTGAAACGCGCCTGGCTGTGCGCTTTCTGATCCTGCGACATACGCCCGTCCTCCATCTGCATTGTCCATTACAGCCTTCATTATGCGGGAATCGCATGCGCCGCGAAACAGACCGTTCAGCCCAATCCGCGCCACTAAACCTATAACTGCCAGCGCAATCCGCCCTGATGCAGTATGCTAAAAAGGCTTGTACGATATTTGCAGCGAACGCGTGCGACGCGACCGGCCTATGCAACACCCAACTTTATTGGGTAAAACAACCCTGTGGAAGCCGACTGGACAGCAGTAGGGACGAGGCCCGCCTCGTCCGCAGTTGTAAACGACGAAACTCAGTATCGGCCAGGCATTACAAGCGCAGTCATCGTCATCTTCATTCGCATCAGGTACCCAACAGGCACGCACAGTCATGACCGACTCGGCACAGAATCCTTACGACCAGATCATTTATCCTGAAGCCGTCTTCGCGCAAACCCATCCCGACCGGCTGGCCGTGCTGGCCATCATGATGGGCCTGTCGCCCGCCCCGGTGGAGCGCGCGCGCATCCTGGAACTGGGCTGCGGCACCGGCGGCAATATCATCCCGCTGGCCTATCAGTATCCCGAAAGCCTGTGCGTGGGCGTGGACTATGCCGCAAAGCAGATCGAAATCGGCCAGAGTGCGGTCGACGCGCTGGGGCTGAAGAATATCCAGCTGCTGGCCGAAGACTTCATGGATATGGACGAGCATTCGCTGGGCGAATTCGACTACATCATCACGCATGGCATTTACTCGTGGGTGCCGTCGCCCGTGCAGGCGAAACTGCTGGAAATCACCAAGCGGCATCTGGCCCCGAATGGCGTGGCCTACATCAGTTATAACACGCTGCCCGGCTGGCGCATGTATGGCATTGGCCGCGAACTGATGCTGTATCGCACGCGCAATATCACCGACCCGAAGGAGCGCACCGAAGCGGCCAGAGGGGTGCTGAAATTCATGGCCGACAGCGCGATGGCCGTCGAGGGCAGCGGCACCTGGTCGCGCTTCATGAATGCCTATCACATCGCCATCAAGAGCCAGTCCGATTATCTGGCCACCAAGCCGGACGAGCTACTGTTTCACGACGAGCTGGAGCCGAACAACGAAGCCGTGTATTTCAGCGAGTTCATGGCGCGCGCCAATGCCGCCGGGCTGGAATTCCTGGCCGAGTCGTATTTCCCCTACAGCGTGACCACCAACCTGCCGCCGGCCATGCAGCAGGAGCTGGCCAAAATCTCCGGCGACCTGTACGAGCTGGAACAGTACATGGACTTCCTGCGCTGCCGCACCTTCCGCCAGACGCTGCTGGTGCACAGCGAGGTGAAGATCGACCGCGCCATCAGCCCGCAGCGCATCAGCCGCCTGTACTTCGCCTCCAACATGCGCCGCCAGCCCCCGGCTGAGGGCGATAACCCCAAGGAAACCAAATTTGCCAGCCCGGACGGCGACGATGTCTTCCGCACCGAGGATGCCTTCACCGTGGCCTGTTTCGACCTGCTGACCGAGGCCTATCCGGCGGAATATGCGCTGGGCGAGCTGACGAAAGCCGCCCGCGAACGCGCCTTTCCGTATCAGGTGCCGCCGCGCACCTTCGAGGCCGACGCCTATATGTTTGCCTCAAACGCGCTGGTGGCCTACGGGCGCAGCCAGAGCATCGTGGACGTCCGGGCCACGCATACGCCGTGTTCCATCCGGCGCACGGAAAAGCCGGTCGCCAGCAGGCTGGCCCGCTATCAGGCCGCCACCACGCCGTTTGTGACCAATCAGAAACACGAGCGCGTCACGCTGGACACCACCGCGCGGGCGCTGATTCAGCTTCTTGATGGGGCCCACGACACAGAAGCCCTGATCGCCGCCATGCGCGCCCATATTGTGGTTCCGGCAGGAGCGCCGGAAGCGGAAATCCGCGAGAATCTGCTCAAAGAGATTGAACACATCCTGGCATGGATGGCGCGTTCCGCCCTGCTGATCGGCTAGGCCCGTTCGGGACACTGGATGACCCCACCCGCGCACACCCCGTACGACAGCATCCTGTATCCGGATGGCGTCTTTCCGCAGACGCACCCGGACAGGCTGCATGTCCTCGCCACGCTGCTGGGGCTCTCCCCCGCGCCGGTCGAGCACGCGCGCATCCTGGATCTGGGCTGCGGCACCGGCGGCAATATCATCCCACTGGCCTGCCAGTATCCGGACAGCCTGTGCGTCGGCGTGGACTACGCAGCGACGCAGATCGCCATTGGTCAGTCGACCGTTGATGCGCTGGGCCTGACGAATATCCGCCTGCTGGCCGAAGACTTCATGACGCTGGACATAGACAGCCTGGGCCAGTTCGATTACATCATCGCGCACGGCATCTACTCGTGGGTGCCGCCCGCAGTGGCCGCACGGGTGCTGGCGATTACCAAAGCGTGCCTGTCGCCCGACGGCGTCGCCTATGTCAGCTATAACGTGCTGCCCGGCTGGACGGTGCATTACATGGGGCGCGACCTGATGCGCTATCGCACACGCGGCATCAGCGACCCGGACGAGCGCATCCGCATCGCCCGCGAGGTGCTGGCGCTGTTTGCGGAACATGGCATCCTCGACGAGACAGACGGCCACGAATTTGACAGTGCCCGCGCATACTTCATGGCGCTGGCCGGCCAGTCAGAGTATCTGGCGACCAAAGCAGACGCGTTCATGTTTCACGATGAGCTGGAGACCAGCGGCGCGCTGTATTTTTCGCAGTTTGTGGAACAGGCCCATGCCGCCGGGCTGGAATTCCTGTCTGAGGCGTATCTGCCGCACAGCCTGAGCAGCAACCTGCCCGCGTCGGTCCAGCGCGGGCTGGCCACCTTCAGCACCGACCCGCTGGAAACCGAGCAGTATATGGACTTCCTGCGCGGGCGCGCCTTTCGCCAGTCGCTGCTGGTGCATCGTGATGCGCCGATCGACCGCGCGCTCAGCCCGCAGCGTTTAACAGGCCTGCGTTTCGCGGCGGATATGCAGCGCAGGCCAGATGATGCAAACGCCCAGCCCGGCGTGGCCCGTTTCGTCAGCAGCCATAACGAGGGATTCAGCACGGCCGATCCGTTTACGGCGGCCTGTTTCGACCTGCTGGCCGAGGCCTATCCGGCGGCCTATACCCTGCCGGAACTGACGCATGCGGCCCGCGAACGCGCCTGGCCGTTTGGGTCGCCACGCAGCGCCGCGCACGATGCCGGGATGTTCGCAGGCAATGCGCTGACCGCGTATTCGCGCAGCAAGTCGATGATCGATATCCGGGCATCACAGGTGCCCTGTGTCCGCCAGCTTTCTGAACGGCCGATCGCCAGCGCGCTGGCCCGCTATCAGGCAGCACAGTCGACCAGCGTGACCAGCCAGCGGCACGAGTCGGTTCCGCTGGACGCCACAGCACGCGTCTTGATCCAGCTGCTGGACGGCACGCGCGATATCGAGGCGCTGGTCGAGGCCATGCGCGGGCAGCTGGTCATCCCGGCCCATACGCCTGAGGCGCAGGTACACGCGACTCTGGAGCACGACATTGGGCGCATGCTGAACGTGCTGGCAAAGTCGGCGCTGCTGGTGGGGTAACAGGTCGCGCCGGCACAGCGTCAGGCAGGAAAGCCACACACACGAGACTTTGGGAGCCGTAATGGGAAATATCCGCTACGAGACCAGCTTTGCCAGCGCCTGGTTTGTCGACCTGCTGCGCGCCAGCGGGCGGCTGGGGCGCATGCTGCACAACGGCGTCGATATCGTGCTGTTCCAGCTCACGACCGGCCAGCAGGTGAGCGCGCACTTCATCGACAGCGCGCTGCCCCTGTACGAGATTCGCGGCGTGCTGGCCGACAACGCCTCGCGCAATATCGCCACGCTGTATGTACTTTGGGCGGATATGATGCTGCCGTCAGACGGGCAGTTGTATGTGCCCGATGACTGGATGGAAGGCCTGTTCACGCTCTACAACAGCAGCATTTACGCCTATGAAATCTACTCGAACGAGGCCTATATCTTCCCTGTACACTTTCGCGGCGAGGGCGTGCGACGGCTGGCGCAGTTCGGCAGCACGGTCAGCTTTGCCGGGCTGGGCGCGCGGCGCGTGAAGACCCATCTGCCGGGCCTGCATGGCGAATGGCTGGTGGCCGACTTTGGCGGCATCAGCGGCACCGCGCACGATGACCTGCGCGAACAGGCCGGGCAGTCGCGGCTGAGCGAGCAGTATGCCCTGCTGGGACTTGCACCCGGCGCATCGGCGCTGGAAATCCGCTCCGCCTACCGGCATCTGGCACGCCGCTTTCACCCGGACCTGAACGCTGAAGCCGAGGCCAATGAAGCCATGCTGAAGCTGAATGCCGCCTATGAAAGCCTGCTGCGCGCCCTTGATGAACAGGCCAATGCCTGAGCGTCCGCATTTTGCCGCGTCAGGGGATTTCTGTTAGACTCGCGCTTCAAAGGTCAAATAGAACGCTTCTTTTTTGTGACAATCGCGGAGCACGAATCGCTATGCTGCACGCTTTCATACGTCCCACCCTTCTTACGCTGGGCGCTGCCATCGCCGCGGGATTCGTGCTGGCACAAGGCGGCGGCCCGATGCTGGAAGTGACCGGCGCCAATACCTCGCAGTTTCCCGAAATTATCCTGACGGCCAATGTCGAGCAGGCCAGCGGACAACCGATAGACGGACTGAGCGAAGCAAATTTCAGCATCACAGGCGAGGGCGGGCAGGCGTGCGTCGTTTCTGACGTGGTCAATGTGAGCGAGGACGATATTACCTTTGCCACGGTGCTGGCCATCGATGTCAGCGACAGCATGATCGGCCAGCCGCTCGAGCTGGCCCGACAGGCAGCCCGCCTGTATGTCGAGTCGCTGCGCCCCACCGACTCGGTAGGCGTCGTCACCTTCGCCAGCAGCGCGCAGGTCCTGCAGCCGGTCACGACCGACCATGAGGCCGTTCTGGCCGCCATCGACAGCATCACCAACGACGGGCAGACGGCGCTCTACCAAGGCACCTTTGACGCCATCAATCTGGCCGCGGATGCCAGCATCGACCGGCGCGTGGTCATCCTGCTGTCTGACGGGGCCGAATTTGGCGGGCTGAGCAGCGTCACGCCGGCCGACGTGCTGGCGCTGGCAGGCGAACGCTTCATCACCGTGTACACCATCGGGCTGGGCTTCGGCCCAGACCGCGCCTTTTTGCAGGATGTCTCGGCGGCCACGGGCGGCCAGTACACCGAAAGCCCCACCGCGGACGAGCTGGCAGGCATCTATACCGAGCTGGGCCGCCTGCTCTCCAGCCAGTATGTCATCACGCTGGCGTGCGACCTGCCCGCCGATGGAACCGAGTATACCCTCACGCTCCAGGCCGATGCCGACGGGGCCACGCTGACCGACGACTTCAGCTTCCGCGCGCCGGTGCCCGTGCCAATCATCTCGCTGCCCGATTTCCCGGCCAGGCCAATTGCCGAGCCGGTGACCATCACCGCCGAAGTGCTGGCCGATGACCCGCTGACGAGCGTCGGCTTCACGATTGATGAGACGCCCATCAGCGAACAGTCCGAGCCGCCCTTCACGCTGGACATCGACCCGTATCTGTTTGGCCCTGGCGCATATGCCCTGACGGTGTCCGCCACCGACGAGGATGGCGATGCCGCGCAGGTCACGGCGCCGTTAGAGATTGCCGAGCTGCCCATCCTCATCAACGTGACCGGGCTGGAAAGCGGCGGCGTCATCAGCGAGGACAACCGCGTCGATTTCAGCTTCACCAGCCAGTCGCCAGTGAATCACGTGGCCGTCTTCATCGATGGCGTCGACCTTGCGCATCTGGTGCGCGAGCCGTGGGGCGTGACGATCCGTCCGCTCAGCCTGTCTCCGGGCGCGCACGAGCTGTTTATCGCGGCGGACAGCGCGACCGGCCTGCATGGCGAGCTGCGCATTCCGTTCACCATCAGCGACGCGCCTTATCAGACCGCGACGGCCCTCGCGCCGACCGCCACGCTGACGCCCAGCCACACACCGAGCAATACGCCTACACCCAGCGCGACCCCTACAGCCACGGCGACCTTCACGGCCACGCTGAACAGCGCGGCGACGGGTACCGCCCAGGCCGTTGGCACGCAGGCGCAGCAGCTGGCCCAGGCACAAACGGGCACCGCCCAGGCGGCTATCACGCAGTCTGCCGCAGACGCAGACGCCACGCAGCAGGCGGCAACCAGCCAGGCGCAGCAGCAGGCCGTCGCCCAAACGGGCACGATGCAGGCGCTGGGCACGCAGGTCGCCGCCGCGCAGACAGGCACCGCACAGGCCGAGCAAACCTCGCTTGCGGCAACCGCGTCGGCGGGGACGGCCACCGTAGCGGCCATTGAATTGGCGCTGGCCGCCACCAGCACGACCGAATCCGTACTCCTCGCGCAGACGGCCACAGCGGATATCCTGACGGCTGATGCGGCTGCATTGGCCACCAGCGCTGCGGGAACAGCCACCTTTGATGCCGCTGCCGCCGCGACGGCCGATGCCCGCGCCACCGCCAATGCCATCAGCCGCACGCAGGCGCTGGCTGCCACCCGCGACGCGCTGGCCACCAGCAACGCCGAAGCGCGCCTGCAAGCCCAGCAGACCAACGACGCCCGCGCCACTGAGCGCGCACGCGGCACACTGGTCGCGGCGACGCAGGCCGTGCAGGGCACACAGACAGCCAATGCGCGCGCCACCACACTGGCCGATGTTAATGCCACGGGCACGGCGCTGGCCGCCAGCCTGGCCACCACCACCGCCCAGTCGCAGCAGACCGCCACCCGCGCCATGCTGGAGACCCTCGTCGTCGAGCAGCAGCAGACGGTGGACGCGCTGTCGACCGCGACCGCCGCCGCCCGCGCGACTGGCACCGCACAGGCCAATATTGACGCCACGGCGACCACGGGGGCGCAGTTTGCCACCGCCACGGCTGTCGCGCAACAGACTATCGGCGCCCGCGAGACGATCAATGCACGCAGCGGGGCCACAGCGACCGCCGAGGCCATCGAGACGCTGGCGATGGCGCAGGCCGCTGTCAGCACTTCGACCGATGATCCGCAGCCCGAAGAGACTGCATCGGCCGAAGCGCCTGCCCGCGAGACGCCCTCGCCGCAGGCGACACTGGTGACTGTCATCGCGGATGGCCAGTCTGCCGACACCACCGGCTCGCTGCTGGTGCCTGTCTGCGCTGCCGGCACGCTGATCGCGCTGGCCCTGGCGGTGTTCTCTTTTGCACGCCGCAAACGCTCGTAAGCCTGTGGCGGCCATTCGAACGCGTTTTAAACAGGGGCAGCGACACTATGCCCCTGTTTTCATATCCAATTAACGAGGATTTCCCCCGATGCGCCTTGACGAATTCCAGTGGTCACGCAATCCCCGTGGGCTGCACGTCATCAGTGCCTTTCAAACGCCGGTCGAGTTTTCCCGCTACACCAACGCCGGCATGGGCTGGGTCAAGCTGGTGTGCGCGACCACCGACTTTCTGGACGACGCGGTAGAGTTCATGCGTCTGGGCATCACGCCGGTCATGCGCATCTATCTGGGTCGCTATGGCGCGGGGCCATTCAGCCGCGACCTGCAAAACATCACCGACCCGTTCATCCGCGCGGGCGTCAAATGGTTCGAGTTCTACAACGAGCCCAACCTGGGCGTGGAATGGCCGGAAGGCTTCAACCCCACCTGGCAGGATACGCAGAACGTGATCGCCCCGCTGATGGAAAACTGGCTGAACTGGGCTGAGTACATCCTGGCATTTGGCGGCTACCCGGGATTCATCCCGCTGGCCGAGGCCGACACGCCGGATCGCTCCAGCGTGCTGTGGATGGACGCCTTCCTGAATTATCTGGCCGCCAACCACCGCGACCGCTTCACGCGCATCCTGGCCAGCGGCGCCTACTGCGCCACCCACCCGTATATCCTCAATCACTTTTATCAGGAAGTGCCGGGCGGCGGCCCCTTGAGCGCCCGGCCGCCCGAGCTTCAGCGCGCCCGCGAGCCGGGCTGGCATTTCGAGTATCCGTATGACCCGATCTGCCAGGCCAATGACCCCGGCCGCACCGTGTACGGCGGCACCCCCACCACGCCCTACGGCGACCCGGTCGGGCTGATCGCCATGGGGCGCATGTTCAACGAGCGCACCGCCGCGCTGTTTGGCACGGCCAATGTGCCGGTGGTGGGCACCGAAGGCGGCATCTATGGCTTCCGCGACCAGACCTATCAGCAGGATACGCGCTATCCCCCTTACAACCTGGACAGCCAGGCCGAGGCGACTGTCGCCATGTTTGACTGGAGCGCCCAGCAAGCGCCGCCGTGGTTCTTCGGCGTATCGCTGTGGAAGGAAGATGACTACTTCCAGCCGACGACCGCGCCCGCCATCGGCAGGCTGGGCGACCTGGGGCCGATCCTGAAAGAGGTGCCGCCGCTGGAAGTGATGGGGGCCGGCACACCCATCCCGATGACGCCGACCATGTCTGGCCCGGCTCCCATTCGCGGGCAGGCCGATTTCCACATGCTGATGCTGGCTCCCGGCCTGGACACGCGCTGGTTCTTCGAGACGGCCACCGCGTACTGGTCGCGCTTCCGCCCAATGTTCACCACGCGCTTCGAGCTGATCGAGATCATCCCGAACAACAAGAGCCTGGCCGTGACGGTGCTGGCCCAGCCGGAAATGGTGGATACCATGCGCGCCGCCGTGCGCGATCGCTTCCCAAATGTGTGGTTCGACCTGATCGTGGCTGATGACCTGGCGCGGGTGCGCGACCTGCTTAATGCACGCGCCCAGTCTGGCCTGCGCTTTGGTTAATTATTTCTTTATGTTTCCGAAAAAGGGATGAAAGTGTAATATTCACCCTGTAACAGGGGGGAATATGGGCTAGTATGCTGATAAAATAGCACTGTGTTAGCAATTTTCCAAAACCGCTATACTGTATAGATAGCGGGAAACACAGGCAGTATTCGCGGTTTTAGCGTCAGCAAGTGTGGATTGATGCGGCAGGTCTTAATTATTGACGATGATACCTCCAGCCGGGAGGTGTTTCGTCAGGTGCTCAAGACGGTAGGATTTGAGGCGGTGGAAGCAGCCGATGGTGAGACTGCCATCCAGCTGCTGAATCAGTATGCCCCGAACCTGATCCTGCTGGATCTGCGCCTGCCACGCATCTCCGGCACAGAAATCCTCAGATACATCTACGAGCAGCCGCACCTGTCGAATACGCGTGTCATCGTGGCCACTGCGCATCAGGGCATGAGCGCCTCAATCACCCTGCGCAGCGGCGACACTTACCTCGTCAAGCCGATCTCGGCCAGCCTACTGCGCGAGACAGCCCTCAACAGCATCGGCGGCATTCCCACCGCATAGCCTGCGTTTTCACGCGTGTATTTGTAACGAAATCAATTGTCAGGCTATTATTGTTCAAGAGAACACTGCTCATTCTTTAAAGGAGTACGCCATGCGATCCCGTCATTTTTGGGTGATCCTGCTTGCGGTCCTTGCGCTCGGTTTCGCTACGGTTAGCGGCATCAGTGCACAGACCAGCCAGAATATCCCTGCTATTGTCGCTTTTTCTGCTTCCCTCGATGAAATTACCCTGGCAGAGCTGGAGGCCGGCGAGACGCCGGTCACGCTGTCGTGGCACATCGTCAACGTCGCCAGCAACCAGTCCGTGACTGTGGAGACCTGGCGCCAGAACGGCTGGACTGCCGCCTGGGACACCCGCGAAGCCATCGCCCCGGTGGGCGAGCGCGAAGTGATGCTCGGTGACACCCAGAGCTTCGCCCCGCCGACCTTCCGCATCTCGCTGGTGCAGGGCCGCAACATCGTCGATCAGCGGTATCTGACCATTCCCGTCCTCGAAACGACCGGCACGCCCGCCATCCTCAGCTTCGAAACCAGCAGCGCACCGCTGGTGGAAGCCGATGTGCGCCGGGGCCGCGCCCGCGTGGAAGTGAGCTGGGAAGTCGAGAATCGCCCGCTGAACAGCCAGCTGGTGTTCACGCAGGTGCAGTCTGACGGCACCGAAGTCAATGTCGAGCTGCCGCGCGCGGTGTACTACGTGCCCTCGTCGGCCGTGGGCGCCGTGCAGCCGCAGATGCCCCAGCAGCCCGGCCCGGTGCAGCTCAAGCTGACGCTGGTCAATGTGATCAGCGGCGAAGTGTATGCCAGCGCCCGCCTGAGCGTGCTGTTTGAAGGCATGGAGCCTGCTGCTGTGGCCACTTCAGAAACGCTGCCCGTGCCTGAAACGACGATGGAAGCCGTCGCGCCGATTGGCGAAGCAACGCCGTCGGGTGAGGTTGTCGCTACGCCGCTGCCGGCCGTGCTGCCCACCACCCAGCCGCCGACTGCCCCGCCCGCCCCGCTGGGCCCGGCCATCCAGCTGTTCACCGTGACGCCGACGGAACTGCCGCCCGGCAGCTCAGTCAACATCACGTGGAACGTGCCCGATGCCGCGACCGTGCAGATCAGCGAGTCGATGCCCGACAGCATGAGCGGCCTGACCTATGTCTCGCTGCCTGTGTCTGGATCGGTCTCGATCCCGCTGCCCGATGCGGCCACCACCACCGTCACCTACACGCTGACGGCGCGTGATGCCAATGGCGCGGAATCCACCGCCACGCAGACGGTCACCATCAGCGGCTGATCCGCCGCATCATCCACATAAACGAAAGGCGCGCATCCAGTCCGGATGCGCGCCTTTTTTGTCGCCATGTCCATAAAATAATCGCCACCCCGGTTGGAGTGGCGATTACTACCTTTCTGAAGGGTGCGGCGTCTCCGCGTGTAGAGTCACGCTGTCAAGGCACCTGCGAGAAGAAGACCTAGTGGAGACACCCTCCCAACAGATTCTGAGTGCACACTCGATCACCTCCTTTTTGGTCTCGTTATACGATTTGCAGACAATAGCACGAACCGTTGTGACCCGTCAAGCGGATTCCATAATTTTCTCATATTTGCCTCACACTTACGGGAAGCCGCGCCTTACATCGCCAGACGTGCGCGCAGCCGGCCGGGCAGCAGCGGACCCAGACGCTGCCACTCGTCCTGATTTAGCACATGCAGGCTCATCCAGGCCGCGCCGTAAGCCAGCAGACCGCCAGCCAGCCCAATCAGCTCGTTCGTGGGCCACAGCAGCAGCATCGCGCCCAGCATCAGGCCGCCGGCCGCCAGCGGACGCCACAGCACGGCCAGCCACGGCACGTCCCCCATCGCACCACGCAGCAGCAGATAAAACGGGATCCACAGGATGGCCTCGCTGGCGATCGTCGTCAGCGCCGCTGCCTGATAACCGTACTGCGGGATGAAAATCGCGTTGGCGATCAGGTTAAACGACACCGCAGCGATAAACGCCCCGGTGATGCGCCGCTGCAAATCAAGCGCGATCAGCACGTACTGGGTGAAGCTGTTCATCCAGCCAATCGGGATGCTCCAGATCATGAGCTGGGTGGCAATCGCGCCATCGGGCAGATATTCCGCGCCGCCCAGCAGCGTCGTCATGGCATAGGCCGCAAACGTGATGATGACGGCCAGCGGCAGCGCAATGCTGACCAGCAGCTTGATCGCCAGCACATAGGTCGATTTAAGCGCGGCCGGGTCTTCCTGCGCCATGCGGCTCATGCGCGGGAGCATCGCCTGCGTGAAGAAAGCCGGGATCACATTGAGCGCAGTCAGCCACTTGTAGGCGATCTGATACTGCCCCACCATGCGGTTGCCGTGAATGGCCTCGATCAGCACCACGTCAATCTGGAAGAAAATGGTCGCCAGAAAATGATTCAGCATCAGCGGCCAGCTTTGCCCAGCCATGCGCCGCATCAGCGCCAGGTCTGGCCGAGGCATTGCGCCCGCCCCCAGCATGGCGCGGCCGTTCCACAGCAGGATGGCCAGCGTAATGACATTGGTGACGATGCTCACAGCAGCCAGCCCGACGATGCCCCAGCCCAGCAGCAGCGCAATCAGCCCGCCCACCGTCTTGCTGATCGTGGCCATCGTCGCCACCAGCGCGGGCATCTCGGCGCGCTCGAAAGCATAGTACAGCGAGGTCATGCCGGTGCTCAGGCTGTTGGGCAGCAGGCCAACATACAGCACGCCAATGGCCAGCAGCGTGGTCGCGTCCAGCGGCGGCGTAGTGGTGGCCTGGCGGAAACCCAGCAGGCCGACCAGCAGCGGCACACCCAGCACAGCCAGGCCGATACGCATGGCGCTGGAATTGAAGAAATACAGGCGCGCCTTACTCCGGTCACGGCTGACCTCACGGGTGACGAACAGATTCAGGCCGAAGTTCGTCAGGATGTCGAACCAGACGAAGATGACGCCGGCATAGAAATACGCGCCAGCATCGTTCGGGCCGAGGATGCGCAGCATGACGAAGGCAAAGGCGAAATCGATGCCGCGATTGAATAAGTTAAGCAGGATGGGGGCAATGCTGTTGCGCGCAATCACGCCCAGCCCGCCGCCAGACTCGCCTGTTTTGGGCGGGGCCAGCATGCCCCACAGCGTCACCCCGCCCACCAGCGCCAGCACGATGACCGCGATGAACGACGCGAACAGCCCGACCTGGAAGCTCTGCGGGCTGTAGACCACGCGGATCTGATAAAAGCCGGGCGCATCGGGCAGCGCCACGCCGATGAAATTGCCGTTGTTCAGGCCGGTTTCCAGCAGCGTTTCTTCATCCGCCGTCGGATTACCATCGGCATCCAGCGGCAGGGCATAGGCGCGCCAGCCCGGCAGATACGTCTCGCTGATGACCAGCGTGCCGGGGTCCGTCACCGTCACACGATAGAACGACTCGCGTGGGCTGCCGCTGACCAGCGCGGCGGCTTGCTCGCCGCCATCGGTCAGCACGCGGGCACGGGGTGCGGCCTGCGTATTTTCCCAGATGCGCACTGCGTCGTCCTCGTAGGCCAGCGTATAACCGTCATACGCGCTGATGTCGGTCGTGCGATGCGTCACCACATAGCGCACATTCAGCGCATCCAGCAGCGGCGATTCCAGCGCGGCCTGCGCCTCAAACGCGACGCCGTCGGGATAGACCGTGTAGAACGGCGCGACGCGGTTGTAATCAAGCTGCATCGGCGGCGCGATCTGGTTCATGAAATCGACATACTGCTTCGGGATGATGCTCTCGTAGCCGCGAATATCGGCCAGCCCGTAGCGCATGGTCATATTGGCGTTCAGCAGCGGCCGCTGCGTCGGGTCGTCCAGCGTGGTGAAGCGCCAGATGGCATGGCCGGTCTCGTCATGCGTGTTTTCCTGCAGCCATGTGATGGCGGGCGGCGTGTAATTCAGCCAGGCCGGGTCGCTGGCCGGGTTGAAGCCCCAGTGCGCGGCCAGCAGGTCGATGGCGATGACGAGGCTGGCGATCAGCCCGGCAGACAGGCGCCGCGTCAGCCGGTCATCGCGCCCCGCCCACCAGACCGCCGCGCCGGACGCGGCCAGCACCAGCCCAAACTGGAGCACATTGCCGAAGGTGTACGAATAGAAGGCGCGCGCGTCAGGAAACACGTCGGCCGCCTTGGCCATGCCGGTGAAGACGCGCTCGATCAGCCCGGCAAAGACCGGCTCATACAGGGCGCGCGAGAGCAGCAGCCCGCCCAGCACGACCAGGCCCGTGATGAAAACACTCAGCCCCAGCCGCCGCGCCAGCTGTTTGCGCGTTGTCAGTGCATCCCAGCCAAAGGCGGCCAGGACAGCCACACACAGCGTGACCGCAAATATCCAGCGGAAGGGCGAATGCAGTTGATTGATGCCGGGAAAGCCATAATACAGCAGCGCGTATGTGGGCAGGCCAAACATAAACGTGAGCGCCAGCACGCCCAGCGAGGCCAGAATCCAGCGCGGCGCAGGGGAGTTGTCAGCCGGGGCATCGGCACCGCGACGGCGCGACACGGCCAGCGCGACCATGCCGGTGACCACCAGGATCAGCGGCAGCACGCCCACATACAGCGCCGCCTCGACATAATTCTTCATGCCCCACTCGGTGTGGGTGATGCGGGCGCCGGCCGCATTGGTCACGATGTTATCGATTAGCGAGACCGTCTGCCCGGAGAACACATCCAGATAGCTGTGATGGGCGGGGCTGCCATAGAAATTGGGCATGGCAAACTGCACCACGTCGCGGAACGGATGCGCCCAGCCCAGCACTTCATCCAGCCCGGCAGAGCCGCTGCGAAAGTTAATACTGGCCAGCTCGAACAGCGGCACGAACTGCACGCCGCCCAGCGCGATGCCCAGCACGACCATGCCCAGCAGCCACAGGCCAGACACGACCGCAGCGCGCAGGCGTGTGCTCAGGGCGTCGGTTCCGCGACGGGCCAGCCCCCACAGCAGCCGTCCGGCCGAGTAGTACGCCGCGATGATCAGCGTGTAATACACGATTTCGACATGCCCGGCCAGCACGCACAGGCCCAGCGCAAGCGCGCCGATGCCCATCCACACTGGCGCGCCCGGCCGCCCGCGCAGGATGCCCCGCCGCGCGATGATGTTCTCGCACATCAGCAGCACGACCGGCAGCCAGGCCGCCCCGGCGATCATCATCGGGAAGACCGCGCTGGTCACAAAAAAGGCCGCCAGTTGATAGGTGATGCCCGCGATCGTCGCGCCCGTCCGCGAGGCGCCCAGCCCACGCGCCAGCGCAAACAGGCCCGCCCCGGCGATCCACAACTGCACGACCGTGAACCAGCCGTAGGCCGTCTCCAGCGGCAGCGCATAATACAGCAGGCTGAACGGGTACAGCGTGCTTTGCTGGCCCGCCGCGAGGAACGGCACCCCGGCAAACTGATACGGGTTCCACAGCGGGATTTCGCCAGCACGCAGGTTTTCGAGGATGAACGACTTCCACTGCACGTTTTGCAGCACGAGGTCGCTGAGCAGGTGATTATGCGGAATTTCAGGGGGAGGCTGGGCGGCGCCGGTGGCCTCGCGATAGGCCGCATACGGCTCGTACTGATACAGGTTTTCGGCCGGGAGCAGCGTCTTTCCGCCTAATGTTTGCGGCCAGAACGCGATCAGCGGCAGGAGGAACAACAGCGCCAGGACGGCAAAATCGCGGCCGCGCTGCTGGAAAAGTCGACGCATAGACAGCCTGCACAGGGTTGGTAAACACTGGCGCAACTATACAGTTTTGCGCGGGGCGTGTCTATGGGGCGGCGCTGAGTGGTACATCGGCGTGCCCTGACTGCCGCCTGCGGTTCAAAACCGCAGGCTACGAGAAGCCCAAGTCCCTGAAGGGACTGAAAAGCCGGGTTTGTTGAAATACGCAGTCAGCGCCGTGCCCGTAGCATGAGTCCCTTCAGGGACTTGTCGGTTTGGCAGCCCCGGGTTTTGAATCCGGGGTGGCGCCGAGGGGTACATCAGCCCGCCATGACCGCCTTCACCTCGCGGGCGATGCGCGACACATTCGGCAGCACTTCGTCTTCCAGCGGCGGACTGTAGGCCACCAGCGCGCCACCCATATTCACCCGTTTGACCGGCGCGGCCAGCCAGTATGCGCCTTCGGTGGCCGCCAGCGACGCGATATCGCCGCCCCAGCCCGCCGAATGCGGCGCTTCTTCCACGGTCACGATGCGATTGGTTTTCGCCAGCGACGCCAGAATCGTCGCGCTGTCCAGCGGCGCGAAGCAGCGCACGTCGATCACCTCGCACTCGATGCCGTCTTTTGCCAGCGCATCGGCGGCCTCCAGCGAGCGATGCAGCATGAGCTGGCTGGTCACGATGGTCACGTCACGGCCGGCGCGGACCACTTTTGCCTGGCCCAGCGGCAGCGGCCCGGCGTCATCTGGAAGCTCACCCTTCAGGTTGTACAGGCCTTTGTGCTCCAGCACGATGACCGGGTTATCCTCGCGGATGGCCCCGCGCAGCAGGCCATACATGTCGGCTGGCGTGCTGGGCGACACCACTTTCAGGCCCGGAAAGTTCATCAGCCAGCTTTCGGCGCACTGGCTGTGCTGCGTGCCAAAGCCGTTGCCGCCGCCCTGGGCCGCGCGAATCGTCAGCGGGACGATGAACTGCCCGCCAGACATATAGCGGTACTTCGCCACCTGGTTGACGATCTGGTCCATCGCCACCGGGATAAAGTCGGCAAACATCAGCTCGGCCACGGGGCGCAGGCCGGTAATCGCCGCGCCCAGCGCCGTGCCGATGATGGCCTGTTCGCTGATCGGGGTGTCGCGCACGCGCACCGGGCCAAAACGCTCCAGCAGGCCGGGTGTCACCTTGAACACACCGCCCGCCTCGGCCACATCCTCGCCAAAAAACACCACATTCGGGTCCGCCGCCATCTCATCGGCCAGCGCCCGCACGACCGCCTCGCGGTAGGTAATCTCAGTCATCATGCCCCTGCCGACTCGTAATAGATATCTTTGGTCATCTCTTCCAGCGTGGGGAACGGCTCAGACCTGGCCCACTCCACCGCATCCATCACGGCGGTCTCGGCCGCGCGCGACAGCTCCTCGAATTCCACCTCGTCCAGCTGGCCGTCAGCGATCATGCGCGCCTTGAGGATTTCGATCGGGTCGCGCTTCAGCCATTCGTCCAGCTCGCCCGCAGGGCGATAGGGTGCCATGTCGGTGCGCGAATGCCCGCGGAAACGATACGTTTTCAGCTCGATCAGCGTGGGGCCATCGCCAGCCCGGGCCCGTGCAACTGCCTCGCTGGCCGCGCCATACACCGCCTCGGCATCCTGCCCGTCCACGATCACGCCGGGCATGGCATAGCTGGCGGCACGCACGGCGATGTCCTGCACCGGGGTGGTCTTGTTCCACACGCTGTATTCGCCATACAGGTTGTTCTCGCACATGAACAGGACAGGCAGCTTCCACACCGAGGCCATGTTCAGCGCCTCGTGAAACGCGCCGATGTTGGTCGCGCCTTCCCCGAAGAACGTCACCGCGACGGCCCCCGTGCCTTTCACCTGCGCGGTCAGCGCGGCCCCCAGCGCGATTGGAATCTGCCCGCCGACGATGGCATTGGCCCCCAGCAGGCCCACGCTGGCATCGGTGATGTGCATGCTGCCGCCCTTGCCGCCGCACGACCCGCTGGCCTTGCCCATCATCTCGGCCATCAGCCTGCGCAGCGGCACGCCCAGCGCGATCGCATGGTGATGCCCGCGATAGGTGCAGGTCACGGTATCGCCCGGACGCAGCGCCGCCGCCGTGCCCATCGCGCAGGCTTCCTGCCCCGGCGACAGATGCGTCGTGCCGCGAATCAGGTTGGCCAGAAATAATTCCTGGATTTTTTCTTCGGCCATGCGGCTTTCCAGCATACGGTGCAGCGCGGCCTGGCGTGCTTCCAAAGCAAGTGTGGTCATCATCAGCCTGTTATGTTGTTTGCGCAAAAAGATTCAGTTCTTCCTGGAAGGTGCTCATAAACCGCGCCAGATCCATCCCGTCGACGACGCGATGATCGCCGCTGAGCGTAAAGTGCGCGGTGCGCCGCACGAAAATCCCGCCCTCGCGCACGACGGCCCGTGGTTTCAGCGCGCCAATCGCCAGGATGGCCACCTGGGGCGGATTGATGACCGCCGTGAAATGGTCCACCTGCTGCACCATGCCCATATTGCTGACGGTGAATGTGCCGCCCTGCACCTCGTCAGCCGCGAGGCGGTTGGCACGCGCCCGCTCGATCAGGGCGCGCAGTTCTTCGGCCAGCCCCACCAGCGAATAGCGCTGGGCGTCGCGCAGCACCGGCGTGATCAGGCCGTCGTCGCGGGCCACCGCCACCGCCAGATGCACGCGCTGGTAGCGGTACAGGTTGCCCTCAACGAAGGTGGCATTCAGGGCGGGGACGCGCAGCAGCGTCTGCGCCGTCAGATACAGCAGCAGTTCATTGATCTTCACTTTGGGGACGACGCCCCCCAGCCGTGCCAGCGCGGCCTCGAAGTCAAACTCGCCGGTCACGTAAAAATGCGGCGCGTCACGCATGCTGTCGCCCAGCCGCCGGCCAATCACCTGGCGCATGCGCGTCAGCGGCACGAGGGTCGCGCCATCGGGGAGGGCAGCCACCGTCGCCGATTCCCGCTCTGGCTGTGCCTGCCCTGCGGCAAACGCGTCGAGCGCCTCCAGCGTGATCGGGTTGTGGTGACCAGCAGCGCGCACCGCCAGCAGGTCGATGCCGCGTTCACGGGCAGCACGACGCACTTTCGGCAGCGCCCGGATGCCGTGCGCGTCCGCGCCCGACTCGATGACCGGCCCGCCATACACCTGCCGGGCGGCCTGCTCCACATCGCGCCGCGTCACCCGGCCGCGCGCTCCGCTGCCGGTCACGTGTTCAGCATCGACATGCAGCGCCTGGGCCAGTCGCTGGGCCACCGGCGACACACGCGAGGCCTCATGCTCATGGCTGGGGGGCGGCGGCGCGGATGCAGCCGGCATGGCAGGGGCAGAAACCGTCACCTGTTCGTCGGCCGTGCCCACCCGCGCAATTACCGCACCAATCGCGACATCGCTGTCGGCGGCGGCCAGATGCGCCAGCACGATACCCGCCGCAATCGACTCCAGCTCGACATTGGCCTTGTCGCTTTCGATGACGGCGATCGCCTCGCCTTTGGCGACCGGCTCGCCAGGCTGTTTCAGCCACTCAATCAGACGACCCGTCTGGGTGTCAAAGCCCAGATTGGGCATCAGGATATCTACTGCCATAACGCGCCCGCTTCCTGTATCCGCGCATAAGTGCGCTTACCGCCCGACGCTCTCGTTCGGGTATTCCAGATCGATGTTGTGCTGCGAGATGAAGGCCGGATCCACGTAAACCGCAGGCGGCACCTGCTCGCCGCGCAGGATTTTCAGCGCCAGCTCAATCAGCCGCGCGCCATAGGCCTCAGGCCGGAAGGCGGTCGAGCCGACCACACGCGGGTTATCGCGGCGCAGCTCATCGCGCAGACGCCGGTCGGCGCCCTGGCCCGCAATCAGCACATCCTGCGCCCGGTTGACCTTGCGGGCAGCATTCAGCGCGCCGATGGCCGCATCATCATTGAAGCAGATGATCGGGATGCGCCGCGCGCCCGGCAGCGATTCCAGCACTTCCAGCATCTCGCGCTCACTGATCTGCGTGGTGTTGCCTGAGTCCAGCCGAATCAGGGCGGCCGGTTCGATTTCGCCGATGACTTCTTCCAGGCCATCGAGCTGGCCCTGAATGCGCGCCGCCGTCAGCGAGCCCGCACGCGGATGCTCCAGCACGACCACGTAGTCATACTGGCCGTGCCACTCGCGCTGCACCGCCTGACCCAATGCGCGCCCGGCCAGGATGCCGGTCGCATAGTTGTCCACGCCGAAGAAAGTCGCGCCCACCATTGGGATATCCACCGCGATGACCGGCACATTAGCCTGCGAGAATTTGTGCATGAGCTGGTTGCCGATCGTCTCGTCGATCTGATATTCGATCATCAGGTCGATATCCTGCGCGATCAGCGTATCGGCCACGTCAAGCGCGATTTCCCCGCTGAGCTGGTTATCGCCCAGCACCAGGTCGATCTGGCCCGTATCGGCCGCTGCGCGCTCCAGCCCGCGGCGCACATCACGCCCGAACGCCATTTCCTCGCTCAGGTTGGCAAAGCCGATACGATAGCGTTTCTGGCTGCCGCCGTTGGGCTTGTGCGTCGTCGTCGTGTGATCGCCGCACACCGCGACCGGAATCCCGGCGGCGTCCAGCGCGGCCAGGGCGGCGGGCGGCACCTGCTCATCGGTCACCAGCAGGTCGATATCGGCCAGCCGGGCAAACGCGGTCACCGCGATATGGTCAAACTTGCTCTGGTCCACCAGCGCGACCACCCGCTGCGCCGCCTGAATCATGCTGTGCTTGATCTGCGCCTGGGCGATATCGCTCTCCAGCAGGCCGGCCTGAAGCGAAAATCCCACGCATGAGACGAACGCGGTGCGGATATGCAGCGTCTCCAGCATCGGGCTGCCCAGTGTGCCGGTAATCGCGTTACCATCGGGATGCAGAATGCCCCCCAGCAGGATGACCGTGTTTTGTCCGTTTTCAGCCAGCCTGCGCGAGACCTCGATGCCATTGGTCACAATCGTCACATTGCGCCGCGAGCTGAGGAATGACGCCATGTGCAGCACGGTCGTGCTGGCATCGAGCATGATCGTGTCGCCATCTTCCACCATGCTGGCCGCCCACTGCGCGATGCGCTGCTTGGCATCAAAATTCACCCGCGCCCGCGCGGCTACCGAATTGCTGGACACGAGGGTGGGCGTGCGCGGGACAGCCCCGCCGCGCACACGGGTAATCTGGTTTTCTTCGTCCAGCGCTGCCAGGTCATTGCGCACCGTGCCTTCGGACACGTGGAGCATGCGCGCGAGGTCGTTGACCTTTATGCCTGATTGTTCCTGCAGGATGCGGATGATGGCCTGGCGGCGCTCATACGTGGTGAGGGTCTTTGTCATGTGCCCTGAGATTCCTCAAAGAAGTTATTGCCGCAATTTTTGCATATCTTCGTAAAAATTTGCACTCATCTGCGGATATTTGACAATACCCTACCATCATGCTACATTATTTGAAGATATTCAACAAATATCAACAATATTCAACAAAGTGAGACAAAAGGAGCACGGAGGACACGCACGAATCGGCAGCACATGAAAACATCCCTTTGGCTAAAGTAGCATTTCACAGGAGTCCTTACACATGATTACGCTTCGCAAAGCGACCAGTCTGTTTCTGGCCACCGCCATCATCGGCGCGGCCGCCGTGCCCTTCGCGGGCGTTATTGCCCAGGATGGGGAATGCCCCACCGCCCAGGACAGCTATGTCATCGGCTTTGCCAACCTGACCGAAGACATCGTGTTCACGCAGCTCGTGCGTGAAGGCATCGAAGGTGCGGCCGCTGAAGCGGGCAACGTCGAAATCGTGCTGGCGGACAACCGCCTGGATGGCGCGACCGCGCTGGCCAACGCCGACAACTTCATCGCCCAGGGCGTGGACGCTGTCATCGAATTCCAGACCGACGAAGCCTTCGGCAACGTCATCATGAGCCGCTTCCGCCGTGAAGGCATCCCCGTCATCGCCATCGACATCCCCATGCCCGGCGCCACCTTCTTCGGCGCTGACAACTACACCGCCGGCCTGCTGGCTGGTGAAGCACTGGCCGCCTGGGCCAATGAAAACTGGGAAGGCGGCGCCGATGCGCTGCTGGTGCTCGAGCTGCCGCAGTCCGGTCCGGTTCCCGCCGCCCGTATGCAGGGCATGATCGACGGCATCCAGGACAACCTGGAAACACCCGTGGCCGAAGAAGCGATCTATCTGCTGGACAGCAAGAACACCCAGGAAGAATCCTTCAACGTCGTCAGCGACATCCTGCCTTCGATCCCCGATGCAGAGCGCATCCTCGCGGTGACCATCAATGACGGCGTGGCGCTGGGCGTCATCGCTGCCGCTGAAGCCGCCGGCCGTGGCGAACAGATCATGGTCGTGGGCCAGGGCGCCGACCCGTCGGGCCAGGAAGAAATCATCAAGGAAGGCAGCCGCTACCTCGGTGCGACTGGCTACTTCCCCGAACTGTACGGCTACCAGATCATCCCCGCGATGATCGATATCCTGGAATGCCGCCCGGTGGCACCGTCGGTCTATGTGAACCACGAGTTCATCTCGGCTGAGAACGTGTGCGAATTCTATGGTGAGACCGAGCTGCTGGCCGAGTTCTGCGCCGAATAGCCCGGTCATCCATCTGTCAACACGCGGGGGCGTGGCCTGCCCATGCCCCCGCTGGTGCGGCCTGACCGCCCGCCAGCACCCAAAAAAGCCTCTTTTATGCCATCAGGAATCCTTATGACGACTTCTGTACGCGAACCCCGGCGCACGACACCCTCGTCACGCTGGGCTTGGCTGCGCGGCGACCGCCTGACCACCATCAACCTGGTGCTCACCTTTGTGATTATTTGCGCGGTCTTCGCTACGCAGTCACAGTATTTCCTCACGATTGAAAACTTTCTCAATGTAGGCCGCACGCTGGGTGTGGTCGGCATTGTGGCGATCGGCATGACGCTGGTGCTGGTCACCGGCGGCGTCGATCTGTCCGTCGGGTCGGTGGCCGCGCTGTCCGGCGTCGTCACCAGCATCCTGTGGACCAAATCCGGCATCCCGCTGGGGCTGGCGGCCGTGCTGGGGCTGCTCAGCGGCACACTGGTCGGCTTCCTCAACGGCTATCTGGTGGCGGTGGTGCGCATCAACCCGCTGATTACCACGCTGGCCTCGCTGTCGATCATCCGCGGGCTGGCGTTCGTCATGAGCGAAGGCCAGACCAACCAGCTCAACAACGACGCGTTTAAGTTCCTCGGGCGCGGCGAAATCGCCGGACTGCCCGTCTCGCTGATCATCATGATCAGCCTGTATGTGATCTTCATCCTGGTGATGAGCTACACACAGTTTGGCCGCAACCTGTACGCCATCGGCGGCAGCCCGGATGCCAGCCGACTGGCCGGCATTTCCGTCACGCGCCACCTGCTGATCGTATACACGCTGTGCGGCACGCTGGCCGCGTTCGGCGGGCTGATCATCTCGTCACAGCTGGCTTCCAGCGCGCCGCGCGCCGCCGTGGGCCTGGAATTCACCGTGATCGCGGCGACCGTGCTGGGCGGCACCAGCCTGGCCGGTGGCAAAGGCACGCTGATCGGCACGCTGGTGGGCGTCTTCATCCTGCGCGTGCTGGACAACGGACTGACGCAGACGCGCATCTCGTCGTTTTACCAGGACGTGGTCGGCGGCCTGGTGCTGCTGCTGGCGGTCGGCTTTGACCAGATTCGCCTGAAGCTGACCGATAAACTGGGAGGTGGCCGAAAATGACCGCGCTCCTGCAAATGCAGAATATCTCCAAGAGTTTTTATGGCGTGAAGGTGCTGGATGATGTCAGCATCTCGCTGAGTGCCGGGGAAGTGCTGGCCCTGCTGGGCGAAAACGGCGCGGGCAAGTCCACGCTGATCAAAATCCTCAACGGCGACTATCAGAAAGACGGCGGCTCGGTGCTGATCGATGGCCAGCCGACCGAAATCACGCACCCGCGCGATGCCGAAAAGCTGGGCATCCGCATGATTTACCAGGAGCTGCATTACGCGCCGGAGCTGTCGGTGGCCGAAAATCTGGTGCTGGGCCATCTGCCGCGCAAGTCGGGCGCGCTGAAGTGGATGGTCGACTGGCCGAAAATGCGCGAGATGGCGCGTGACGTGCTGACCCTGCTCAACGTGGACATTGATCCGGCGGCCAAAATGGGCAGCCTGACGGTGGTGGAGCGCGAAATCGTCGAGATCGTGAAAGCCGTCTCGCGCCAGGCGCGCATCGTCGTCATGGACGAGCCGACCGCCGCGCTCACCCCGCCGGAAGTACGCCAGTTGTTCGGCATCATCGAGAACCTGCGCTCACGCGGCGTGGGCATCATCTATATCTCGCACCGCCTCGACGAAATCAAGCAGATCGCCCAGCGCGTGACCGTGCTGCGCGACGGCAAACATGTCAATACCCTGCCCATCAGCGAGGCATCTGACGAGAATATCGTGCAGATGATGGTGGGCCGCAAGATTGAAGACCGCCTGCACGTGCGCGCCCTGGCCAAGCAGACCTCGTTTGGCGAAACGGCGCTCTCGATTCGCGGGCTCAGCAAGGCCGACGCCTTCGAGGACATCACGCTGGACGTGCGGCGCGGCGAGATCGTCGGGCTATTCGGGCTGCTGGGCGCGGGGCACGTCGCGCTGACGCGCAGCCTGTTCGGCGTGGAACGGCCGGACAGCGGCCAGATTCTGGTCGATGGCGCCCCGGTAAAGATCATCTCGCCGCAGCATGCCAAACGCGCAGGCATCGGCTTTGTGCCGCTGGACCGCAAGGTCAACGGCCTGGTGCTGGGCATGAGCGTGCGCAAGAACATCACGCTGAGCAACTGGGACAAGCTGGCCCCGCTGGGCGTGTTTTCGCAGGGCAAAGAGCTGGCCAATACGCGCGCCTGGGTCGAGCGCCTGGGCATCCGCATGGCCGGCGGCGTGGAGGTGGAAACGCGCTTCCTGAGCGGCGGCAACCAGCAGAAAGTGGTGCTGGCGCGCTGGCTGGAAGCGGGCGTGAAAGTGCTGCTGCTGAACGAACCGACATGGGGCGTGGACGTGGGCGCACGCAGCGACATCTACGACCAGCTGGAGGCACTGGCCGCCGAAGGGCTGGCGATCCTGATGGTCTCCAGCGATATCGAGGAAGTGCTGAATGTTAGCCATCGCATCCTGACCATCTATAAGGGGCGCATCACAGGCGAGTATTCGCAGGCTGAGGCCAATCAGGAAATACTGCTGCAATCTGCCGCCGGGGGTGCCCAATGAACAATCGTCTGCGTACACGCGGCTTGCAGGAAGCGGCCAGCCTGATCGTGATGCTGCTGCTGATTATTTTCGTCATGAGCCAGCTCACTGACGTGTTTTTCACCGCGCGCAACCTGCGCAATATGATGCTGGAAGTGAGCACCGTGGGCATCATCGCCGTGTTCACGACCATGCTGATGATCAGCGGCGGGCTGGACCTGAGCGTGGCCGCCAACCTGGCGCTGGCCGGCGTCATCATCGGCCGCTTTCAGGCCGACTGGGGTATTTTGCAGGCGGCGCTGGCCGCTGTGGGCGTCAGCACGCTGATCGGGGCGCTCAACGGCTTCCTCGTCACCTATGTGGGCATCAACCCGCTGATTACCACGATAGGCATGTTATCCGCCGCACGAGGTATCGCGCTGGTGGTGGCCGACGGCCTGACGCTGCCCGTGTTTGACCTGACCGGCGAGGCGACCGATGCCTATACGCTGTTCCATCAGCTTGGCGAGGGCGAAATAGCGGGCGTCCCCCTGCCCATCGTCATCATGGTCGTGCTGCTGATCATCGGCATGCTGGTGATGCAGTTCACCACCTACGGGCGGGCGCTATACGCCATCGGCGGCAATGCCGACGCCAGCAGGCTGGCCGGTCTGTCGGTGCGCCGCTATCGCATGATCGCCTATACGCTGACCGGCTTCAGCGCGGGCATCGCCGCTGTGCTGCTGACGGCGCGCCTGTATGCCGCCGACCCGAAGGCCGCGCCCAGCATCGAGCTGACCGTCATCACGGCGGTCGTGCTGGGGGGCGTCAGCCTGGCGGGTGGCAAGGGCACGCTGTTCGGCACCGTGCTGGGCGTGCTCATCCTGACCACCCTGCTGAACGGCCTGCGCCTGCAAAGCACAAGCACCGAGCTGCAAAATATCGCGCAGGGGCTGGTGCTGCTGCTGGCCGTGGGGCTGGACCAGATTCGCACGCGCAACATCAACTGGCTGAAATGGCTGCGAACCACGCGGGCGCTGCCCGCCGGACAGCCCGCATCAAACGGAGGAAACTAGGCGATGGCACTCGATGCCGCGATACAGTTCGCAATCGACTTCAACCTGCACGATATCGCCGTGGCGGCCAACCTGCCCATCCCGGCGGAGGCGGCCGCGCTGATGTACGGCGTGTCGGCGCACGACATCGCTGATTATCAGGCACAGATTGACGCGCAGCTGGCGCAAACCGCCGCTGAGCTGGCATCCGCCCCCGCTGCACAGGCCTTCCTGTCGCGCTTTCAGGCGGGCGAGACGGTACTGTTCCTGGGCGACTCGATCACCACCTACCGCTACAGCTATGCCCGCGTGCTGGCGATTCTGCTGGCACAGCGCGGCGTGACGGCCATCAACCGCGCCTATTCCGGCTACACCAGCAGCCACGGGCTGGAGCTGGTGTACATCTCGGCGCTGGGGCACCGGCCGCAGCACGTGTTCATCAGCTATGGCGTGAACGACTGCAAACGCTTCGGCGGGCCGGGCCACAAAATGCTGGTGACCGAGGCGGAATATGCCGAGAACATGCGCGGCATCATCACTGCCTTTCAGGGGCAGGGCGCGCGCGTGACGGTGCTCTCGCCCACGCTGGTGCTGGAAGACGTGGTTGCGGCCAATGAAGGCATTCAGGCGATGGGCATCACCTGGCTCAATACCGACCTGCATGCGCGGGGCGATGTTGCCGGGCGCGTGGCGCATGAGGCCGGCGCAGGCTTTATCGATCTGCGCGGGACGCCGCCGCTGCAAGCCGATCTGTTCTGCGCCGACGGCCTGCATCCAAATGCGCTGGGCGAACAAAAAATGCTGGGACACATTCTTCGGGGATAAAACCACATGACTACCTTTTTGAAGGGGGCAGCATGACACTTCAGAAACAGGCAAAAATCGGTGTTTTTGGCATCGGGCTGGCCGCCTACTGGCCGCAGTTTGAGAACCTGAAACCCGCGCTGGAAGGCTATCAGCGCGACGTGGAAGCGAAGCTGGTGGGCATGGGCGCGCAGGTGGTCTCGGCCGGGCTGGTGGACGACGCGCCGGGGGCCGTGCGCGCTGGCGAGCTGTTCGCGGCGGAAAACGTGGATATGATCGTGTGCTACGTGGGCACCTACAGCACCTCGTCGCAGGTGCTGCCCGCTGTGCAGCGCCGCCGTGCGCCGGTGCTCATCCTCAACCTGCAACCGATTCCGGCGATGGACTATCTGAGCACCGACACGGCCAAATGGCTGGAATACTGCTGCGCGTGCTGCGTGCCGGAAATCTCGAACGCCTTTGCCCGCGCCGAGATTCAGTTCAACGTGGTGTCTGGCCTGCTGCATGATGTCGAGGGGCACGCGCATCAGTATTACGAGCGCGCCTGGCGCGAAATCAGCGAGTGGGTGCAGGCCGCCAGCGTCATGCGCGAGCTGAGCTATGCGCGCATCGGCTTCCTGGGACACACCTACCCCGGCATGCTGGACATGTATTCTGACTTCACGATGCATCACGGCCAATTGGGCGCGCACATCGAAGTGCTGGAAATGGACGATCTGCATGCCCGCGTGCAGGGCGCGACCGACGCGGAAATCGCCCGCAAGATCGAGGAAATCCACAGCGTTTTCGAGATCGTGGGCAAAGGCACTGACAAGATTTCGCAGGATGTCACGCCGGAGGCGCTGCACTGGTCAGCCAAGGTAGCCGTCGGGCTGGATCGCCTGGTGGCGGACTTCGACCTGAACGGCCTGACCTACTACTATCGCGGGCTGGGCGGCAATGCCAATGAAGAGCTGGGAGCCAGCGTCATCATCGGCAATTCGCTGCTGACGGCGCGCGGCATCCCGGCATCCGGCGAGGGCGACCTGAAAACGTGCATCGCCATGCTGATTATGGACCGGCTGGGCGCGGGCGGCTCGTATACCGAGTTCTACGCGATGGACTTCAACGAGGACTTCGTGCTGATGGGGCATGACGGCCCCGGACACGTCGCCATCGCCGACCGCAAGCCGGTGCTGCGCGGGCTGGGGCTGTATCATGGCAAGCGCGGCTACGGCCTGAGCGTGGAATTCAATGTGAAGAAAGGCCCGATCACCATTCTGGGCATGACGCAGACCGCGCAGGGCCGCCTGAAAATGCTGGCCTCGCAGGGCGAATCGATCAGCGGCGACACGCTGCGCATCGGCAACACCAACTCGCGCCTGAAATTCGGGCTCGACCCGGCCGAATTCATGGACCGCTGGTGCGAACACGGCCCCACGCATCACTGCGCGCTGGGCGTTGGCCACAAGCTGCCCGCCGTGAAAAAGCTGGCGCGCCTGCTGAACCTTGAACTGGCCGTGGTGGGTTAGCCAGGGTGCGGACAAGGCAGGCCTTGTCCCTACAGCGTAACCTGGTAATGAGGGACAAACGGGTGTGGTTGCGCCATCAGGTGGCATGACGAATCTGCCGCTGCTGTAGGGACAAGGCAGGCCTTGTCCCTACAGCGTAACCTCGTAATGAGGGACAAACGGGTGTGGTTGTGCCATCAAACCAGCGGATGGTGACATGGCGAATCTGAGCCTGTAGGGACGAGGCCTGCCTCGTCCGCCATCTGGATGGACCTGAAAGCACAGATGCTGTTTTTAAAAGCGAAAGGATTTTTTGCACATGAAGCGCGTAGGATTTTTGCTGAAAGTCAAAGCGGATATGCTGGACGAATACAAGAAGCACCACGAGAACGTGTGGCCGGAGATGCAGGACGCGCTGCGGCGCACCGGCTGGCACAACTACTCGCTGTTTCTGCGCGATGACGGGCTGCTGTTCGGCTATTTTGAAGCGGCAGACAGCTTTCAGGCGTCGCTGGACGGCATGGCCAAAGAGGAAATCAACCTGAAGTGGCAGGAATTCATGGGCCCCTACTTCGAGTCGATGGAAGGCCGGCCTGACCAGAATATGATCACGCTGGAAGAAGTATTCCACCTGGACTAAGAGCGGGCACAGACGAACCACCCTCACCCCGCGTACTGCATGCGGGGTGAGGTCATTTTCCCTAAAACACGACCGTGTGCCGATGCACGGTTTCCTCGATCACATCCGCGCCAATGCCGTAGCCTTCCGGCGCGCTGATCCAGCCATCCACCTGCGCCACCGGATTGCGCACCAGCTCATGATGCATGCTGCTGGGCGTCGGCTTCAGCTCGAAAATGGTGCGGCGCGGCGCGCACAGGCTGAGATGCACGCTGGCCGCGGTGTTGATGGCGCTGCTCCAGCTGTGCGCGTCCAGCGCGACGTTATACTGCGCGGCCAGCTGAATGATGCGGCTCATGCCGGTCACGCCCTCGGCACGACCCGGATCGACCAGGATCACGTCGGCGGCACGGGCATCCAGCAGGCGCTTGTAGTCATGCAGGTTGAAGAAGCGTTCGCCAAAGGCCACGCGCATTTCCGGCACGGCGGCGCGCAGGTGCTGATAGGCATCCAGGTTGTCCGGGTGGAACGGGTCTTCAATCCAGGTCAGGTTGTACTGCGCCATTTTGCGCGCCGTGCTGACCGCCCGCGGGATATCCCAGCGGCATTTCGCGCCCACATCGACGATGAATCCGGCCTTCTCGCCAATGGCAGCACGCACCGTCCGCACGAAGGCCACGTCGCGGTCCTCGTCCACGCCCAGATTGGCCTCGCCCTTCTTGCCAAAGCCGACCTTCACCAGCTGATAGCCCGCAGCGATATGCCCGGCCAGTTCTTCGGCCATGCCATCGACGGTCGAGGCTTTCGGGTGCGAGCTGGCGCAAGCCGGCAGCCTGTCGGTAAGCGCGCCGCCCAGCATCTGCGACAGCGTTTGTTTGGTCAGCTTGCCTTTCAGGTCCCACAGCGCCATGTCAATCGCGCTGATGGCGAACGCGGCGATACCGCCCACGTTGCCATACCACCAGGCGCGATCACGCATCGCTTCCCAGCAGGCCTGCGTCTCATACGCATCCCGGCCGGTGACTTCGTCGGCCAGGCCGTGACGGATGAGCGCCGTCACCGACGCGGCCGCCTCGCGGAACAGGGCGATGCATTCGCCCCAGCCGACGGTGCCGTCGCTGGCCTCGGCGCGCACCACGACCACATAGCGCGTGCTGAAATTATCGTTGCTCTCCAGGTATTCGAGCGGGAACGCCTCGATCTTTTTGATCTGCATCAGGATGGCCTTTCGCCGCTAGACCGCGTAACGGGAGACATAGGCGCGGTCCAGCTCGATGCCGAGGCCGGGCTTGTCTGAAATGGTGTACATCCCGTCTTTGATCGGGCGCGGCTGCGACTGGATATCCCAGAAAATCGGGTCGCGGTCGTGGTGGAAGCATTCCACATACGCGCTGCCCGGCACGCTGGCCAGCAGATGCGACGCGACCTGGCCTTCCTCGTGGTGCGCCATGCGGATGCCATACAGGCTGCACATGCTCGCCACGCGCCGCCAGATCGTCGGCCCGCCACCCCAGGAGGAGTCAAAATTGCAGAAATCAATCGCGCCCTCGGCAATCAGGTCGCGGATGCCATCCACGCGGTACTCGCTCTGCCCGGCCGTGACCGGGATGCCGGTGGACAGGCGCACGTCGCGCATCCAGCGTTTGTCGTTATACCAGCGCACCGGCTCCTCGAACCACTCCAGCGGGATGCCCGCGTCCTGCGCCAGACGCACAAATTTGATCGCCTGCATCAGGTCATATCCCTGGTTGGCGTCCACCATCAGGCGGAAATCCGGACCGCCCACCTCGACCGCCACTTTCAGGCGCGCCAGGTCTTCTTCCGGCGTCGCGCCGCCAATCTTGAACTTCATGCCAATCACGCCATAGCCAACGTAATCCTGAATTTCGCGGGCCAGCTCGTCATGCGTCTGGCCATAATAGCCGCCGATGGCCGTAATCGGCAGGCTATTTGTGAAGCCGCCCCACAGCCGGTACAGCGGCATCTCCAGCGCCTTGCCCACCGTGTCCCAGATGGCGGTGTCCACCGCCGAGATGGCCTGCATCACCACGCCGCGGTCGCGCAGGATGTCATAGGTCGCTGGCTTCATCGCCTCCCAGCAGCCCTCGGTATTGAACACGTCCATGCCCACCAGCGCCGGGGCCAGCTCCTGATGAATGATATTGAGGATATCGCCCTGCTCACCATCGGTATCGCCGGTATACACCTCGCCGACGACGCCCTGATAGGTGAGGATGCGCGTGATAATCGTGCAGCGGTTCTGCATCGAATACTTGCTGCCGCGATAAACGCGATTGAGCGGGATGCGCACCGCCTGCGTTTCAATGGCCTGAATGGTCAGCGAGCCGGGTGTGTTCCAGGATGTCATGGTGTCCTTCTGGGGGATAGCGCCACAAAGAATGTTGATATTTTGACAATACATCCCAGTCATGCTAGGATTTTCAACAATTATAAACAAACTTCATCAGAAAACAACAAAATATGCGCGACTTTTTGCAAATCAACCTGAATCAGACGCCCTGGCAGGCCCACCCCACGCTGCCGGGCATAACCGCACGCGCGCATGACGTGCGCCTGGACGGGCATCCGGTCATCGACACGATGATGGCGCAGCTCGGCCCGCAAGGCGCACCCTGGCATCAGCACGAAACCACCTGCGAAATCGCCTACGCGCTCAGCGGCAGCGGCATGCTGCTGGTCGGCGACCAGGCCAATCCCACCCGCACCCCGATGAGCGCCGGAAGCATTGTCTTTATCGCGCCAAAAGTGCCGCATGCCGTCACCTGTGACGCGGATAACCCGTTGTGCATCCTCATCCTGCACACCCTCGCAGCCCCTTGACCCGCCTTTCACATTCCTCAGGAGCCTTGGTTATATGACTGACAAAGCACACATCGCAGTAGTGGGCACGGGCTGGTGGGCCACCACCGTGCATATTCCCGCTCTGCTGGCCAATCCGCGCGCGCTGCCGCCGGTGCTGGTGGACAAAGATCCCGCCCGCCTGAAAGCCGCCGCTGAAAAGTACAACCTGCCCCACGCCTATACCTCGATAGAGGAAGCCAAAGCAGCGCATCCCGGCCTGCACGGGGCGATCATCGCCACCACGCACGCGCATCATTATGAGGCGGCGTCAGCCAGCCTGAGCCAGGGGCTGCATCTGCTCATCGAAAAGCCGATGACGCTACTGGCCGCCCACGCCAAAGCCCTATCCGACCAGGCCGACGCGGCCGGCCTGCAAATCCTGATGGGCTACACGTTTCCGTACATCGAGCCGCTGAAGCGCGCCAAACGCATCATCGATGACGGGCTGATCGGCGATGTGGAATACATCACGTGCAGCATGAGCAGCATGACGATCGAATTTTTGCGCGGCAAGCCGGCCCTGTATGCGCCAAACGGCGGCTACACCGTGACCGGCCCCAGCGAGCGCACCTATGCCGACCCGGCTGTTTCCGGCGGCGGACAGGGCGTGCTTCAGGCCACCCACTCGGTCGCCATGATGTTCCACCTGATCGAAAGCCAGGGCATCCGCGCCGACCGCGTGAGCGCGTTCATGAATCCGCTGGACACGCGGGTGGACGTGATCGATGTGATGGCGGTGAAGATGAATACCGGCGCGCTGGCGACCGTGGGCACCACCGGCAATATCGGCAAGGGCGATGTCGGCTTCGTGGAAGTGATCGTGCATGGCAGCAAAGGCCGCGTGATGGCCGAGGGCTTCCACGGCGAATATGCCATGCGCCTGCATGATGGCCGCGAGGAACACGTCGGCCCGACGCATGAGCCATATCCGGGCGATGTGCCCTCGCAGAAGCTGATCGAAATCGTGCTGGATGGCGCGCAGCCGTTGTTCCCCGGCAAGACCAACGGCCTGTACACGGTCGAGCTGCTGGAGGCCGGCTATCGCTCTGCCGCGCGCGACGGTATGCCGGTCACTGTGGGCGAGCTGTATGCGTAAGCTATGCAGGCACAAGCGTATCGTGAGGAGGGAATCATGAAGCTGTCTGTCGGTAATTTTTCGTTTCAGCGGCTGCCGCTGGACGCCACCCTGATGGTGTGCAAATCGCTCGGCTTTGGCTGGGTCGATCTGGGCGTGTTTGCCGGGGAGACGCCCTCGCAGATCGCCCCGAAAGCGATTGCGGAGGATCCCCGGCGCGAGGCCGACAAACTGGCCGCGCTGCTGGACAAGCACGGCCTGCGCGCCAGCGACCTGTTCACGCAGTTTGGCCCGGCGCACGAAATCCATTCCATCAATGATCCTGACCCGGCCGTGCGCGCTGAGGACCTGCGCCAGCTTCAGGCGGTGGCGCAGTTGTGCAGCATGATCGGCTGCCCGGGCATCACCATCCTGCCGGGCATGGAACAGGCAGGCCGGTCGCAGGCCGAGAATATCGCTGAGTCAATCGCGTTCCTGCGCCAGGCGGTGGACATCACCGGCGAACAGGGCGTCGAGCTGCGCTTTGAGCCGCATATCGGCGCAGTCGCCTATTCGCCGGAGCTGGCCCTGGAACTGGTGCATGGCGCACCCGGACTGAAAGTCACGCTCGACCTGTCGCACTTTGTGCAGCAGTACATCCCGCTGGAGCGCGTGTGGCCGCTGGTGCCGCACACCGGGCATGTGCATATCCGCAGCGCGCGGGCCGGCAAACTGCAAACCATGTGGCGCGAAAATACCATCGACTTCCCCGGCCTGATTCAGCGGCTGGGCGACGCGGGCTATCAGGGCGCGCTGTGCATCGAGTATGTGTGCGGCGACTGGTATGACGTGAACCAGATCGACACCATCACCGAGACGTATTTTGCCCGCCAGGCGCTCGCGCCGCTGGTCGGGGCGTAGAGGAGCACTATGAGCGTACAGGACAGAGTGGCCATCGTGACCGGCGCGGCGCGCGGCATCGGCGCGGCCACGGCCGGGCTGCTGGCTAAAGGCGGCGCGAAAGTTGTGGTGACGGACATCGAGGCGGCGCTGTCGGAGCAGGTGGTGGCGGACATCCGCGCTGGCGGGGGCGAGGCCATCGCGCTGCCGTGCGACATCAGCAGCGTGGAAGCGTGCGAACGGCTGGTGGCCGACACGCTGGCCCACTACGGGCGCGTGGAGATTCTGGTCAACAATGCCGGCATCTGCCCGCGCATCCCGGTCGACGAAATGACCGAGGCGATGTTTGACCGTATGATGAGCATCAACCTGAAACCGATCTTCTTCCTCACGCGGGCGGCCTGCAACGCGATGAAGGCGCAGCAGTTTGGCCGCGTCGTCAATGTGAGCAGCACCGGCGGGCGCATCGGCGGCGTGCACAATGCCACCGTCTACAGCGCGACCAAAGGCGGCGTGCTGGCGATGACCAAATCGCTGGCGCGGCATTATGCCCCGTGGAATATCCTCATCAACGCGGTCGCGCCGGGCGCGGTCAATACGCGCATGTTTGAGAGCGTCGGCAAGGAATCGCTCGAGGCCTACGTCGATACCGTGCCGCTGAAGCGGCTGGCCGAAGCAGAAGAAATCGCGCAGGCGATCGTGCCGCTGTGCAGCGCCAGCATGACGTGGGTCACCGGCGCGACGCTGGATGTCAACGGCGGCGTGGTGATGGTGTAGGCGTCCCTGTTCATCGCAGGCCGGGCGCGTTACAGTTGAGGCAACCCTCCATCATCCTGAAGGATGTCGCTATGCGCGCATTAACCCTGCCCCGTGTGCCCAATGCCAGCCCCGATGCCCGGCTGCTGACCGTCAACAATGTACTGACCGGCGAGCCGCTGGGCAGCGTGCCCGTCATGAGTGCCGTCGACGTGGCCGCTGCCGTCTCACGGGCACGGGCGGCCCAGCCCGCCTGGGAAGCCGCCGGCGTCAAAGCACGTACGCGCATCATGCGCGCCTGGGTCGACCTGCTGGTGGCGCATCAGGACCGCATGATGGACCTGATCCGAGCGGAAACCGGCAAGAGCAAAGGCGGTGCGTGGGGCGAAATCGCCGTGCTGGACAACGTGGTCAATTACTACCGGCGGACCGCGCCGGGCCTGCTGCGCCCATCCCGCCGACAGGTCACCTTCCCGATCTTCCAGCGTGCCCAGGTGGTCTACAAGCCGTATCCGGTCGTCGGCTTCCTGACGCCGTGGAATTATCCGCTGCAAAACGGCTTCATCGATATCACCGCGGCGCTGTTTGCGGGCTGCGCCATCATCATCAAGCCAAGCGAGGTCACGCCATTCACCGCGCTGCTGGCGGCCGAGCTGCTGCATCAGGCGGGCGTGCCGGAGGCGTGCGCGCAGGTCATGACCGGGGATGGCAGCACCGGCGCAGCACTGACCGACAGCGTGGACTATATCTCGCTGACGGGCAGCACGGCCACCGGCCGCAAGGTCGCCATGCGCGCCGCCGAACGGCTGATTCCCTACAGCCTGGAGCTGGGCGGCAAGGGCGCGGGCATCGTGCTGGAGGATGCCGACCTGAATATCGCGGCGAGCTGGTCGCTGACCGGCGCGCTGGAGAATGCCGGGCAGGCCTGTGTGGCCATCGAACGCGTGTATGTGCTCGAAAGCATCCATGACGCCTACGTGGAAAAAGTGCGCCAGTGGGCGGATAAACTGGTCGTCAGCGCGGCCGATGACTACGCCGTCGACGTGGGCAGCATGACCAACGCCCGCGAGCTGGAACGCACCGAGGCGCATATTGCCGACGCGGTGGCCAAAGGCGCGCGCGTGCTGACAGGCGGCAAGCGTCGTCCCGACCTGGGGCCGCGCTTCCTGGAGCCGACTGTGCTGGTGGATGTGACCGACGACATGCAGATCATGCGCGAGGAAACGTTCGGGCCGGTCATGCCGATCATGAAGGTGCGCGACCTGGACGAGGCCATCCGCCGCGCCAACAACAGCGACTACGGCCTGTCGAACACGCTGTTTGCCGGGGACCTGAATCGCGCCATGCAGCTCGCCCGGCGGCTGGACAGCGGCGATGTGATGATCAACCGGCCGGCGTTCGCCTTCGGCACGCCGGACCTGCCGATGGGCGGCGTGAAATTCAGCGGGATCGGCCGCCGCAATGGCCCGGAAGGCTTGCGCCGCTTCCTCAAGCCGCAGGCCATCCTGGCCGACAACATGCGCGCCGTCGGCCCGTCGCTGACGCAGACCAGCGCGCGCACGCGGAGCCTGTTTGCCCTGCTGCGCAAAATCCGGCCGTTCTTCCCGTATATCTGAGCTGCCATAAATCGTAGGGACAATGCCTGCTTTGTCGGGCATTATGGTTGAGGCAGGCATTGTGGACGAGGCAGGCCTCGTCCCTACGTATGAACTGGAAATTCCTTCAGAACGGGCCACCATACATTGTAGGGACAATGCCTGCATTGTCCGGCATTATGCTCCCCTGCTCAGTTTCCATCCAGCGCGATTAACGCTACACTGGAGGGCATGCACAGGGGGAAACATGATGTTCAAACGACTGTTTTTGCTGGCGGGCGCGGCCCTGCTGACGACGGGCGCTGTGTTCGCTCAGGATGCCACCACTGCCACACCGATGACGATTTTCTTGGAAGCCAATAACGCGCAGTCTTGCTTTAATGATGACACGCCATGGCAGTGTGTGGACATCAGCGTGCCGCTGGACCACACCGACCCAGCGAACCCGGCCACCATCGACATCACCTTTGCCGTCATTCCGGCGGGCGACCCGGCACAGCGCAAGGGCATGTTCGTCACCGTGACCGGCGGCCCCGGCTACTCCGGACTGGCCGCGTCGGATGTTTATTCGAGCTATTTTTATCCCGAAGTGTTTGCAGCCTATGACATTGTGTTTTTTGACCAGCGCGGCATCGGCCGGTCGGAAGGCGTGCGCTGCGACGAGGATGCGCTGGCCTATTATCTGGCCGATACCACCGATCCCGAAGGCCTGATCGATGCCGCGCAGACGTTTGCCAGCGCGTGCATCAGCACCATCAACCGGCCGGACCTGCTGCCGTATCTGGGCACCACCCAGGCGATCGAGGACCTGGAGCTTTTCCGCGCCGCCGTGGGCGATGAAACCTTCATGCTGTACGGCGAAAGCTATGGCACGCAGTTCTCGCAGACGTATGCGGCGGCGTATCCGCAGCACCTGAGCGGGCTGATCCTGGACGGCGTGGTCGACCTGACATTGACGTCGCCCGAATACTATACCGGGCAGGACCAGGCATTTATCGATGCCGGGCAGGAAGCATTCGCAGCCTGCGCCGCTGACCCCGTGTGCTCGAATGACTTCCCCAACGGTGACGCTGCCTTCTACTATGCCGATCTGATCGCGGCGCTGTCAGAGGCCCCGCAGACCTTCACCTTCCCGCTGCCGAACGGCGGCGCAGAATCGCGCGTGCTGACCAAGGCGCTGGTAGATGCGGCCTACTCCGCCGCCGTGTATGGCCCTGATGGCCGCTCGCATTTTATCAGCGCGCTGGCCGCGCACGCCGGGGGCAATCCTATCCTGCTGGCGCGACTGGGCTATTCCGCGCTGTATCTCGATTCCGGCACGCAAACGCTCGTCCCCGATGAAGGCTGGAGCGACGCCAGCTACTACGCTATCGAGTGCAACGACTATGTCTACGAGATCACCCAGAGCGACCCGGTGTGCTATTTCTGGGACATCGCCAATCCGCCGCAGGAGCGCCCCGCGCCACTGACGGCCGACATCCCGACGCTCGTCCTGAACGCGACGATTGACCCGGCCACGCCGGTGCAGAATGGCTACGATGTGGCTGCACGCCTGCCCAATGTCTTCAGCATCACGATGGACGGCGGCTGGCATGTCATTTACGGACGAGGCGGCACATGCCCCGATGACCAGGTCACCGCGCTGCTGATGACCGGTTCACTGCCCACCGACATGGCCAGCACGTGCGAGGGCGACATCCTAACGCCGTATATTCCGTACAACGCGCAAAACCGCGAGGAAACCGAGGCGCTCAGCCTGCTGGTGAATTTTGACCAGCGCCGCGAACTGGCTCCCGAATACCTGTACTGGAGCGGCGAACAGGGCTTCAGCTTCGGCTGCGATTTCGGCGGCGTCATCAGCTACGCGCCCAGCGATGTCGGCGAAGACTGGACGCTGACCGGCTGTGGCATCACGCCCGAAATCCGGCTGGACGGCACAGCCGAGCTCGATTTCACCTCGGAAATCCTGACCGCGACGCTGACGGCGACTGAAAGCGGCGCCAATATCGGCACAGTGACCTATACGCGTTACGGCTTGTATGCCACCGACGAGACATTCATACCGGCCCAGGTGACCGGCTTCTGGCGCGGCCAGAGCGTGTCGCAGGGGCAGTAGGCTATCGGGCCTAGTAGCCTCACCCCGTTTCGCTGCGCTCAACCGCCCCTCAGCCACGTTGTGGACGAGGGGCAAATACCCGCAGGGTTTTGGGGTGAGGCTGGCAGGAAAGCCGGCCGGACACTCACCGGCCTCGTGCCTGCGGTTCAAAACCGCATGCTACCAGAAGCCCAAGTCCCTGAAGGGACTGAAAACCCGGCTTTGTTGAAATACGCACTCAGCGCAGCACCCGCGACATAGTCCCTTCAGGGACGTGTCGGTTGGGCAGACCAGGGTTTTTGATGCGAGGCCTGCATCATCCCAACCATCATCACTCATCACTCATCACTCATTGCTCAGCACTCAGTACTCAGCACTCCCTAGTCCTTTCTGACCCTTCATAAACCTCTCTATGGTAAAGCTCATGCACGTTTGATACACTGACGGCGCTCTGTACCGTCAGGAACCTTTTCCCATGAATGACAAGACGTATCACGTCCTTGAACTGCATAAAGTGCTGGACCGGCTGGCCAGCTTCACCACCTTTACGGCAGGCGCGGCGCTGGCGCGTGCGCTGCTGCCCACGCTCTCGCTGAACGAAGCCCGCGTGTGGCAGCGCGAAACCCGCGAAGCCCGCCAGATGTTCAGCAACCAGATCAATATCAGCACGGGCGGCGCGCGCGACGTGCGCGAAGCGGCCGAAGGGGCCATCCGCGGCATCACCGTGGACCCGCAGGTGCTGCTGGACATTCGCTCGACGCTGCGCCGCGCCACCACGCTGCGCCGCACGGTCGGCCGCATGAAGGGGCAGTACCCCATCATGAGCGAGATCATCAACGGCGCGGAAGAATGCCTGGAGCTGCAGGAAGAAATCGCCCGCGTGCTGGACGAAAACAGCGGCCAGGTGAAAGACAGCGCCAGCGTGCAGCTGGCCGGCCTGCGCCGCGACATCAAGATTGCCTTTGACCGCCTGCAAAGCAAGCTGCAGCGCATGGTCACGTCGTCGGCCAATGCACCGATGCTGCAGGAGGCCCTGTTCACCATGCGCGGCGGACGCTACGTCATCCCGCTGAAGGCCGAGCACAAGGGCAAGATTCCCGGCATCGTGCATGACGCCTCGTCCAGCGGGGCCACGCTGTTCATCGAGCCGCTGGAAACTGTCGAGCTCAATAACAAGTGGCGCGAGCTGCAACTGGACGAAGAAAAAGAAGTGCGGCGCATCCTGGCCGCGCTGACCGACCAGGTCGGCCACGAAGCCGAGCGGATTGTGCGCACGGTCGAGGTGCTGGCGCAGGTCGACCTGATTCTGGCGAAGGCCAAATATGCCAATGCGCTCAACGCGGTCGAGCCGGACCTGGTGGAGTTTGGCAAGCGCCCGAACCCCGATCATCCCGGCAGCACGATCGCGCTGCGCGGGGCGCGCCATCCCCTGCTGACCGGCAACGTGGTGCCCATCGACGTCGAATTTGACGAGAATACCTGGGTGCTGGTCGTCACCGGGCCGAATACCGGCGGCAAGACCGTCTCGCTGAAGACAGTCGGGCTGTTCTGCCTGATGGCCCAGTGTGGCCTGCATCTGCCCGCTGAAGAAGCGCGCATGACGATTTTTGAGGGCGTGTTTGCCGATATCGGCGACGAACAAAGCATCGAGCAAAGCCTGAGCACGTTCAGCGCGCACATGAAGAATACGATCCACATCCTGCGCGAAATCGATGCGCGCTCGCTGGTGCTGCTGGATGAGCTGGGCGCTGGCACCGACCCCGGCGAAGGCTCGGCGCTGGCACGCGCCATCCTCACTTACCTGCGCGATCGCCACGTGACCACGATGGTCACCACGCATCATCCCGAGCTGAAGGTGTATAGCGTGGAGACGCCTGGTGTGCGCAATGCCAGCGTGGAATTCAACCTGGACACGCTGGCCCCGACCTATCGTCTGATTGTCGGTCTGCCCGGCCGCTCTAACGCGCTGGCGATTGCCACGCGCCTGGGCCTGAACGCGGACATCATCGCGGATGCGCGCACGATGGTGGCGACTGAAGACCTGATCACCGACGACCTGCTGGACGAAATTCACCGGACGCGTGAAGACATTCGCCGCCAGCAGGAATCAATCACCGAGATGCGCCTCGAAATCGAGGAGACGCGCTCGGAGCTGGGCGCACGCCTGAGCACCGCCGACGACGAACGCCGCAATATCATCGCTGCGGCACGGCGCGATATGCAGAAGGAACTGGACGACTTCCGCCGCGAGGTCAAGCGACTGCGGGCGCAGATGCGCGATGCATCGCTGCCACTGGACGCGCTGAAAGAGATTCAGGCCGCCGCCGACAAGGCCGAAGCGGCGCTGAGCACGCCCATCAAGGATGACCCGCAGATTCCTGAGGATCGCGACTGGGCGCCCCGGCTGGGCGATGCCGTGTGGCTGGAGACGCTGAAGGCCGAAGGCACGATCGTCGAAATTGACCGTGAGGCGGCGATGGTGCAGGTGGGCACGCTGAAAGTGCGCGCCAAGCTGCGCGAGCTGAAACAGCCCACCCGCGCCGAGAAAAAAGTGACCAAGCGCAAGCATGCCAGCGCCTACGAACCGGCGCCAGAGCTGATCGCGCCGCGCGCGGCATCGCCGGGCATGGAGCTGGACCTGCGCGGCAAGCGCGTGGAAGACGCCATCGCCCAGCTTGAGGAATACATCGATGCGGCTTACATGAGCGGCCTGCCGTTTGCGCGCATCATCCACGGCAAGGGAACCGGCGCGCTGCGCAAGGCCGTGCACGAGCGCATGAAGGAACACACGCTGATCCAGCGCGCCATCCCCGCCCCGCCCAAAGAAGGCGGCGACGGCGTCACCATCATTTACATCGCCCCGCAGGTATAAGGGGACGCATTCAATTTTGTGCAGCGGGGGCGCGTCGCGACGTGCCCTCCGAAGATTCCAGCCTTCCGACTCAGTTCAAACCATAAGCTCACGCGTCCAAACATCAGAACACTCTGGTTTGGACCAGTACGCCCCTCACATCTCGTGTCTTTCAAAAAAAGTTACAAAAATCCTGCGCTATTTTGCAATCAGGCGTATAGTACTGATGAACGCACAGCATCAGGAATTCGTACGAATGACGACGCGCTTTGCCCACAGATCCTATGCCCAAAGTCACGCGTCCGCGCTGACTGAGGAACGGCTCCCAAACACACGGGAGATCGCGACGGCCACGCCCCAGACCGGGCTGGCTCATTTGCAGCGGGTCGTGGGCAACGCAGGCATCCAGCGCATGCTGACCAGGCCATCAGTGCCAGCGATTACCCAGCGCGGCCAGGCAGGCCAAGTGCACCGCAAGGGCTGCGGATGCGCTGCCTGTGGCGGCGGCAAACAGGAAGAAGAGCAGGCCCCCGGCCAGACGAGCGAAGTCGTGGTACAGCGCTGGTGGGATGACGAAGAAGAATCGGCTGAGAGCGACAGCGGGGGCGGCGGAAGCTGGCTGGACAGCGTCACCGAGACCGTCACCGAGACCTTGAGCGATGCCTATGAGAGCGTCAGCAACAGTGGCAGCGATATGGTGGATGGCGCCACCAGCGGCGGCACAGACTCTGCCGGCATGTCTGAAAGCGAAGGCGGCGGCAGCGAAAGCGAGTCGGACGAAGGCGGCGGCTGGTGGGACGATGTGAAGCAGACCGCTTCGGATACGTACGATTCGGTCATGGGCGAGGATGAGAGCGCCGAAAGCGAAGGCGTCGACCCGGACCAGATTCAGGACGAAGTGAACATGGGCGGTGACAGCTGGAAGGATTACTTCCCCGACTCATGGTTTGACGACGAAGACAAGACGACCGAAGAAATCGCCGAGGAACATGCATCGGGCGAGACGACCAGTTCCAGCGGCGTCGGCACCTGCATCGCCGCCAGCCACGGCGAAGGCGAAGTGCGCGATATCAGCGTGGCCGGCCTGACGACAGCCAATTTTGGCGCATCCACCGGCACCCCCAGTTTCAAAACCACGTCCAAGACAAAGCGCCCGAAAGACCCGCCCAAAGAAGGCGAAACGCCTGAGCCGGATGTGTGGGACGTGAAGGGCAAACTGACCATGACCTATACGCTGCCCAAAGCGACCATCGCCTACACGTATTCGCCCGACCGCTCGCAGCTGACCGCGTGCGAGAAAACTGCCGTCGATGCCTATGTCAAGAGCACGCTGGCCCCGCATGAGGACCAGCACGTCGCAGCTTTTGCCACCTTCAACGGCAGCGAGACCATCGACAAGGAATTCAACGGCCTGACGGGCACCGAAGCGGAAATCAACACGGAACTGACCAGCCTTGTCGCGGCAGCATCTGCCGAGGCGATTGCTGCGCGCCAGCAAATGGCCCAGAGCGCCAGCGACCTTCTCGACCCATTCAATGTCCCTATTCCCGGCCTGGACGCATGCGTGGTAGAAACGCCTGCAGAGGATGAAGCACCAGAGAGCGATTCGTCTGACGAATGAGCTGATGAATTGTGCGATCTGCAAAACCTCTGCGCCATTTTTCAATCAGGCGTATAGTAATAGGCAGCGCATGGCATCAGGAATTTGCACCATGAGTACTCGTTTCGCACACAGATCCTATGCCCACAGTCACGCCTCTGCGCTGACTGAGGAACGGCTCCCGAACATGCGGGAGGTCGCGACAGCCACGCCACAAACCGGGCTGGCCCATTTGCAGCGGTTCGTGGGCAACGCAGGCATCCAGCGCATGCTGGGCAAGCCGTCGGTGCCAGCGATTACCCAGCGCGGACAGGCAGGCCAGGTGCACCGCAAGGGCTGCGGATGCGCGGCGTGCGGTGGCGGCAAACAGGAAGAAGAGCAAGTCCCCGGCCAGACCAGCGAAGTCGTCGTGCAGCGCTGGTGGGATGACGAGGAAGAATCGGCTGAAAGCGACAGCGATAGCGGTGGAAGCTGGCTGGACAGCGTCAGCGATACCGTGAGCGATGTGTATAACAGCGTCACCGAAAGCAACGAGACGGAATCAGGCGGCGGCGGGGGCGGCAATACGGCCTATGGCAGCACGTCTGAAAGCGAGAGCAGCGAAAGCGACTCGGACGAGGGCGGCGGCTGGTGGGACGATGTGAAGCAGGGCGCATCCGACGCCTACAACTCGGTCATGGGCGAGGATGAGTCCAGCGAGAGCGAGTCGGAAGTCGACCCAGACCAGATCGCCGATGATGTGCAGGTGGAAGACGGCGGCTGGCGCGACTGGCTGCCCAACTCGTGGTTTGAAGACGAGAACAAGACCGCCGAAGAAATTGCAGAAGAGCATGAAGAAGAAAAAGAAGAAGAAAACGGCGGCAGCACCAGCGGCGTAGGGTCGTGCATTTCGACCGGCCACGGCGACGGCGGCAATTTCAACGTCAGCGTTGCCGGCCTGACCACGGCCAATTTTGCGGCGGCCACCGGCAACGGCAGCTTCAAGCTCAAGAGCAAAAAGAAGAAAATGGTTGGCGGGCAGGAAACCTGGGATGTGAAGGGCGATATCTCCGTCACCTATACACTGCCCGAGCCGACGGTCGCCTACACCTATACGCCCGAAAAATCAAAGCTGACGCAGTGCGAGCTGGAAGCCGTCGAACGCTATGTCAGCGATACGTTGAGCGTGCATGAGAACGAGCATGTGCTGGCCTTCAAGATGTTCAACGGCACAGAAACTGTTGAGCGCAGCTATCCTGGGATGACGGGCACCGAAAGCGAAATCAACCAGCAGATTCAGAATGAGGTTAATGCCACTGTGGCCGGCATGATCGTCGCGCGGCAGGAAATGGCCCAGGAAGCCAGCGACAAGCTGGATCCCTTCAATGGCGTGATCGAGGGGCTGGACATCTGCTCGTACTACGACAATAACCCGGACGAATAAACATTCGCTGCATCAGGCAAACAAAAAGCGGGGCTGGCGATTCACTCACCATCCCCGCTTTTATGTTGTCCAGTTGCGCCGTGCCTACTTCAGCACGATTTCGCGGTTCTCTTTGGCCGACTGATAGGCCGCCTCGATGATGCGCGCGCGCTTCAGCCCGGCACGGCCGCGATGGTGCTTCCACTCAGCGGGGTCACCCAGCACCACATCCAGGAAATCGCGGATGGCGCCGACATGGCCTTCGTTCTCGCCCATGCGATCCACGCGCGGGGTCGATATCGTGGGCACGCCCGCGATATCGGTGAAGATGCGCAGGGTGTCGGTGTTCTTCCACTCGCGGTTGTCCAGCTGCGCGCCGGCATCGGTGCCAAACAGCTCCACGCCGAAATCGTCCATCTGGTGGCCATAGCCCGCCCAGCTCGCTTCCAGCAGCAGCGTGCCACCGCCCGCCAGGCGCACAAACGCGGTTGACAGGTCTTCCACGTCGAATTCGCCTTGCAGCGGGTGCAGGCTGCCGCGCCCGCGCGGGGCCAGCTCACTGTAGACAGCCGCGCTCACGCTGGTCGGCTCTGGCTCGCCCAGCAGATAGAGCGTCATGTCCAGCATATGCACGCCCAGGTCGATCATCGGGCCACCGCCGGCCAGCTCATGCTTGCTGAACCAGCCGCCCCAGAACGGCACGCCCTGGCGGCGCATCCAGTAGGCCTTGGCATAGTACACGCTGCCCAGCGTGCCTGCATCGATCACCTGCTTGAGGATGCTCACATCCCCGCGATAGCGATGGTTGAACGACACGCCCAGCACGCGGTCATTGGCTTCGGCCGCATCGACCATCGCCTGCCCCTCGGCAGACGAACGCGCCAGCGGCTTTTCGCTCAGCACGTGTTTGCCAGCATTCAGCGCGGCCACCGCCACCGGCATATGCAGGTAATTCGGCGTGGCGATGCTGATGACATCGATGTCGTCGCGCTCCACCAGCTCGTTCCAGTCGGTGTGGCCGTTGGCGATGTTATACGTTGTCTTGATGAGATCGACGCGCGGGCCGCTGGCATCGCTGACGGCGACAATCTCGACGCCGGGCAGCGCCTTGTACGCCTTCACATGCACTTCACCAGCACCACCCACACCCACTACACCCACGCGGACAGGCCGCACTTTGGTATCTTTTGTCGCCATGATAGTCGTTTCTCTCTCAGTCCTGGTTACTGCGGATCGCCATTGATGCCCAGCAGCTCGACATCGAACACGAGCAGCGCGTTGACCGGAATGTTGGAGCCCTGCGGCGGGTTGGCGCCGTAGGCCAGGTCGCTGGGAATCCAGAACGTGTACTTGTCGCCCACGGTCATGTTCTGCAGGCCTTCGGTCCAGCCCGGAATCACCTGGCCCAGGCCAAAGGTGGCCGGGGTGCCACGGTCATAGCTGCTGTCGAACACCGTGCCGTCCAGCAAACGACCCTCGTAGTGCACGGTCACGCGGTCAGACGGCACCGGGCTGGTGCCATCAGCCACTTCGGTGATCGCCTCAAATTGCAGGCCGCTGTCGGTGGTCGTCACGCCTTCGCGCGCGCCATTTTCGGCCAGGAACTGCGCATTGGTCTGGCGGGTGACCTCGCTGGCGGGGGCCGGTGTGCTGCCGCCGAAAACGACCAGTACCACAGCGATGACCGCCACAATCACGATCACGCCGATGATGACAAAGCTGTTGTCACGACCCTGCTGTTTGTTGACCACACTCATGTTTACATCGTCCTTGTAACGCGATTCAAGAGGCTTAAGTGTAGCGAAAAACAGCAGAAATAGTGAGGGGAAAGGCCAAATCAGGCGGCAGGCGCGCCATAAAACACAAAGTCCCCTCACCGCTAGACAAGGGGACTTTGTGTTAAGGGAGAAGGTGTCGAATTTACGGATAGATGCCGCGGGTAATCAGGGCATCGGCCACGCGCTTGATGGCAGTGATCTGCGCGGCCGTGCGCATGTCGACATCATATTCTTCGGCGGTGCGCTCGGTGTTCTCGTAGCAGCGCATCATCGCGCGCTCCAGCTGGCGGAAGATTTCATCCTCGTCCCAGAAGAACGCCTGCAAGTCCTGCACCCATTCGAAGTAGCTGACGATCACGCCGCCCGCATTGGCCAGGATGTCAGGAATGACCTTGATGCCGCGGCTGGTGAAGATATCGTCGGCTTCGGTGGTGGTGGGGCCGTTGGCGCCTTCCACGATCAGGCTGGCCTGCACCAGATGGGCATTGTCCTTGGTGAGCTGATTTTCCATCGCGGCCGGGATGAGCACATCGCACGGCTGTACCAGCAGGTCGCTGTTGGTCATCAGGTCGCCTTCGGCATAGCCGCGCAGGTCACCATGTTCGGCCACATAATTGCGCAGCGTGCGCACGTCCAGGCCCTTGGCGTTATAGATTGCGCCGGTCACGTCGCTGACGCCGACCACCTTGAAGCCCAGCTCGGCAGCACGCGCGGCCGCATTCGAGCCCACGTTGCCGAAGCCCTGGATAATCACGCGGGTGTTGGCTGGGTCCATGCGATTGGCGCGCTTGAGCGCCTCCACCATCGCGGTGATGACGCCGCGGCCGGTGGCCTCGTTGCGGCCCAGGCTGCCACCGATATTGACCGGCTTGCCAGTGACGATGGCCGGCACCGAATAGCCGACCGTCATGCTGTAGGTGTCCATAATCCACGCCATCGTCTGGGGATTGGTGCCCATGTCCGGCGCGGGGATGTCCATGTGCGGGCTGATGACGGGAATCAGCTCAGCGGCATAGCGGCGGGTCAGGCTTTCCAGCTCCCGCGGGCTCAGCGTCTTCGGGTCGACGACGACGCCGCCCTTGGCACCACCGTAGGGCAGGCCAGCCAGCGCGCACTTCCAGCTCATCCACATCGCCAGCGCGCGCACTTCGTCCATGTCGACGGCCAGGCTGTAGCGGATGCCGCCCTTCGACGGGCCCAGCACCGTGCTGTGATGCACACGATAGCCGGTAAACATTTCGATACGCCCGTCATCGCGCTTCACGGGGAAATTGACCGTGAATTCGCGGCGCGGGTAGCGCATAAATTCCACAATACCGTCAGGGATGCTGAGGTACTTCACCGCCCGATCATACTGTTGCAGCGCCGTCTCGTACGCATTGGTCGAGGTATGGGCTTGCTGCTTGATGTTGTAGGCTGCTACCATGAGATCTATGTGCTCCTGCCCTGATTCAGGGCAATCTTTGTGAGAAATGTTGTTACAAAAGGCAAAAATTATTGTCAGATTGCTCTATTGGTCAGTATAACTGAAATGCCATGCTCCGATAGTCAAGAATTATCAAGTTTATGCATATTATACATCTAATGACCGATGCAGGATATGCATGTTGCATAATATAGCCATTCATACACAGGGAATGCGAGAGGCTCAGCCGTTTTTGTAGTAGAGGCTTGGCATGCCAAGCCTCATAGGTACCAAGTTAAGGAATTTTCGCTGAGGATTCAGTTGGATTTTGGTCCTCCAGGGCGGACACATAGGTCCGCCCCTACTCGGAGTCGCTCGGATTTGAAGGAAAAAACTCGCGGTTGCAACTGTTTGTCCGCGAGGAATGTAGGGGCGGACCTGCGTGTCCGCCCGGCAAATAGGAGAAGAATCGTCTTAACTTGGTGCCAATGGGGCTTGGCATGCCAAGCCTCTACAAAACCAGCGGTTCCTTGTTTGAGCAGGGCGAGTCACTGCATCTGCCGTAGATTGAGGGGATTTTTAGAGACGCAGACCCAGAGGTTTGTTCCCTTGGAAAGAAACAGGGGATTAGTACGGGCCGAACGCGGTGCCGGACTGGGCCGGGCCCACCAGCACAAATACCTGGCCGGCGCTGCTGTCGAGGATGAGCGTGCCATTTTCAAAGCGCTGCACCGTCAGCGACGAGGCAGTTTCGTCGGTGCGCGCGAAGCCGAGCGCATCACGCACGCCAGCTACGCCGCGCCAGACAGCGCCAAAGCCAAGCTGCGGCAGGCGCAGGCCGTCTGGCGGGGCCACTTCTGAGAGCTGGTCAGGGGGAGCCTGGGGCACAAACCAGTACGGCCCGCCGCCGCCCGCGATGGCAATCGACCAGATCGCGCCGCTGGGCACAAAGTACATCGCCCCGCGCTCAAAAATCTGCGCGGTGCCCACGTACGACTGCGCGCCTTCGATCGGGCAGCGGATCGCCGCGACCGCATCGGTATTGCTGGTCCACGAGGCGCCAAAGATCGGGTCTACCGGTATGGTGCAGGCACCCGCCGACCGCGTCGCATCCAGCGGCACGACGGCCGCCGACAGCGTCCCCTGATAGCGCGCCGGGTCGATGACAGGCAGGCCACCATCGGCATTTTCCACGCCCAGGAAGATGCCAATATAAATGGTCGGTGTGGGGGTGAGCACCGCCGGGCGAATATCGACTGTGGGGCGAATGGCGATCTGCGTCTGGCGCACCGCGTCCGCATCTGGCGTGGGCGACGCATACACCGTCGCCAGCCGCCGCACGAGCTGGTCGGGCGGCACGGTCGCATAGCCACTGGCGCCAGAGGCCGCGTTGTCAGCCGCCCCGGCACAACCCGCCAGCAGGGCAATCAGCGCCAGCGCAGAAACGAATCGCCCCACGCGCATCATCACTGATCGAGCGCCTGAGCCGCTTCTTCAACCAGGCTGAGCACTTCGAGGAATTCCTCGCGGAAAAAATGCAGCGTCACCGCGCCCAGCTCCAGGTGATACACCGTTTCGCCGTCGGGCTCGTGGCTGAGCCACGCGATATAGTTTTCGGTTTCGGCGATCGTCTCGACACCGATTTCCTCGTCGCCCTGCCCCTGATTCTTGCTCTTGCCGCGCCGGTCGTTCATGCCGTTGCTCCGCTTGTCTGAGTGCCGTGAGATAGGCTCGATTGTACGCAATATTCGGGTATTAGGGTAGCGGGCTTCATGACGCGTGGCTGGCCCCGCCCAGCAGATTGAGCACGAACACCCCGCTCACGATCAGCAGGATGCCCACCACCGTCCAGATATTGAAGCTGTCTTTGAACACCACCGCGCCGATCACCGAAATGGCCGCCGTGCCAATGCCCGACCAGATAGCATAGGCCACGCCAATCGGCACCCCTTTCAGCGCCTGCGACAGACAGTAGAACGCGCCCACGTAGCCCAGCACGACGATAATCGAGGGGACAAGCTTCGTGAAGCCCTCAGAGGCGCGCAGGAATGACGTGGCGATAATCTCGAAAATGATGGCGATGGCCAGAAACACAAAAGGCGGCATAGGCTTTGCTCCAGACAGGGTATCAGGGTGCGTGCATGAGCTGAGTGTAGGCATCAGCAGTTTGTGCGGCAATCCCCTCGTGCGTGTACTGCGCGATGGCGCGGGCGCGTCCACGGGCCGACAGCGCTGCCGCCAGACCGGGCTCGTCGCGCAGGCGGGCCAGTGCGCCGGCCAGCGCGGATGCATCACCTTCTGGGACAATCAGCCCGCCGTCACCAATCACGCCGGGGATCGCGCCGCTGTCGCTGCCCACCACGGGCAGTCCGCTGGCCATCGCCTCCACCAGCACGCGGCCAAACTGTTCTTTCCAGTTCGGGCGCGTGAGCGACGGCAGCGCCAGCGCGTCAATCTGGTGATACTGCGCGGCCATCTGCGTCGAGGCCACCTGGTCGCGAAAGGTCACGCGGTCAGCGATGCCCAGCCTGTCAGCCTCTGCTTGCAGTTCAGCACGCAGCGGGCCGCCGCCCAGCAGCAGCAGTTGCCACTCACCCGCTAGCTGTGAGACGGCATCCAGCAGCACATGCAGCCCTTTTTCCTCCACCAGCCGGCCAAAATAGCCCACCGTGAACGGCCGGTCAGGGCGCGCCCCGGTTGCGGGACGAAACAAGTCTGTGTCAGTGCCAAACTGGGCGATGACGTGGGTGGTCCCGCGCCAGCCCTTCTCGCGCCACACGTTGGCCGCGCTCTCGGTGCCGGCGATCAGCGCGCCGATCTGCCCCAGCATCCAGCGTTCGCCCCATGCGAATGGCGGCGGATAGCGGCGGGCGATATTCTGCCAGCTGAACAGGATCGTGCGCGCGCCCAACTGATTGGCATGGCGCTGCATCTGCCACGCGCTCAGGTTGTACGGCTCTTCGTCAATGTGCACGATATCCGGCCGGAAGTCGCGCAGCACGCGCCCCAGCCCGCGATACCAGTGGGTGTGGAAGTCGCCATTGCGCGCCAGCGTCAGCACATCCAGACGATAGCCATCCGTGTAGGCGCGCTCCAGCATCATTTCCCCGCGTTCGTCTTTCCACGACGGGGGCACGACGACCTGTAACTCGATGCCGCGCCGCGCCAGGGCTTCGCATTTCTGCTGATAAATGCCCACGACCAGGGCTTTTGAAATCATGGTGACGCGCACAACAGGTCCTTGAGCAGCAGGCTTATCCAGTTCGCCATTGTAAATGGAGAAGCCGAAGCCCGATAAGGGCAGGTTCGGCGGGGCGCACGCACGGGGGCTGTGCTATCATTATTGCCATGCTCGCTTTACCCGAACAGGCACGAGGCAGACCACCCCATGGCGCAGGACATTCAGGCTTTTCTCTTCGACCTTGACGGCGTGCTGACCGACACCGCGGAGTTTCATTACCTCGGCTGGCAGCGCATCGCCGATGAACAGGGCATCCCGTTCAGCCGCGAGGAAAATGACGCCATGCGCGGCTTATCGCGCCGCGACAGCCTGACCGTGCTGCTCAAGGGCCGCGTGATTGACGAGGCCACCGCCAATGACTGGATGGCGCGCAAGAACGACTACTACATCGCCTCGCTGGAGCACATCAGCCCGAAAGACCTGCTGCCGGGTGTGCATGATTTCCTGCTGGCGGCAAAGTCAGCCGGGCTGAAGGTTGCCGTGGGCAGTGCCAGCAAGAACGCCCGCGTGGTGCTGGACAAGCTGGATATCCTCAGCCTGTTTGATGCCGTGGGCGACGGCTACAGCATCGTTAACAACAAGCCCGCGCCCGACCTGTTCCTGTGGACAGCGGGACGGCTGAACGTGAATCCCGGCCGCGCAGTCGTATTTGAGGACGCGCAGGCGGGTGTCGCAGCTGCCAATCAGGGCGGATTCTACACGGTGGGACTGGGCGATGCGGTGGGCGACGAGGCCAACCTGCGTCTGCCGTCACTGGCCAGCGTGACGCCCCATCAGGTGATCGATTTGCTGCTGGCAGGCCACGCCTGAAGCGAGGCGCAAGACAGTCTTGACGGGGGATGCCGCTTTGCTATAATGCAGATCTCAATGCCACGGCTCCGTAGCTCAATTGGCAGAGCAGTTGACTCTTAATCAATTGGTTATAGGTTCGAGTCCTATCGGAGTCACAATAGTGACCTTGGGAGCCTCTCCCAATCCTTCCTCGTCTGCGGGCAGATTTGCTCGTAAGACGAGGAATTTTTCTGCCCAGCTCTTGAGCTGAAAGTCCACGATTCGCTGCTGATCCAGATCAAAGATAATGTGGTCAAAAAGTGACAGTGCCAGTTCATTGCGATGCACGTCGCTGCCCGCATCCCACAGCACCGACAGCTTGCGCAGCGCTTCCACGCATACCATCAATTCCACCATTACCTGTGCTGTCTCTGACGTATAGCTTGTCCATTGTGCGATTTCGCGCTCATTATTTTCACGCCTGCGCAGATACTCGTCACGCGCGATTTCACCATCTTCATACAGATGACGTGCGGCTTCAAGCTTACGGCGACACTTCGCAATGGCTGCGGTGCGCTTCGCATCGACATCCTGACTAAGCGGCGCCTGAGGAACAATCTCCGACGCAAGTGTCTTCATCATGTCGAGCATATCCGGCGCAATGCTGAGCTGTGAGATAATCTGTCTGAACTGCCCCTCAACGACCGAACGCTTTGACTGGCGACGATGACAATTACAATACAGCCCCTGTCGATGGCGATAGGCATTCCCTTTGACACCGATCAGTTTCGAGCGTTGAACGGATGATCGTTCCCTGGAAGCCAGCGTTTCGCAGTGTGCGCAATAAATCAGTCCAGACAGTGGATATACGGAAGCGGCAGCCCTGCGACCAGCATCAGGGCGCAGTAAAGCACGGTCAACCGCCATATGGGCCACCTGCTTCAGCAGACCAGTATCAAAGACAGCGCGTTCAGGATTGAGCACAGTTGAGGTGATTTCGTCATGCGTGAAGTGCCGGGCTGTGGCGCGGCTGTCAAGCACGATACCGCCATATTCGGTCCAGTTAGATGTCACCCGACGAACGGCCGAAACGTCCATATTTCCCGGGTTACCTTTGCGATCACGATATGGATAGCCTTCAGCCCGCAAACGCTCACAAATGCGCGTTCGCCCAACCCCCTCAGCATAAAGCTCAAGCACCCGACGCGCTGTTTCGTAGTAGCTGTGCCAGACTGCGCCTGGCTGGGGTTGCGCATCTCCTGCGACGCCGGGCACCCACTGGTCCTCGCCCAACCACCACGCTCCCTCATTATTGGGGATCAGATATCCGTCCTGCCCCCGTTTAGTCCCAAACGGTGGCAGTCCCACGGTGATTTGCTGTGCCTTGCGGTGCGCTATATTGGCCTTGCGCCGTAGGGATACGTCGACGGCATACCATTCGTCAAAGATCGCAGACAGCTGGGCGATTACCCGACCCTGGGGCGTGCTGAAGTCGATTTGCTTATTGGGGTCGGCCAGTATCAGATGGATGCCGCGCTGATCCGCAAAATCCAGCAGGTCGCCCACGCGCCAGCCCTTCCGATGCAGGCGTGACAGGTCATTGGCAACCAGTGCGACCACGTCGTCATCGTTGAGCCGCGCTTTCAGGGCCAGCCAGCCCGGCCGCCCTGTTTCGTGCATACCTGACCGATGACCGTCAATGTCCTCGTACCATTCAGGGACGTATCCCGACAATTCGCAGATACGCAGGATGTTTTGCCGTTGTATTTCCGGGCTGACCAGGTCTTTTTCATCGCGCACCATAGATCTGCGGATATAGCACAGCGCAGTTCTGGCGTCTGAGTTTTTAGAAATGCGTTTTTTCGGGGACATGGCGGACTCCTGAAAAGGTCTATGCGGTCTGAGGGGTAGCCCAAGACACGCCGACATGGTAGAGTCTGCCGGAGGTCATTGTGCTAGCACAAGTAGTACAGTGACTCAGAGCGTCGGAGTGCGACTAACACTTCGGCGCTCGATTTATACTGCACAGCCTACCGGATTTTTATTGCGTGTGTCAACAAGCGTCGTCGTATGTTTGACTATTGAGATAGTCGGCATATAGAGCGGTCAGGGCTTTCACGAAAGCCATCAACTCACGATAATACATATGGTTTGTCCCCAAAGAGCCATCTTCGTTCTCCCAGGAACGGCAAATCCTTTTGACAAATTCCTCGATTGTGCTGTGTGCAGGTGGCACGTGCTGTTTCGGCATCAAGCGCATTGGTCTCCATCACATGCATCTTGCCCAATGATGGCACCAGGTACTGCCGCAATGTCTGGGAAATCACGCTCGCACTTTGGGAGAATTTCAGCTCATGGTCTTTGGACCATGTCCGGGATTCAGATGCGCGTTACAGAGTATTTGTGCTTTCTACGGTTGATGATGTGCCACCTGTAGGCGACTGGTCGTGACTGCATGCCACGCTGCACCACATGGTGCGGCGTGGGTGCGCCACGGAGTGGCGTACGCAAGCCCCCACCGGCGCATGAGGTGGCCGGCTTTTAGCTGGCTACCCCGGCTTAGGTTATGAGCAAGGCTCATCCCAAGCCGGGGTACCGTCCGCAGAGCAGCCGGTCAGCCGACTTTGCAGTCGGCTGCAACGCACTTACTCATCGCGTGTGCTAGGCACATGGGACAACAAGCATACTTGCCCTGTGTGCCACCCCACTATCTGCGCAGCGACAACGGCCTGGAGTTTGTCGCGCGCCGTTCAGGACTAGCTGGCTCAGCAGCACTGCCAGAACCTCTATATCCGTCCGGGCAGCCCATGGGAGAACAGCTTTATGGGGAGTTTCAACGGTAAATTACGGGCTGAATGTCTCGACCGCTGGTTATTTTCCGACGTGCGCGATGCTCAATACATCGTCGAAGCATGGCGTGAGGAGTATAATCTCCACCAGCCGCATAGCGCGCTCGGATTTCTCTCCCCAGCAGACTATGTCCGTTCACTCTCGAATCTTACTCCTACTGGTACATAGTCGGGGGGCAGGTCACTGAGCCACCGATCTGTGTGACGTAAGCGGCACGTTCAGCTTCACTGGCGTCGGGCGCAAATGAGATGACCACCTGCCCGACCACCGGATGCGTTACCACCTGGGATATCACAATTATGGGCGGTTGCGTGGGGCCAGGCAGAAGCACTGACTGGGCAGTGACATCAAGTGTGACAACTGGCGCGAAAGTCCCACTGAGTGTGAGGGACGCAGGCAGTGCACTCGCTGGTTGCAGTTGCGTGTCCATTGGGGTCCTGGTATTCATCTCAGTCGCTGACATTGGTGCTGTGTTCTCTTGAGCAGTATTGGCTGGTACGACAGCTACCTGCTCGGCTTCCACTGGTGCCGCGGTACTGTCAGTTTCGGATGGGAGCACTGCCAGGGTAGGCAGCACCGCAACTCGTTCAGCAGGATGAACGCTCAACGTCAATACCGTGAAAGCAGCAAAGAGGGTAATACCCAGGACGACGAGCCAGAGGATTTGACGTTTTTGCAGCATGCGAAGTGCCTTTAGATGAAAACGGGGTCATAATAAAAGAGTAATATCTCACTTTCATAGTATAAAGAGAACACTTTAGTTCATCCATGAATTTTTTGTGAAACGAAGGCAAATATGTGAAGTTCGGGTGCGTCGAAACTGATATTGGTTGTGGTGAAGGGGAATGGCGGAGTCTGGTATTTTGGCGAGTAGATTGTCTTAGCAGGCCGTCAGGAAGCCGCCATAATCAGGGTGGTTGCTGGGATCCGCTACAGCGGATGACCGCTGGATCCTGCTGTTGCTAATGCGTGTACGCGCAAGACACGTAGAACTGACTGCACCGCTCGATCGGCGACTTGGTTGTTCGCTGAGCGCTTTAGCCACCTCTTAACCGGACGACTTGCCACTGAGCGCTCGATAGACCTGGAGGGTCTGGCGGGCGCAGCGATCCCAAGAATACTGCTGTGCCCGCAGCAGTCCTCTCTCAATTCTCGATGAATTCCCTGCTTCCGCAACGGCAACGTCCATCGCATCAATGAGGCTGTCGGTGTCTTGCGGATCAAAGTAAATGGGGACATCACCCAGTACTTCACGCGAAGATGGGATATCTGATGAAATCACAGGGCAGCCACAGGCGGCTGCCTCTAAGAGCGGGATCCCGAACCCTTCGTACAGGGAAGGGTAGACAAATGCCAACGCTTGATTATAGAGGTGGGCAAGTTGCGTGTCATCGACCGGATTCATTCGGAGGATGCAGCCTTCGAGGTCATAGGTGGAGATTTGCTGTCGTTCCTGAGGTGACCACGGGTTACCCACCACCACGAGCGACACTTCTTCTCTCCATCGCCAGCGCCGGTACGACTCCAGTAGTCGGTCGAAATTTTTGTATGCACGGCGCCCGCCAATGTAGAGGAGATAGGGCTTGTGCACAGGTGAAGAAGTTTCCTTCAAAACGCGAAACGCCGTGCTGTAGGCAAGCGGAATGACCACTATTTTGTCGCGCGGGACGTTTATGTACGATTGGAGGTGCTGAGCAGTGGTTTCGGAGATACAGATCACCGCGTCCGCCTGCTGAACGCACCGCTGTTTTTGCTGGCGAAAGAACCGATCATCCAATCGTCGGAACGTATGTGGGAACATTTCATAAAGCATGTCGTGGACAGTGATGACCACTGGGCCGCGCCAGTCGGGTAACAAGGTATAATACGTGGGATGCCAGATCATGCGCCGCAGTTCACGTGTTGCACGCTGCTTGATCCGAGTGGTCATCCACGTTGTGATCGGCTGGAAGATGTAACGAGGGCGAATCAGCCGATCGAGCGGCGGATTCAGCGGGATCATTTGCAAATGGGGATGCAATCCTAATCCATACCCGTGGCGCCGGTTGGTCAGCAGGTGAATTTCGGTCGCGTCATCCATCTGACACATCCGTGGAAGGATTTCTGCAAAGAGACGTGCCACACCCCCCCTCGAGTTTAGTTCAAAAATAATGCCATCGACGACAACTTGCATTACGTTTCCTTAATGTTTGATACTTGAAAAACAACCTATGGACTTTGCCTGCCAACCTTGATAGATTACAGCAGAGAACTGATGAGTAGACAATAGCATGAATCGCACAATTTCACCCTTATTGACAAATATATTGCTTCTCGTTGGCGCAATGCTTGTGGCGGTTCAGATACGACTGACAATAACCTACGGTGCCCCGCTGTATCCATCTTATCAGGCGCACTCACCAGCTTTATACGTCTTGATGATTACGAGCGCGATTCTCTCTTTCGGATTGACGTCGCTGCTCAAGCGTCGATCTGGTGCCGCCATTTCCCAGTGGCAATTTTACGATCTCTTATTTGGTATTGGCGTGTCGTGTATCGCAATTGCGCTTCTCATGCCCCAACTATCGATATTGCAACTGGTATATTATGCTGTAATAGCGATTCTGCTGGGGGGCGCTGTAATCTTATTGCCAGCGCGTTTTCTGAAGAAGCGCCCCCTGAATGTGTCCACCAGTCTCACTTATTTATGGGACAATCGATATCTCCTTCGAATGTGGATTGCCAATAATGTCCGTGCGCGGTACACACAGACAACTTTAGGGATTGCCTGGATTGTTTTACTGCCGCTTGCGCAGGCCCTAATACTCGCGTTTGTCTTTTCTCGGTTTATGCGAATGGACGTCGGGGACGTGCCGTATGTGTCGTTTTTTTTTGCTGCACTCGTGCCGTGGTCCTTTTTTAACTCGTCAACCATAAATGCAACGGGTGCTATTACTGGCATGATGGGTCTCATCAATCAAATCTATTTTCCTCGAGAGATTTTGGTGCTGGTGAAATTGGGGGAGTCAATTGTGGACATCCTCTTTATGTTTGGTGCGTTGATCTTGATCAATGCCCTGGCAGGACTTGCGCCGACTATACATTATCTCTATCTTCCAATCCTGTTTGCCATCACCGTCGCGCTCACGCTTGGAGTCGCCTTCTTTCTTAGCTATTTTGCTGTGCTCGTTCGGGATATTCCTCAACTGCTGTTTGTGATTTTGCAGCTCCTGTTCTATTTGACACCCGTGATTTACCCCAGCAGCTTCATTCCAGTTGAATTCAGATCTCTCATGTTGCTGAATCCGTTAGTGCCACTGGTCCAGGCATATCGGGATGTCATTGCATATCAGCGTCCACCTGATTTGATCAGTTTGCATTATCCGTTCGTTATAAGTATACTACTACTCTATTTAGGTTATGGTTTCTTTAAGGCAAATGAGCGTCGACTGGCAGATTTTGTATAATGAATGCAATGATGAATAACTTCGCGCCTCTTGCCCAGCGTAAAATGGTGATCACTGCTGATAAGGTTTGGAAGCGGTTTGTGCAAAACGAGTATCGTCCAAGTCTGCGGCATGAGGCAGTGACCTTAGTAAGCAGATGGCTGCATCATTCGCAAAGACGAGCTGCAGTAGAGCCGTTTTGGGCGCTCCGAGAGGTGTCCTTCAGTATCTACGAAGGGGAATCCGTTGCGTTGATTGGACATAATGGAGCAGGTAAAAGCACTTTGTTTCGCATTTTATGTGGAGTAACGGAGCCCACAGTTGGCACTGTCAGCATTACCGGGCGGTTCGCCCCCCTATTGGCATTGGGTGCTGGATTTAATCCTGAATTAAGTGGGCGAAAGAACATCTACTTAAACGCAGCAATTCAGGGATTAAAAGAAAAAGAAATCGACAGCATTTTGCCGGACATCGTTGAATTTTCAGAACTCGGCGCTTTTATTGATATCCCGGTGAAGCGGTACTCCAGCGGAATGGCAGCGCGGCTCGGATTTAGCGTCGCCATTCACACGGTACCAGATATTGTGTTTTTAGACGAAGTGTTAGCGGTTGGCGATGCAGCCTTCCAGGAAAAATGTAAAACGCGAATTCTGCAGTTGAAATCTGAACAGCGTACGATCATGCTAGTTTCCCATTCAACGGCATCCGTCCGCAACCTTTGTAACCGCGCGATTTGGCTGGATCAGGGACAGGTCATGATGGACGGCCCAGTTGAAGAGGTTACACAGGCTTACGAAAACCATCTTGGGCTGACACATCAGATGAGCGTATCATCACCCACGCCTCAGGTGTTTGGATAGCTTGCAATGAGCTAAAACAGATTCAGATGAACCCAGGAGATAATTTGCTGTCTACCGACATTGTATTTTTGGGAATGCACGATTGGCGCGCTATCCCACAGCGTTCGCGTCATCTTGCAACTGAAATGGCGACAAACCATCGTGTTTTTTATATCAATCCAGTTTACTATTCTGCACCAGGATACATCCGGGATGTTCTGAAGGGGAAACGCCTGCGCGAAAAGTGTTGGGGGGTCGAGCAGGTCACAGAGTCGCTCTATATAATGAGCTTACCGCCTTTATTTCCCAAAGGACCGCTTTATCCGAATATCGGTCACCTGAACTATAGTATCTTGCTGCCCCTGATTCGTATGCTTCTCCGCCAATTTAAGATCAACAATCCTATCTTATGGATGTCCACTCCACCAGATCAATGGCTTATTGGACGACTGGGTGAAAAATTCAGCATCTACGATTGCATGGATCGGCATTCCCTCTTCTTTACAGGCAGAATCAGTGAGTTAATTTCTGAGGAAGAGAAGCAAATGCTAAAGCGGGTTAATCTTGTAATTGCCTCTTCAAATGACCTCCATGACCACTGCGCACAGTATAATTCAAACGTGCATGTTGTTCGAAATGGCGTCAATCCTCATATCTTTAGTGTGGATTATCGAGCTGAAGACGACCCGCTCCAGTCTATTCCCTCACCGCGAATCGGCTATATCGGATATCTGGGACCCTGGCTTGACACTGAGCTTCTGCAGGCACTTGCCAGAGCATATCCACACACATCAATTGTCTTAGTAGGACCGATTGGAACCGGTGTGGAGATGCTGCGGCAACATCCGAATATTCATTTACTAGGAGAGCAGCATTACTCCAAGCTGACGCCGTATATCAGGGATTTTGATGTCTGTATCATTCCCTTCCGTGTGAATGATCTGACCAAAGCTGTAAACCCAATTAAACTTTATGAATATCTGGCTTTGGGCAAGCCAGTAGTTTCATCTGCACTTCCTGAATTAGAAGGTTTTCAAGATATCACTTATATTTCGTATTCAAATGAAGAGTTTCTTGCCAATATCACAGCTGCCCTACACGAAGTTGCTAACCCTGACCAATCTCAGCAGCAGCGAAGAATTCATCTTGCGTTTGAAAATAGCTGGTATGTTCGTGCAAGGCAGATAGACCAGATCATTCAAAATCACGAAAATCTGGCACAGACAACTGCTTGAGCGGCTTTAACTCTGGGAGAAAATGTTGCGCGTACTGATAGTCTTTGGCACTCGCCCTGAAGCCATCAAGATGGCGCCGATTATTCATGCGCTTCAGCAGAAGCCGTCTATAGAGACGATAACCTGCGTCACTGCGCAACACCGTCAGATGCTTGATCAGGTTCTGGAATGGTTTCAAATCAAACCAGACTATGATTTGAATCTGATGCAGCCCAATCAAAATCTTGCTGAGTTAAGCGCATCTGCGTTGCGAGCATTGAGCGCTGTTCTGGAAAACACACGCCCAGATATTGTGCTGGTTCAAGGTGATACAACAACAGCACTGATTGGCGCAATGGCGGCTTTTTACCATCGCATTCCCGTAGGGCATGTGGAAGCGGGATTACGAACAGATGACGTATACAATCCCTTTCCCGAAGAAGTAAACCGCCGCCTTATCAGCGTGATCGCAAGCTATCATTTTGCGCCGACGGTAAAAGCGCAGCAGGTTCTGCTTAAGGAAGGACTGAACCCTTCGAGTGTCTTTCTTACGGGCAATCCTGTGATTGATGCGTTAAAATGGACTGTCGCCCAACCTTATCATCTGGATTTATCACTGCCTTTGGATAATCCAGATGAGCGCATCATCCTCGTCACAGCGCACCGGCGTGAAAGTTTTGGTACGGAGTTTGAAAACATCTGTAATGCACTGCGGCAGATCGCGGAGCGCAACCCAAATGTGCGACTGATCTACCCCGTACATCTGAATCCTCATGTTCAGGAACCTGTGTATCGCATTCTGAAAGACGTGGATCGCGTCCATCTTATTCAGCCACTTCCCTATCCAGCTTTGGTGCATCTGATGGCACGCGCTTTTATCGTTATCACCGACTCGGGCGGTATACAGGAAGAAGCGCCTGCGCTGGGTAAACCCGTACTGGTCATGAGGCAAACTACCGAGCGCCAAGAATCAATTGAAGCCGGCTCAGCAAAGCTCGTTGGCACGGATACCCTATCTATCGTTGATGCGGCACAGTCTTTATTAGACGAACCCGACATCTACCAGATGATGGCAAATGCAGTTTCGCCATTTGGTGATGGCGCTGCTGCCTATAAGATTGTAGACGTGTTGATCCGGTTCTTCCACAGTTAAGACTAATCGCTCGTTTAAAATGCAGCACCAAGGATTCCTGATGCGTGTCTTGCATTTGGGTAGCTATCTTTACGGACACAATGACATTGTCAACGTCATGCAGCGGGCATTACACCAACTCACGAAACTTCAGAGTGTCTCTATAGATTTGCAGTTATACGCACAGAAGCCCAGTCCATTTGTTGAGCGCAGTGGTGACATCAACTGGGTGAAAGACGATGTGTTGCTGGCTCTGGTTGAAGAGCATCGTCCTAAAGTTATAATCTGCAACGCTGGCGGCATTTCTCCCACTCCATACATGCACAGGCATCTGGAACAGCTTGGCATCCGTCGCATTGGGATCGCTTTATCTGATCCGGATGATTTTGCGCCACGCAGTCGTCATTTTGCGCCGCTTTTCAATCGTTATTTCACAAATTCCCGCAGTATGCTTCCGCGTTACCTGGCATTATCGTTGACCGCCGACTATCTTCCGTTTGCAGCAGATGCAGACTATCATCGACCTCTTGACATTCCTAAACTTTATGATGTGGTGGTGGTTGGGGAAAAGCGCCCGGATCGTGTCGGGTTGGTACAGAAGATGCGTGAGCGCGGCTTAACCATCATGTGTCATGGCAAAGGATGGGAACATCCGAGCACGGAAGTATTTGGCGAAGATCAGATCAAAGCCATCAATTCCGGGATTGTATATTTATCTTTTGCGGGAACGCTGGCTGGGCACACGAACGTCAAGGTTGGCGTCTTTGAGGCAGCTGCATGCGGCTCGTGCGTTTTGGTGCAGGATTTTCCAGAGATACACCAATTTTTCGACGCTGGGCGAGAAAGCGTCACCTTCAAATCAGAAGATGAAGCGGTTTCGTTGGCCCTGACGCTTGCGAAGAATCCATCGTACGCTGCACGTATTGGACTAGCAGCGCGGGAGCGTGTGCTGAAAGAACATACATGGCAGCGACGCTGGCTTCAGGTACTAGATGAAGAATTCAATACCGAGACTCAACAACTAGAAAATGATGAGGGCAATATAATGTTCCAGTCGCAAATACAATCATCAACTTCAACAAACATGAAAACAGCCCTCATTGCTGGCTACTATGGCTTCGAAAATGCCGGCGATGAAGCCATATTAACCTCGATTCTGGTTGGTTTGCGAAAAGCATCCCCTGCGATCTCGCCCATTGTAGTATCTGGTAATCCACAATCTACGCGCCTTACACATCAGGTCGGCGCAGTTCACTATACCGATATAGGTGCAATTATCTCAGCTGCACAGAAAAGCGACCTGATCATTCTGGGCGGCGGCGGACTTTTTATGGACTACTGGGGCGTACAGGTGAACTCTGTCCTTACTCGTCACCATCATGGTCTGGCTTTTTACTTGGCGTTTCCGCTGCTCGCAACCCTTATGAAAAAACCGCTGATGATTTATGGCGTTGGGGCAGGTCCGTTTTTTTCAAAAGAAGCGCGTGAATTTACTCGCGCGGCTTTTGAAGCCGCAGATGTCGCAACCGTTCGGGATGAGGCATCACGTGAGCTGATTATCAGCACGGGTGTCTCCCCAGCTTTAGTTCAGCTTACAGCAGACCCTGCATTTCTGCTTAAGCCCGCGCCAAACGATCAAATTCAGGCAATTTTTGATTTTGAGCACATTCCTTACGCTGAAGGTACCACCGTTGGCGTTTGTCTTCGCTGGTGGGATATTGGAGTCGATCCTGAACGTTACTGGGCGCAAATTGCAGCCGCATTAGACCGCTTTATCGATAAATATGACGCCCGGATCGTTTTTATCCCATTCCAGACTCTGGACGAAGCGGGCATTAAAAATGACGACAGGCTGATCGCTGAAAAAGTAATTGAACGGATGCAGCAAAAGCACAAGGCATTCAGCTTGCGTCGAAAATACTCAGCACAGGAAATTCTAGGATCAGTCGCACAATGTGATCTAATTGTCGGAATGAGGCTCCACTCGCTCATTCTTGCTGCCGCAGCTCATATTCCCGCCATCAGTCTCATCTATGATCCTAAAGTGCGCGGACTTGCAAACCAGTTGAATCTGCAAGCACTCTCTCTTGATTTGTCTCAGGTTTCCACAGATAGTCTTTTTCTCCGCATGGAAAATGCCCTTAACAATCGCCAGCAAATCACACATGAATTAACATCAAAAGTAGCGGAGATCACAGCGCTGGCTCAAAAGAACGTGGAGCTCTCCGTTTCACTAATTCAGAATGGCAAGATGAAGACGGCATCTGCTGTGGCAGACTCCGTGCGCGCGTTAATTGATGAGAGTTTTCTATACCAGATAGGCTCTCTCGAAGCCAAAGAGTTTCAGATAGAAACGCTTCAGAAACAAGCCCATACCCTTAGTGATGAAAGCAGCAAACTGCGGGATAAGCTTGCAGAGGGAATCAAGCAGCAGGATCTCCTCCGTGATGTACACAGACAAATCGCGGAAATACAAAACCAGAAAACCACCCTGCAGCAGGAAAATGGAGAGTTGCACAACCGCGTTATCGAGCGCGACATGCAGCTTCAGCAAATTTATGCGACCAAGGCATGGCAGGCAGCGCTTTCGTTCTGGAAGACGCGTGACCGGGTGAAGAGGGTGTTACGCAGTCCCGGAAAACTCGTGAAAGGCACTGTTCGGCACGTCTACCACCGCGTAATGCCGTTAAGCACTCGTCTCAAGCTCAGGAACTTGAGATACCGTATTTTACGGCGTGGGGTGCCTCACACGCCTCAGTTCTGCAATAGTGGTTCATCCCAGAGCTTCAGTTCAGTATCAACAAGTGCTGAAACCAATAGCAGTATTGTTACTACTTCAGGCGTACCTGTTTCGACAACACCTTTTATGACAAGCAAGGGCAAACTCCTCAAGCCTATGTCCAAGCAGATGGATGTATTCCGCTTTGGGGTAATTCCATGGGATTTCCGTTTTCAGCGTCCACAGCAGTTGATGACGCAGTTTGCACAAGATGGGCATCGCATTTTCTACGTGCATACTGAGCTTACAGACGAGCGAGCTGTAGCAATGCGAAGCATTCGCGAGGACATCTTTGAACTTCGCATCCCCGGCGATCCTACTCTTATCCTCTATCGCCACCCCTTTGAAGGCAGTGCACTGAAGAAAGCAGTACAAAGCTTGCGTGCTTTTATCGAAGCACAGCATATCCAGGAAGCGTTATGTATTGTGGATCACCCCTTTTGGGAGCCGCTGGTACGTTTTCTGAAAGAGGAGTACGGGTGGAAGGTCATCTATGATTGTATGGATGACCACAGCGGGTTCTCTGACAACCAGCCTGACGTTCTGGATTACGAAGTCAAACTCATCGAGCTGAGTGATATGCTGGTTGTATCATCACAACTGCTTTTCGACAAACTCCATACCCAGCATTCAAACACGCTTCTACTCAGAAATGCGGCAGAGTATGAACATTTCAGTGCGCTTCCCCCCCGCGAGAACAGCCCGATTTCTCATCTCAGTCGTCCTGTCATTGGATACTATGGTGCGATTGCGGAATGGTTTGACGTTGATGTCATTCATGAAGCCGCTCGTCGACATCCAGAATGGTCGTTTGTCCTCATCGGGCATACATTTGGCGCAAATCTACAGACGATTGAGAAACTGCCCAATGTCCATTTGTTAGGCGAAAAACCCTATCAGGAACTACCCTCCTATGTTGCCGCGTTCGATGTCTGTGTCATTCCCTTTAAACGACTGCCACTGACGGAAGCAACAAACCCCGTTAAGATCTATGAATACCTGAGCGCAGGGAAGCCGATCGTTGCCAGGCGACTCCCAGAGTTGGTAGCACTAGAGAACCTCGTTTATCTGTATGAGGATGCTGACAGTTTTGTAACAGGCATTGAGCAAATGCTGGACACGACCAATTTGAAGGTAGTCCAGGAACGACAGGCTATAGGTCGAGACAACACTTGGGAAATTCGCTATAAAGCGCTTCGTGATGCAGCCTTATCACTTTACGGACGTGCTTCCATTGTCGTCGTTACGTTTAAGAATGCTGAGTACACTCGCCTGACAATAGAAAGCATCCTTGAAAAGACCACTTACCCCAATTATGAAATCGTTGTGGTTGACAATGGTCTTGAAAAGACAGTTATCGACCTATTGGCGCAGCTACAGAAGACCCAAGCGAGTAAGGTGAAGATTGTCTACAATGGGCGCAATCTGGGTTTTGCCCGTGCGAACAATATTGGCATCCAGTTTGCAGAAGACAGTGAGTACATCGTGCTTCTCAATGACGATGTGATAGTGACGCAGGGGTGGCTGAGTAAGCTCATTCGTCACTTGCGTGACACCGGCATTGGCATGGTGGGGCCTGTTACCAATTCCTGCGGCAATGAAGCACGGATTGAAGTGCCGTACCACAATCTCAACGAGATTGATGATTTTGCAAAGCGTTACACCCAGGCACACCAGGGGGATACGTTTGAAATCCCTATGCTGGCAATGTACTGCGTTGCCATGCGTAAAACTGTGGTGGATGAAATAGGAGACCTGGACGAGCGCTTCGGCATTGGCATGTTTGAGGACGATGATTACGCGCAGCGACTTAAGCAGGCGGGCTATAAAATCATTTGTACACGCGATGTGTTCGTTCATCACTTTGGAAGAGCGTCATTCTCGAAATTGGGCGATGTGAATTATTTCAAGATATTCGAGCAGAACCGCCGCAAGTATGAACAAAAGTGGGGTATCCAGTGGCGTTATGAGCAATGGACTCCCCCTGACATTAAAGCTGGCAAGATCACAGATATTGATCGATTACAGCAACTGATTAACAGCCACCCTGATGCGAAAGGAATTCTTATCTTCCCGCCAAGCATTGACTGGAATATGCCGCTGTTCCAGCGACCGCAGCAGATGGCACTGGCATTTGCGCGCCTTGGCTACCTTGTGCTTTATCTGCTGCGCGAAGATAGCTTCGATGGAGCGCCGGGAATTCAGAAAATTACCCAGAACTTGTATCTGGGCAAATTCCCACTCGCAGCCTTGGGCATTCTGGAACACCCGGTTGTCTGTGTTTACTCGTATAACATCGATACCCTCTCCTATTTCAATGCACCACGGGTGATATATGAACAGTTAGACGAACTTGACGTCTTCGTGAATTTCCCGCTCGATAGGCTCAAGAAGAATCATGCGATTATGGTGCAAACGGCGGATGTAGTTGTGGGTACTGCGGATCGTCTGGTGGAGCAGCTGCGTAACGACCGAACCGATGTGGTCTTAGCCCCCAACGGTGTTGATTTCCATTACTTCGCACGCCCGGAAGCTGAACTGCATATTCCGGATGATGTCAAATCATTCTTTGGGACAGGTAGACCTATTGTCGGGTACTATGGTGCACTAGCGGAGTGGCTTGATTATGATCTTATCGACTATGCTGCCCGACAGTTGCCTGAATTTACCTTCCTGCTCGTTGGACCTGATTTGAATGAGTATGTTGCGCCAAATCTCAGCTTCAAGCAGACCGCCTATAATACGCTGCCATCAAACGTGCACTGGCTGGGACCAAAGCAATATCAGGAACTTCCGCATTATCTGCACAGCTTTGATGTTGCGACTATTCCATTCATTGTGAACAATGTCACTCACGCTGTTTCTCCGCTGAAGCTTTTTGAGTATATGGCAGGCGGAAAACCTGTGGTGACCACTGATCTTGAGGAATGCAAGAAGTATGCAGGCGTTATCGCCGCCCAAAACTATGATGATTACGTTCAGAAGCTGCAATATGCATTGACTCTGCGGGATGATCCTGATTATCGCTCACAGCTTCACAATACGGCGCTTGACAATACATGGGAAGCTCGCGCTGCAACTATTGTTGATGCGCTCCAGGAAGCACAAACGCACCCACGCTTGCCAGTTTATGGACTACAGTTGCCCAGTGCCGAGTCACAGGTGAAAACAGATGCTTCAGATTCGCCATTTATGAAACTTGCCGGTGATATTGGCGAAAAAGTGACACTGCTCAAACAAGAGCACTACCTCCGGTTTTATGATCAGCTGTTTAGAAGCATGCAGAATCTTCCCTTAAACATCCTTGAGGTAGGTGTTTATAAAGGTGGATCGCTACTGATGTTTGGTCAGTATTTCAGGAATGCTCGTATCCTTGGTGTTGATTTGAATCCCCCTGAATCGATTGTCTACTCAGAGATTGAGAATTCCGATCTCAGGAACCGTGTTGCCGTTGCGCTTGGCTCACAGGAAGATATCGAATTTCTGCGCACTTCGATTGCACAACACTTTGTGAATCAGCCACTTGACATTGTTATTGATGACGCATCACACATGTATCAGCAAAGCCGCATTACCTTTGACTATGTTTTTGATCATCAATTGAAAAGTGGTGGGCTGTATATCATTGAGGACTGGGGTGCTGGATATTGGCCCAACTGGCCCGATGGCAACCCCGATGGCATGCATGGACTTCCTCGGCTCATCAAAGAACTGGTGGACGACGTTGCTATGAGGGATAGAACGTTGCTATTTGAAGGAAAACGTGCGTTGCCAGTCGAGCAGGAACTCGAGTCGAGGATCAAGCGAATCACCGTTCATCCGTCAATCGTCGTGATCGAGAAAGCTTAGCCATTCTTGAGCCAGCATTCAGCCGCAAGAGCTATTTATCGGAAGCTTCTGCCTCTTGAGCTACGGCTACGCTTCCATCAATTTCGGCAGCAGATTTTTGGCTTCAATATTCCGAGGTATAGCGCAGAACACGTCGCGCAGCTTCAGCTAATTCTTGCGCAGCACCCGAATACCAACGGTGTGATCGTTTTTCCACCAGGACTGCCTTGGAAGCCTGACGTTATCCAGCGTCCACAGCAAATGGCACTGGCGTTTGCGCGATTAGGGTATCTGGTGATTTACTGGTATATAGGGATCGAAAAAGGTCATGCGCCCGGATTTCATCGTGTTGAGGACAATCTATATGTAGCGAACGTCAACGGACGGGTGCTGCAATCAATCTCACGGCCAATTGTGATCGCATACACGTATCAGGCGATGTGGATGAAGCACTTCACATATCCTGTTATCGTTTATGAACTCATCGATCACCTTGATGTGTTCACGAATCACCCGAAGCGAGCACTCCTGCGAGGACATCGGTGGTTTCTGAAACACGCGCACGTTGTTTCAGGAGTCGCTGATGATCTGGTCAGAGAGATGGTTGCGTCTCGCCCTGATACTATCCTCGTGCCTAACGGGGTAGATTACGGTCATTTTGCCGTCCAGTCGAACGATACCCAGGGTGACTTACGTCATATCAAAGCCCTTAATAAACCCATCATCGGGTACTATGGAGCTCTCGCAGCATGGATAGACTATGACCTGATCCGATACTCCGCCACTCAGATGCCGGACACGTCCTTTGTGCTGATTGGTCCTGATTACGACGATACGTTGCCACAGTCAAAGTTAACGGAGTTACCGAACGTTTATTGGTTAGGCGCTAAATCCTATCATGACCTGCCAAACTATCTATCTAATTTCGATGCTGCTACCCTGCCGTTTGTCGTCAGCAAACTGACAGAAGCTGTATCTCCCATCAAAATCTTCGAATATATGGCAGGTGGCAAACCAGTTGTCACAACTAACCTGCCTGAATGCCGTAAGTATCCTGAACTTTTTGTCGCACAAAACGCCGACGATTATATAAACTTGCTTGCACATGCCGTTGCACAAGGCACGAACGCCGAACTGATTGCCGCACTGCGTGCCAGAGCAAGACAAAACACCTGGGAAATGCGGGCGCGAATGCTCATTGACAAGTTCTCGGAGACCGAGCCAACACGTCCGATAATAACAAAGGACTGAACATGATGAGTCAAGTGCGTCTTGCACTTCGCCGTTTCTACGGAAGGACAATGCCCCTGCGCTATCAGCTGATTTTGCAAAACTTATATAAGTCCATTTTCCTCTCCCACCGTCCCGTTGTAGTAGAAGATGTAGAAACAAGATTACCTATAACCCCCGATCAGATCGGGGATTTGTTGCAGGCCTTAGTAGAGACTGATCAACACCGGCAGTATTTTGAAGTGTGGCAAGCCAAAGGTTTTCATGTGACGGCAAACCACTTCTATCAGCCTATACCTGATACCAGCAATCTCCCTGTCTCCCTCTGGCAGCAAAAATCGGCATTAAATGGCATTAACATGAATGCAGAACAGCAGCTCCAATTATTGCGCGAGGCGTTTTCAAATTTCTATGAGGAGTATCGGCAATTCCCAAAACAGAAAACCAAAGATCCGACTAAGTTCTACTTCAACAATGGCGCTTTTGGCGGAACCGATGCCCTTGTGCTGTATTGCATGGTGCGACACTTCAAGCCCAATTTAGTTGTCGAGGTAGGTTCGGGTTACTCGACACTTGTGACTCTTGAAGCTGCGCGAATTAACGAAAATACGCGCCTAGTATGTGTAGATCCGTATCCAGCACCATTCCTTGAGCCGAGGCGCCTCGGCATTCAGGAGCTTCATCCACATAAAGTGCAGGATGTAAATTTAGATGTTTTCAGGCGGCTTGAAAGTGGAGATATACTTTTTATTGATACATCGCACGTCGTGAAGATTGGTAGTGACGTGAATTACTTGTTTTTAAATGTGCTGCCGCTGCTCAAACCCGGTGTCATCGTTCACATTCACGACATATTCTTCCCGAACGACTATCCAAGAGAGTGGGTCATAGATCAGAAAATTTTCTGGAATGAGCAATACCTGCTGCAAGCTTTCTTAATGTATAACAGTGCTTTTGACGTACTATTTTGCAACAGTTATGCTGCTGCTCATTTTATGGATGATTTCAAGCGAGTATTTCCCAATTCACCCTGGTGGGGTGGCGGTAGTTTCTGGATGCAAAGACGGGGCACGCCTGATATCTTCTAGATAAAACACAGCACCCAAGCAAATGAGGGATAAATGAGCAATCTCAAAAACAGCATCAGGGGGATTTATCACCAAGCCGTGCCGCTGTCTACACGCCTGAAACTGCGGGACTTTCGACTTCGTATACTTGGAAAGTCTCTCTACATTGAAATTGCATCTTCTGAAGAGAAAGATAACTTCCATTTAAACAACCCATTAGAGGCGCAATCGCAAACAGAAGTTTTAACAACGTTCCCGCTCCCGACAGTCGCGGGACCGAACTTTCAGGCAGCAGTGAAAGAGCGGTATCAAAAACAGAATATCTCGCCTGATCACCCAATGTATGAAACTTGGTTTAATTACACGATGCAGACCAACGAGCGAGGCGCTGAGGCAGTTCGTGTGATTTCATCATACATGGACATCGCAGGTAAGCGTCACCTGGATATTGGCTGCGCTTATGCAGGCACAGTGGTTGCGTTTGCACACGCGGGAGCCAGTTCTATTGGCATTGAACTATCTCGCTATCTGCTTGAACTGGGGAAGATCAATGTTTCTGATTATCCGAGGTTGTCGGTTAAACTTCTGGAAGGAGATATTCTTAACCCGTCTATCTACGAAGGATTGGGAACATTTGATATTATCACCTGTGAAAATGTGATTGAGCACGTAGAGAGTGTTAAGGTCTTCCTCGATACACTGGCAACCCTTTTGAAGGAAGAAGGAGTGTGCCATCTGAATATTCCCAATCCCTTTTCGTACGGTGAAGTGCTGAAAGATGGTCATTACGGTCTGTTTGGCTTAACGTTGCTTGACCGGCCGAGAGCTGTTGACTATTTCCGTTCTTCTGGAAATAAGGGTGATTACGGCGTGGGGGAATATTGTTATTCATTCGAAGATTATCTGTCGCTATTTCATTCCGTGAAAATTGAACTAGAGTTGCTGAACCCGCCCTTAGCCTCTGAAAGTATTATCAATGACTTGAGTCGATCCATCAGCGGGCTTCAGCCGGAATTTGATAGCACTGTTGCAAAAGGAATGATTCCTGAGGATCTTCAGGCGGATGTTCATGCAGCCCTCAATCGCTATCTGAACAGTTTTGAGTATAACTATCAGCGCTATTTGCAAAGCACGGGCGAGTACCGGCACCTGCTTGGTCACCGTCTTCTTCGTAAATACAGTCAGGAAGGCTGGAGCGTAATCGCTTTTAAGTCTCTTAGTTGAGGCGTTTGAAAGTGTTTTGACCTGCCCCCCGACTATGTACCAGTAAGAGTGAGAGTCGAGAGTGAACGGGCATAGTCTGCTGGGGAGAGAAATCCGAGCGCGCTATGCGGCCGGTGGAGATTGTACTCCTCGCGCCATGCTTCGACGATCTACTGAGCATCGCGCATATCGGAAAACAACCAGCGGTCGAGACATTCAGCCCGCAATTTACCATTGAAACTCTCCATAAAGCCGTTCTCCCATGGGCTGCCCGGACGGATATAGAGGGTCTGGCAGTGCTGCTGAGCCAAGCCAGTCCTGAACTGCGCGCGCGACAAACTCCGGGCCGTTGTCACTGCGCAGATAGTGGGGTGTCACACGGGTTGCGAACAGCCAGCCCAGCAGATGAATGACCCGTTTGGATGAAATCGAGCGGGCGACGTACAACGCCAGGCATTCACGTGTGAACTCGTCCATCACGGCCAGGATCCGCAACCTGCCGACGCGTTCGGTGCCTACGCTGAGGAAGTCGTAGCTCCAGACCTGATTCGGACCGGTCGCACGCTGTAGCCGCTCAGAGGCCGCACCGAAGCGGCGCTTGAAGTGTCTGCGTCGCCGCTGCTGCAACCCCGCCTGCTTCCACACAGACGGTGGATTCGTTTGGGGTTGACCTGCCAGCCCTGACGCCGCAGCAGAGCGGTGACCGGACGATAGCCGTAGGCAGGATGCTGCTGGGCGCTGCTCTGCATGGCTGCCCACCAGTTCCGGATCCTCTTTGCGCCTCGGACGATACCGCGCAGTCGAGCGCGCGACGCTCACCAGCTTGAAGGCGCGACGCTGCGCGTATCCTCTGGTCTCGACCAGCTGCCGCACCGCCTGCCACCTGGCGTCAGGGCTTACCATTTTTTTCGCGGCAGCTCCTTCAGCGCGTCATTGTCCATGAGTTGCTCGGCTAGCATCCGTTCAGCCGCGCATTCTCTGCCTCCAGTTCGCGTACCCGCTGCGCCTCGGCGCTGGTCATGTCGCCGTAGCGGCTTTTCCAGCGATAAATCGTATTCTCTGACACCCCGTACTGGCGGGCGACCTCGGCCACCACTTTTCCCTGGCTGATCTCCTGCAGGATGCGCACAATCTCCGTCTCGCTGTACCGCTTGCCGGGGGCAGGTCACGACCGCTGGTTGTTTTCCGACGTGCGCGTTTGCGCATGGTGCTCGAAGCCGTCGACCTGCACATGATGACCAATCGTCAGGAACGCATCCACATCCAGGGCGACCTAACCATCGAGCATGTCTACCCACAAACGCCGGAGCACGGGGCCTGGTTACCGCTCGAAAACCCGGCGCTTGTCCACACCATAGGCAACCTCACGCTGCTTACCAGCGCGCTGAACTCATCCATCAGCAATGGGCCGTTCAAAGCCAAGTGCCCGGAAATTGCGCGCCAGAGCAGTCTGCGTATGAATGCCTATTTCCAGCAAATGAACGGCAAAGACGACTGGGATGCCGCCGATATTCAGGCGCGTGGTCAGCAGCTTTATGAGATTGCGCTGCTGATCTGGCCGCGCCCCGCACAACAGGCAAGCATTCGGCTTACGCCCGGCCAGCAGCGCGCGATTGATTCCCTGTGTGATATCGCCGACCAGCATGGGATTGGTCCAGGCTTTCGCACCTTGCTGGATGCGGCCATGTGTAATGCGCTCTATCCGCGTGTTGAGGCTTCCAGCATCATGGTTGCGCCTCAGTCAGATAAAAATCGCGCGCTGTTCACCGTATGGGCAAATCCCAAAGACGATGGGCTGAAAGTCTACGTGGTCACAGATGCATTTTCGGAGGTCTTTGCCATCAGCAGCGATCACGCGTATCAACTGCTGGGCCATCCTGGATGGCGCATTATGAGCATTGATGATGCTGAACAATTTGCGGGGGCTTTGGATGCGTTAATGCGTTCGGATGCCATCGCGCCCTAGTCTTTAGCGAGCGCACACCAGTTACTTATCACCATGTGCGCGGCTCAGAATCACCCTGACCGAAGCACGGACCGTCTCGGACGTCACAACCCGTCCCTCAGGTCCTATCGGAGTCACTCAGTAATTTGAGGGGAAAAAGCGACTTACTGACATAGTAAGCCGCTTTTTATTTCCTGTCAATCAGGCTCGTATTCAGACCGCGACCGCACCCACAGCAGGGGCCTCTAAATCGTCGGGCTGACTGAATGGCTTCAGAAAGTAGGCCTTCCTGATCTTCACGACCCTGTAACACTGGCCCTCAAAATCGATATGACCATCCACAACCGCCTTGTCTATAGCCCTGAAACGCCCGGCGATGTTACGACTCAGTGCATGAGATATACTCGGACCGATGGATATACCAGCCGCACCGATGACAACGAATCATACGATGGATCCGAAGGTTGTTCGAGCGTTCTATGGCTGGTCTCTTCTCCGACAGTTCATGGTTTACTCGGCAGGTAGGACTGAAAGGGTGAATGAGCCGGCCGACGCGTCCTCATACGCTCCAACCTCGATGATAATCGTGGCCCCTGCCGCTAACTCGAAGCCTTCGAGTAGTGAGTTGAGCTGACCTCGTTCGATATCGTCGTTCTGATCGATCAAATCGCCCCTGTCGTTGTAGACACGGAGGAAGCTATCAAAATCGCCCGTTGGATCTGTTATCGCGATGTTGACAGTCATGTCCGAATCAGCGGTCAAAATGTACTGGCGTCGCTCACCCTCGGCAATTTCACCTTCAATACTATCGCCAACTGAGATCACCCCACTCATCGTGATGACTGACGCATTAGACTCGCTGCCGCTCTCCCAATTCATGCTGCAGTATACTCTGACCGTGTACTCGCCTCTTTCGGAAACCTCAAACCCGAGTCGCCGCGTGACATCATCAATGGCATACTCGATGTTATACATCCCGAGGGGCCAACCAATACTCCAGCTGTAGTACTGATAGATGTAAAACTCTCCCTCAGAATCGATGAATTCAGCTAGGTTCTGCCCGGCAACCGGCAGTGCGCGTGTTTCATTCGGTCGATATAAATCGACGACCACATTGTCTTGGTTCTCGCCCGCAATGAGGATATACATGTCCATGTCGCCACGATCGTTGGATATTTGGACCTCGCAGTCTGTCTCCTCGTCTTGGTACCATTCTTCAAGTGTAAGGATTTCGTCTGGCCCCCGGGTTACAAGGAAGTTGGCAATATATGCCTCGTCCCCTGCCTCAGTACGGATGTGGTACCAGTCCTCTTCTGTTCCCAAAACTTCGAGAACATCACCCGCCGCAACCTGACCCACAACATCGCACGTTGTGCCAGCGCATGAACGGAGATTAGCGTTGCTGTTCACTACCACCGTAAAACTCGCCGATGACCCGTCCTGTGCCAGTGCCGCACCACCCCACAGCAGACAGACTGACAGTATTCCAAAGAACTTGTGCATTGCAGCCTCCTCAGACCGGCCAAGATCCAGTCAACATGCAGAATGTAACGATGCGCACTCTATGTGTCAAAAAAATTACCAACTAAGTATTCGGGGATGGGAAATATTGCGCGCGTGCCGCGAATCTGAATCATCCGGGATAGCCTCGAAAGCTCCTGGATCACGTATTTCAAATATGCGATCTACTTCGAGTTACCGGCTCATCCTGTGATCAGCTAATTCAGAGGCACATCGCTGGCGCGCAATGCCATATCGAAGAAGTCAGGCAGAAAGTTCGCCGTAAACGAACGCTGAGCTGCTGGCGCAAGAATCTCTCGTCCTGCACACGGGCTGCCAAGGTCAGCGGAGAGCTGCGTGCTGAAGGCGTTATGCGTTCCCCCAGCGAACGTATATAGTGTTGTCAACGCAGGGCGCAATGGCGGCAGTTGGATTTCGAGATACCTTAACGGTTCCTCGGTACCCACATCGCCATCGCATTCTGAAGTGACCAGCGCGACCGGAAGCGTAGATGGAATAGTCTCAAGATCAAAATAGGCGGGGGTCAACATAGCCAGAGCGGCAACTGGATACTCCGCCATGCTGGCATCCGTTATAAAGCGAATGCCCAGCGGGCCACCGCGCGAGTGTCCCGCGATAACCAGCCGAGTGAAGTCAGATTTCCCGGCGACAGCGATCCCGAAGTCAGCCCCCGCCGCCAACGCATCCAGATGGGCTGCCGCAATTTGCAGTGTGCGATTCCCGAAGATTGGTTCGGCGAAACCGTTGTTAAATTCCGCGCTGAGGTCAGGCACGATCGCGACATACCCACGTTCTGCCAATGCCTGTGCCAGATAAGTAAAGCCTTCATACTGACGCAGATCGCTTTCCGGCGGACACGGATATGCATCAACATCGAATTCACCGAAGGCGGTGCAAAAGGGGTACGCGCCGTGCAGGATAAGCGCAACCGGGAAAGGCCCCTCCCCCGATGGGACCGCCAGTACGCCCTGCAGCCTGACTGGCATATTATAAAAGCGCGAATCCGGGGCAAACTGGCTCTGGATAATGGTGGTTTCACCGATACTATAGCTGATGACCGATGCCTGCGTCTGAGCCCGCGCTGACTGACCCACCATAAACACGAGAAACAGAGCGAATATGGACAGCGTCAGGTGCACACGGGATGCGAAGCGTTTCATCAGATTTCCCTCTCACTAAGCAATGACCGCGACAAAAAAGACGATCAACAGCGCCGTTAAAGCGAAAAACCCGAGCGGATAGGCCCAGATCGCAACGCGATCAATCCGCTTTGCCTGCGCTTCATGGTCGTTGTTACGCAGCCGCTGCAAGTACACGTTCAGCACAAGAATAAGGCTGGTGACGACGAAAGTGGAAATCAATACCGTGTCCAGTAAGGTCAGGTACCCCAATCTCGGAAGGTCGCCCGACACCGTAAAATTGAAAGCGACAAACACCAGCAGATTCGACCCGGCGACATCGATCCGCTTGACATAATCCCCTAAGAAAAATGTGACCCATGTGACGACGATGATCAGCACAATAGGCAGGAGAAGGCGAAAAATATAGTACGTGACATTTCGGTCGGCTTCAAAACGGAGTGACAGCCGTGAAATGCCCTGTTCAGACGTGACGCTGGCGGTTGGCGCTCGAAAGATATATTCTTCTTCGCCCAGCTGATCACCGAGGGCGGTCCGCTCTATGTCCGGCACGATCGTGTAATGGTTTTCATCAAGCAGCAGCTCAAGACGTACGTAAAAGACCTGCGCATCGAACGGGAATAAGCGAAAATCAAAGTCAGGGGCCTGCAGGATGACGGTAAACCGTTCGGTGTACTGCACCGTCCCGTTCGATGAGACGATTGCTCCGCGGGTTTGTGTTTCGCGACGGCCCTGCTGGTTGAAAAAGGTATACTCCGGCCATGTTATATCGTCTCCCGGCGACGTAAAGCCTGCAAAGTCGTCGCCGAGGTAAGCCTGCTGGTCGCACCCGCAGACATCGCGGCGAAATGCTCGCAGAGGATCGTGCCAGGTCATATTGAGTGATCCCACAATGCTGAAGTTTTCTTCGCGCTGATCGACGCCTGAAATCTGATCGACTTCAAGCCAGACCGTGACTGCGATTGGCGCGTCAATGACGGGGCGCTCGGTGATGTCGGCTGTACCCGTGAGCACTTGCGGATCATTCACGCCGATTAAAAGGCGATACTCAGCCGAGGCCTGTAGCTCGGCGCTTCTGGGTAGCACGGTCAGCCGATAGCCGCGACTGTCTTCTGAGAATGGATATTCAAGGGTGATGATGGGTTCATCATTGGTGTTGTTGGCAATACGGATGAACTTTCCGCTAAAGTCCTGCAGCACGAGCAGCGGGCGCAGATCACCCGCCGTGATTTCAAGGTATACATACAGCGTGTCTCCCTGCGCCAATGGCTCAAGGGTGTATGCATTCAAGCCAGTCTGCGCGGAAACGGAATCCGTGATCTGCTCGACCGAAGCGGCGGTCAAATGTGTCCCCTGATCGATCACGGCGATCCTGTCGCCCGTGGACGCAGCTGTTCCCGTGAGGATTTCAGGCGCGTTCACGCCAACCAACAACTCAAATTCGCCAAATGATGGATTGGCGTAACTGCCGCGCAGCAGCAGCGCGTAATCACCATCGCGAGGCACAGTGAATGTCAGGGAGGCATCGTACCCTGCCCCATCATCATCGCTGCTCGCCAAAAACTGTGCTCTGGCACTTTCCATAAGCGCGTTCACCGGATCGTCGTCACGGGCAAGGGCAGCATCAAGCGCCGCAGAAATCTCTCTGTCGATATCTGCCAGCGTCACATCGCCCATTGAAATGCCGATAAACGGATCGAGGTTTCCCGATACGCTGCTGGCATACAGGTACAGGACATCGCCAGCGCTCCGGTCTGATATCAAATAGCGGATCGTTTGTCCCTGATCCAGAGTGCCCGTGATGATCTGCACTTGCGGACGCACGTCTGCTTGTGCGTTTACCGGGCGATAGCCTGTCATGCTGAGCAAGGCGAGGATGATAAACACGATCACACTTTGGCGGATTGTCTGCATCACAGCATAGAGCGTCATGGGTTTCTCTTGGAGTTATCAGGCGCCAAAGGGCATTTCATCGGTTATGTCAGACTATTTACGTTCAGGACCGTTTCGATCAGGTCAGCGATGGTGCTGAAGTTAAAGGCTGCTGTCAGGTCACGCAGCTTTGCCGCGGTTTCGTAAGCATCTGATTCTAAGGCCTCAATCAATGATGCTGTCTCGTCTGGCGACGCAGTCGCTGCGGCGAAATACATTTGTTGCAGCCACGCTTCAGGGAGATGTTGTATATGGTCAACGGTCAGCGCAGGCTTCAGCCCTGAGAGCGCATCATCTGAAACAGGCGCTGTTGTCTCATAGATGAATTCGACGTTTAGGCAGGTCGCAATCGCCTGGGCCAGTGCGTCAAACGAAATTGGTTTCGTCAGTATCGCGGCCATGCCATTTAATCTGGTGCGTTCGAGCTCGGGCGAAATTGCGCTGGCGGTCAGCACGATGACAGGGATATCGCGCAGTTGGGCATCCGCACGCACCTGTTCGGCAAGGGTGAAGCCATCGACACCAGGCAAATACAGGTCCAGCAGAATCACGTGTGGTTGCCACGCACGAATACGTTCCAGGGCATACGACCCGTCCTGCACAAGATCGACCGCGAAGCCCCAGCGCGTCAGGCGTTCGGCGAATAAGGCTGCGTTTGCAGTGGTATCTTCGACGATCATCGCCCGGTATTGCCCCGGCTCTTCTGAAATTCGAAGCGGCAGCAGCCCGGAGCCCAACGTGGGACCGTGCGTCTCAGGTGCAACCTGCTGCAACGGAATCTCGACTCGAAAAACAGCGCCGCCGCCAGTGCGGTTGCCTGCCACAATGGTGCCGCCCATCAGCTGCACAAGTAAGCGAGTGATGTACAGCCCCAGGCCAATGCCATCTTTCTTGCTGGAAATCCCCAGCGTGACAAATGCCTCGAAAATGTCCTCCACATGGGCTTCTGGGATCCCGATGCCTGTATCCAGAACTTCGATCTGCAGACTCTGTCGATCGACGACATAGTTCACGCGAAGCTGGACATCACCGCTATCCGTGAACTTGATAGCGTTTTGCACAAGGTTATTGATAATTTGTCGCAGTCGGGTTTCATCGGCTATGAGCCAAATCATCGTATCAGGTTTGACTTCGACTGCGAATTTCAAGCCTTTGGCGCGCGCGAATTCTGCCTGAGCCTGGGTGATACGCCGCAGCAATCGATGCAGATCAACCGACGACAGTTCAAGAGTGAATTGTCCCACGTCGATCCGCGACGCATCCAGCATGTCATTGACCAAGCGCGACAGATAGTGTCCGCTGTTGAGAATATGGTCGAGATAATCATGTGCCTGACCCGTCTGGCCGACATCATCGCGCAGCAGCCCGGCAAAACCAAGAATCACATTCAAAGGGGTGCGCAGTTCATGACTGACATTGGCGATGAAGCGATCTTTGGCCTGCATGGCGTGTTCCGCCTGGATGTTGGCGCGCTTCAGAGCCTCTTCACGCTCAAAGATCTTGGCAAGTTCGACCGAATGCGAAAAAAAGCTGGTAATCGTCCCCTGTGCGTCGAAGACGGGGACCACAGTGATCAGATTGTGCCCGACCGCCCCTTTCCACGTGTAGGTGTATTCGACGGTGATCGGCTGACGCGCCCGTGCAACATCGGCCATCTGCCCGCGCCACTGTTCGAGGCTGGACTCTGTCCTGGTGATTTCGGTAATCTTGCGCCCGACAAATTCCTCCTGCGGGATACCGGTTCGGTTGGCGACGTACTTATTGACGTACAAATAGGTTTCATTCGCGTCGATCCAGATCACAATTGCCGGCATGATATCCACCAACCGCCTGAACAGATCATCCGTGTTTGTGGAATGAACAAACATACGATTGGCCTGCTTAGAGGATTCGGCTATCTCGGTGGAGTACACAGCGATGACGGTTTGATCGTGAGTGAGCTTCACGGTGCGCATCTCATGACGATACAGTTTTGGTTTATCGCCAGGGTGCAGGGTTTCCAGAACCTGGGGCTGATTGAGATCACGCATTCGCTGCAGCGTGTCGTGCATCAGATGAGGGATCTGAGCCATGCACTGGGAAAAGGGCTGACCAATAGCGACAGACAACGGCGTATGCTCGGCATTAAACTGGCTGATGACCGCAAATTGCTCATCAAGCAGGGTGATGACAGTTGTTATGTTCCCTAGTAGGACGCGCCAGTCTTCATGAGAGTCAGGTAGCCACAATTGCTCTGTCATCTCCATATCAGGGGTTACTTTCTGGGTATGAGTTGAAGGCTGATCGCTTTTGATATCGCCTCCGCACGCGATTTCACGCCAAGCTTTCGATACACTTTGGCAGCATACACCTTCGCCGTTGATGCGCTGATAGACATTTCACGCCCAATTTCCTGGTTGGTCAGGCCATGGACGATCAAGGCCAGAACCTCCTGTTCTCTGCCTGTGAGTGCCTGACCCGAAGGTGTTGGTCTGGGGCGGCTTTGGATAAGCGCCTTAACGGCCTCTGGTGCCAGGGTATGTTTTCCCTGGGCAGCAGCACAAATTGCCCGCACCAGTTCTGAAATTTCTGCGTTTTTAATGAGATATCCTAAAGCGCCATTGTCGAGGGCCTGCTGAACCATTTCGCCCTCAGGAAAACTGGTGAGCAGCAGCACTTTGGCGCCGGCGTCCTGCAGCCTGATACGCCTCATGGCTTCCAGGCCGCTCATATCCGGCAGGTTGACATCCATCAGCACAACATCTGGCTTCAAGGAATGACACGCGGCGACAGCCTGTTGCCCATTAGCCGCCGAAGCAATTACCGAGAGGTTCGGAAAAGCGTCCAGGAGTGATTTTAGTCCTTCCCGAACAAGCGGATGGTCGTCCACGACCAGAATTGTGATTTTATTGTCCATAAAGCCAGCTATTTCTCTGTTTGCCAACCCACCCTTATTTTTGTTCCCGCATTGGCCACTGACTCAATGCTGAATTGGAGATTCGTTTCAGCTGCCCGTTCTCTCATATTGGTGATGCCCATACCCTGCGTGCGGAAGGCATCAAAGCCCACGCCGTCGTCCTCAATCAGCAGGCTGCCTTCAAACATCGAGCAGGTGAGTTGAACGCTGATGTGTTTCGCGTTCGCATATCGGACCGCGTTAAACACTCCTTCCTGAGCGATACGATAGACTGCGGTCTTGCGCTCAATGTTTCGGTCCAGTGCAGCCTCATTGTCCTGGATATGGATGATGAATTCTGCATCTGTTCGGGCGCTGAAAGCACGCGTCAGCCGGCTCAGCAGCTCGCTGAAGGATGTATTCATCAGCGACTCGGGATAGATTTCGAACAGCAGCATCCGCATTTCAGCCAGCGCAATCTGCGAGAGTTGATACAGAGAGTGCAGCTTTTCAGACAGGGCTGCTGAAAGACCCTCATCGACAACAAACATCGTCTGCGCCGTTGAACCGAGAATGAACAGGGTTTGACTTACCGAGTCATGCAGGTCTCGGGCGATCCGATGCCGTTCCTGAAGCTGCACATACGTCTTTTGCTGCTGCTGGAACTCCTGGATCTGCAATTGATTCTGAATGCGCGCAATAATTACCACTTCTTCAAAGGGCTTGGTGATGTAATCCCTGGCGCCTGCCGCAAACCCTTGAATCTGACTTTCAACATCGGTCAATCCGCTGATGAATATCACCGGCACGTCACGAAGCTGGATGTCATCTTTCAGCAAACGACAAATGGTAAGGCCGTCCTCATTCGGCAGCCTGATATCGAGCAGGATCAGGTTAGGACACTGTAGGCGTGCAGCCCTCACGCCTGATTTTCCGGTCCGCGAAGCACGCACCCGATAGCCATGTCTGGTCAGCATTTCAGTAAGATATTTCAGGTGCCCGAGGTCGTCTTCAATCACCAGAATATCCGCTGCTGGCAATCCTCGCATATCGTCGCGAGTCTTGTTAAGGCTTGAATCGAGCATACTTCACGACCTTCTCAGATAAACACGCCTGTAACGCTACAACTCATGACCTCTTGGGTAGTAGCCAACCAGCTAACAAGAGTATACAGAAGTTCATTGTTAGGGGAACAACGACTCACTATTCTCATACTCGTTGCTGGCTGCCCCACTTTGACTCCATCGTAACCGGGCGGCCAGTGAAATTCAGCTTCTGGTGCTTGCCTGTGCGTTCTACCAGGCAGTCTTCTGCGCGCCCTGTCAGGCACAGTCTCAAGCATAGCCAACGTTTATTCCGTTCAACAGAACATATGAAGGGACGAAAGTCACATGGTTAATTTCATTGTGTGGTTGATTGTTGGCGCGATTGCAGGTTGGCTGGCGGGCATCGTCATGAAGAGCCGTCAGGGCTTGATTGTCAACATCATCCTTGGCGTGATTGGAAGCTTCGTCGGCGGCTTTGTGCTGACCCTGGTGCCGGGGGTTCAGCCGATTGAATCCGGCTTCAGCATTGGTCACATCCTGACCGCGATGGTGGGAGCGATTATTGTCATCGCAATCGCCCGCGTCCTCCGGCGAGCATAGTCCGTTTCAAACCGCAAATCTACGTATTGGTCATCTCAGGTAAATGGAAACAAGGATAACAAACAACATGCGTTTTCTAAGTGTTCTGCTGGCGATGGTGTTTTTCTTCGCAATCGGGAGTGTCAGTGCTCAGATGGAGCAAACCCCACGTCTGCGTCCGCTGGATTTTTCGCCGTTTGAAGAGGCGCTGGCCGGATTTACTGAAGAGCGCGCTGCCGAAATTGGCGCAGTAGTCATGGGTGCCCCCTCGATCATTGATGTACAGGTCGCCGTGCAGGGGGGCGATTTCAGTTACGAAGAACTGACCCTGTGGTTCCTCGCACGCATTCGGCGCTATGACGACACGCTGCGCAGCTATATTGAACTGAACCCGAATGCCCTCGAAGAAGCGCGTGCCGCCGATGCGTTGCTGGCAGAAGGCACCATCTTGAGCGCGCTGCACGGCATCCCGGTTAACCTGAAGGATAATATCGAAACGACCGCGCCCATGCATACGACAGGCGGGTCGGAAATCCTGCTGAACAATGTCCCCGCCGCTGATGCGCCGCTGGTGGCGCAGCTTCGAGCCGCTGGTGCGGTCATCCTGGGCAAAGCCGGCCTGTCGGAATTTGCTGGTGCCATTGATATCAACCAACCCGGCTTCAACGCGGTGGGCGGCCAGGTGATCAATCCGCATGGCCCGCAGTTTTCCCCTGCCGGTTCGAGCGCGGGTTCAGGTGCCAGCACGGCTGCTTATCTGACGCTGGTCAGCGTCGGCAGCGAAACCGCTGGTTCGCTGATCGCTCCAGCTTCATGGAACGGTGTGGTCGGCATGTATCCCGGCGACGGTGTGGTTGACGGCGCAGGCATCATACCCCTTGTCACGAACAATGACACTGCGGGTCCGATTGGGCGCACCGTGACCGATGTCGCTATTCTGCTCAACGCCATTGATACCAGCGAAGCAGATTATGTGGCCACCCTGGATGCTGCCTCCCTCAGCGGCGCTCAGGTCGGCGTACTGGCAGGGGGAATTTTGACTCGCGTCAGCATGGTTGACCCAAGTGGCTTTGAAGACTTTTCCGACAACGAGGCACTGCTCGATCGGGCTGCGGGCGCACTGGAAGGACTCGGGGCGTCGATTGTTCCGCTGGCGGGTTGGTCTGGCGACACAGCAGCGACGGTTAACAATGTGGGGCTGACACTCATCGGTGGTGGTATTCGCCACGACCTGATCGGCTACCTCATCAACGCTGGCGCGCCGGTTGCCAGCGTTGATGACCTGCAAGCCTACAACCTGGCCGACCCGACCATCCGCATCCCGGTTGGGCAGGGCGCGCTGGATGGTGCCGTTGCCGATACGACCCTCGCCGATTCTGCCGATTACGCCGACTTCACGACACAGGTACGCGCCTTTGCAATTGAGGCGCTCGAATCCACTTTTGCTGAAATGGGTGTTGATGTCCTCGTTACGTTCAACAACTACGAGTCAACGATCTACGCAACGGCGAATTACCCAGCGATCTCGGTTCCGCTTGGGCTGCGGGCTAACGGAATGCCCGTCGGATTGACGTTCATCGGCAAAGCGGGCAGCGACGCTCAACTCTTGTCCTATGCCTACGCTTTCGAACAGGCGACGATGTTGCGCGTCACGCCAGACCTCGAGTGACACTCAGGCGCGACTGCAATGATCGACAGACAAGCAGTCGCGCGCCATGATTATCGGTGTGGAGCCAGTTGGCTAATCACCAACTGGCTCAATATGCAATATGTCAGGTTTTGAAAAAAAGGCAACATGATGGCAATTTTGACAGGTATTCTGTTGGTGGTGATCGGTCTGATCGCCTGCTTTGCCGGCAAAAAGCTGTATCGCGCCGTGCTGGCGCTGGTCGGCTTCGTCATCGGCTTTTATGTGGTTTCCGGTCTGCTGGCCGGACAGTCGGACATCATTGTGATTGCTGGATCTATCGTCGGCGGGATCATCATCGCAGGCGTCCTCTCAATATTTTACAAGTTTGCGTACATCCTGTACGGTATCGCCCTCGGGCTGACGGTGGCGGTCTATGCCCTCAATACCTTCAATCTGGAAGGCATCGTCGGGTTGATTGTCACGGTTGTGCTGGCCGTGACCGGTGGGGTCATCGGTGGGCTGATTGGCGACCTCATGATTCGCGTGGCAACGGCGTTTGCCGGAGCGTCGCAGGTTATCGGTGGCGTGGCAGCACTGGCGACTGCATTGGGCGTCACCCTGCCCCTTATTGATCCTACACATGGCTCTGTAAGCACCGACTCGACTGCCGGTGTGATAACTGTGATTGCGATGGGGATCCTGGGGGTTCTGGGGTACATTGTCCAGACCAGGAATGACACGTCATCGGTGATGTAGATGTAATGAGCAAGGCAGGGATTCAGGCACATGCTCCAAAGATTATGTTTTTTGAATCCCTGCTTTGACGACAAGCTTTCTGCCTGCCGCCGGAAACACAAGAATGAAGACCTCCAATGACCGTATCTGATGCCCCGACGCATTCTCCTGATTTCAGCGGCCTGAGTGAAACCGAAGCGATCAGGCGGCGACAGCAGGGGCAGGGTAACGCGATCGCACTGAAAACCAGCCGCACGTACGCCAAGATCATTCGCGGCAATGTCTTCAATGCGATCAATATCATCCTGTTTGCGCTGGGCGCAGTGATGATCGCCATCGGGCGGGCAGGCGACGCGATTACCGGGGTGGGGCTGGTCGCCCTGAACATGGTCATCGGCATCTATCAGGAGGTGCGCGCCAAGCGTCAACTTGACAAGATCGCCCTGCTCACCCGCCCCAAAGTGACCCTGATTCGCGATGGGCAGGCGCGCGAAGTTGATCCAACCGAGGTTGTGCTTGGCGACCTGATCAAAATCAGCGCTGGCGATCAAATGGTGGCCGACGGGGTTGTGGTGGGTGACAGCAGCGCTGAAATCGACGAATCCCTGCTCACCGGCGAAGCCGATCTGATCCAGAAAGTCGCCAACGATGAAATCCTCTCTGGCAGTTTTTGTGTGTCTGGGACAACCTACTATCAGGTCACACGCATCGGCAATGACAGTTTCGCCAATAAACTGACCGCCAGTGCCCGTGAATTCCAGATGGCGAAAACACCGCTTCAGCGCGAGATCGGCCTGATTCTGCGCTTCCTTATGGCGCTGGCGATTTTCCTGGGGCTCCAGCTGCTGCTGGCGACGATCCTTTCGCAGACGCCGTTTGTGCGCCAGGTGCAGTTTGCCGCCGTAATTCTCGGCCTGGTCCCCAACGGCTTGTTCTTCATGGTCATTCTCGCCTACGCCATGGGCGCGGTACGCATCGTCCAGCAGGGGGCACTGGTTCAGCAGTCAAATGCTGTCGAAAGCCTGAGCCGCGTGACCGTGCTGTGTACAGACAAAACGGGCACGCTGACCGCCAATCGCATCCTCTACGATGCGGTGCATCCATTTGAGACAACCTCCGCCGAAATTGAGCGGATGCTCGCCGATGTCGTCAGCAGTCAATCCTCCACCAACAAGACCAGCGAGGCAATCATCGAACGCCTGGGCGGAACAAAACGCGCTCTGGTCGATGAAGTGACCTTCTCTTCAAAGCTGAAATGGAGTGCGGTCAGCATTGATGATGCCGACCTCAAAGGCGTGTTCGTGATCGGCGCGCTGGAGATGATCAAGCCCTATTTGAAGACGCTGCCGGAGTCGGCTGATAACGTCCTGAACACCCTGTCCGGACAGGGCAAGCGCGTTCTCACTTTTGCCTATCATCCCCAGCCGGTCAAGCTGCATAGCGAGGACAGCAAGATTCTGCTGCCGGAACTGTCGCTGCTCGGATTCGTCACTTTCACTGACGAATTGCGTCCGCATTTGCAGCAGACGCTCGATGCATTTCGCGGAAACGGAATCATTGTCAAGGTGATCAGCGGGGACAATCCGCAAACGGTGGCAGCGCTAGCGAAACAGGCGGGTTTTCCCGCTGATTCGACCTATGTTTCCGGCACGGATCTGGCACTGATGTCACCAGACGAGTTCCGACGCGCGGCAGTAGAAAACACGGTATTTGGGCGCATCACCCCGGAGCAAAAAGAAGCTCTCGTCGATGCCCTGAAAGCGGAAGGACACTATGTAGCCATGATGGGCGATGGCGTGAACGATGTGCTTTCGCTGAAAAAGGCAGATATCGGCATCGCTATGCAGAGCGGCAGCAGCGCCACGCGTAACGTTGCCGATATGATCCTGATGGGAGACTCGTTCGAGGCGCTGCCGCCGGCATTTACCGAAGGGCAACGCATCGTCAACGGCATGAAAGACATCCTGCGGATGTTCCTCACCCGCACTGCTTACACAGCGTTATTCATCATCGGCATCAGCCTGCTTAACCTGGGCTTTCCGTTTGTCCCCAAGCACAGCACGCTGCTGTCGCTGTTCGTGGTTGGTGTGCCAACGCTGGTGCTGGCGCTGTGGGCGCGTCCAGGCAAGTTGCCAAAAGGCAGCCTGCTGAAGGAGATTACGCATTTTGTCGTTCCAGCCGCGCTGTTCACCTATGTTTTTGGCATGATCGTGTATGTCAGCGCGATCTTTATCACCGCAGCGACCGAACTACATCTTACGATCACGCCTGACATGATCCAGTCGTTCCAGCGATACGCGGGAATCCCATATGATCTTTCTGCCCCCAACGACTTTATCAGGGAGATTGCTGTGCTGTCCGCGCAAACCTCGCTGACAACATTTCTCGTTTATACGGGGCTGATGCTGGTCTTGTTCGTCGAACCACCGATCCGCTGGTTTGTAGGCGGTGACGAATTCAGTGGAGACTGGCGTCCAACAGCGGTCGCAGGTGTGCTGCTGCTGGCCTTTATCGCGATCCTGCTGATCGAGCCGTTCCGTAGCTTTGCCGAACTGCTGCCGCTGCCGATCGAAGGCCACGCGTTGATCGCCGCAGCAGCGGTGGTGTGGATGCTGGTCTTGCGCGCAGCATGGCGCGGCAACTGGATTGGGCGGTTTTTCGGGGCGACCGAGTCACCCGTAAAACTGTGAATTGAAAGAAAAGAGGATACGCTTGTGGCTATCCTCTTTTCTTTTCCTGTCAAGCAATCCGAAACGCGGGGCGTCTTGCAAGATACTAACAGTCGTTCAGATCATCAGTCAACGATGGCCACTACGGGTTGCGCGGCAGGTGTTTTTCGAAAAACGCGCCGATTTCAGCGATAGCCATCTTGCCTTCGGGGATGATTCCGGCAAAGAGCGGAAATGCATGCACCATGCCCGGCCAAATTTTCAATTCTGCCACGCCCCCTGCCTGACGCACCTGTTCCGCAAACTGAACAGCCTCATCGCATAAAAGCTCGTTCTCGCCAGCCAGCACACATAACGGTGGCAAACCGCTTACATCCCCCCAGAGCGGTGAAATCAATGGATTGCGGGGGTCATGCACCGTGTAGTAGTGTTTCGCCATCATGGAGAGATCGCTGAGGCGCAGATAAGGGTCGCGCCGCTGCAGCTCAGGCAAGCGATTGCCGGAAAACGTACAATCGAGCAGCGCCGAAATCAAACATGCCGCGGCAGGCAACGGCTTGCCCATCTCGCACAGATGCAGCAGCAAAGCCGCCGTTAATCCTCCACCGGCTGAATCACCCGCGACCACAATCTGCGCGGCGGAAAATCCGGATTCGAGGATCCCGTCATAAGCTGCCGTCACATCTTCAATTGCTGCCGGAAATGGATGCTCAGGCGCGAGACGATATTCAGGCATAAAGGCGCGGCACGACAAGGTGTGTGCCAGCCGTCCCACCAGCAGCCGATGAATGTGCGGGGTGCTGACGACATACCCGCCGCCGTGCAAATACAGCAAGGCGCGATCCGTCCTGACTTCCGACGGCGTTATCCACTCTCCCGGCACGCCGTTAATGTGCCCCACTTCCCAGCTTATCCCGGCAGGCATACGCTCAAAAAACTGCTGGCCTGCTCCCTTACGGTACGTCTCCACGGACCCCTGAGCGGGCATCAGGAAGCGAAAAAACACCTTCATGGACGCATAAAAGAGGCGCGCCCTCAAACTTGACATAGATACATCCCCTGCAAATGACTGATTGCGTGCTCGTGTGCGATCGCTGCGTTGCGTCCGTGGACCTCTCTTTGGCTTTTTCATTTTCGCCGGAGAGTGCAAAAGGGTCCAGCTTGCCTTCTTTCGCCTGATAAAACGCCCCGTACAGCAGGCTAACTCGTGTTCCAGACCCACAAAAAAACACCCCGCCTTGCAGCGGAGTGTCCTTATGAACGTTTGTCTTGTCTGTCAGGGATGGATCTGGCGTACCCCTGAACGTGCAAGCGTTGATACCATTACGAACGGGTCGTGCTTGCATCAGCCTGAGGCAGGTGACCCAGACGCCATTCATAGACGAACAGCAGCAGGAAGACGATGCCGAGCACCATGATAAACACACCGGCTGCAATCACACCTGAGGCAACGTTGTCCCAGCCATAGGCCGAGAGCAGGTTTCCGCGCAGGGTACTTCCCGTTTGCATAGACGTGCGCAGGTTGGAAACCGTTGTCAACGATTCCTGTGCTGCTGCAATCGCTTCTTCATCGCCCGCTTCGGTGGCTGCGGCTACTTCGGCACGCAACTGGCGCTGGACACCGCCCAATGTGGCGTAAGAAGCATCCGGATAGCCTGCCTCTATGGCGGATTCCTGCATGTGTAATGCGATGAGCAGTGAGTAAATCTGGGCCTGATTACCAGTCGTAACCTGTTGCCCGGCATTGTCGAGCAGTCCGGGGATCGCACGTTCTTCCTCGCTAAGCTGCTCGGCTGCCCCAAACCTGATCTGCTGAGTTGCCAGTTCGCCGCGAATGTTATCCTGGATGGAGCGACCGAACAGTACCGCGCCGCCACCCCCTACAAGCCCTGCAAGTGCGAGGATAAGCCAGAGAACCAACACTCTGGACCACATTGCTGCTGAAAGACGGCTTCTCAAGTAACTCATGAGTTAACTCCTGTGGGTGCCACAAAATAGATAGCAAAAAATATTCACTAATTTTTTAACACACACTCATTATACTCCAATTTTTTAATTTCGCATTCGTATGAATGCACAAAGTCAGGATATTGCTAAGCCTCTTGTTAGCGTTATACTTGAACATCACATGCACAGGCGTTGCCTTCGTTGCTGCCTTTGTGACGTGTTTGGCCATCGCGTATGGCCGTTAGGCACTGTCTGAATACACTCTACCCCACGCGGTTATTCCCGACTGATTTCATTCCCATGCCATAAATCCACTGATTCGCGCGAACAACACAGATACCCGCAAGATTATTTCCTCTTGTAACAATCTATGCACGGCCTTAACACAGCTCGCTTAGTTCATTAATACAGGCCCACGCGTCCGCTTAAAGTGCTTCGGGTCAAATCAGCCTGTCAACACACTCACAGGTAATGAAAATCCATGCAGGTTCTGGTTTTACGGCTTGGGCGCACGTTGCTGATGCTGCTTGGGGTGGTCACACTGACCTTCTTGCTGGGCAGGCTCACTGGCGATCCTATCGCTATGATGCTGCCAACGACGGCCACACTGGAAGATTATGATCGTATTCGTGCCTCTCTCGGGCTTGATGAGCCCGTCCCCGTACAGTACGTGGCCTATCTGCGCAACCTAGCTCAGGGCGACTTCGGCACCTCCATCGTCTACAACCGCGCTGCCCTGACCATTGTGCTGGAACGCGTCCCGGCGACGCTGGAGCTGGGCATTCCCGCGCTGCTCGCATCGATCACCCTGGGGATTCCCATCGGCATCTGGTGCGCGCAGCACCGCGATTCACTGGCAGATCGCCTCATCATGAGCTTCAGCCTGGCCGCGCAGTCGCTGCCGCCGTTTCTCATCGGCATTCTGCTGATCCTGCTGTTTGGTGTACGCCTGGGATGGCTGCCCACCTTTGGGCGCGACAACCTGGCGCATTTCGTGCTGCCGACCCTCGTGCTGACGATGTATCCGCTGGCTTTCATCCTGCGCCTCACGCGCGCCTCCATGCTGGAGGTGATGAACGAAAGCTTCATCAAGACAGCCCATGCCAAAGGCCTCTCCCACTATCGCGTCATCTATACCCATGCGCTGCGCAACGCGCTGGTCCCGGTTGTGACCATCATCGGCCTGCAAATTGCCGCCGTCATCAGCGGTTCTGCAATCGTGGAGACAGTTTTCGCGTGGCCGGGCATCGGCCTGCTGGCTGTGCAGTCCATCGGCGGGCGTGACTATCCCGTGATCCAGACCATTGTGCTGCTCAGCGCCGCCGCTTTCGGCATCGCCAACACACTGGCCGATGTCGTGTACACCCTGATCGATCCTCGTATCCGGTTACAACGCTGATGACAGACTTCGCTCAGACATCCCCCATACTCACCCTGGCTCCGTCCAGCCCGCGCCGGCTTTCGATGAGCGCCGTCTGGCAGTTCTGGCGGCGGCGGGCAAATCCCGCTGTCACACTCAGCGTCATCGTACTGCTGGTGCTGATCGTCAGCGTGCTGCTGGCGGACGTGATTGCACCACATGACCCCGGCACGATTAACCTGCGGGGCCGCCTGATGCAACCATTCCAGGACCCTGCCTATATCCTGGGGACGGATGCCACCGGACGCGACATTTTCAGCCGCATTCTATACGGCGGGCAGGTGTCGCTGGCTGTGAGCCTGTTCGCCAGCATTGGCGGGCTGCTGCTGGGGACGATCCTCGGCCTGGTCAGCGGGTATACCCGTGGCCTGGTTAGCGAAATCATCATGTATCTGGTTGATGTGCAGCTCGCGCTGCCGTTTCTGCTGCTGGCGGTGTCGGTTGCACTTGTGCTGGGCACATCAATCACGGTGTTGATTGGTCTGGCGGCGCTGTCGACCTGGCCGATTTATGCGCGCGTGGTGCGCAGTTCAGTGCTTTCCCTGCGTGAGCGCGAGTTCGTCGTCGCTGCGCAGGCGGTTGGCGCTTCAACGATACACATCATGCGCTTCCATTTGTTTCCCAACCTCGTCGCTCCCCTTGTGGTGCTCGTGATGCTCAATGTTGGACGCATTATTCTGCTGGAAAGCGGCTTGAGCTTCCTCGGCATTGGCGTCCAGCCACCCACACCGTCGTGGGGAATCATGATCAACGAGGGGCGTGAATATCTCTCGTCTGCATGGTGGCTTTCCATCATGCCCGGGATCATCCTGATTCTGCTGACAATGGCAGTCGGGACGATTGGTGACTGGCTGCGCGACCTGATGGACGTCAGCCTCAGTTAATGACAGGTCGTTTGAAATAGATATACAGGAGTGATGTACATGCAGCGTTTGTCCTTCAATACCGTTCGCATTCTGATTCTCGTGTTGTTCCTGTTAGGCGTTGGCGGCACTTTCTCGGCTGTCGCGCAGGATAGCTCCACCCTCACCATCGGCATCAACGCCGAAGCGCTGTCGCTGGACCCGCATCACGTGCCGGGTGCCATCATCGGCAACCGCATCTATCACATGATCTACGATCAGCTGACCCGCACCGACAGCGCCGGTCTGGTTCAGCCGATGCTGGCCACCGAATGGACTAACACCGATGACACCACCTGGGTGTTCACGCTGCGCCCGGATGTGCAGTTCCAGGACGGCACGGTGATGACCGCGTCAGACGTGGCCTACAGCCTGAATCGCCTGCTGTTCAGCGACCAGGAAAGCCTGATTCGCACGCAGTTTGCCCCGTATATCGTCTCCGTCGAAGCGACGGGTGATCTGGAAGTGACGATCACCACCCCGGCAGCCGACCCGCTGCTGCCGCTGCGTCTGGCCTCGCCGTATGCCGCGATTATGCCCGAAGCCTACACCGAGGCGACCGGCTTTGATGCCGTTCAGACGGCCCCGATCGGCGCCGGCCCGTACCGCGTCGTCGAGCAGGTGGCAGGCGAGCGCCTGGTGCTGGAACGCCACGACAACTACTGGATGGGCGCTCCGGAATTCGAACAGGTGACCGTGCGTGTTATCCCTGAAACCGCGACCCGTATTGCTGCACTGCAGGCGGGCGAAGTGGACTTCATCACCACCGTGTCGCCCGACCTGGTGGATCAGCTGAACGACAGCGAAGGACTGAGCGTGGAAGCTGTCCCGGTTTTCAACTTCATGCTGATTTATTTCAACACCAATACCGGCGTCACCGCCAACCCTGATATTCGCCGTGCGCTGTCGCTCGCCATTGACCGCGAAGCGATTGCTGAATCCCTGTGGGGCGGTCGCGTCCGCGTCATGAACGACTATCTGCTGCCGGGCGAGTTTGGCTATGATGCCGAGCGCGCTGCTTTTGCCTATGACCCCGAACAGGCCATGGCGCTGCTGGAACAGGCTGGCTACAACGGCGAAGTCCTGGAATTCACGCCGCCGGCTGACTATTACACCAATGGCCGTCTGGTCACCGAAGTCATCGCTGAATACTGGCGCGCGATCGGTGTGAACGTGGAATACTCGCCGCTGGACACCTCGGCCTGGGCAGAGCGTTCGCTGGGCGGCCTGAATGTCGCCACGCTGCAGAGCTTTGGCACCAGCGGTGACCCCGCCACCAGCAGCATCGTGCAGACCTGGGCCTCGTGGGTCGGCCAGTACTACCAGCCGGGCGACGAATTCAACGCCCTGGCCGCGGAAGCCTCGGCCTCGCTGGATGCTGATGTGCGCCTGGCCAACTATCGCGCCATCATCGACATCCTGGATCGCGATGTGCCGATTGCCCCGCTGTATCAGTCGGTAGAATTCTATGCCTTCCGTGATGGCCTGGAGTGGACCCCGCACCAGGAATTCTATATCGACCTGCGTCCGGGCGCGTTCTCGGCCAACTAGCCAGCGCACCCCGATAGCAAAACTTCTCTGAACGTGTCCCCTGGAATGCCTGAAGCACCATGGCATTACCAGGGGACGTTTTAAAACCCCTTTGACCTGCAAACAATGAACCCGGTGGACCGCCCCCATTTATGGCGTGCTTCACTTGTTCGTGAGGAGATTTCATCATGGCAAACAAACTGATCGTCCTGATGGTCGATGGCGTATCTGCCGAGCACTACGCCCTCGACCATGGGCGCTTCCCGCATTTCGCCGCGCTGGAAAAGCACGGTTTTCGCGTCGAGCGGCTGAAATCAGAAGTGCTGGGCACCTCCCTTCCCGGCCGCACCTCGATGCTGACAGGCGCCACTGCCGATATCAGCGGCGTGTATGCCAATAAAATCTGGGACGGCGAACGCTTCCGCTACGCCAACCCCGATGATGTGCGCGTGCCCACGCTGCCAGCCCGTGCCAAAGAGGCCGGCCTCGATGTCGCCATCCTGGGCTTCGGCATGATTCAGCCGGAATCCGCCAGCCTGTTTCATGCGCCATGGTGGACCGGGGCCTTTATCCAGCGCGCGCGTGATGCTGCGCCGGAACCTGCTGAGGCCGCCTGGCTGCGCGTGGCCACCCATCAGCCCGGCGAGCGCTTCGCTGCGGCATGTGCGGCAGCGGGTATTCCCTCCGAATTCCCAAAGATTGATGCGGCCACGCCTGAAGGCCGCATGCTCTACGGGATTGTCGCCGACCATATGATTGCCGACTGGGTAGGCGCCGTCGCGGCAAGCGAGGACGCGCCAGACCTGATTATGGCCGAGTTCCTGTCCACCGATTCGATTCAGCATGCGAGTGGCTATCGCCATGACTTGTCGCACTGGATCACCGCGCAGGCAGACCTGGCGCTGGGCAAGATCATGCAGCGCCTGCGCCTGGCCGGCACGCTGGACCAATGGAATTTCGCAGTGATGAGCGATCACGGCCACAGCGCGGTCACGCAGTCGCTGCATCCGTCCGTGATTGTGCCGGGCGTGCGCACGCAGTGCGAAGGCGGCAGCCTGCTGGTGGCCCCGCGCACTCCCGAAGAACTGGCCCACGTGACCGAGCAACTGGCTGCGTATGGTGTCGAGCCGTATCCGAACACGTGCATTCCGCCGGAGTATCGTGAGCAGGTATTTGTGTTTGTCGCGCCAGACGGCATCAGCTTCGAAGATGATAATCCGAATGAAACCGAGACCACAGGCGCGCCCGGCAGCCCGTCTACCCACGGCATGAAACCGGGCATGCCAGGCGACGATCGTTATGCGCTGTTCATGGGTCCCAATGTCCCGACTGGGGCCATCGCATCAGGCACTGCGACGCAGGTGGCGCCCACGCTGGCCGCGCTGCTGGGGCTGGATATCTCGCATTACGCGGCTGCCCCGCTGTTTATGACCCGCTAGCCGCGCACAGTTTTGTCCCGATGAGCATCTGCAGAGGAATAAGCTATTTGCGGATGCTCACCGGAGGCATCCCCTGCCTCACCGACCGGCCTTCTCGCGCACGCGGGCGATCTGCTCTGGCGTGACGGCTTTCTCGAAGCTGCGGAAGCCTGACAACCGGAACCCGTGGCGCGCGGCGATAGCATCAATCTCGTGCGCCTGCGCCACCGTGATCGTCTTGCCGATGGTGTAGTCCTCGAAGCGATGCTCCAGCGCCAGCGCCATCGTCTCGGCCATGCAGGCATACGCATGGCGCGGCGGAAAGCCAAAGTCAAAGCCAAAATCGGGCGGGTCGCCGGGCACTTCCACCATGCCGCCTTCGATCACCAGCACGTCATCGCGTTCGGCAGCCACGCGCTTGCTCACGTCACGCGGGCGGGCGACATCGCACACCACCGCGCCGGGCTTCAGGTGCTTCGGCTCAATGACCGCGTGCGTCGCGCTCGTCACCGTCAGGATGAGGTCGGCGCGGTAAATGGCGTCTATCTCGGTGCTGATGGTCACCTTCGCCCCGCCTGCGCGGCAGCGTTCGGCCAGTTCATCCAGCCCATCCAGCCGCCGACCGACAAGAATCAGCTCGGCACTTTCGCCCGCCATCAGTTCCGCGCAGGTGCTGCCAATCGCGCCGGTCGCGCCCACCACCGCAATCGTGCTCGACGCCATCTCGATATCCATCACACGGGCAGCCTCGCGCAGGGCATCGCAGGCCAGCGTCACGGTATAGCTGTCGCCGGTCGTCACGGGAATCGCCAGCCGGTCGGCAATCGTCCTGCCGGCATCGCCCACCACACTGGTATACGCGCCCAGCCCCAGGATATCGGCGCCCAGCTTTTCAGCCATGTGGCCGCACGCGATGATCTTGTTGTACACCACCTCAACGGGCAGCCGCATCATCGTCTGCGGGGTATACGGGCACGCGATCAGCCAGCCGCGCAGTTCCTCACCAGTGCTGACGCTGCGGATGCCGTGCGATTCGCCCAGGTAAATCGGCGGAAAATAGCGCGAGAAAAAATTAATCTGTTCCTCGGTCAGGAGCTTGCCAAGCAGCGGAAATTTGCGCGCCACATCCTTTTTGATCTGGATGGGGTGGATGATGAAGGCAAACGTGGGCGTGTCAGACATAAGGCGCTTTCCAGAGGGAGGATTGAGCACCCCTAGTATAAAGACTTGCCCGCCGGCGCGCTATGAGATGGCGGCCAGCACCGCCTGCGCCTGCGCCTCGGCATCGGCGAACAATGCGTCCAGCCTGCGGGCACGGTAGTCGCTGCCGGTCAGGCGGACATGCTGCGGCAGCTGAGCATCGATGGCCGCCATCGTCGCCTTGTGTTCGGGGGCATAACAGGTCAGCGGGTCACCCTCCGGCCACAGTCGCACATGCCGGTAGACGGCCTCGGCCGTGATGCCCAGTTTTTCGCGCACGAGGCGTTCAGCCGCAGCCCCAGCCTGTGCATCAGCCAGATCAGCAACGCGCATGCCAGCGCGCACCAGCACATGCCCGTCCGGGATACGCGTCGGCAGCCGGTCATGGCCCAGCACCTGCACGAATTTCAGCGGCGCGGGCAGGTCGTTGGCGTCGCCGGAAACCGCGACGTCATCGGCGCGAAAGCCCAGGTTCAGGCGCAGCGTGGGGTCATACTGATAGTCTTCCAGCAGGGCGGCCGCCTGCGCGTTCAGGCTGCGCAGCATACGCTCGGCATAGCGCGCCGGCGCGGCGATGACCACCCCGCGCGCCTCCATCATCACGCCGTTCTCCAGGCACACCCCGCACATCGTCTCGTCGCGGCTCAGGAAGCCGAGGCTGCTGACGGCCATACGCATCATGACCGGGCGCGTCAGGCGGGCAGCCAGCGCATCGATCAGCGCGCCTGTCCCGTGTGTGAAGGCCACCAGCGCGCCATCGCGATAGCGGCCCATCGGCGCCAATGCATCGGCCTCATCCATGCCCAGCGCGGGCAGGAACGGCCAGTCGGCAAATTTTTCGAGGATAAACTGGCTGCTGTCGCTGGTGAATCCGCCGCGCCGGTCGGTGTGGATGCTGCCGCCCAGCGCCCGCTTGACCTCGATCAGCGTGTAATCAGCCCCGGCACGCTCCAGCGTCCAGGCGGCAGCCAGGCCAGACAGCCCCCCGCCGATGACGATGATCTTCCGGCTCACGGCGTCTCGCTGAGGGGATAACGCATCAGCGGCAGCACGCGCCCGGCCTCAATATCCGAGGGCATGCCGCCAAACGTGACCGCGCCCATCTTCGCATAAAAGCCTTCGGCATTCGGGTCGGAAATGATGACCATGGTCTTGTAGCCCATGCCGCGGGCCACGCGCGTCGCGTGTTCAAACAGCGCGCGCCCCACGCCCAGCCCGATATACGCCGGGTCGACAAACATATAGTCCAGCTCCATCGCATTCGGCACCGGCGGCTCGAACATCCAGCGGCGCAGCGCGTAAAATCCGGCGATGGCCTCATCGACCACGGCGACGAATGTCGGCTGCATCATGATCATGGCGGGCGTCAGCGTCAGCAGCGAACGCGACGCGGCCATGAAGGCTTCGCTATAGCCCCAGTGCGCTTTCGAGCGATAGGCAATGTCGTTCAGGGTGGGAATATCGGCGTTTTCAGCAGCGCGGATGCGCCCCTGTGAATTCTCGTTCATGCGCTGGCCCTACAATACCTTGATCATTTCGCCCAGATTATGCCCGATGATGCGGAATTCTTTGCCGCTTTTGAGCTGAATCGGGCCAGAGAACGGGGCCATGTGCAGGATTTCAATCTGCGCACCGGGAATCAGCCCCAGCGCCGCGATATATTCCAGCCGGTCACGCTCACGCGTGCGCACGCGGCTGATCGTCAGCATGGTATTCAGCGGCGCGTGAATGAGTAAATGATCGTGGAAGGGGAGCAGCGTGCCATCGCGCTCCGGAATTGGCTCGCCGTGCGGGCAGAATTTCGGCCTGCCGGCCATTTCCGCCATGCGCTCGGTGATGACTTCGGGCAGGGCATGGGCCATCCGGTCGGCTTCCGGCTTCACATCATGCCAGCCAAAACCCATCACGCTGACGAGGAAGCATTCGACGATGCGCTGGGTGCGCAGTTGTTTCAGGGCTTCGCGTTCGCCGTCGGCGGTCAGGCGGATGCCTTTGTACGGTTCGTGGGTCAGAAAGCCTAGCTCGCGCAGGCGCGTCACCATGCGGTTGACGGCTGGCGGGCTGACATCTTTGATTTCTGCGATGGCGCTGGTGCCGATGAAATCGTTATCCGGTGAGATGTCGCGGGCGCGGTCGCCCAGACGATAAATGTCCGCCAGATAATCGCGCATTTTTGCGGTCAGGTCGCCCGATTCCAGCTCGTCTGCCGACGGATCCAGCGGGTCCGCGGGCCTGGGCGTACGCTTTGAAGCCACCGCTTTACCAGCCGTGTTCAAGGCGGGCGATCAGGCGCTCTGGCATTTCGTGGCTGCGCATGCGTTTCTGCACCGCGGGAATGTCATAGGCCACGCGGCGATACTCCCACGTGTTGGTTTCGTCATCGAGGATGGCATAGGCGGCATCCGGATTGGCATCCCGCGGCTGGCCGACGCTGCCCGGATTGATAATCTGGCGGTGGCCATTGAGCTGGCGCACCTGGCGATAGGCGGGCGGAATCGTCTCGGTGTCGCCATTCTCGCTCATCTGCTCGTAGATGACCGGCTGGTGCGTGTGGCCGACCAGGCAGTAGGGCGTCTCGAAGTGCGAGAAATTCAGCGCGGCGATTAAAGGTTCCAGGATATATTCCCACACCGGCTCGCGCGGACTGCCATGGGCGAGTGTGTAATTGCCGATGACAAAGGTGGTGGGCAGGGCTTCCAGGAAGGCGGTATTGGCAGGGGTGAGCGTGGTGCGTGTCCAGTCGACGGCTTTACGGGCATCGGGGTTGAAGGTGCGGATATCCAGCCGCCCCAGCGCCGCCCAGTCGTGATTTCCCGCCAGACACAAATGCGGGAGCGAACGCAGCAGATCGACGCACTCGTTCGGGTCTGGACCGTACCCAACGACGTCACCCAGACACCACACGTAGTCCCAGTCGCCTTTCGAGTCTTTCAGGACCGTCTCGAACGCAGTGAGATTGGCGTGAATATCAGATATGATCAGAAGACGCATGTCAGGTAACCTGTGGGGCCAGAGAGTGGTGCGAAATGCACGAAAGATGATAGTAATCATGTTACCACGAGTTGGAACGCGTAGCGAATTAATAATTCGCCCCCAGGCGCTCATTCTCCTCGTAATACTGGCCATAATCTCCGGCTGTGTGCGCGATGTCCCCTCCCCCACGCCGACGCCTGACGATCGCCCTCCGTTAACGCCCACCTGGACGCCGCTGCCTTATGCCTTCATCGACGCATCCCCCGTGATGGCGGGCATCTGTTTCGATTCGGCCGATGACGCTGCCGGGCGCGTTTTTGTGTTACGCTCACCTGCCGAGCTGACCGACCTGTTCAATCAGGCCGACAACAGCGGCTTTTGCACGCGGCCAGTGGTGCGCGGGACGTTCGACTTTGCGCCGGAGGGGGGCGAGCCGTCGCGCGCGATTGCCGGGCTGTGGAGCCGCGCCCAGGGCTGCTCGGCGAATCACGAGGTGCTGGGCGTGGATGTCAACGAGACCGAACGCATCTTCAGCGTGCGCGTGCGGCTGGTGGTGGGCGGCACCTGCGACTATGCGCTGGTGCGTCCTTTCTGGATCGGCATCAGCGGATACAATCAATATGATATACGATTACTGGTAGAGTCTTCACCGGAGGAATAGGCGCCAATGAGCGAGCATCAGGGATTTGAGGCACAGCGGCTGCATGAACGCGAGCTGCTGGCAAAACGGGGCGTCGTCGGCGTGGGCATCGGCCACAAAGAAACCAACGGCGTATATTCAGACGATCTGGCGGTGGTGGTGCTGGTGGACCGCAAGCGTCCGCTGGCCGCCATCCATGACGAAGACCTGATCCCGCGCGACCTGGAAGGCATGCGCACCGATGTCATCGAGGTGGGCGACCTGAAGGCCAATCTGGTCAATCAGCCGACCAAGCCGCCCCAGCAGGGCCGCTTTCGGCCGGTCATTCCCAGCGGCGTCAGCGTCGGCCACTATAAGGTGACGGCAGGCACGCTGGGCACGCTGGTCAAAGACAAGGTGACTGGTGAGCTGCTGGTGCTGTCGAACAATCATGTGCTGGCCAACTGTAACGACGCGCAGGTGGGTGATGCTGTGCTGCAGCCCGCCGCGATGGACGGCGGCATTTCGCCAGCCGACGTGGTGGCCAAGCTGACACGCTATATCCAGCTGGGCTACATTGGCGATCCGCTGGACAGCATCAAGCCGGTGGGCACCTTCCCGCAGCCGACGCCCGTCACTCCAGAGCCGGAGCCGACGCCCGGCGACCCCTTCACCCCGCCGACCAACCCGACCAATCCCACGCAGCCGACCAATCCGGCCAATCCACCCCCGTCGACAAACGCCGGGTGCGACCCGCTCAGCCTGCTGATCACGATCATCAACAATATCGCCGGGATGCTGGGCAGCCAGCGGCGCGTGGCCCAGGCATCGATCCAGACCGCCGCCGCGATGTCGGCCGTCGCGCAGACTGGCACGCTGGATACCGCCGTGCTGATGAACTTCATGGCGCAGAACGGGACCGTGCCGCAGAACCTGGTGGACTGTGCGCTGGCCGTGCCGGTGGACCCGGCCATGTTCAGCGATGAAATCCTGCAAATCGGCATGGTCAACGAGACGATGGCCGTGGCGCTGAACCAGCGCGTGCGCAAATATGGCCGCACCACAGGCCTGCTGGAAGGCAACGTGCGCCTGCTGAACGCGACCGTCAATGTGGGTTATGCCACGGCCACCGGCCAGCGGCAGGCGCAGTTTGTGGGCCAGGTCATCTGCGACCCGATCAGCCAGGGCGGCGATTCCGGGTCACTGGTGGTGGATGCCCAGCAAAAGAAGGCGGTCGGCCTGTTGTTCGCAGGCTCTCCGCAGGCGACCATCTTCACCCCGATCGATGTGGTGCTGGACGTACTGGGGATAACACTATGACCGAGCCTGAAGCTCCGCAATCGCATGAGGCGATGCAGCACGCGCTGGACGTGCAGGAGAAATACCGCGAGATGCTGATGGCGATGCCCGGCGTGATCGGCATCGGCGTGGGCATGGTGCGCCCCGAGGATGACGATGAGGAATGCCCGGGGCTGGTGGTGCTGGTGGGCGAGCTTCCGCAGGCCAATCCGCAGGTGGCGGCTGCCTTCGCCGCGTTCCCCACCCGCCTGGAGGGCGTGCCCGTGGCCTTGCAGCATCTGGGCGGCGGGTTCATGGCCCAGGGCGGAGTGGGAGAAAGCAGTTAAAGGCTAAAAGGCACAAGTTAAAAAGGGGTGCAGGCCAGTGGCGTTCACATGCGTCTGTTAACGACAGGCCAGCGGGCGCGTCGCGTCGCGCTTATGCGCGTTACCTTAACGATAAGGTGAACCGCCAAGAGCGCCAAGACCTGAAAAATAGAAATCGTCTGGTGGCGAACAGTCATGCCAACCAGCGGAAACAGGGGGCAATCTCTACAGAGTCGCCAGTTATTCATGTTGCTTTGGCGCTCTTGGCGTCTTGGCGGTTAAGCGTTCTTTCGTTTTCTAAACGTAATGCCTAAAGGCCAACCATGGCTCACCCTGTTTCGCATCTGGCAGATGTAAGCTCCCGTTAATGATTGCATGCTACAAGTAAGGCATCCTCGCAACCAAACGACGGGCTTGTCTCATGACTGAATTTTTGCAGGCATTTTCGCTGGGCAGCGCGGCCATCCTGACCAACGCGTGCATGCTGCCGCTCTATCCTGGCCTGCTGGCCTTTATGGCGGGCACAGCCACCACGCAGGACGGGAGCAAGCGGCGCTTCACGGCCCTGCTGGGCGTGCTGGTGTTGGCCGGCGTACTGACGATTATGGTCGCCATCGGCCTGGTGCTGTATCTGCTCAACCAGGCGTTCTCGTCGCTGCTGACCGGCCTGCTGCCCGTCATCTACGGCGTCGTGATCGTCTTCGGCATCCTGCTGCTGCTGGACAAAAGCCCCTTCGCACGGCTGGCCGCGTCGCAAAGCCCAATCCTGAAAAACCCGTATATCACGGCCTACCTGTATGGCATGCTGCTCGGCCCGATGACGCTGCCCTGCACCGGGCCCATCATCACCAGCGCCTTCCTGCTCAGCGCCACCGGTTCGCAGTCGCTCGTGCAAAGCATGCTCTATTTCCTGTTCTTTGGGCTCGGCTTTGGCTGGCCGCTGGTGCTGCTGCCGCTGCTGGCCAGCCCGTTCCAGAAGCGACTGGTGCGCTGGCTGGCCGGGCATCACGCGCTGCTCAATCGCGTCAGCGGGGTGCTGCTGATCGCCGTCGGCATCTTCGGGCTGCTGACTGAAATCGTCCCCCAGGTGGTCATCAGCTTCGAGCCGACGCCCGCGCTGTGGACCGTCTACTGGCTGATCGTGGCCGGGCTGATCGCGCTGCTGCTGTGGCGCGGACTGCGTCCGAATACAAGCGCCGACGCATCCGCATGACAGGGGTCGCGACCGGCAATCTGCGCTACAATCGGCGCACATAACGATGCCCACGGAGTCCGCGCATGGCCGGTAACACGCCGCTGTTTGACGAAAGCACACGCCGCAAGCTGGAACAGCTCATGCTGTCGGCAGCGCGCGTGCGGGCAGGCGCGATCAAGGGCGACCGACGCTCGAACAAACGCGGCTCCAGTATCGAATTCGCTGACTACCGCAATTACACCCAGGGCGATGACCTGCGCCGCCTCGACTGGAACGTGTATGCCCGCCTCGACCGCCCGCTCATCAAGGTATTTGAGGACGAGGAAGACCTGGCGACTTATCTCGTGATCGATGCCTCGGCCAGCATGGGCGCGTCGCTGAATGATGACGGGGATGCATCGCCTGATGCCATCGAAAAAGCCGACAAGTTCACCTGGGCACGCCGGCTGGCCGCCGGTCTGTCGTACATCTCGCTCATCTCCAACGACCGGCTGACGGTGACCGCGCTTGGCCACGAGACGCAAACCTTCGGGCCGGTGCGCGGGCGCGGACACAGCGCGCGCCTGCTCAATTTCTTTGGCACCATGACCACGCGTGGCGCTATCGACCTGAATGCCAGCCTGCGCGACTTCGCCCTGCGTATCAAGCGTCCGGGGCTGGTCATCGTCATCAGCGACCTGTTTTCATCAAGCGGCTTCATCGATGGCGTGAATATGCTCATGAGCAAGGGCTGCGAAGTGGCCGTGCTGCATGTGCTGACGCCTGAGGAGCTGGAACCGTCGCTGGGCGGAGACCTGCGCCTGGTGGATGTGGAGACGGGCATCGCGCAGGAAGTGAGCGTCGATGGCGGCCTGCGTGACCTCTACGTGAAGCGCGTGACGCAGTGGCGCGATGACCTGCGCGCGGAATGTTCCCGGCGCGGCGTGCATTATGCCCCGCTCAGCACGGACATGCCGTTCGAGCGCGTCATCCTGCAGGACCTGCGCCGCATGGGCATCCTCAGGTAACGCATCCTGCAACCCTGTTAGCCCCCGCATCGTATAGCCTGATAACAGTTTGGGCAGTGATTCAGGGGGATAACATGAAACACCACATCTCGCGGCATCCACATAACGCAGCTTCCGCTTCCGGCGCGACCACAGCCGAGCCACGCATCTCCGAATACCGTGAAGCCGTGGACGGCGCAGCGGCGCTCTCGATTCGGCTGGGCGCAGGGGCATCCACGATTGCCGTGCGGCCGCTGGATGAGCATGACCAGCTCATGGCCGCTGCGCTGGAGCACCTCGGCGACCTGGAATACAGCGTCGAGGGAACTGAAACGCGACTCATTCGCATCACCGAGAAATCCTTCAAAAGCCTGTTTGGAAACCGGCAGCCAATGCGCTGGGATGTCGGCCTGAATCCGGCCATCCCGTTGAGCATCGAGGCATCCGCTGGCGACGGGGACGTCCTGCTGCCGCTGGATACGTTTGACGTGCGTCGTGTGTCTGCGGCCGCTGGCAGCGGCGATGTGCAGATTTCGCTGGCCAAAAGCGCCGAGGCCGTGCCAGTGAGCGTGAATGTCGGCTCAGGCGACCTGGCGCTGAAACTGGCGACCGGCGCGCGCGTCCGGCTGGACGGCGTGCACATGGCCAGTGGTGACGTCGACCTGAACGCCGCCGACGGTGTCGCGCTGGACGGCGATATCCTGCTGGCATCCGGGGATATTGCGCTGACGGGCGGCGCGGGCCTGACCGGACAACTGTCGCTGAACCTGATTTCCGGTGATATGCGCCTGAAAGTGCCGCACGACCTGGCCATCCGTATCGAAGTCAAGCTGCTCGTCTCAGGCCGCGTGAACGTGCCAACGCACATGACAGCGCTGCCGCGCGAGGGGCTGTTTGGACTGCGCAAAGCCTGGGAGTCGCCGGAATTTACACGCAGCGGCGGCGGCTTCACGCTCAGCGTCAGCCTGGTGTCCGGCTCGCTCACGATGGTCTGATGCATATCTACGGGCGATCCGCTGGGTCGCCCGTTTCACCCCGTAGCAGGCGCAACTATCATCGCCCGGCCCGCGTACAGGGCATGTAACACTTATTCGCAATCATCACCAAAGTGAATCTGACTCATGCTGAAAATCTCTACCATCACAGGCACCGCCGCGCTGACGGGCCTCATGCTGCTGGCTGGCTGCGGCAATCTCGTGGCTTCACCGCGCGCGACCGCCTACACAGAAATACGCGGCAGTGCGCAATCGCTGGAAATCACGCTCAGCCCGGACAGGTCCGACATTGTACTCAGCGCGCTGAGTGCGGGCGATGCGCTGATGACGGCTGAACTGCAACACCTGGGCGACCTGTCCTACGGCGTGTCCGGGGACGAACAGCGCGTGATCACCATCGATGAGGCCCCGGTGATGAATGTCACCTACACCGGGCCATCGATGCGCTGGCTGGTGGCGCTCGATCCATCCATGCCGCTGACCATCACAACCAACGTTGGCTCTGGAGATACCACGCTGCCGCTGGAGACATTCATCGTGAACGGGCTGACAGCGAATGTCGGCAGTGGCGACGTGGATATCAGCCTGCCATCCGGGGAGGCGGCTATTCCCGTCAGCATCAATACAGGCTCGGGGAACGTCTCGCTGGACACAGCCGACGGGTCACAGCTCTCGCTTGAAACCATCAATCTGGGCAGCGGCAATTTCCGCCTCGACAGCGGTGCGTCGGCCAGCTATACCGGCAGTATCGCCGTCGAATCGGGTGACGTGGCGCTGAATCTGGCCAACGACAACAGCGGCGCCTTGCGCGTAGTAATTGATTCGGGTGACGCCCGGATTTCGCTGCCTGACGGTGTGGCCCTGCGCGTGGAAGTCACGATCGCGTCTGGCGACATCAATGCCGGCAATCGCATGCAGCGCGTCAGCGGCGGGGAGACCCTCACAGGCAACAGCGGTGTCTGGGAGACAGCCGGTTTCGCGGATGCAGAGCAGCAGTTCACCGTCACCCTGACCATCGACTCAGGCGACCTCACCATCGAATAATCCCCCACGTGGTGGTTGCGCGATTCCGGGGGCACAGGTATCGTCAAAGCAGTCGTCTTGAGAAAGGACGTGTGCCATGCAATTCATACGCAATCTGACGCCAGCCCACATTTCCAGCGTGGCCGCTCCGTGGCGACGCGGCATCCGCTGGTGGGTGCTCATCACGGAAGGCGTGATTGTCGCGCTGCTGGGGGCGATCCTGCTGCTGGATACTGCCAATGCGATCGGCTGGGTGCTGATCGTGACCTCCGTGGGGCTGCTGTTTGAAGCGCTGCTGACGACCGCGGAAAATCTGCGCGCCGGGTCTGTCGAGCGCCCGCAGATGATGAGCCTGCTGCGCTCTGGCGGGGCGCTGGTGGCCGCGCTGATTGTGCTGGTCGGCGTGCTCTTTCGCCTGGACCGCACGACCACGGCGGCCGTCATGGGCGTGGCGCTGCTGGTGACCGGCGCCATCGAGATCCTCCGCGTGCTGTTCGTGCGCCCTGAAGGAACCTCGGTAGTGCCCAGCGCGCTGGTCGAGGGGCTGGTGCGCGTGCTGCTGGGCATCCTCATCTTCATCATGATTTCCACGCCGGAGGTGATCGGCGTGTCGGGCGGGCTGATGATCGCCGCCGGCGTCGCGCTGATTGTGTGGGGCGTACTGAAGTGGCAGTCGGCCCGCCGACGCATCCTGCAAACGCAGGATCTGCCGCCCGCGTGAGCGGCCTGCCTGGTTGTGGATATTGAGTAACCTTGCGGCGACCGCCTTTGTCCCTCTTCCACATCGTGGAGAGGGACGGCGGAGCGCAGCGACGCAGGGTGAGGCGGGTAAAGTGCCCTGCCCCCGCGAATTGGATTTTCACCCCCATTACGGCTAAAATCCTCGCGTTCTGGACATCATCACCGAAGGACGCTCCCACATGCGCTCTGTGCATCCATTCAATCGCGGATGGCTGTTTGCCCCGCGTGACCTCGCCCTGTCCGCGCCGGACAGCGCCTTCTCGCGCGTGTCTCTGCCGCACACCAATATCGAGCTGCCCCACCACAGCTTCGACAACGCCGAATACCAGTTCATCAGCACCTACCGCCAGCGTTTCAGCCTGCCGGAGCCGCTGAATGGACGCCGCCTGTTCATCGACTTTGAAGGCGCGATGACCGCCTACACCGTCACCATCAACGGGCACGACCTGGGTGAGTATCGCGGCGGCTACACGCCGTCCAGCTTCGAGCTAACCCAGCACGTCTTTGACAATGGCGACGAGAATCTGCTTCAGGTGCGGCTGGACTCGACCGAGCGCCCGGACATCCCGCCCAACGGCGGCATCGTCGACTATCTGACCTTCGGCGGCATCTACCGCGAGGTCAGCCTGCGCTATGTCGAGCCGCTGCATGTGACCGACGCGTTCGCGCGCGGCATCGACCTGCTGACCTACAAGCCGCGCGTCGGCCTGGATGTCACGGTGACCAACCGCACCGCGTTTGACGAGAACGCCGTGCTGTATGCCACTGTCGCCGGGGCGACCGGCCTGGTGGCCGACGGCTCACATCAGGTGCACATTCCGGCCGGGGCGACGCGCACGTTTACGCTGGACATGCCGCTGGAAAACGCCACGCTCTGGTCACGCGAGACGCCCGCCCTGTACACGGTCAATATCTGTCTCGACTATGTCAGCGGCGGCGGCGACCCGCACGATGTGTACACCTTCCAGACCGGCTTCCGCGAGGCAAAATTCACGCCTGAGGGCTTCTTCCTGAACGGCGAAAAGATCAAGCTGGTCGGGCTGAATCGCCATCAGAGCTATCCGTATGTGGGCTATGCTGCGCCGAAACGCATGCAGCGCAAGGACGCCGACATCCTCAAGGACGAGCTGGGCGTGAATATCGTGCGCACCTCGCATTATCCGCAGTCGCGCCACTTTCTGGATCGCTGCGACGAGATCGGCCTGCTGGTCTTTGAAGAAATCCCCGGCTGGCAGTACATCGGCGAGGAAGACTGGAAAGACCTGAGCGTGGGCTATGTCGAGTCGATGGTGGTGCGCGACCGCAATCACCCCAGCATCATCCTGTGGGGCGTGCGCATCAACGAGTCGCAGGACGACGAGTATTTCTACCGCGCCACCAACGCCAAAGCCCATGAGCTGGATCCCACGCGCCAGACCGGCGGCGTGCGCAATTTCCAGGAAAGCCAGTTTCTGGAAGACGTGTTCACCTACAACGACTTCTCTAACACGGTGATCCCACCCAACAACACGCCGTACCTGGTGACCGAATACAACGGCCACATGTACCCCACCAAGTCGTATGATTCCGAGGCACAGCAGGTGGAACATGCGCTGCGCCATGTGCGCGTGCAGGAGGCCAGCTTTGCCACCGAGGCCACCAGCGGCGCAATCGGCTGGTGCGCCTTCGACTACAACACGCACCGGCACTTCGGCGCGGGCGACCGCATCTGCTATCACGGCGTGATGGATATTTTCCGCCTGCCGAAGTTCGCCGCCTATGTGTATGAAACCATGCCCGATGCGTCCGTGCGTCCGGTCGTGCGCGCCGCCACCGTGTGGACGTTTGGCGAAAATGAGGCCGCCGGCGTGGAGCCGCTCTACATCTTCACCAACTGCGAACAGGTGGAGGTGTATAAAGGCGACTGGAAGTGGGGCACCTTCTCGCCGGACCGCGAGAGCTATCCGCATCTGCCGCACCCGCCGGTGAAGGTGATAGGCTTCTCGCTGATGTCGATGGTGGGCGAGTCATATGAAGACCTGCGCGTGGTCGGCCTGGTGAACGGCCAGCCGGTAGTCGAGCAAAGCCTGTCGTCAAAGGGCGTGATGCACGCGCTGACGCTGCAAGCCGACGATGAGGCGCTGGAGGCCGATGGCGCCGACATGACGCGCATGGTCTTCCGCATCGTGGATGAATATGGCAATCGCCTGCCCTATTGCACCAGCGTCGTCTCGTTTGAGATCAGCGGGCCGGGCGTGCTGGTGGGCGAAAATCCGTTCCCGCTGGTGGGCGGCCATGCGGCCATCTACCTGCGCGCGACGGAAACGGCCGGCGAGGTCACCGTGACCGCCCGTACGCGCGGCCTGGCCCCGGCCTCGGTCACCGTGCGTGTGGGACAGGCATAATTCCGGATTCAGGGGGCTGACGGGTGCGTCGCGACGCACCCCTGTTTTACCCTAACGACAATTTGAACCGCCAAGACGCCAAGAGCGCCAGGATTTGAAGGATAGAATCCGACTGGTGGCGGACAGTCAGACGAAATATCTGTAACACGCTCAGTGTTTACAGAGTCGCCATCTGTTCATAATATCTTGGCGTCTTGGCGGTTCAACAAAGATCTGCCCCATCTTCATAACCACGTTGCCGCCTTGAGCAGGGCATCTGGCGCACCCCGGCGTCTGGAAAAAACAGCTCAAAAATGATACACTGATGCCATGTCACGGGAGAGCATTCCTTGCCTGAACAGGCCCTCTATCTGAAATGGCGTCCCATCGCTTTCGACGAAATGGTGGGACAGGAACACATCACGCGCACGATCAAAAATGCGCTGAGAAGCGACAGGATACGCCACGCCTATTTGTTCAGCGGGCCGCGCGGCACCGGCAAGACGACCACCGCCCGCCTGCTGGCCAAAGCCATCAACTGTACAAACTCCGACCCCGACCAGCGCCCGTGCAACGCATGCGCGGCCTGTCGCGCTGTTAATGAGGGTCGCTTTCTCGACCTGATCGAAATTGACGCCGCCACGCACACCAGCGTCGATGACGTGCGTGAGCTGCGCGACAAAATCGCGTTTGCGCCCGGCGAAGGCCGCTTCAAGGTGTATATCATCGACGAAGTGCATCGCTTCAGCGGCAGCGCCTTCGACGCATTGCTCAAAACGCTGGAAGAACCGCCAGATCATGCCATTTTCGTGCTGGCCACCACTGAGCTGGACAAAGTCCCGGCGACCATCAAGAGCCGCTGCATGCTGTTCCAGTTCCGCCGCTTCACCGTGCAGGAAGTGGCCGACCGCCTGCAGGAAATCGTCGCCAGCGAGGGCATCCAGTTTGAGCGCGCCGCGCTGGAGATGGTGGCGCGCCAGGGCACCGGCAGCATGCGCGACAGCGTCAGCCTGCTCGACCAGATCGTGACCGATCCGGGCGCGGTCATCAGCGTGGCGATGGTGCAGACGGTGCTGGGCACCGCCAGCTCGTCGGCCGTGCGTGCGCTGGCCTTCGCGATTGCCTCCGGGGACGCGGGCGAAGGCATCCGCATCATCAATCAGGCAATGGACACCGGCACCGACCCGAAGCAGCTTGGCCAGCAGATCGTCGAGTTTCTGCGCCAGGTGATGCTGGCCCAGACCGCCGGGCCGGGGATGCTGCCCGTCTCGGACGAGGATCGCGCCATGTTCGCCATGCTGGGTGATCAGATTCCGCGCACGGCCCTGCTGCGCGCGCTGAAGGCTTTCAACGAGGCCGTGAATAATTTCCGCGGCGGCTGGCAGCCCCAGCTCTCGCTGGAAATCGCGCTGGTGGAAAGCATTCGCGGCGGCGAACCGGAGCCTGTCCATGCCGCCCAGTCGCAAAGCGCGCCGCGCCCTGCCCAGCAGCAGACAAAAGCCGCTGAACCCGCCGAGCCTGAGCCTGTCGCGCCAGACCCGCCGGGCACGCCGCCGCTGATTCCGCCCTCCCAGATTGCGGCGCGCTGGGAAGAAGTGCTGCGCACGATGTTCCGCTACAATGAGGCCGCGCCGGAAGTCATGCGCTATTATTCTGTCCATCGCGTGGAAGGCAACGTGGTCACGCTGGCCACACGCGAGGAAATGATGTATCAGCGCATCAACCCGTATCCGCAGAAAAAGCTGATCGTGGAACGGTCGCTGTATGATGTGTTCGGCCAGCAGATGCGCGTGAACGTGGTGCTCATCGGCGCCGAAACCGCTGCATCGGATGCGCAGCCGAAGTCTGCCGCCACCGATGACCCGCTGATCGCTGCGGGCACCGAGCTGGGCGGCAAGGTACGCAAAAAACGATAGCCCGCGGGCAAAACCGCTTGTTTTGAACTGTGTATGAGGAGATGAACCAATGAGCAAGAAACGTGGATTCGGTGGGCCGGGTGGTTTTGGCGGTGGCGCTGGCAATCAGATGGGCATGATGAAACAGCTCCAGAAGATGCAGCAGGATATGCTCGAAGCGCAGACCGCCCTGGAAAACGAAACGGTCGAAGTGTCGGCAGGCGGCGGCGCGATCAAGATCACCATGACCGGCCACCAGCGCGTGCATTCGATTCAGATCAATCCCGCCGTGCTGGATACCAGCGATCCCGAATGGGCCACTGACCTGCAGGACCTGCTGGTGGTGGCTGTCAACGACGCCATCATCCAGAGCCAGACCATGGCCGCCAAGCGCATGGAAGGCATCACCGGCGGCCTGGGCGACATGCCCGGCCTCGGCGGGCTGCTGGGCTAAAGGACAAGTACTGAGTGCTGAGTACCGAGTACTGAGTGACATTTTCGTTTAACTCAGCACTCATTACTCAGTACTCAGCACTGCATCTCTCATGTCCAAAGCCATTCCAGAGCCTGTCACGAAGCTGATCGAGTCGTTCTCGCGGCTTCCCGGCGTGGGGCCGAAAACGGCCTCGCGGCTGACCTATTATCTGCTGCGCGCACCGGAGGAGACTTCTCTGGCGCTGGCCGATGCCCTGCGCGACCTGAAGGCCAATACGCGCTACTGCGCGGTGTGCTATAACATCACCGTCGAAGACCCGTGCCCGATCTGCGCCGACGCCCAGCGCGACCAGCGCACCGTGGCCGTAGTCGAAGAACCGCTGGACGTGCTGGCGATCGAGCGCACAGGCGCCTTCAAAGGCGTGTATCACGTACTGCACGGGGCTATTTCGCCCATGAATGGCATCGGTCCGGATGACCTGCGCATCCGCGAGCTGACGAAGCGCGTGGACAAAGGCATCATCGCCGAAGTCATCATCGCCACCAACCCCGGCCTGGAAGGCGACGCGACCGCCATGTATATCCAGCGCGAGCTGACCGGCAAAGGCGCCCGCATGACCCGCCTCGCCCGCGGCCTGCCGGTGGGCAGCGACATCGAGTATGCCGATTCAGTCACACTGACGCGTGCGTTAATGGGCCGCGGTGACGTGTAGCAAAGCCGTTTTGAGTTTCACAAGGGGGACATCACGCGTGTCCCTTTTTATTTGCCTGGCGGATATACATCCCGGCTTTACAGGCAGGGTCGTACACATCACACGGAGGCACGGCATGGCAGCATCGTCACACGAGGCGGGCAGTCCCGGCATCACCATCATGGTGGAACATCGCTTCAGCGCGCTGCGCACGGTCGCGTATATCGTGCGGGCGATTGCCATCCTGTTCGTCGTGGTCGCCATCGGCCTGACTGCGCTTGCGGTGCTTTCCATCGGCAGCACCACAGATAGCGAGACCACGGTCATCGTTCAGATCGGGCAGTTGTGGGTGGTCGTGATGGTGGGTGTGGTGCTGCTGGAAGCCTTTGCCCAGCTCATCTTTCTGGCGGTCTCGCTGGAATACAACCAGCGCACGCAGACGGAAATCCTGCGCCGCCTGCTGGAGCATCAGATCAATCAGCGTTAACGCAGCAGCATCCCTGGGTAAACAAAAAGCAGGCGTGACCCGTACGGCACACCTGCTTTTTTCGTGTGAAACCAGAGGGTATCAGCCGAATTCGCCGCCGATGTAGCGTTCGGTTTCTTCGTTGGCCGGCGAATTGAAGATCGTCGCGGTCGGCGCGTATTCGACCAGCACGCCCCAGCGGCGGTCCTTGCCTTCATTCAGCATCTCCTTGCGGATGCTGAAGAACGCGGTGAAATCGGCCACACGCTGCGCCTGCTGCATATTGTGCGTGACGATGACGATGGTATACGTCTTCACCAGCTCGCGCATCAGCTCCTCGATGGCCTGCGTGGCGATCGGGTCCAGCGCGGAGCACGGTTCGTCCATCAGGATGACATCCGGCTCAATGGCCACAGCGCGGGCGATGCACAGGCGCTGCTGCTGCCCACCCGACAGGGCCAGGCCGCTTTTCTTCAGGTCATTCTTCACTTCGTCCCACAGGAACGCGCCCTTCAGGCTGCGCTCGACGATATCGTCAAGCTGCTGCTTGCCACGGATGCCCAGCAGGCGCGGCCCATAGGCGATATTGTCGTAGATGCTCTTGGGAAACGGATTCGCCTTCTGGAACACCATGCCGATGCGGCGGCGCACTTCCACCGGGTCGATATTGGGGCCATACAGATTCTGGCCATTATAGATGACCTCGCCAGCGACGCGTGCACCCAGCACCAGGTCGTTCATGCGGTTCAGCGCGCGTAGCACCGTGCTCTTGCCACAGCCCGACGGCCCGATAAACGCGGTGATTTTCTGGCGCTGGATGTTCACGTTCACGTCTTTCACGGCCAGTTTCTCGCCATAAAACACGTTCACATTCTTCAGCTCAATTGCATATGCGCCTGACGTGGCGGGCGCGGTGGCTTTGACGGCGCTCATGAGGCGAGACTCTTTCTTGCGCGCTGGCGCAGGATGATGGCGGTGGCGTTGAGGATGAGCAGCAGCACCAGCAGCACAATGATAGCCGATGCGGCAAGATTCTTGAATTCGGGCTGCGGGCGGCTGGTCCAGTTATAAATCAGGATCGGCAGCACGGTGAAGCGCGATTGCAGACTGCTGGGGTCAAACAGGATGAAGGTAGACGCACCGACGATGATGAGTGGGGCAGTCTCGCCGATGGCGCGCGACATCGCCAGAATGGTGCCGGTCAGGATACCAGGAATCGCCGAAGGCATGACGACCTTGTAGATGGTCTGCCACTTGGTGGCGCCCATGCCGTAGCTGGCATCGCGCAGCGAACTGGGCACCGCGCGTAACGCTTCCTGCGCGTTGATGATAATGACCGGCAGAATCAGCAGCGCCATCGTCAGTGAGGCGGAGATAATCGTGCGTCCGCCGGTCACACCGCCCAGCGTGCGCACAAACACCGCCAGGCCCAGCAGACCGTAAATGATCGACGGCACACCCGCCAGGTTGCGGATATTGGTCTCAATGATGCGATTCATGCGCGTCAGGAAATGGCCTTCCTGATGATCGCTGTACTCTTCCAGATAGATGGCCGCGCCCACCCCGATCGGGAAGGCGATGCAAATCGTGACGATTACCACCAGCAGCGTGCCGATGATCGCCGTGCGCGCACCAGCGGCAGCCGGATTATTCGACAGTGGCGACGTCAGAAAGTCCAGGTTCACCCAGCTGGTGAAATACAGCGTCGCGCCCTGTTCCACAAATTCTTCCTGGAATTCAGCTTCAATCGCCGGGCGGTTGAAGATCGACTCCACCAGGGTATAACTTTCCAGCACCACCGGATCGACCACCTGCTCCGTAATGAGCGTGACCATCTGCGCCTGGTCCATATTGCGTTCCAGCACTTCAGCCTGCTGGGCAGGGGTCAGGTCGCGGATCGTCAGGGCATCGGTTTCCGGGGGATACCACTTGCCCGCCAGCACTTCGCTGACCGGCAGGGTGGTGAACTGCGTCGGGTCGCCCGTGAACACATAGTCACGGATATAGACGGGCAGGCGGCGTTCCTGGTATTCCAGCAGGATAGCGATCAGCTCGTCTTCACGCAGGGCGCTCAGGTTGCCATCAGGCGCCAGCGTGGTCGGGTTGACCGCGTAATCTTCCACCACATAGCCGAAGGCGGAATTGGCGATGTTGTAGAACAGCGCCAGCAGCGCCCCAAAAGCGACGATGATGGCCAGCAGGAAGAAATTCTTCCACAGGTTGCCACGGAACTTGCGGCTGCGCAGGTTCGTTTGATAGAACCCTTCGTCGCGCACCAGATCGATCTGGGTGTCCAGCGTATTGTCGGTCATTTACTGGTAGACCTCGCGGAAACGCTTGGTAATGCGCTGGCTGATAATGTTCAGGCCCAGCGTGAAGACAAACAGGGCGAGGCCGAGTGCAAACAGGCTCTCGTAGTCGATGCTGCCATAGGGCAGGTCGCCGCCGCTGATACGGGCGATGTGGCCGGTGATCGTCTCGCCAGCGATGCGCGGGTCCAGCGTGAGCGATGACAGCGGGCCAGCGCCAGCGGCCAGCGCGACGATCATCGTCTCGCCCACCGCGCGCGCGATGCCGACGATGAACGCGGCGATCAATCCCGAAAGGGCCGCGGGAATCACGACCTTCGAGGTGGTTTCAAATTTGGTGGCCCCCAGGCCATACGAGGCGTCACGCAGCGAGCCAGGCACAGCGCGCAGGGCATCCTCGCTCATCGAGGCGATGGTGGGCAGGATCATGATACCCATCACGAGGCCGGCAGAGAGCATGTTGTAAATCTGGATGTTGTTTTCGCCGAAGATGCTGCGCAGCACCGGCGTCATGAAGGTGAGCGCGAAATAGCCGTAGGTCACGGTGGGGATACCCGCCAGCAGCTCCAGCACCGGCTTGATGCGGTCGCGCACCCCGGCGCGCGCATACTCGCTCATGTAGACGGCAGCGCCCAGGCCCAGCGGCAGCGCCACAACCATCGCCCAGAAGCTGGTGACGATGGTGGAGTTCAGCAGCGGCAGAAAACCAAACTGCCCGCCCTGGGGCACCCAGGTCGAGCCGGTGAGAAATTCGATGATGTCCACGGCCTCGCGCTGGAAAAATGCGAACGCCTGGGTGCCGAGCACGATGACGATGCCCGCCGTGGTGAAGATGGACAGGATGCCGCAGGCAAACATAACGATGCGGACGATACTGTCTATCGGGCGCATGGTTTTGGTGAGCGGCTTGTCATGATGAGCCACGCGAACCACGCCTGGACTGCTGGGGGTGGGCTGGTTGCGCCCTGCTTCGGTGGTTGCCATAAGGTTGAAGTCTGCTTCTTCTGTGCTTATGTGGCGAGAGTTGCTGCTATCTTACTGGATCGGTCGCAGAAATTGAACGGGAGAGGAACCTGCTGGCCCCTCTCCACGTTGTATTTCACAGTTCGCTTTCGCGAAATTACATACCCATGCCCATGGCGCTCATCAGAGCTTCCTTGGCGGCATTCAGCGCTTCCACCGAGGCTGGGAAGTAGCCGACTTCCACGATCAGGTCATTGACGTTGCTCAGGTAGTAGCTGATGAACGCGCCAACCTGGGGCTTCTCGGCGATCACTTCAGCGGCGCTGTAGATGAACAGCGGGCGGGCGATCGGGTAGGAGCCGTCTTCAGCGGTCACGCCGTTCGGGGCGATCGGGCCGTCACCGGCGTCGATAGCAATGGCGGTCAGCAGGTCAGCATTCTCGTTAAAGTAAGCATAACCGAAGTAAGCGATGGCATACGGGCTGCCTTCAACACCCTGCACCAGGACGTTGTCGTCTTCCGACAGCTGGATGCCGGGGGCACCGAGCACTGCGGCGGCGGCCAGGTCACCAGCGTCGTCGCCTTCAAACTGGCCTTCGACGACAGCTTCGATGAAGTAGTCAAACGTGCCGGAGTCGCTGCCGGGGCTGAACAGCTGGATGGTCTCCGCAGGGAAGCTGGGGTCCACCTGATCCCAGGTCGTGAATTCGCCGGTGTAGATGCTGGCGAGCTGTTCGATCGTCAGCGATTCCAGGAAGTCATTGGCGCTGCTGACCACGACGGCCAGGGCGTCAGTGCCGACGCGGAATTCCAGGGCCGGGCGGCCATTGGCTTCGCAGGCGGCCAGTTCATCTTCTTCGATGGCGCGGCTGGCGTTGCTGATGTCGGTCTCAGCGGTCTCGCAGAAACGCTCGAAACCGGCACCCGAACCAATGCTGTCGATGGTGATTTCGCCAGCGAAACCTTCTTCGCTGAACTGGTTGGCGACGGCTTCGGTCAGCGGGAAGACCGTGGAGCTGCCGGCGACAATGATGTCACCGCTGAATTCCAGAGGATCGACGGCGGGCAGTTCGATCGGCTCAGCCATCATTTCCATTTCAGGGGTGGCATCCTGGGCCATGGCGGCAAACGGGACCAGTACTGCTGCAACGAGGCCGATACCAAAAAGGCGCTTCAACATTGTTTCTCTCTCCTGTAACTGACGTTAACATGTGTCTCAGGCTTACAGGTCAAAGCATATCGGCCGGGATTTAACAAAGTTGGGAATTTACTTTAAGAAAAGGCCTGGGAATTGTTAAGTAAACTTCAATCAGGTGTGAAGCTCCTTAACCTTTTGCCCAAAGGCGCACCCATCTGATGAGGGAAGATCAGGCGTAGGCTTGACAGGTGTGGGCAGGTCGGGGATGATTCGGCATCGCGAAAATATTTCGTTGTTGAAATACTGTCTTACACAGGATGTCTCCCATGAATAACAATCGCATTGCGGGTATTTTCAGGCTGGGTGTGGCGCTGCTCTGTCTGTATGGCGTCGCTCAGCCCATGTTAAGCGGCGGCGGGTCAACGCTGCACTTCTTCACCGTGCAGAGCAATATCATCCTGATGATCGTGCTGGGCTGGGCGGGCATTGCGTCGCTGCGCGGAAGCGCACCGCCACCACACTGGCTGAAAGGTGCGGCCACGCTCTATATCTTAATCACCGGCATCGTGTATAACCTGCTGCTGCGCGGGCCAGACACCCCGGCGCCCTTCGCGCAGGGCCTCACCAACAACGACATCGTGCACATCCTCACGCCGCTGCTGGGTTTCATCGACTTCCTGATTTTCGACAGCCACCGCCGCTTCAAATGGACGATTGCGATCATCTGGCTGGCCTACCCGATCGCCTACGTCGTCTTCACCACCGTGCGCGGCGCGCTGTTCCCGGAACAGGGTTATCCGTATTTCTTTGTCAACGTGAACGAGCTGGGCTATGGCGGGCTGATCACGAGCGTGATTCAGTTTGCGATTGGCTTCTTCATCCTGGGGCTGATTCTGTACGGCATCGACCGGCTGCTGCCGAAGCGCCTGCCCACGACGGCCGGCTGAACGCGCCCGCCCTACTCTGCCATGATCTGGCGCGTTTCCAGGGTGTAGCCATCCGGCTCGGCATCGGGGCCCATCGCCTTTGAGGCAGCCTCGGTGGCGACCATCCACAGCGTGCGATAGCCGCGCTTGGCGGCCCAGTCGCGGACGGCCGTCACGATCTGCGGTTGCAGGCCTTTGGGCGTCCAGATGCTGACATCCGCCGAGCGCGGGTCGTGCGGGCGAGCCTCGCAGTACACGATCGCCTCGAATCCCCCGGCCGACAGCTTCACGCGGTCATGCGGATTGGAAGCGCGTTCCGGCAGCGTCTCAAACTGGCGCGGCATCAGCAGCTCCCACTGATAGCGCGCGCTGGAAATGCGCCCGACCGGCATCCACCAGCCTGAAATCTGGGCATAGTCCGCGCCGGGCAGCTCTTTGGCGCTGTAAAATACCTGGCCTTCCCGCGTGCTGATGCTATAGCGGCTGACGCTGGTGATCGTCTCGGTGATGACTTCTTCGGGCAGGTCGGCATCGTGCGGCTGCGTGACCGTCATGCGCGGCAGGCGGCGCAGCATCGCCTGTTCATACAGCGCGCCCAGCAGGGCATCGGCGATGCGCTCGTCCGCGCTGACCAGATGCGCCACATGCAGGCTGCTGCCCACAGGGTCGCCCTCGGTGCTGGCGTAGGCCTCGGCATAACCATTGATCTGGCCGGTCGCGCCGTCCCACGACACCAGCGGGATGCCCGCCCCCAGCAGCAGATGATTGAGATACAGCGCACTTGTCTCGACGCTCATCCAGTGGCCACCATGCCCCCAGCGCTCGGCCACGGTCAGGTCTTCATAGGTCACCGTCTGCACGCGGCCCTCGGTGTCAAGGCGCTGCCAGACGGGAATCCGCGCGCGGAAAAGCTGGCTGATGGCAATCGTGTCGTCCAGACGGGCCTGTCGTACGGGCATGAGCATCACTTCCAATCGAATCAGCAAAAACCTGCTTGAATGTGCCTATTTTAGCACGGTCAGGCGCGATCATGCGCGGTCGGCAGCGTCTTCAGCGGATGCCCGCGCAGGGCGGCACGCAAGGCCTCGCGGTCGTCCCACGGATACTCCACCGTGCCGAAGCACATGCTTTGTTCGTGGCCCTTGCCACAGGCGATCACCACGTCGCCGGGGCGCGCCACTTCACAGGCCAGCGCCAGCGCCGCGCCGCGATCCGGCTGCACCAGCACGCTTTCGCCGGGCACGCCGCCCGCCGCAACCGCCCCGTTGACCATCGTGTTCAGGATGTCATCCAGCGATTCGGTGCGCGGGTCCTCGGCGGTCAGGATGCTGATGTCGGCCATGCGCGCGCCGTTTTCGGCCATCAGCACGCGCTTCTCGCGGTCGCGCAGGCCGGCGCTGCCAAACACAGCGATCACCCGTCCGTCTGCCCCCGCCAGGTCGCGCGCGGCAGACAGGGCATTGGCCAGCGCGTGCGGCGTGTGGGCGAAGTCCACCAGCGCGATGAACGCCTGTCCCTCGTCGATGCGCTGCATGCGCCCGCTGATGCCCGTCACCGCCGAGACGCCGCGCTGCGCTGCCTCCAGCGATACTCCCAGCGCATGCCCCGCCCCGACAGCGGCCAGCACATTCAGCACATTGAAGCGGCCCACCAGCGGCGTGGAAAATTCAGCCAACGGCTGGCCGGGAACGCTGAGGGTGAAGCGCGTCTCGCCGGGCAGGTGACGCACATCATGCGCACGTACGTCGCGCCCGTCGCCCAGGCCGTACAGCAGACGCGCATCCGCCGGATACGCGGCGAAAAAGTCAGCATTCGGGTCATCGCCGTTGATGACGGCCGTTTTCGGCTGGCCGGGCTTGCGCGGCGCGGCGCTCAGCATGCCGAACATGCGGCCTTTGGCCTCGCGGTAGGCCTCGAACGTGCCGTGGAAATCCAGATGCTCGTGGGTGAGATTAGTCAGCACGGCGACATCGATGGCGACGCCATTCAGCCGCCCTTGCGCCAGCCCGTGGCTGGTCATCTCCAGAACGACATGCGTCAGGCCATTGGCGACCATGCGCGCCAGCAGCGCATGCACGGCTGGTGCGCCCGGCGTGGTCACATGCAGGCCGGTATCCAGCGCGGCATCGCCCACATCCGCCTGAATGGTGCTGATCAGCCCGGCTGTCCCGCCCGTGTGCGCCTGCAAGATACTGTGCAGCAGGGTGCTGGTGGTCGTCTTGCCATCGGTGCCGGTCACGCCGACCACCGTCAGCTTCTGCGACGGGTGGCCATGCCACGCGCTCGCCAGCCAGCCCACCGCCTGCTGTGCGTCTGCCACCTGCACATACGGCACATGAATCTTCATATCGGCCAGCTCGTCCAAAGGCCGGTCGCCGACGATGGCGGCCGCCCCGCGTGCCAGCGCATTGGGGATAAAGCGGTGCCCGTCCGACGACAGGCCGCGCCGCGCCACAAACACGCCGCCGGGCAGCACCTCGGCATCGGACTCGACAACCGGCGCAGTCACGAGAGTCGTGTCATCGCCGCTGAGGGTAAAAGGCATCGGCAGGCTGGCCAGCACATCACGCAGCATGAGAGGTGTCGTCATCGCATCATCCATAAGCGGTGGGAAATCGTCCCCCTATTATAGCGGCCCGCGAATTGCGCACGCGGGAGATTTGCGTTTGAATTAGGGGAAAGCAATGATAAAAAGACTTTTCGAGACATATCGCCCTGAGGATACCCCATGCGCCGATTGTTACTTGTGATATTTTCGCTGTGGTGCGTGACCGCTGCCAGCGCGCAGGAAGCCACCCCCACCCGCGCCCAGCTCGACTTTAATACGCCGGTGCTGCTGTGGGCAGCGGGCGACCTGTACAGCATCCGCTCTAACGAGACGACCGTCCCGCCCGTACGCCTGACGGAAAGCGGCGCGATTTCCGGCGTGGCGCTGGCCCCGTTTGGCCGCATGGTGGCCTATCGCGAGGCCTCGCCTGTGGGCATCGAGGCGATTTCGCGCATCCAGTCTGACGGGCCGATTGCTGAATTTGACCTGCCAACGGATATTGTGCTGCTCGACCCGCTGATGGGCGAACGGCGCGTGCTGGCGTCGCAGCCCGCCGATGCCTCGCTGTTCGTGGACGGCGCCCCCGATAACGCGCGCGTGCGCTCCGCGCCGGTCTGGTCTCCGGACGGGACGCGCATCGCCTGGACCGAGCTGGCCTTTGGCGCGCCGGTCGCGCAGTTGTATCAGTATGACCTGGGCATCAACCTGACCGCGATGCTGGAGATCAACATGCCGGTGCAGCGGGGCAGCGCGCCAGAGCTGGTATGGGGCGCATCCGGCTTTGCCATCAGCGGCGGCGAATCGATCACCGGCGAGCATACCTATTATCTGTACGGCAGCGACGGCACGCTGAGGTTTCCGGTCGTGGCGCGGCCCGTCCCCGGCGAGACGCTGGAGCTGGTGACGTGGGTGCAGCGCGACGAGGCAGGTATGTCTGAGGAAGAATGGTTCGGCATGCTGTTTTCCAGCGGACGCTGGGCACTGGCCGACCCGGCCACGGGCAATGAAATCAGCATCGAGGGAACGCCACAGAAATATGCGCTCGACGACCCGTGGGGCACGCTGGGCCTGCGCTTTGGCATCGCCCAGGACATCGGCTTCTTCTGGGAGACGCTCGACCGCGGGCAGGCCGAGTCAGCCGGCGGGGCGTTTCCGGCCTCGCCGCTGCGGGCGACGCTTTCGCCCAGCGGGCGCAGCGTGGCCTTTCTGGGATACCCCAGTTTTACGGGCGCCGCGTTATGGCTGGATGGGCGTATTGTTAGCATAGCGGGCACAGGCAGTGGCCAGCTTGAGGTGGGCGCGATTTTCTGGGGCGCCACCGGCTGGCGGATGGGCGAGGCCGTGCAGGCGATAGCGGAGGAAGGATGAAGGCGATCATGCGACGAATATGGAAAGTCATTGCGCTGCTGGTCATGTGCTGCGTCGCATTTGTCAGGCCAGGCGGGCAGGCGTCCGCGCAGTATCTGATGACCTGTTACGGCGATGATGTCGTGCAGGGCATCGCCAGCCTGCGCCTGAATGGACAGGGAACGGCAGCCGCATGGCTGGCTCCGCCGGAAGAATTCCGCCCCGCCTTCGACCAGTTTGGCAGCTATCCCAGTCCCAATACCCGCACGCCCGCCAACGTAATCGTGCAGAGCGAGAACGCCCGGCCGCTGCCCGTCGCTGGCCAGCCGCAGGACGCTTCGTTCATGGACACATCGCTCGCCGCGGATAACGCCCTGGTGCGCAGCCCGGCCACCTGGTCGCCCGATGGCGCGCGCTTTGCTTACACGGAATACACCTGGGGGCCAGAGGGCCCCAGCAGCCAGATCATCAACATCTACGACACGCGCAGCGGCCAGATTACGCCTGTGTACGAGCTTCCTTATCAGGTAAGCAGCCCGCCTGCACCGGTCAGCCTGCAATGGAGCCCGGCGGGCATCCTGTTTTACAGCTTTCATGCCTATCCTGAAAACTTCACGCGTGAAACCGACCTGATTGTCATCAATCCGGACACCGGCGCGACGGTCTATACCTATGATATTCCCATAGATGATCCGAATGCCGCCGTGCAATCGGCCTTCTGGATTGAAACGGGGGAAGGGTGGCAGATTGGGGTGATCCTGATGACCTTCGACCGCTTCATGATCGATCCGGCAGATGGGTCGCAGACGCCGCTTGACGATGCGACGCTGGAATGGCGCAGCGCGCGCATGGCCGATGATGCGGCTGGCTTCGCGCTGGTGATCGATAGCCTGGCCGAGGGCACCTATCAGTGGACAAAAATCGGGGCGGATGGAGCGCTGATCAATATCCAATATGCGCAAAATTTTGAGCCGTGCCCGCCGCTGCTCAGTGCTGACGGCCAGAGCGCGCTGTGGCTGGATTACACCGGGGAATTTTTCTCGTGGACAGGGGGATTCAGCGGGGCCACGGGCATCGCACTGAATGACACCGCGCCGGGGGCGCTGCTGGCTGCCGACTGGGGCTGGGGATACTGGCAGCTTCGTACTGGTGCCCCCGTCGTTGACGCTGAAGGGGTATCAGCGGCGCCGCTGCCACAGGATAACGCCTATGCCTTCGCCATCACCTGTCCGGGCTTCATGCCCTCGCGCATGGTGCTGGGCGCGACTGGCTACGTGACTGTGGGCGGCGGGGCGAATAACCTGCGCGAGCTGCCCAGTCGTGACGGCGCGCTGCTCGGCCAGATTCCCGAAGGCGCGGCCTTCGCCGTGGTCGAAGGCCCCACCTGCGCCGAAGATATGGCGTGGTGGCGCGTGAACTTTAACGGCATCGTCGGCTGGACGGCCGAAGGCCAGGGCGATGTGTACTGGCTGACGCCGACGCAGTAACGGCGAACCAGAAGCGTATCACCTGTAACCTCACCCCAAAGCCCTGCGGGTTGTTGGGGTGAGGTGAAGCACAAGCCCGCTCTACCCCTCCATCTCGTGCGAGACAATCGGCAGGCGCGGGTCTTTGACGCGCCAGGTGTCTTTGATATGCGCGTAGGCCGGGTCATCCGTGTTGGCCAGCGACTGCGCCGAGCCAGCCAGGAAATTCAGGTAGTACGACGTGTAACCGTGGGCCGTCACCACCGGGTGATAGCCCTTTGGAATCAGCACCGTGTCGTGATGCCCCGCCAGCACCAGCTCGTCCAGCGACCGGTCATCGGTGTACAGGCGCTGATAGGCATAACCCTCAGGCCGGTCAAACTTGTAGAAATAAAATTCCTCCAGGTCAGCTTCGATCAGCGCGCCTGACGCATCCACCCGATGGACATCATGTTTATGCGGCGGATAGCTGCTCCAGTTGCCAGACGGCGCATACACCTCGACGGCGACGATGCGCTGGCACGGGAAGCCGGGCGGCAGGATGCCGTTGATCTGGCGGCTGGCATTTTCCCCGCCGCGCAGCTCAATTTTCACATCGTCCGGGGTGACCAGCCGTTCGGGGAAAAACTCGGTCGCTTCCACCATACAGGCGGCTATTTCCACCTGATCGGTCAGCGCGATGATCTGGTACTTGGTGCCCGGCGACATAAACAGCGCCCACGGCATCCCGTCGAACACATGCGCGCGGCGGCCCACCCGGCCGTAGGTGGCATGGCTGGTCTCGATGCGGCACTGCCCGCCGAGGATGACATGCGCTTCTTCGCGCGTGCCGGTATCGCCCTCCAGCATCATGCCCGCGTGCAGGCGCGTCACCCGCATATTCAGGTGTTCCCAGCCCGCCTGGGCAGAGCTGATATCCACCAGCGTGCCGGCCTGCCCGCTGTCGCCTGACTTCACCAGCAAACGACTGTCCCTGCTGCCCATGTCTGCCCCCTTTACGGCTTCGTCTCCCGCTTACTGGCGCGCGGGCATCTCTGGATTGCCCGGGTTAAAGTGCTTCATCAGCACCAGCGGCTCGGTGCTGCTCAGGTTGGTCACCGTGACGCCAGCGCGGGCCGCCTCGTATGTGACGAAGAATTCATCCTCGGTCATCTGGCCGAATCGGATGACCGACGGCGCGCTGATCGGATGCACGCCGAAACGGCCGTAGCCCTGCATGGTGATGCAGCCATAGGCCGCCGCATCGCGCACGGTCACGGTGCGGCCGGGCAGCACAGTTAATTCTTTGGCGCTGTAAAACTCGCTGCCATACACTATCCAATTCTCGCGGTAGCCCAATTCGTCGGCCTGTTCGGGCGGGACGGCGGGCGTGGGCGCGGTGAAATGATGGTGCGCAAACATCGGGTCGACGTTGGCGTCCCAGTCCAGCAGTTGCAGCAGATAATCGTAGTCATGGTGATATTCGGGCGGCACCCACGCCGTCAGCAGGCGGCGCTCCACCACCTGAAAGTCCCCGGTCAGCGACTGCCACATCGAGAACACGTCGCTGGCGCGCTGCGGCTCGTAGGTGCACATCGTGCCCGGCGCGTGCAGGATGCCGGTCGGCACATCCCAGCCCGTGCCCGGCGTCAGGCGATAGGCCTTGCTCAGGCGCGTGATGCCATTGTCGCCCTCGTCCCAGCGCTTCAGGCAGTCGATCACCTGGTCTTTGGTCGTGCCCGGCTCCAGCCCAAAAAACGTATAGGGGAAGGTGCCGTTGGTCGGGTTGTACTGCGGCGGATAAAAATACGCTTCCGGCTTGCCCAGCGCGCCCATCTTCGCGGCCATCTCGTCGTTATGATGCACATGGTGCGGCAGCGGATACATATTGTCGAAGAACTTGGCGAACATCACCCACCCGCCATACTTCGCCACCGCCTCCGCGCCGAGGAACGCCTCGATGCGGTCGTCAAAGGCGTCCGCCAGCGTCACCTGCTGGCCATCCACCCAAATGAAGCTCAGCCCCTCAAACGCGCCGGTATCCGGGCCATTTTCGGCCTTCACCGTGCTGGTGAACCAACGCTCGTCGATGCCGCCGCGGTGCGCGCCCATCGCGTACAGGTCGGATGGATGCAGGCGCATCCGGCGGCCGGGCACGCAAAACGAGCGCGGCACCCAGTTGGGCATCAGCCGCACCACGCCCTGCCCCTGCTCCAGCGCCTGCGCAATAAGCGATACTTTCTGCTGATCGTTCATGAATAGGTTCATCCTCTATAAGTCAATATTGCAGCACATGGCGGCGATTGTAGCGCGGGCGGGGCATTTTCACCTGCAACAGGGGCCTTGTGCAGCCCCGATCTCCCAATTCTTTGGGGCCATGCGCGCTGATTCCGGTGTACGCTAGGGACATGTCAGATGTTGAGCGGGTCTTAACCCGCCTCACCCTGCTTCGCTTCGCTCAGCCGTCCCTCTCCACGATGTGGAAGAGGGACAATATGCAGGTTTTTTGCTCACAGGTTGGCCGTAAGTCATCCCCTCGTCCACGAAGTGGAGAGGGGAACGAGGGGTGAGGCCACATGCCTTGAAACAGGATTGGATTGCTGGCGTCTTGGCGGTTAAATGTTCTTTTGCTTTATAAAGGTAATGCTTTGGGGCAACTCTCGAGCCGTCCACATAGATATCATTCATTGTCGGACGAGCCTTATTAATATACTGCTGCCACAAAACGGGGGATGTGCGCTGTGCCAGATGCCGAAATGCTGTGCCCGAAGTGTAACCAGACGATGACCTATGATTCGGCGGCCGCGCTCTATCGATGCAGGTCATGCGGCCATCGCATCGAAAAGCCGTATGAGTCGCTGGAGCAGGCCGCCGAGCGCATGAAGGCCAGCCGGCCGCCGCGCCCGTTTGTGCCGATCACGCATCGCGGCACGGTGGAGCTGCGCGCGCGCACGCTGTTCGAGCTGGCGCAGGACAGCCTGCATCAGCAGAACAAGGCCGAGGCCATCCGCCAGTTCAAAAAAGCCATCGAGATGCAGCGCGATTTCACCGACGCGCACCTGTGGCTGGCGAAAATTGCCGACACCGAAGCCGAGCAGCGCAATCACCTGAGCGAGGTGCTGGCGCACGACCCCGGCCACGGCGAGGCCATCCGCATGATGATGGCGCTCAACGGGCGCCTGAAAGGGACGCAGACCGGCAGTATCAATACCGCCTATCCCGAAACCGAAGAAAAGACCACGTCAGAGCCGGTGGCAACCACCACGCAGACGCTGATCTGCCCGGTGTGCGCCGGCACGCTGACGACCGACCCCGTGAACCAGAGAGTCGTGTGTAAATTCTGCGGGCACGAGGAAAACCTGGCCCCGATCGGCATCCCTAACGAGCGCGTCGAAAACCTGTCGATGGCGCTGATCGAGCGCAGTTCGCAGCCCGTGCGCTGGCGCATCGGCAGCCGCATGCTGAAATGCAAAAACTGCGGCTCAGCGCGCACCATTCCGGCCACCAAGCTGTCCGACACCTGCCCATTCTGTGCGTCCACTCATGTCATCCTGCAGGACGCGCTGGCGACGATCACGCAGCCGGATGCGCTGGTGCCGTTCACTGTGACCGAGGACGAAGCGCGTGCGGCCGTGCACAAGCGCCTGCAAAACTTCGACCAGCGCGTGGCGGGATTCTTCGGCGAGAACCGCATCGCCAACCAGAATTTCGAGGGCGTGTATCTGCCCTTCTGGATGTTCGATGTGCTGATGGAAGTGCGCATCACCATCACCGAAAAAGAGGACAACTGGAACGACCGGCGCAATTACCGGGCGATGCGCCCGGCCTATCAGAGCTTCACGATGCAGGATGGTGAAACCGGGCTGGCCGTGCCCGGCTTCACCACGCCGGAGCCCGCGCTGGCGCTCGAACTGGGCGATTTCGACTATGAGCCGATGCGCCCGTATGAGCCGAAGCTGCTGGCGCGCCATGCCGCCGAACTGTACAACGTCGACTTCGACAAGGCCTCGCTGGAGGCGCGCAGCCTGTGCAGCAAACGCGCCCGTGCCCGCGCCCAGCGTGAATACAAGCACGGCGAAAATGAAGTCAATGCCAGCGCGCTTCCGCTGCAAATGACGTTCACGCTGGTGCTGCTGCCGGTGTGGATGGTCACGCTGATCGAGCGCGACGGCGATGTGCGTCCGGCCCTCGTGCATGGGCAGAACGCCCGCGTCGCGCTGGGAAAAGCGCGGCCCGCTGTCTGGTGAGCCCATTTTTCAGGGTATACTGTGGCGTGTGGAGAAGACACGTCTGAATCTGCGCTCGATAGTGGCCTGATGGTTGGGGTGAAAAATATTTCTTCTCAGCGAGAATCGGCTTATCGTAGGGGCGGACCTGCGTGTCCGCCCCGTGGTTGGAGTAGAATTTTGCCGGGACGCACACACAGGTGCGCCCCTACATGAGAAAACGTCCTCTCCTCAGCATGCAGTGGAGAGGGCAGTTGAACGAAGTAAAACGGGGTGAGTGGATGTATACCCCGCGCTGATGTGCCACAGCATTTTCCGTCCATAACATATCGATGTCCTTCCTATGCCTACTTCCACCAGCCTGATTATGCGGCGCCGCAGCCGCAAAGCCCGTAAAGCCTCAGAGCGCCGCCTGCGCAGTTTCTGGACCAGCCTGGCCGTGATTGCGTTTGCGGTCGTGTTTGTGCTGCCGCTGGGTGGCGCAATCGGCGGCGCTGCGGTCATCTATGCCAGCGCGGTGGCCGACATGCCGTCGCCGCAGGCCAGCCTGTCCGCCCTGACCGCACAGGGCGTCACGCGCTTCTATGACCGCGACACCACCCGCCTGCTTTACAGCCTGGAGGATCCGCTGGGCAGCCGGCGCGAATGGCTGACGCTGGATGACCTGCCGCGCTACGTGCCCGCCAGTATGCTGGCCGCCGAAGATCCGGATTTCCTGGACATCACCAGCTTCAACCCGGTCGGCGTGGGCACCGATATCTGGCAGAACGCGCTGATCGAGACGCTGCCGCCGGACATGAGCATCACCGGCCGGCTGGTGCGCAACCTGATGAACCCTGAGGGGACGGGCGCAATCGGTGAGAACCTCAGCCGCCAGCGCGAAATCGCGCTCGTGGCCGAAATCAACCGCGTGCATACGCCCGAAGAAATCCTCGAATGGCACCTGAATACCGAGTATTACGGCAGCGAGGCCTGGGGCATCGAGGCCGCCGCGCAGATTTATCTGGGCAAAAACGCGTCCCAGCTCACGCTGGGCGAGGCCGCCCTGCTGGCCGCCATCCCCAACGCCCTGCAATACAATCCGTTTGAGGACGAAGTCGCGGCGCGCGGCCGTGGCGAGGGCGTGCTGCGTTCACTGCTGGCCGCCGGACAAATCACCGAAGGCGAATTCAGCGCGGCGGCCGCCGAACGCTTCATCATCCGGCGTGACGGTTATGTGCAGCAGCTTGCGCCGGATTTCATGACCTATGCGCGGCGGCAGGCCGAAACCATCCTGACCGCGCTGGGCTATGATGGGCGGCAGCTGGTCGCACGCGGCGGACTGACCATCACGACCACGCTGGATGCCACCGTGTATCTGCAAACCGAATGCGCCATGCGCGCGCAGATGGCCGCGCTGGCGGGCGATGACCCGGCGCAGGTGACCGCGCTCGACGGGTCGCAGTGTGCGGCGTCAACTTTCCTGCCGCGCTTTGAGGGCGACACGCTGGCCAGCCCGCCGAACGAAGCCGCTGCTGTCGTTATGGATGCGCAGACCGGCGAGATTCTCGCGCTGGTGGGCAGCGCCGCCCAGCCGGACGCCCAGCCCGGCGTCACGCTGCAGCCGTTTGTCTATCTCGACTCGTTCGTGAATCCGCGCCGGCTGACCAGCCCGGCCACGATGGCGCTCGATATTCCGCTCAGCTTTCCCGGCGCGGAAGAAGGCCTGATTTATACCGCCCAGAATCCCGACGGCCAGTTCTACGGCGTGATGAATCTGCGCCAGGCGATGGGCGCGGCCCTGCTGCCGCCCGCTGCCGATACCGCTTATCGCCAGGGCATGGGCAGCGTGCTGCGCACCGCCCATCAGATGGGCATCAACAGCCTGGCCGATGACACCTACGACGTCATGCTGCTGGAGCGCGGCGGGCGCGTCTCGCCGCTGGACGTGGCCTATGCCTATTCGGTCTTCGCCACCATGGGCGACATGCGCGGCGTGGGCGTCGACCCGATCGGGCGCGGTTTTCGTGTCCGCGACCCGGTGGCCGTCGCGCAGATCAGCGACCGCGATGGCAATGTGCTGTGGGCCTATGACGCGGCAGCGGCGCGCACCTGCCGCACGCTGGACGTTTGCACGCCGCGGCTGGAAGACGCGATCGCCTATCTGATCACCAACGTGTATGCCGATCCCGCGCCGCGACGGCTGACGCTGGGCAGCGGCAATGTGCTGGAGATGACGCGCAGTGCCGCGGTCATCAACGGCATCGCGGGCGACGGGGCAGATAGCTGGACGGTCGGCTATACCCCGCAGTTTGTGACGGCCGTACATCTCACCCGCGAGGACGGCAGCGTGATGGATGTCAGCCCGTGGGCGACCGAGGCCGCGGGCAGCGCCTGGCGCGCCGTGATGGACTACATTCATACCCGTGATGTGATTCCGCCGGGAAGCTGGGAACGGCCCCCGCTGGTGGTCGATTTGCCGGTGTGCGAGCGCAGCGGTATGCTGCCCAACGGCGTGTGCCCCACCTATATGGAGGTCTTCCGCGACGGCATGCAGCCCCGCCAGACCGACAGCTTCTGGCAGGTGGTGGACGTGAACAACCGCACCGGCCAGCTCGCTACCGTGAATACCCCGCCGGAGCTGGTCAGCGCCGAGACGTATTTCGTGCCGCCGCAGGAAGCCCTGGAATGGTGGCGCGACAATAACCGGCCGCTGCCGCCCGTGGAATATGACACCGTCAGCGTGCCGCAGTTGTTCAGCCGTGTGCGTTTGCAGTCGCCGCAGGCCTTCAGCTACGTCAGCGGGATTGTGGAGATTCGCGGCGAGCTGGACGACGACGGCATGCAGTATTTCCAGCTCAGCTATGGCGAGGGGCTGAATCCGTCGCAGTGGATCGACATTGGCGGGCAGCAGACCCGCTATGACCCGGCGGCCCCGCTGGGGACCTGGAACACCACCAATCTGGACGGGCTGTACAGCCTGCGCCTGGTGCTCACCCGCGAGGGGAATACGTTCGAGAGCGATGCCTTGCAGGTGACGATCGACAACACAGCGCCCACCATCACGCTCGACTCGCAGGAGGCAGGGCGCATCTACCGCTTCCCCGCCGACGAGGAAATCGCGCTGGAAGCCCGCGTCGAGGACAACATCGCCATCAGCCGGGTGGAATTCTTCCAGAACGGCGCGCTGCTGGGTGCCGACGAGAACTGGCCGTACCAGGTGACCGTCGATATCGAGGGGCCGGGCGGCCAGACGTTTGAAGCGATCGTGTATGACGCGGTCGGCAACAGCGCCAGCGCCACCCTCGCTGTGGATATCCTGCGCGGGTGATAAAGAATTTTAGTGGTTGCGAAAGGGTCACAATGGGCTTATGATGACGGTGCGTGGAAAATACTTCACGCGCCGTCCCGGCTGCTGACGACGGACATCAGCCACCGGACACCCATCAAGATTTAACGTCTTTCTATTGTGATTCCGTTGCAGCACACAGGTTCCGGGGTTAAAATGTTCACAGTGCAATAAACTTCCGAAGCAGGCGAATGAGGCTGCAACAATCATTCCCCACGGCAACATCCCCTCCAGGATTTCCCGCAATTCACATTGCCAGTGCTTGCTGCGTGTACATCCCATGACTGCGAAGGTGATTTCCTATGCCCGCGTATGATGTGCACCCCGCCAAGCTGGTCGATCTGCCTGCCCTGCGCCGCATGGCCGACAAAAGCACAATCCTGGACAGCGAACTGTGTTACACGCGCAGCATCGGGGACAGCCGCAGTGCCTTCATCTCCAGCATCCTGCTGCCCCAGCGCGGACTCTTCACGCTGGTTGGGCGCGTACAGGACACGGTCATTTCTGGCCAGGTGCGCATGAAATATGCGGATCACCTCGCGCAGATCGTGTATATCGCGCCGAACCTGCAACCGGAACACAGTGACACCGCGTGGCTGGCGCTGCTGGATGCGATGGCGGCCGAAGTGGGCAGGCGCGGGGCCATCATGCTGACGGCGGAAATTGACGAAATCAGCCCCTTATTCCCGACGATGCGCCAGGCAGGATTTGCCGTGTATGCGCGCCAGGAAATCTTTAGACGGGCGGCACAGCCCCCGAAACAGACGGGCAGGCCGCTGATTCTGGGCGGCGTCATCGCTGACGAAACCGATGACGACGCGATGGACATTCAGCTTCTCTACAGCAATATCGTGCCGCGGCTGGTGCAGCCGATCGCAGTGCCCTCCTCAGAGAGCACCGGCATGGTCTATCGGCGCGGCGGGCGCGTGCAGGCGTATGTCGCCATTTCGCAGGGAAAACAGGGCATTTACCTGATGCCATTCATGCACCCCGACGTGATCGGGCGCGAGGCCATCGGCATCATCGAGGCCGTGCTCAGCCGCGTCGAGCGTGCCGACCGGTGGCCGGTGTACGTATGCGTGCGCCGCTACCAGGACTGGCTGGGCGATATGCTGAAGGAAAACGGCTTTGAGAGCTGGACACAGCAGGCCGTCATGGTGCGGCATATTGCCGCTGGCATCCGCCAGCCCGCGTTCTCGCTGCCTGCCGCCGCGCAGGCCGTGATGACGCCCAGCGTATCAAGTCCGTTTCAACATTCATCTACATTGGATCCGGAAACAGGAGATCAGAGTCCCCCATATGGAGCGACGAATCACTGACGAACTGCATTACCTGACACAGGTGCTGCCCGTGCACATCAGCCAGAAACTGGACGAACTCGGGCGCAGCGACGAACTACTTGAAATTGTGCTGGACCTGGGGCGCATCCCCACTGCCCGCTTTATCAATGGCGAAGTCCCGCTTGCTGAAACTGAAGTCACCCGCGCCGACCTGGACGCGGTGGAAGCCGGTGTTGGCTCGTTTGACGCCGACAACCGCGCCGGCATGGAGCGCACGCTGCATCGTATTTCGGCCATCCGCAACCGCCGCAGCGAGATCGTCGGCCTGACGTGCCGCGTCGGCCGCGCGGTGTATGGCACCATCGACATCATCCAGGACCTGATCGAAAGTGGCCAGAGCATCCTGATGATGGGCGCACCCGGCGTGGGCAAGACGACCATGCTGCGCGAGGCCGCCCGCGTGCTGGCCGAGACCAAGCGCGTGGTGATCGTGGATACCAGCAACGAAATCGGCGGTGATGGCGACGTGCCGCACCCGGCCGTGGGCAAGGCGCGCCGCATGCAGGTCAGCCATCCCGAGCGCCAGCACGAGGTCATGATCGAGGCGGTGGAAAACCACAACCCCGAAGTGATCGTGATCGACGAGATTGGCCGCGAACTGGAAGCGATGGCCGCCCGCACGATTGCCGAGCGCGGCGTGCAGCTGATCGGCACGGCGCATGGTAACGCGCTGGACAACCTGATGCTGAACCCGACGCTGAGCGATCTGGTCGGCGGCATCGGCGCGGTCACGCTCAGCGATGAAGAAGCCCGTCGCCGTGGCACGCAGAAGACGGTACTGGAGCGCCGTGCCCCGCCGACGTTTGACGTGCTGATCGAGCTGCAAACGCGCGACCGCATGGCCGTGCACGAAGATGTTTCGGCGGCGGTGGATGCCATCCTGCGCGAGCGCCCGCTGCCGGTCGAGGTGCGTTACCGCGACGCGCAGGGCGAAATGCATGTCGAGATGGCCCAGCCAGAGCTGCGTATGCTGAACGAACGCAACGAGCGGAATCGTGGTGACGGCGGCTACCGCGGCGGGCGCGACTCGCGCCGTGGCAATGGCCGTGAAGGCGGCCGTGAGCGTGACCGGGATCGTGATCGAGGCGAGGGCGACCGTCGTGGCCGCGAGCCACGCGACAGCTTTAACGGCGGCGGCTATTCCAATGGCGGCGCAAGCAGCGGGAATGGGAGTACTGGCCAGGTCGCGCCGGTGGCCCATGCCGCTAATTCGCGCGGCGAAACCGAGCGCGCCCCGCGCCAGCGCGAAGGGTCCGAGGATGACCGCCCACCCGCGAAGCTGTACGCCTTCGGCGTGGCGCGCAATCGCCTGCTGCAGGCGGCCAAGCGGCTGCATATCAATATGATGATCGTGGATGATCCCGGCCAGGCCGATGTCATCCTGACGCTCAAGAACTATTATCGCCGCCGCCCCAAGCTGATCGTGGATGCCGAGCGCGCTGGCCGTGGCATTTACGTGCTGCGTGCCAACACTGTGTCGCAGATGGAAAACTTCTTCATGGATGTCTTCCAGAAGGAGGGGGCGGGTTCGTCTGAGGAAGAGGACCCTTTTTCGGGCGCGATGCGTGAGACGCGAGAAGCGATCATGCTGGTGCGCACGGGCAGCACCTCGTACTTTGACCTGGCCCCGCAGAGCAACCCGATCCGCCGCCGCCAGCACGAGCTGGCCCAGCGCGCCGATCTGGACTCGCACAGCTTCGGCAGCGAGCCAGAACGCTTCGTCCGCATCATGCGCCGCGCGTAAAGCTGCCGTTTCGGCATAAATGAGCAGCAGACAGCCCCGGATTAATCGTCCGGGGCTGTTTTGTGATGCAGTGCGTCCATGTACATCCAATTGCCACACACAGACTGTAATGCATTATGTTATACTGTAGTGGCAAGACAGGCTGAATGCATAGCTCAGGGTTCCTGAGGCTGGTCAGTCAGATGCACGTCCATCACCATTCCTCCACCCCGCCCCCGGTTGTCCACAACATTCCGAATCTGGAGCTATTGACCGGCATCACCCGACAGGCTGACCGGCCGTTTCAACGCGCATCGCAACCCCCTCAAGGTCATTCAACCGTCTTGCCGACGCATACCGTGTTCACTCCGGGCAGATCGCCCGCTACAGAGAAGGGCAAAAGACGATGAGATGGCGGTTCATGACCATGATGCTGGCAGTTTTGGCGCTGACCGTCAGCGCGTGTGGGGCAAATCCATTGACGATGGAGGTCATTCGGGGCTCTGGAAATACGGCCACGGAATCCCGTGAGATCCCCAGCTTTTCGACTATTCAGGTCAACCTGGGCGCCGATATCGCCCTGACGCAGGGCGCAGGCGAAAGCCTGAGCATTTTTGCCGACGATAACATCCTGCCCTACATCCTGACAGAAGTGCGCGGCAGCCAGCTTATCATCAGCACGCCGAACCAGATCAGCCTGAACCCCAGCCAGACGATCCAGCTCAATATCGGCATTGAGAATATCACCGATATCGAGGTTAACGGCAGCAGCGCCATCAGCGGCGATAGCCTCGCGCTGGAACGCCTGACGATCCTGTTCTCTGGCCGCGGCTCCACCCGTCTGAGCGGCAGTGTTGACAGCCAGACAATCGTGATTCGCGGTGAAGCCACTCTCGGCAACCTGAGCCTGGCCAGCCGGCAGGTCACCGTCGATATCAGCGGCAGCGGCACCATCGAGGTCAATGCATCTGAATCGCTCGATATCACCGTCGCGGGCATGGGCATTATCCGTTACTCCGGAGACCCCAGCCTGACACAAAGCATCAGCGGGGTAGCTACGATTACTCAGCAGGAATAGGCGCAGGTGCGCCGGAAAAGGACAGTGCAGTATGGAAGCAGTGAATGTGATTGGAAACGATGAGCGGCTTACCCACCGGGCAGTCGTCAGCGAACATGACCTTGACGGGCTGCCTGCGCCCGTGGGGCGCTATCTGCGTTTCAGCGGCGTGGTGGGCAAGCCTTGGGTAAAAACAGTGCGCCTGAAATATACGGGCAGCTTTCGCATGGGGCCAGACAAACCGTGGATGGGCCTGCATGCGGCCCAGTTTTATCGCACGAATCCGCCGGGCTTTCTGTGGAAGGCGCGTTTCAGCATGGCGGGCGTGCCCTTCATGGCCGCCGACGATCTGTATACAGGCGGCCACAGCCATATGCTGGGCAAGCTGGCCGGGCTGTTCACCGTTGTGGATGGCCGTGGAGAACGCATCGATCAGGGCACGCGGGTGCGCTACTTGCAGGAGATGTGCTGGTTTCCGGCAGCTTATCTGGGCGACAATATCAGCTGGGGGGCGGTCGATGATCATGCCGCCGATGTCACCCTGCATGACGGCGACACCAGCGTCACCGGGCGCATGTACTTCGATGACCTGGGCCGCATGCTCAGCTTCGAAGCCGAGCGTTACGGGGAATTTGGCGGCGAGTCCGTGATCAGGACGTGGACGACGCCGATGACAGAATACGCGCTGATCAACGACATGAACCTGCCGGTCGCCGGGGCGGGTGTGTGGCTGCTGCCCGGCGCGGACTTCGCCTATATTCGTGTTCAGCTTCAGGAAATTGCCTATAACGAGCCAGTGCCAGAGCTGGAATCGGCCGTCGTCTGACGGGGTGACCAGAGATCAGAAACGGGAACGCTGGTTATAAGACGTTCCCGTTTTTGTGCTATCCCCCTGATACGGGTGGCTGGTCCGGCGACTCGTCGGCGGGATAGGGTTTCTCGCGGGAGCGGGCGACCAGCGCGCTCAGCAATGCCCGTTCCGCCGCCCTGGCCCTGCCCAGATGCGCCAGGCGCCCCAGCAGGCGCACCAGCCTGCCGACCACCCGATGCTGCGCGCCGGGCAGATTATCCCCCTGATGATGCGCACGTTCATAAGATGCATACAGGCTGGCCAGTGTGGCATCGGCCGCCACCGGCGACGCTGACGCGCGCATCCAACCCAGCACGCGCTGGCGCAACACAGACTCCATGTCGGAAATAAGTGTGCTGAAATCACATTCATTCAGCGGGTCGGTCGCGTCGCCCATGCGCTGCACACGGGCCATGCCATCTTCCTGCATCAGCGCGACATCGGCGACGCTGTATCCCAGCGGATGCAGCCAGCCCGCGTGCGGCAGATGCAGGGCGTGCGTCATTTCGGCGTTCAGCGCGAATAAGCCCTGCGCCTGCACATAGGCGACCTGTCCGCCATAGCGCCGGTGATAATGCCGCCAGTAGTGCCATTCCCGATAGTCGAGCACCTTTGGGTGTGTCATGTGCTTGCGCAGCATATAGTCGGTATTGCGCTGGCGCTGCCACGGCACCAGCGCGCTCACCTCCGGGTCTTTGGGATGCCAGATATGCAGGGCGCGAATCGTCTGTGTCGAGACCATCGGGGCATCGAGCGCGGCCAGGCGCAGGCCAAAATCCAGCTCCTGCCAGCCGTAGCCGACCATGTTTTCGTCGTAGCCGCCGACGCGCCAGTACAGGTCCATCGGCACCGCATACACGGGGTGGAAAATATCAGTATTGAGCGGCTCACGCAGCGGGGTCGGGCTGATGATGCGTGGTTCATAGCCGACCGGCGTATGCTCGACCAGATGCATCGACTGATCGGGAATCCGGGCCACCAGGCCAGCGAATCCCTGTGCATCCCACAGCGAGGCAAGCTCGCCCGTCGGAATCGGCGGCAGCCAGTCCAGCCGGGCGATAATGACCGCATCGGGATGCTGGGCATGCACTTCAGCGACTTTTTCCAGCGCGTCCGGCGCGAGGCACATATCGCTGGCCAGCAGCACAAACAACGTGCACTCGACTGGAAGGTTGGCGATGCCGATATTGTGGATACGGCTGATGCGCGCCTCATGATGCGGCCCGCCCGATGCCAGATGCAGCCGCCCTGCCCAGCGTGGCTCACGCATCAGCCCGCGCACGAACGCCACCGACCCATCGGTGGAGCCATCATCGGCCACCACGACCTGAAACGCGTCTGCATCCAGCGATTGTTCCTGCAGCGCGCGCAGCGCCAGACGCAGATTATCGGCGCGATTGTAATTCAGTAGCACGACGCCAATCGACAAATTTGTTTTCTCTCGTTTATCCCGACGACAAGAGTCAACGCGTGCCTTAGGGCAGCGCGGCAATCGCCTCGATTTCGACCAGGAATTCGGGGCGGAACAGCCGGATGACCGGGACAGCCGTGTGCGCAGGCGGGTTCGGCGCGGTGATATAACGTTTGCGCGCATCGCGCACTGCCTGCACATCCGCGCCATCGACGATATAGGTGGTCAGCTTGACAATATCCTCCAGCGTCCCGCCCACGGCCTCCAGCGCGATTTTGATATTCTCGAACACCTGCGCGGTCTGCGCGGCGACGTCGTTTTCGCCTACCAGATTGCCGTGCTCATCCAGCGGAACCTGGCCGGAGATATACACGGTGCGCCGTGCCGTCGTCTCGACCACGTGGGTATAGTTGGCCGATGGCGTGATGCGCGCCGGATTGACATAGCGGATATGGCCAGCAGCAAGTGATGCGTCGTTCATGGATGTGTCCTTTTGATGAAAAAGCCGTTAAACAGGCACAGAACATACCATGACTGGGCGCAATCTGCCGCACATCCCGCGCATTAAGGCTCGATTCGGCGGCACGTCGTGTACGATGATAAGAGATACTTCACAGGGCACATGACTCTGTAGGACGATACACGATGTGTGAAGCGATCTTCGCGCTGGCCGCCATGCTCATGATCTTTCGTATGATCGACGTGCTGGGCAAGCCCGCCGCCATCCTGGGGTTTATCAGCCTGGGGTTCATCGTGCTTATCGCACCCGTCCCCGTCGTCGGCACGCTGACGGCACTGGGCATCATCGCCCTGTGGGTGATCGCCGCGTTCATCATCGGCATCCGGCGCTTCATGTTCTGACAGGCGCGGCAGAGTATCCCGTTGTCCTCAGCCTTTTGTCCCGCCGCGCGATCAGGCCTTCGGTCAATTTGCACACCAAAAACGCTGTCCTATAATCTGAATGGGGCCTCGTACGCAGCCTCATTATTTTCATTTCAGGCGATCCTTTTTGGGGAGATTTCATCTATGGCGCGTTTTCCGTGGTGGCGACTTGCCATCCTCTTTGTCCTGCTGATTTCTGCTGCCGGCGTCGTCTACACACAGGACACCTGTCCGGGAGCGCCAGCCCCGCGCCTGATCGTGGGTGAAAATGGCGTCGTCATGCCCGGCAGCACCAACAATGTACGAAACAGCCCGTCAACGTCCGGCGAACTGGCGTTTCAGATGAGCGCGGGCACGCTGTTTGAGGTGCTGGATGGCCCCGCCTGCGCGGATGGCTACGCCTGGTGGCAGGTCAGCACGGCGGGCGGGACTGGCTGGACGGTGGAAGGCAGCGAGGATGAGTATTTCCTGCAGCCCGTCGCGGCAGATGCTGCCCCAACGCCGACCAGCGCCTCTGCGGGCCAGCCAGAGGGCGAGTGCGGTCTGCCGACGCGCCTGTTTGAGGGGCAGTTTGCCTTCCTGAACAGCACCACGCCCAACCGCCTGCGCGACCAGCCCAGCGCATCCGGCGCGCAGATTACCCAGGTGTTCAACGACCAGAACTTTACCCTGCTGGAAGGGCCGGTCTGCGCGGAAGGCTTTACCTGGTGGCGTATCGAGTACAAAGATGAAATCGGCTGGACCGTGGAAAGCAACGGCGACGATTACTTCATGGATGGCGTGGCCGCGACGGCCACCCCACCGCCCAGCAGCACACCAAGCCCGACGCTCGCGCCAACGCCCACGGCCACGCCAGCCTATATCGGCTTCACCGAGCCGCGCGAGGTCGTGTGGACCAGCGACGGGGGCCGCATTGTCGTGTCGACAAACCGCGACGGCCTGTTTGTCTTCGACGGCGAAAATCTGGCCGCGCCACCGGAACACTTGCTGGCCGGCCTGCGCATCGTCGCCCTGGAAGCGCACCCGACCGAGCCGGAACTCGTCGCCCTGATCACCGGGAATCCGGAGAATGACGGGGATGGCTACCGAGTCGTGCTGTACGACGTCGCGGCCGACGAAGAAGTGGCGCTGATTGCCAGTTCTGCCGCCGGCTATTCGCGCGGCCTGCAAGTTGCGGCTGACAGCGCGCTGCTGATCCGCATCGAGAATGGCAACCTTGCTGTCGACGATCTCGCAGGTGAAAACGACTTCTCTCTGCCCATGCCCTCGCTAATGAACCAGGAAACCTTCAATCATGCTGCCATCAGCGCCGACGGCCAGACCTATGCCGCCAGCGCAGGATTGCTCACAGATGACGGGATCGCAACCGTGGTCTTTGTAGGCGAATACGGTGAAGACCCGATTGCCATCGAGCAGGAACCAGTCATTGAAACCCGCAGCCGCTCACTGGCCATGAATGCCGACGGCAGCCTGGTCGTGCTGGGGGATAACGTCGGCAGCCTGCGCGTGTGGTCGCTGCCCGACTACACCTATTCCAGCTTCATCCGCAGCGAACGCTCTGGCACCAGCAATACCATCAATGCCATGATTTTTGACCCGCAGAATCGGCTGATCACAGCCGAAAGCGACCCGCAGGCCGTGGTGCGCGTGTTCGTGATGCCGGAGCTGACAGTCGTCAACACCTACAACCCACGCGGCTTCACCACGGCCCAGGACGTCAGCCTGAACCCGGCTAGCGACCAGATTGCGGTCGTGCTGGATGACGTCGTGCACATTGTCGATCTGGCCAGCATGGAGCGCGTGACGACGCTGGCCCCCATCCGCAACTGATTGCTGGACATTGCCTGCGCCCCGTGTATACATACATCCGGGGCGCAGGCGGTTATCGCCACAGCGCGCTTACGCCTGCGATATATGCCCCCAGTGGTGATGGGTCTTGGCGACCGCTGTCACCACGTTCTTGATCTCTTTTTCCAGCGCAAAGTCCGGCCCGGCAGGCACAAACAGGCGCGATCCCTCGCGGATGGCCGAGACATTTTCAGCCGTAATCGCGCGGACCAGCCACGCCGCCATCGCCTCGCCTGTGCACAGCAGCCCCACCCAGCCCGGCCGCTCGTGCTCGATCACGTCCAGGCCGGTGACCATGCGCAGCGCCCGCGCAATCTCCGCCGAGACGGCCTGCGCCTGCGCTGGACGCGCCATCACGTCATCGGGCGAGACGGGCCCCAGCAGCGTCTCGCGATGCGGCGGGCCGCCCAGCAGCGCCAGGTCGCAGAAGTCCGTCCACATCTCATCCCAGACCACGCGCCCGGCAGCATCATAGATCATCGGGGCAGACGCCATCGGAGCGGCCTTGCGCTGGCGCATGCGCTCCTCAATCCAGGCGATCACATCCGGCAGGCCGTTCCCGCTGCGCAGGTCGGTGAAGCGATACGGCTGGTCGCCGCGCATGCGCTCGGTATCGCGCTGCATCACCTCCAGGCTGGCACCCACATACGGCGCCAGGTCGATCTTGTTGATGAGCAGCAGGTCCGAGCGCATGATGCCGGGGCCGCCCTTGCGCGGGATTTTCTCTCCACCGGCCACATCGATGACGTAAAATTCCACCTCCACCAGCTCCGGGCTGAAGCTCGCCGCCAGATTATCGCCGCCGCTTTCCAGGAAAATCAGGTCGAGCGCGCCATCGAAGCGCGCCATCATCAGGTCGAGCGCATCCTGATTGGCCGAGATGTCGTCGCGGATGGCGGTATGCGGACAGCCGCCCGTCTCCACGCCGACGATGCGCTCAGGCTCCAGCGCGCTCAGCCTCGTCAGGATGGCCGCATCTTCCCGCGTATAGATATCATTGGTGACGACGGCGATCTGGTGCGTGGCGGACATCGCCTTGCACAGCTTTTCGATCAGCGTCGTCTTGCCCGACCCGACCGGCCCGCCCACGCCGATAATCAGCGGGCGGATCGGCTTGACCTTCTTCTGGAACGAGCTTTCTGTGTAATCAAGTTTGCACATGGTAACTCCGGTTACGAGATAAACAGGCGTTGAAACAGGCCCTCGTGCTGCATGGCGCGGATGTCCAGGCCGGGCGTGAACGAGCCGAACTCATCGAGCGAATGCGCCAGCGCAGCATCCGCGGCGGCCTGCATGGCCGGGCCTGCCGCGCCCAGCACGGCCTGTGCCTGCGTCTGCCCGATCGCCATCACTTTGAGCGAGGCCGCCGTCTGATTGGCGACCAGCGCGTAGGCGAAGGCCAGCAGCCCGGCCCGCGCCTCGATGCCAGATGCGGCACAGGCCAGCCCATGCACCACCGCGTGATGCCCGGCACACGGGCCAGACGGCGCAAGCATGGCCTGATAGCGGCGCAGGCGCGCATCCTCCAGCACATTGAGCACGCTGGCCAGCATGCGACGGCCAATTTTCTCGCTGGCCTCGCGCGACTCGCGGGCGATTTTTGACGCCGAACACAGCGCGTCGCAGTGCGCGATCAGCGCCCAGTCGTCGGCATGCACGGCGCCCATCACGGTCTGGACGATGAGCATGTCGGTGCTGGCGGCCGCCTCCAGCCGCACCGCGATCAGCGCGGCCAGATCATCTGGCGCCCGCACGATATTGGCCTGCGTGTACGTTTCCAGCCCGCCGGAATGCGCGAACGCCCCGGTCGGAAAGGCAGAATCCGTCCACTGGAGCAGGCGCAGCAGCTGGTCAGCCTGAAACAACATCAGAACAGGAAGTAGCGCTGGGCCATTGGCAGCACATCCGCAGGCTCGCAGGTCAGCAGCGCGCCGTCCACGCGCACCTCATACGTTTCGGGATCGACGGTGATATTCGGCAGGAAGTCGTTGTGGACCATCGACGCCTTGCTCAGTCCGCGCGTGCCGCGCACAGCCTCCACCCGCTTGGACAGGCCGAGCGTGCGGTGCACGCCCAGGTCATAGGCCGCTTTCGAGACAAACGTGATCGAAGTCGAGTACAGCGCGCGCCCGTAACTGCCGAACATAGTGCGCCCGTGCGACGGCTGCGGCGTGGGAATCGACGCATTCGGGTCGCCCATCTGCGCGTAGGCGATGAAGCCGCTTTTCAGGATCATCTCCGGCTTGACGCCGAAAAAGGCGGGCTTCCACATCACCAGGTCGGCCACCTTGCCCGCCTCAATCGATCCGACATAGTCTGAAATGCCGTGCGTGATGGCCGGATTGATGGTGTATTTGGCGATATAGCGTTTGACGCGGAAGTTATCGGCGCGCTCGGTGTCGCCGGGCAGCTTGCCACGCTGGGCCTTCATCTTGTGGGCGGTCTGCCACGTGCGCATGATGACCTCGCCCACGCGACCCATCGCCTGCGAGTCGGACGACATCATGCTCAGCGCGCCCAGGTCATGCAGGATGTCTTCGGCGGCGATCGTCTCCGGGCGGATGCGCGACTCGGCGAAGGCCAGGTCTTCGGGAATCGACGGGCTGAGGTGATGACACACCATCAGCATGTCCAGATGTTCGGCGATCGTGTTGACGGTGAACGGGCGCGTCGGGTTGGTGGATGAAGGCAGCACGTTCGACTCGCCGCACACGCGAATGATATCCGGGGCATGGCCGCCGCCCGCGCCTTCGGTGTGGAAGGTATGAATCGTGCGCCCCTTGAACGCGGCAATCGAGTCATCGAGGAAACCGGCCTCGTTGATCGTGTCGGTATGAATGGCCACCTGCACATCGTATTCATCGGCCACGCTCAGGCAGGTGTCGATGGCGGCCGGGGTGGTGCCCCAGTCCTCATGCAGCTTCAGGCCAATCGCACCAGCTTCCACCTGTTCGCGCAGCGGATCCGGCTGCGAGGCATTGCCCTTGCCCATGAAGCCCAGGTTCATCGGGAAGGCTTCTGCCGCCTCCAGCATGCGGAACATGTTCCACGCGCCGGGCGTGCAGGTAGTCGCATTGGTGCCGGTCGCCGGGCCGGTGCCGCCGCCCAGCATCGTCGTGATGCCGCTGGAGAGCGCTTCCTCGATCTGCTGGGGGGCGATGAAATGGATGTGCGAATCGATGCCACCGGCGGTGACGATCATGCCTTCCCCGGCGATTACTTCGGTGGACGCGCCGACGACCATGCCGGGCGTCACGCCGTCCATGATGCCCGGATTGCCCGCCTTGCCGATGCCGACGATCACGCCGTCACGGATGCCGATATCGGCCTTGACGATGCCCCAGTGGTCGATGATGAGCGCATTGGTGATGACCAGGTCGAGCGCGCCGTCTTTGCGCGTGATCACGGCGTCCTGGCCCATGCCGTCGCGGAGCGTCTTGCCGCCGCCGAATTTCGCTTCGTCGCCGTAAGTCGTGAAGTCTTTCTCGACTTCAATCAGCAGGTCGGTATCGGCCAGGCGCACGCGGTCGCCGGTCGTGGGGCCGTATAAGTCCGCGTATACATGGCGCGGGATTCTCAGGGGCATGGGTTCCTCCTCAGGGGGTATCTGCGGCCGGGGTGTCCAGCCTGCCATTGACGCGATTGTTCAGGCCAAACACCGTGCGCGTGCCACCGAGCGTCGTCAGCTCGATGGTCTTGTCGTCGCCCGGCTCAAAGCGCACGGTCATGCCGGACGGGATATTCAGGCGCATGCCCCAGGCCGCGTCACGGTCAAAGGCCAGCGCGCTGTTCACCTCGTAAAAATGAAAGTGCGACCCCACCTGAATCGGCCGGTCGCCGGTATTGGCCACGCGCAGGCTGATGACCGCATGGCCGACATTGGCGATGATCTCACCGTCTTCAACAAGGATTTCACCGGGTTTCATGGGCAATACTCCGTATCATGGGCGGGTCAGACAATCGGCTCGTGGATGGTGACGAGCTTGGTGCCGTCGGGAAAGGTGCCTTCCACCTGAATGTCCGCGATCATCTCCGGCACGCCGTCCATCACGTCGGCGCGGGTGAGGATGGTGCGGCCGTACTGCATCAGGTCAGCGACGGTGCGGCCATCGCGGATGCCTTCCAGCACTTCGGCGGTAATCAGCGCGACGGCCTCCGGGTAATTCAGCTTCAGACCGCGCGCGCGCCGGTCGCGCGCCACCATTGCAGCGACATAAATCAGCAGCTTGTCTTTTTCGCGGGGCGTCAGGTTCATCAAAGCCTCTTTTCTGGGCGCAATTCAGGAATCTGCTATTTTCTAAGGGGCGCATCGGGCAGGCGCAGATAGCGCGTTCGCACGGCAGCGCGCACCTGGTTGAACGCGGCATAGATGGCCTCCAGCCGATGGCTGACCATCCGAAAGGCGATGCCATTGCGGCGCAGCGGCGAGAGCGCAACCAGGGCATCGCGGGGATGCTCGTCTGGCAGCGTGAATCCCTCCGGCGTGATGCCCCATCGGGCCAGGTCGCCCACCAGATACGCGCTGCCCCAGCAGGTATAGCCTTCCAGCCTGCCGGGCGCATCGGGCAGCGTGTGCGCTGGCTCAAGCGCGGCCGAGTCATACACGATCAGCCCGTCGTCGTCGCGGACAATCGTCTGGTTGAGATAGCGGCGAAACCGGAAGCGTTCACCCCGTGCGGCGCGGCCCGGCAGCACCACCTCGCTGAGGAAGGCCAGCGCGCCCGGCTGAAGCGTCACCTCCAGCCGCTGATGGTAGTGCGAATCGGCAAACAGGATGGCCGCGTCGGGCACGTATTCAAACACCCCATCGCGCCCCACCGTCACCTGTGTGACCTGCTCGGCACAGCCATCGGGCATGCGATATACCTTGGTGGCCGACTGCGTAGTGAACAGGGCATGGGCGCCTTCGTCCACGTGCATACGCACACTGTACTGGTCACCCTGGACGATGCCGCCGGTCGGGCTGAGCAGGTAGACGCACAGGCAGCCGGCCGCATCCGTAATCGGGCGCATTACCTGCAAGGGCGGGCGGGAATAATTCTCAACGAGGACGGTCGTCCCGGCGCGGCGCGCGAAGGTCAGGTTTAGCTGGCCGTGGCGGCCAACGCCATGAAGGCTGTTTTGCGTGATGACGGCGCAATCCTTACTACCCGGCCCGGCGTGGCGGCACATGGGGTCTGATTTCCGGAGCCGCACGGACTGTAGCGCCTGCCGATTCAATCGGCATTGGCCAGACATCACAATAAAATGGCCCGTTCGTTTGAGCACGCGCGCGCCAGCCTGTAACGTCCGGACAAATAGTTGCCTGTGCGCGATAATCGTTCGTAGAATAGAGTAACTTCTTGCACGCGGGGGTGCCGGGAGTATAATCAAAAATCGAAAATATATTTTCGCCACACGCCGCCCGTTTTTCACAAAGGAGATCTTGCATGTATCGGAAATTATCTGTGCTCTTAATGGCGCTTTCCACCGTGCTGATGTTGTCGATGGCGTCTCTTTCCGCCGTCGCCGCGCAGGACAACGCCGACATTTACGGGCGCGCGCTGCCAGAAGATGCGGCTCCCTATGACCAGCAGATCTGGACCCAGCTGTGCGACTCGACCCGCACCGAAACCTCGCTCATGTCGGCTGTGACCGTGTATCAGCGCATCTGCGGTGACACGCACATGTTCGACAAGTTTGGCGATTCGCTGGTCGACCTGGACGAAAACCTGAACCTGATTCCAGGCGCGGCCGAAAGCTGGGAAGCCTCGGAAGACGGCCTGTCGTGGACCTTCAACCTGCGCCCCGGCCAGGTGTGGAGCGACGGCACCCCGCTGACCGCCAATGACTATGTGGCCACCTATCGCTACATGGTGGACCCGGACCACGCGTATGACTTCGTGTGGATGTGGCAGGGCACCATCGAGGGCTGGTCTGAAGCTGTGGCCGGCGAAATTACCCCTGAAGAAATCGGCATGGAAGCGGTGGACGACCTGACGCTGGTGGTGCGCACCAACGGCGCCCGCCCGTATCTGCCCGGCACGCTGTATTTCTGGCCGCCGCTGCAGGCCGCCGCGCTGGAAGCGATGGGCCCCGATTACATTCTGGACCCGGCCACCAGCGTCTCCTCCGGCCCGTTCATCCTGACCGAATTTGAAGCAGGCAGCCGCGTCATCCTGGAAGCCAACCCAACCTACAACGGCTATCGCCAGCCCTACCTGCGCGAACTGCGCGGCATCTATGGCGACCAGCTCAACGGCAGCTTCCTCGCCTTCCAGAACGGCGATGTCGACCGTGTCAATTACGTGCACATCTCCCCGTCAGACTTTGAAGTGATCGCCAGCGACCCCGTGCTGAGCGAGAACTATCTGCCCAACTTCGGCGACTTCCGCACCGACTATCTGTTCTTCGACACCTTCACCGCGCCGTTCAATGACGTGCGCGTGCGCCAGGCCTTCGCCAAGGCGCTGGATCGCGCTTCGATCGTGGAAAATGTCGTCGGTTCGCAGTTCGGCATCCCGGCCTACTCCTTCCTCGCCCCCGGCTTCCCCGCCTCGGACGTGGATGGTTCGCTGGCCGATATTCAGGGCTTCGACTGCCCGGCGGCGCAGGCGCTGCTGGCCGATGCCGGCTATCCGAATGGTGAAGGCTTCCCGGCGCAGGAACTGAAGCTGCGCGGCGAAAGCGAAGCCCGCGCCAACTGGTTCATCGCCTCGGCCGCATCCATCAGCGACTGCCTGAACGTGGAAATCACCGTCAACAACATGGAATTCTCCGCCTTTATGGAAGGCCTGCTGGCCCGCCCGACGACCGTGCAGTTCGGCGCCGTGTCTTACGGCATGGACTACCTGGACCCGTCGAACATGCTGGGCGTGTGGGTATCGACCGGCCGTCATTCGTGGCTGAACCCCGAATTTGACGCGCTGGTGGACCGCGCCAATACGCTCGTGGGCGACCCGGCCGAACGCCTGGCGCTGTACGAACAGGCGGAAAGCATCCTCGTGTCAGACGTGGGCGGCGTCTTCCTGCTGCACCGCATCCAGGGCGACCTGTTCCAGCCATACATCGCGGGCGACTGCCTGCGCCCGGACAACCAGGGCGTCTCGGCCCTGCACTGGGGCAATGACTGGTGCTGGGGTTCGTTCTACATCACCTCGGATGTGGCCAACTTCGAGACCTACCGCAGCCGTTAAATCACCGTGGGGCGGGGGGATGCATAATCCCCCCGCCTTTCACTTTGGAGACATGGTTTCATGGTTGCTTTCATCCTCAGACGCCTGACAGGGCTGATGTTCGTCCTGCTGGCGGTCTCCGTCATTGTGTTTGTGCTGATGAATGTGGTGCCCGGCGGCCCCTTCAGCCTGGGCGAACGGGGCTATTCCCCTGATGCGCTGGCGAATCTGGAACGCAAATATGGCCTGGACCGGCCGCTGACGGAGCGCTATTTCAATTTCCTCACCAGCGCGGTTCAGCTGGATTTCGGCTTCTCATTTGCCGTCGCCGGCAATCCGCCGGTCACCGATGTCATCCGCCAGACGTGGCCGGTCACCCTGCATGTAGGCATCTACACGATCGCTGTCTCATTCAGCCTGGGGCTGGTGCTGGGCATCGTCGCGGCCTACCGGCTGAACAGCTGGGTCGATAACGCGGTGACCTTCACGGCCACCCTGGGCATCGCTGTGCCCAATTTCATTATCGCCACGTTCTTATTATTCCTCGTGGGCTTCCAGAATGGCTGGGGCGAGCCGAACAAATGGATCATCGGCCCGTTATGGGAAGGCGGCCCGGCGCTGCTCTCGTGGGACTATTTCCTGCCCGTCATCACCTACGCGCTGGCACCGATGGCGCTGGTCGCCCGCTACACCCGTGCCAGCGTGGCCGACGCCCTGAATGCCGACTATGTGCGCACAGCACAGGCCAAAGGCCTGCCCGCACGCATCATCATGTTCCGGCATGTGCTGCCCAACGCGATGATCCCGATGATTACCATCCTGCTGCCGCTGATCCCCAACCTGCTGACCGGCTCGCTGTTCATCGAAGTCGTGTACGGCATTCCGGGGCTGGGCAAGTTTTTCGTGACCAGTATCTTCAACCGCGACTATCCGATGATTATGGGCCTGGTGCTGCTGATCGCCTTTTTCTGGGGGCTGACCTACCTGATTACCGACATCCTGTATACCGTGATCGACCCGCGTGTGCGCGTCTTTGACAACCAGGGCGCAAAAGCGTGAGCCAGCACACCAGCGCAAAAGCCGCGCCCATCGCGACCCTGAGAGCCGCCAAAGTCGAACGGCGCTCTGGCACCCTGCAGGCGATCCGACGATTCCGGCGCAATAAGCTGGCGATGGCCGGATTTGTCTTTCTGATGCTGCTGGGGCTGGTGGCGCTGCTGGCTGACATCCTGGCGCCGTATTCCTACAGCCGCGCCTTCCTGACGCTGCGCGCCAACCTGCTGCCGTTCGTCAACCCGGACCATATCCTCGGGCTGGATGGCTCCAGCCGCGATTACCTGTCGCGCCTGATTTTCGGCGCCCGCACCTCGCTTCAGGTCGGCCTGACCGTGCCGATTATCTCGTTTCTGATTGGCGTCCCGCTGGGCGCGGTCTCCGGCTATGTGGGCGGGCGCGTGGACTTCGTGATTCAGCGCATCGTCGAAGTGGCAACGGCCATTCCGCCGCTGCTGTTCGCGCTGTTTCTGCTCAGCGTGCTGGGCACCGGCGTCAACAACGTGATTATCGTGCTGTCGGTCACGAGCTGGATTGAATCGACGCGCCTCACGCGCGCACAAGTGCTGTCGCTGAAAGAACGCGAGTCGGTCACCTCAGCACGCGCATTGGGTGCAGGGCACGGGCGCATCATCCTGCATCACATCCTGCCCGGCGCGTTATCCCCGCTGATGGTGCTGTTTTCGTTCAGCGTGCCGCTGGCCATTTTCTCTGAGGCCGGCCTGAGCTTCCTCGGCATTGGCATCACCGAGCCGACGCCGAGCTGGGGCAAGATGCTGGGCAGCGGCATCGGTACTTCTATTCGGGTATACTATCATATCGCGCTGTTCCCCACGCTTCTCGTCGCGCTGACGATGCTCGCGTTCTCCTTCGTGGGCGATGGGCTGCAGGAGGCGCTTGACCCTACCCGTTCACGTACAACCGGGAAAACATGATGCCCACCAGATTTCGCATTGGCTTTCTGACGGCCCTGCTCGTGACGCTGACCGCCGCCTGCGGGGGCGCTGCCGAAAGCGTTCAGGTCCCCACCAGCACGCGCATTCCCACCTACGAATATGTGCCGCCGACAGCGCCGCCCTCGGTGGCCACAGTCGCCGCGGCTGAAAACACCGCTGAAGCACAGGTCGGCCTCGACCCCGTGGCGGTGGAACGCGGCCTGGGCCGCTATACCGCGCTGGGCTGCGCTGAATGCCATGATGCGGCCGATTCCGGGCTGCCGCCGCTGTCGGCCTCGACGCTGACAGAGACGGAATTCATCGCCTTCATGCGTTCGGGCGGCGAACTGGGCCCGGACCATCAGTTTGCCACCAACCGGCTGAGCGACAGCGGCGGGCGCAACCTGTACCAGTATCTGCTCTCGCTGCGAGACCCTGAATGAGCAAGGCACCCACACAAACTAAAAATGCCGACAAGCGGCTATTTTTCTTCAGCCTGGCGATTTTCCTGTTCGTGTGCGGGCTGGTGGTGTATCAGCTGATCGTACTGGAGCCGCAGCCCGCGCCAGACGACCTGTCGCCCGTGCAGCCCGCATCGACCGGCCTGCCCGCCAACGCCGCCGCCCAGCTCACGCGCATCTCGGCGGAGCTGGGCAGTGGTGACGGCCTGTATGGGCAGCTTGACGACGTAGAACGGCTGGTGAATGCCTGCGCGGACTATAACGCCGACCGGCGCACGCAGATGGCGCTGCATATCGCCTGGTTGCGCAGCCCGGAGCTGATTCCGCTGGATGTGCTGATGGCGATGGGGTCTGAATCGGTCATGCGGCTGGTGCTGGGCATGTCTACCTTCACCCGCCAGCAGTGGCAGTCGCTCGACAGCCCGGCCGACTCGTGCCTGGTGCCCATCGGCCAGACGCTTAATCAGATGCTTGCAGCCGTGGGTGGAGAACCCGCCCCTGAATTCGCGCAGTAACGCGGATGCGGGATGGGCTGGCACTTGCCCCAATGCAGACCAATTCAGGCTTTTCAATCCCTTCATGGACCTGGGCTTTTCATCGCCTGGGGCTTTTGAGCCCCAGGCGATGAAATTCCTACTGCGTGGCGGTGATGCCGCCGTCCAGATACAGCACCTGCCCGGTGATAAAGTCTGATGCACGCGAGACGAAAAACAGGATCGCATGCATGACTTCTTCCGGCTCGGCCACCCGCCCCAGCGGGATGCGCGCCGTCAGCGACTCGTAAAATACCGGATCGGCCAGCATCGCCGCGACCTGCTCGGTGCGCACAAACGTCGGCGCGACCACATTCACGTTGATATTGTGTGGGGCCAGCTCTGCCGCAAGCTGTTTGGCCATCGTGCCCAGCCCGCCTTTGGCCGCGCAGTAGGCCGCATAGCCGCGGCCGCGCAGCCCCAGCAGCGTCCGCACCGAGCCCAGATGCACGTGCTTGCCGCCGGTCCCCTGCGGAATCATATGGCGGGCAGCGGCCTGCGAAAGAAACAATGCCGATTTCAGATTGGCAGAATAAACGGTATCAAAATTTTCTTCCGTAATATCGAGTAATTTTTCTTCGCGGTTCAGCCCGACGCAGTTGACCAGGATATCCAGCCGGCCAAAATGACCGGCCGCCTGATCGACCATCGGCTGAATTGAAGCCACGCTGTGCGCGTCAAAAGGGGCGGCGACAGCCCCCGCGCCTTCCGAACGCAGCGTTTCGGCCAGCGCCTCGCAGCGGGCGGCATTATGCCCGGCCACGATCACACTTGCGCCGGCGGCCGCCAGCCCGCTGCATACCGCCTCACCAATGCCGCCGTATCCGCCGGGCACCAGCGCCACCTTGCCATCCAGCCTGAAAAGCTGGGCAATATCGTTACCTGTGATCATCGAATTCCTCTCGCAGCACGCTAAGCCTGCCCGTCCTCATCCCCTGAACCGCGGCGCCACCTGCTCCATAAACAGCGTCATCCCCTCGGCCCGCGGCGCATCCATGAACCACAACATAAAGTGACTGACGCCCAGCGCACGATATGTCTCAATCTGCCCGGCCACCTCATCGGGCGTGCCCACCAGCCACGCATCGGTCAGATACGACGGGTAGGCAGCGGTACGCCCGGCGATGAAGTCATCCACGCCCGCGTCATTGAGCGTTGGCGCGCCGTCGGGTGTCAGCGCCAGCATCATGCGCAGTTGCTCACGCACGCCATCCCGCGTGGGCGCCATCAGGATTTGCGTCTCGTAGCTGATTTCCAGCGTGCTGAAGTCGCGGCCCACATTCGCGCAGGCCTCGCGCAGGGCAGACAGGCGCGTCTTCATCGTCTCCAGCCCGACCGGCACGCTGTTCCAGCCCTGCCCCAGCCGGGCGCAGGCGTCCAGCGTGATCGGGTGCGCCTCGCCAAACCAGATCGGCGGGTGCGGAAGCTGTACCGGCGGCGGCGCGCAAACCGCCTCGTGCACATGATAAAACTTTCCCTCAAACGTCAGCGGAGCGGATTCGCTGCTGGCCCACAGCTTCAGCGTCAGGTCCAGCCCTTCCAGGAAATCATCCATGCGCGGACGCACGTCTTCCGGATAATGCAGCCCGTAAGCGCGATGCTCTGACAGGCGGGTGCCGGTGTCGGCGAAGTAGATGAAGCGCCCGCCGGAAAGCTGGTCGAGCGTGGCGATCATCTTGGCGGCGACGGCCGGATGGCGGAAATAATGCCCCTGATGAATGATGCCCAGCCGGGCGCGGCTGGTGCTGCCGGCGATAGCCGCCAGCGTCGTCCAGCCTTCGAGGATGGACTGTTCGTGGCCCAGCATCAGGTGGTCGGCCACCCAGATCGAATCATAACCGAGGGCGTCGGCCAGCCACGCGGTCGTCAGCGCCTGCGACGGCTCCAGCGCGGCGAAGCCGGGCGTGCGAAACAGTCCGCTGCCCGGCCAGGCAAAAATCGGCACGCAGTAGCCAAAGCGCGTGGGATACATGTTGGTCATCACCAGGCTCCCTCGTCTACGCGATACTCCAGCGGCTCCCCGCGCAGGGTGTGCAGCACATTATTCCAGATGCCCAGCGAATCGCGCACCCATGTCCACGGCCCCTGCCACGCGGAATGCGGCGTGATCGTCACGTTGTAGCTCAGGTCTTCGTGCAGCGCGTGGATCGGGTCATCGACCGGCAGCGGCTCCTCGAAGAAGACATCCAGCCCGGCCCCGCCGATGCGGTGTTCGCGCAGGGCGGCTGTCAGCGCCTGCTGGTCCATCAGCTTGCCACGGGCGGTGCTGACGAACAGCGCGTTTGGCTTCATCAGACCGATTTCACGCGCTCCGACGATGCCGTGCGTCTCAGGGAACAACGGCAGCTGCACACTGAGGATATCGCTGCGGCTGAACAACTCGTCAAACGCGCAGTATTCGATGCCGTACTGGGCTTCCAGCTTCGGGAAACGCTGGCGATCCCAGTAGAGCGCCTTCATGCCAAAGGCCTGCGCATAACGCGCCATCGGCCGGGCAATCTCGCCAAAGCCGCACAGCCCCAGCGTCAGGTCGGCAAGGATGCCGATCTTCAGGCTGGGCGGCGCGCCCCAGCCCTCGTTCACGTAGCCACGGCGCTCCATATAGGCGCGATGCTGGGGCATGCGCTTGACGTGATTCATGATGAGCGCCCAGTTGTGCTCGGCCACCGTGATGTAGTTGATGAGCGGCGTGGCCGTCGCCGGGATGCCCAGCGCCTCCACGGCTGCCAGCGGGATGCCGCGATAGTCCTGGCCCAGATGCTGCACCAGACGCAGGCGCTTGCCCTTCAGCAGCACCTCGTCGGGCACGATCACCTTGTGGATATTCAGGAAATCGGCGTCAGCGATGTGCGCTTCCACATCCGCCAGCGAGCTGCATTCCACCAGCTCAACGTCATAACCGGCGAATAATTCTTCAAACGTGGGCGCATGGGCGATGGCCGCCGGGTCGTCGGGCAGCAGCTTGCTGCGCCAGTCCGGCCCCATGTGCTTTTCCATGCGCACACCCCACATAATATTGCCCACTGAGTCCCAGTTGACGATCTTGATCATGAGGGTCGCTCCTGCGTGACATGGGACCAGGCCCGGATAAATGTGCGCTTGCCATTGGCCAGAATGGCCTCGGATTCTTCTTCGCCGGGGATGGTGCGCAGCTCCATCGAGACGATTGGCGTGCCCCCCAGCCGCGCCCGCGCCCGCGCAAAATAATCAACGATGAATAACTCGCTCAGGAATTCGACCACTTCGGGCAGGTCATTGCGGCCCAGCGGATGGCCAAAACGCGGGTGAAAGTCGCCATACAGCGGCGATTCGGGATGATCGATGACGCAGTTGCCGATGTGCGCGTGCAGCAGATGCGGCGCGGCCAGCGACAACGCCTCGGCCGCGCTCTCGCCCAGCAGCGGCAAATGGCTGAGGTCAATCGTCAGGCCGAAGTTGGCGCGGCCCACGGCATCGGCCAGCGCGACCGTCTCGCGGGTGGGGCCTACCAGACGCTTTTTCTCGACCGTGCGGTCAAAATTCTCCAGCGTCAGGTGCAGCAGGCGTGATGTGGACTGCGCCTCGGCATAATCGCACAGCGTTTGCAGGTCTTCAATCAGGCGCGCCGTCGTCGCCTCGCGCTCGGCTTCGCCGGGGTCCAGCGGCCCCTGCACCATCGCCAGCGTGCTGTCAAAATCGATAGCCTCGTCGATCAGCGCCTTCACGCGGTCGACTGCCACCTTGCGCGCCGACTCGTCTGCGCTGCCCAGCTCCAGCTTCTCCAGCAGGATGGGCAGGATAGGCAGGTAAACCACCTGAAGCTGGGACGAACGCAGCAGCGCCTGCGCCTGTGCGCGCACCTGCGGATTTTTCACGGGCGCGATCTCCACCGCGCCAAAGTCCGAATCGCCAACGATGCGCCGCAGCGTCTCCACCACCGGCCCCTCGCCGCCGCGACATTCCAGGTAAATCAGCGGATGCACCACGCCAAAATCGAGCGTGGCTGACCAGTCGTTCATGGAGTCGCTCCAATGCTGGCTTCGTAGGCGGACAGGCGGCCAGCGAGGATATCGTCCACATGCACCATGCGCCCCAGCAGGCCGGATTCCAGGAAAGCGAACACCAGCGCCAGCGAGCGCAGCCCCTGCACGCCATCCACTTCCGGCTCACGCCCGCTGACGACCGCCTCGACAAAATCGGCCTGCTCGATGCCCAGCAGATTGGCGTCGATGGTGGCCCATTCCAGCTCATAGTGCGTCAGGCGTTCGCCGCCAAACAGCGCGGCGGTCACGCGGTCCAGATGATACTCCGGGGCCAGCGCCAGCAGGTCGTCATTCGTCAGGGGGCGATCCTGGCCGTCCTCGCGCATGGTCAGGCGCAGCGGCTGGCCGGTGCGGTCGCCGGGGATGCCCAGCGTGCCGCCGATGCCATACACCATGCGCGCGAAATGGTTCTCGCCGCGCCCGGCCATGTTCAGCAGCCAGTTGGCCACCGCGCCGCTGCGGAACTGCGCCACACCCACCGACAGGTCTTCGGCATCGGCCGGGTGCATGATGCCATTGGCATCGCGGCGCTGTGCATCCACGACCGTGTTCAGCCCAAACACGCTGTCCATCGGCCCCAGCAGGTATTCGAGGATGTCAGTGTAGTGCACGCCCATATCGACCACGATACCGCCGCGATTTTTCAGGTGTCGCCACGGCGTGATAACCACGTTTTCGCCCGCGCTGGACGACGACTGCACGGCCAGATACGGCCGGCCAATCGCGCCCTTGTCGATGAGCGCGCGCGCCAGCCGGTTGATCGGGTCGCGCCGATAATTCTCGGCCACGGCCAGCCGTTTCCCGACCGACTGCGCGGCGGCCACCAGCTTGACGCCCTCGGCCACCGTCAGCGTGACCGGCTTTTCCACCATGATGTGCAGGCCAGCGTCCAGCGCCAGCATGCCCATGCCGGTGTGCATTTCCGGCGTCGTCGTGATGATCAGGCCATCCAGCTTCACAGTCTTCAGCATGTGCTCGAAATCATGAAACTGCCCCGGACGCAGGCCAGTCGCGGCCTCAGCCATGTCGGCCGCCATGCCCGAATTGGCGGGCAGCACGTCGCACACCGCCGCCAGCTCAAAATTCAGCGTGCCGGTCTTGGCCAGCCGTTCAATCCCGCGAATATGCCTGCGGCCCATGCCGCCGCAGCCCACCAGCCCCAGTGCGAAGCTCATGCGCCCTCCTGTGCGGGGACCGCCAGGCTGTAGCCCAGCCCGCGCAGATAGTCCGCGTTGATGCGCGCGCTTTCCGCCGGGGAAACATCGCTGCGGCTGTTCTCGACCACCACCCAGCCGGGGAACTGCATTTCGTGCAGCGCGGCGAAGAAGCCGGGAAAGTCGATGCCCAGCGTGCCCTGCCCCAATTCGACAAATTTGCCTTTGGCCCAGTCCTTCACATGCACGTAGCTGGTGCGCTGGGCGTAACGGCGCACCTGTGCGATCGGGTCCTCGTCCACCAGCGCGATATGCGAGGCATCCAGGCACAGCTCGGTCTTGCTGGTGTGGCCCAGCAGGATGTCGATTTCGTCGCCGGTTTCGATGGTGCAGCCGGTGTGCGGATGATAGCCGGTGCGCATGTTGCGCGTCGCGGCATAGACCGACAGCTCCTCGCAGGCATCGGCCAGCCCCTTGTATTCCGCCTCACTGGGAGAGCGCCAGCGCAGCCGGCCGCCGCCCACCAGGCCATACACGTCCGCGCCAAAGCCGGCCGCGTAGTCGATACGCCGCTTGTGGACCGTGAGCTGATTCTGGTCCACCGGCAGCTCCAGTCCGCCAAAGAACGTCGCCACGTGCAGGCCACCCAGCAGCCCGCGCAAATGGTCGGCGGTGCCCAGCCAGTCCAGGCTGTGGTCAAACAGCTCGACGGCTCCCCAGCCCGCCTCGCGAATCTCGCCAAACATCTCGGCCAGATTCGGTTTGGTGCCCCAGTTAATCGTGCTGTACGCAAATTTCAGTGCAAATGCCGCCATGATATTCGTTCAATACCTTTTGTGTAAGTAAGGCAAAATCAGCCTGCGCCGCCCTTGCAGCTCCAGATCGAGCCGGTCGTCGCGGTATTGCGCTCGGAACACAGGAACTCGGCCACTTCAGCAATCTCATTGTCGTCCAGATAACGGCCAATGGGCGTGCCCGGATTGGCCAGATGTTCCGCCGAAAAACGCGGAATCACCATCTGCGTCAGCACGCGCCCTGGCTCGACGCCGTTCACAAACACGCCTTGCGCCGGATACGCATTACCCAGCGAACTCACCAGCGACCAGACCGCCCCTTTCGAGACAGAATAGGGCACCAGCTGCGGCGCGCCCAGCCGTGCGGCCGAGGTAATCGTGACGCAGCGGCCCCAGCCCCGCGCCAGCATGTGCGGGATGGCCGCCTGATGACAGTAGTATGCGCCGTACACGTTCACGCGCATCACGCGGTCAAATTCAGCCGCCGACTGCTGGCTGAAATCCTGTTCTTTGCCCAGCACACCGGCGCAGCAGACCAGAATATCCAGCCGCCCCCAGCGCGCCACGACCTGCGCGACCGCCTGATGCACGGCCGATTCGTCGGTCACGTCGACGGATAGGCCGAGCGCCTGCTGTCCAAGCGCCTCGATTTCCGCGCACACAGCCGGCACATCCGGCCCGATATCCAGCACGGCGATATCGCGCCCCTCGCTGGCCAGCCGCAGCGCAATCGCCCGGCCGATGCCCCGCGCCCCACCCGTCACCAGTGCCACGCGCCGCTCAACCGGCGCGGCAAAACGCAGCCCGTTCATGGCGCCACCTTCATCGGCTGGCTGCTGTCGCGGATGACGATGCCCGCCTCGGCAGCAATCGCATGGAACAGGCGGCTGACTTCTTCCACTTCTTCAGTGGCGGCGCCCTCCACGATGACCGGCAGGTCTGGCGAGAGCGACTCGGCCAGGCTGAACAGCGTCCGGAAGTCCATCACGCCTTTGCCGGGGCAGCCATCCTGCAAGTGCAGCGCCAGCCGGTTCTCCAGCCAGATATCCTTGGCGTGGCAGCTCACGATGCGCTGGCCCAGGATGCGGAAATCATCGCGCAGTGCCTGCGTCGTGTTGTAGACGGTCTCGCGCGTGACCCAGTTGGCCGAGTCGTAATCGCTGCGCACCCACTCGGAATCGACCTCGCTCAGCACCTCCGCCGTGACCAGCGCCGATTCCAGCGTGACAAGCTGATGCCCCTCCACGCTGAGATACACGCCGGCATCGCGGGCGGCAGGGGCGGCCTCGCGCAGACTGCGCACGAGCTGCTGGCGCGCCTGCGCCGTCCAGTTATACGGGTGCGGAAACCACGGCCCGTCGGGGCTCATCGAGCCGGGGCCGGTATCCACCCCGCGCGCGCCCAGCCAGCCCGCCAGCCGCAGCGCGGCGCGCAGGGTTGTCACGCCCTGCTGGCGCAGGCCTTCATCCGGCGTAATCAGATTCTGCCAGTAGCCCGTCACCTGAAACAGATGCACGCCCTCGTCGGCCAGCAGGCTCCTGACAGCCGTGGCCGCCTCCCGCGACGTGGTGTGCGGGTCATTGCGGCGGAAACGGGCAAAGATGCCAGAGTAGCCCAGCGCACGCACGCGCCGCAGCATCTCCGGAGAAAGATCAGCCATGTCATCGGGCAGAAATGCCCCACTCAGTCCCAGGCGCATGATCGTCCATTACCCCTTCAGGCCGCTGGTCACAAAGCCCTGCACCACATAACGCTGCGCCACAATGAACATCACGATCATCGGCAGCACCATCAGCGTGGAAATCGCCATGATGTAGTCGGTGCGCGTGATGAACAGGCCCTGGAACATATTCAGCCCCAGCGCCAGCGTATAGTTTTCGGGTGAGGTCAGATAAATTAGCGGGCCTAGGAAGTCGTTCCAGATGCCCAGCACGGTGAGGAACGTGACTGAAATCAGCGCGGGGCGCGAGAGCGGCATATAAATGCGCCACCAGATGGTGAAATGGCTGGCCCCGTCCAGCGTGGCCGCCTCGTCCAGCTCGCGCGGAATCTGCATGTAAAACTGGCGCAGCAGGAAGATATTCAGCGCCCCGCCGCCAAACCATGCCGGGATAATCAGCGGATAAAACGTGTTCAGCCAGCCGAGATTGTAAAACAGGATGTAGAGCGGAATCAGCGTGACCTGCGGCGGCAGCATGACCGACGCCAGCACCAGGCCAAACCAGACCTTTCGGCCAGGGAATTCCAGCCGCGCAAAGCCGTACGCGCACAGCGACGAGGTCAGGATGACGCCCGGCAGCGTGGCCGCGATGATCAGCAGCGTGTTAAACGTCCAGCGCGTGAAATTGGTATTCTGGTAGTTCCACGCGTTGGCATAGTTTTCAGGCAGCCAGACATTGGGCAGGATGGTGGGCGGATACGTGTTGATTTCGCTGAACGACTTGAACGAGGTGGCCACCATGATGATCAGCGGCATCATGAAGATGAGCGAGCCGATGATGAGCAGGGCATACACAGCGCCCATGCCGAGCTGCTTCTGGCGCCGGGCCTGATGGTTGTGCGCGTGCGCATTCAGAGAGGGGCGGGTGAGCGTGGTCATCGTTCGTTTGACCCTTCATAGTAAACCCAGCGGTTGGAGACGCGAAACAACACCACAGTGATCGCCATGATGATGATAAAGAGGACCCATGCCATCGCCGAGGCATAGCCCATCTCCAGCCACCTAAATGCTTTCTCGTAAATATTCAGGTTGTAGAAATAAGTTGATTTGATGGGGCCGCCATCGGTCATCAGGAAGGCGGGCACGAAGAACTGGAAAGAGCCGATGAAGCCGGTCACCACGTTGAAGAAAATGGTCGGCGAGAGCATCGGGATGGTGACCGCAAAGAAACGCTGCACAGCATTCGCGCCATCGATCTTGGCCGCGTCGTGCAGGTCTTCGGGAATCTGCTGCAGGCCGGCCACGTAGATGATGGTGGTCACCGCGCCCGTCCACACGCTCATGATGACCATCGAGAACAGCGACGATTCCGGCGAGCCCAGCCAGTTGATTGGGTCCAGACCGATGGCCTGCAACACTGCATTGATCGGCCCAAAATCTTTGTTATACAGGTAGCGCCACAGCAGCGCAGACGCGACATAGGGAACGATGATGGGCATGTAGAAGAAGGTGCGGAAGATAGCCATGCCGCGCACCTTCTGCGTCAGCAGCACCGCCAGCAGCAGGCTGACAATCTGGCCGAGGACCATGAACATAAGTCCATAGCGGACAGTCACGCTGAGCGACTGGATGAACAGCCGGTCGGTCGTGAACAGCTCGATGTAATTGCCGAAACCAATGAATTCCGGCGGCTGAACGATACGGTAGTCCGTCAGGCTGTAATAGGCCGAAGCGATCATCGGCCCGAAGGTCCAGATGATCAGCCCCAGCACCACCGGACCGATAAACAGATAGCCTTCAATGGTTTTACGCCACGAGTGGCGGCGGCGTTTGGGTGCCGGGAAATTCGCAGGGATAGCAGTCATCGAGGAAGCTCGCCTCACAGGTCAACTTCACGGATACCCCATCCCCTGCCGAAACAGGGGATGGGCAGTTTTCTGGCGTCCAGGTCAGCGCGAGCTAGCCACCCAGGCAGCGATTGATATTTTCTTCAGCGATCGCCATCGCATCGGCTACCGAGGAGAAGCCGAGGATCGAGGCTTCCAGCGCATCCTTGATTTCCTGGGCAATCTGGCCGGCATACAGGCTGCCGCATTCGCCGGGGAAGAAGGTAGGCAGAATGCCGTTTTCGCCGTTCTGGATGAAGGCGGTGATGTTGGCCGGGGGCGCTTCGAGGTTGACGATGGCCGGGTCTTCACGCAGCGAGGCCAGCAGCGGGGTGCCTGCGTAGTTGCTGGCAATGGCGAGCTGGGCATCGGCCGAGGCGAGGTGCTTCACAAAGTCCCAGGCGAGGGACGGGTCCTGTGCGTTGGCGGACACAGCGAAGCCATAGGTGCCCATGCCGGTGAACTTGCCTTCCGGATGGCTGGGGACGACTTCCACGTTCCACTCAAACGGCTGCGGCTCCAGCGAGCGCAGGGCAGACATGAAACCGGGGATGAAGAAGGCTGTCGCGCATTCGCCAACGAGGAAGCAGTTGCCGCCCGCGTCGAAGTCCAGCGGCTGGGCGATGCCCGATTCTGTCCACATGTTCACGTAGGCCTGCAGGCCCGCCAGCGTCTCATCGGTGGTCAGCGTGGCCATGCCATCTTCACCGACCAGCGATCCGCCGTAGCCCTGCACAAACGGGACCATCCACGCCCACCAGTCGAAGGTTGGCAGGCCGCCGCCGTTGGCAAAGCAGTAGTTGCCGGTCGCTTCGAGGATGGTCGTGCATGCGGCGGTATAGTCGTCCCAGGTCCAGTCGGGGCTGGGCAGCGGCGCACCGGCTTCCTCAAACATCGACTGGTTGTAGTACATCGTCACCACGTCATAGGACGACGGGATCATGTACAGGCCTTCACCATTCACGCGGCTGAGGCCGAGCAGGTTGTCATAGATGTCGCTCAGGTCAAACGATTCGTCGCTCTCGGCCAGCGGCTGCATGTCAAACACGATGCCGCCCTGGGCAAACGGCACCACATACAGGTCAGCGAGGAAGACAACATCAGGCAGGGTGCCCGCCGCAGCCTGGGTGGTATACGTGGAGACGAGGTCAGCGCCGGGGATGTATTCGACGATGACTTCCACGCCGGGATGCTGGGCTTCAAAGTTTTCGATCAGGAGCTGGTTTACGCGGTCAACAGCGGGATCATTGACGGTGCCGAAACGGATCTGGGTGACATCCTGGGCGGAAACTGTGCCGACGCCCAGCATAAACAGACCTGCGGCCAGAGCAAGCAACCTTTTTTGTGGGGACATTTTTTAACTCCACGCGGTTTAAGTAACGCAATCAAATTCATTGGCAGTGCTGACAGTTTTTACCCGAAAAAACAATAACACCTCCTTTGAAGTCTCTCGTACAGCCGTGGACTCCCTGCCTGTCTCCCCCTGCATGCCTGTCCTGCCAGATGCTGGCTGTGTGCTGTGCCAGAGGTGCAGTTCAGGAGTCGAAGTTTCGCCATGCCCCATTTGCGATAGACTTAACGATAGTATCTACAGCATGTTGCAGTTCGATATTCGAAATTGTAAAATCGAAAAACGAACCTGTCAAGAAAACCGCGAGGACGTAGCAAGGACATCGCATGACAGCCCGAACTTTTGCCCCTATTGAAGAACACCGCCTGACTCTGGCCGCCCAGGTTCAGAACCGCATCCGCGAAGCCATTCTGAAGCAGTCACTGAAGCCGGGCACGCACATCGACCAGGACAAGCTGCGTGAGGAATTACAGGTCAGCATGTCGCCCATCCGCGAGGCGCTGAAGGGGCTGGAAGCCGAGGGGCTGGTCGTGATTCAGCCGCGCCGCGGGGCCTTCGTGATGGAAGTATCCGTCAGCGACATGGACGATCTGTATTTCACGCGCCAGCTCATCGAGGGCGAAGCGATTGCCAGCGCCGTCCCCCACCTGACCGATGCCGACTTCACCAGGCTGGAGCAGATGATCAGCGAGATGCGCCGCGCCACCGACCGCGGAGACATCAGCACGTTCATCCACCTGAACAAAGATTTCCATCTGCATATCTACAATGCGCTGGATAATCAGCACCTGATTCAGGTGATTCGCACGCTGTGGGAACGCAGCGAGCTGTACCGCTATCGCCTGATGTTCACCACGCACAACAGTGACCGCATTCACCGCGAGCATGCCGGGATTCTGGAGGCCTGTCGCCAGCGGGACGCTGCGCTGGCCAAAACACGCGCGCAGCAGCACATTTTACTGACCCAGCAGGAGCTGGACACTCAGCTGCGCGGCGGCACGACCTAGCCCGCGCCAGCAGAAGGACGCACACGCACATGGCAGCACAGACCCCCTGGAAAAGCCCGCTTCATCAGATGGCAGGGACCACGCCCACCGACTACTGGAATGACTCGGCGGCGGTGGACGAACTGACGTACGCCCTGGAACACGGGGCCGTCGGCGTGACCAGCAACCCGACCATCATCATGGCGGCGCTGAAAAAAGACATGCGCCTGTGGGATGCGCGCCTGCGCGCGATCATCACCGAGCATCCGGCCTGGTCGGAAGTGGAAATTGCGTGGCAGATCTACGAGGATATCGCGCTGCACGCGTCAAAGATGCTGCTGCCCATCTTCGAGCGCACGAGCGGCCACAAGGGGCGCCTGTCGATTCAGACCAATCCAGCCCATTACCGCAGCGCGGAGGCCATGCTGGCGCAGGCCCGCCGTTTCAACAGCCTCGCGCCCAACCTGCATGTCAAGATGCCGGCGACACAGGCTGGTATTCAGGCTATTGAGGCTGCCACCTATGAAGGCATCAGCATTACTGCCACGGTATCATTCACGGTGGCGCAGGCCATTGCCATCGCCGAGGCCGTGGAGCGCGGCCTGGCGCGCCGTGCTGCCGAAGGAAAAAGCAACGCTGACATCCATCCCATTTGCGTGATTATGGCCGGGCGCGTGGATGACTGGATGAACGCGGTCATTACGCGCGACAACCTGACGGTGCATCCCTCGTCTGTAGCATGGGCAGGCGTGGCCGTGACCAAAAAGGCGTATCAGATTTTCCAGCAGCGCGGCTATCGCGCACGCCTGCTGGTGGCGGCCTATCGCCATCATCTGCACTGGTCGGAATTTATCGGCGGTGACCTGATCGTCAGCATTCCCTATGACTGGCAGAAACGCTTCAACGCCTCAGACGTAGCCGTCGTGACGCGCATCGACACGCCGGTCGCGCCGGCCATCGTCGACGACCTGTACACGCACCTGCCGGAATTCCGCAAGGCCTACGATGAAGACGGCCTGACGATCCCCGAATTCGACAGCTATGGCGCGACCGTGCGCACGCTGCGCGGATTTATTGCCTCGTACCACGAGCTGCTTGGCGTGGTGCGCGAGTCGTTCATGCTGCCCAACCCGGACGTGCGCTGATAGGGCAGCCGGCAGCAAACGCGAGGCATCACACCTACAAGACGATCATTAAACGATATGCCAGCGGGGTCGCCACCATGACGACCCCGTTTTGCATTACCGCCATAAACCCGCCGTATGTTTCATGAATAATAAAGATGCGCGGTTTTGTTATTCATATTACCCATAAAATATTATGCAACTTACACAATTAAAATCAACATTATTTCGATTTTCCACCATGTCATGCTGATTTTGGGTGTTAAAATGTAATAAATATTGATACGCACTGCCCTGCCAGACAAGAGTCATCCTGCAAAAACGCGCACTGACCCTTCTTTCTTTTTTATAGGCACCTTTGAGTCTTTACGGGGCCACCAGTGCGCAGAAACGCACTGATGCAGTTTGTGGTCGTAATCAAGAGAGGAATACCCCATGGGAACGCAGTTCATGACGCTGGATGGCAACGAGGCAGTCGCCCGGATCGCCTATAAGTTAAATGAAGTGATCGCCATTTACCCCATCACCCCGTCGTCCGCCATGGGCGAGTGGTCGGATGAGTGGGCGGCCAGCGATATGCCGAACCTGTGGGGCACCATACCAAAGGTTGTCGAGATGCAGAGCGAGGCAGGCGCAGCAGGCACCGTGCACGGCGCGCTGCAGGCCGGCTCGCTGACGACCACCTTCACCGCCTCGCAGGGCCTGCTGCTGATGATCCCCAACATGTACAAGATTGCAGGCGAGCTGACAGCGGCGGTCTTCCACGTCGCGGCGCGTTCGCTGGCGGCGCAGGGGCTGTCGATCTTCGGCGACCACAGCGACGTGATGCAGGTGCGCTCCACCGGCTGGGGGCTGCTCTCCTCGGCATCGGTGCAGGAAGCGCACGACTTCGCGCTGATCGCGCAGGCCGCCACGTTGAAGGCCCGCGTGCCCTTCATTCACTTCTTCGACGGCTTCCGCACCTCGCACGAAGTCGCCCGCATTCAACTGCTGGACGACGATGATATGCGCGCCATGATGGACGACGAACTGATCTTCGCGCATCACCGCCGCGGCCTGTCGCCAGAGCATCCGTTCATTCGCGGCACCGCGCAGAACCCGGACGTGTATTTCCAGGCGCGCGAGACCGTCAACCCGTTCTACAATGCCTGCCCCGATATCGTGCAGGCCGCCATGGACCAGTTCGCCGGGCTGACTGGACGGCAGTATCACCTGTATGAATACTATGGCGCGCCGGATGCAGAGCGCGTGATCGTGCTGATGGGCTCCGGCTGCGAGACCGCCCAGGAGACCGCGAACTATCTCAACGCACAGGGCGGCAAGGTGGGCGTGCTGAAGGTGCGTCTGTACCGTCCGTTCGACGCAGAACGCTTCGTCAATGCCCTGCCGAAGACGGTGCGCAGCATCGCCATCATGGACCGCACCAAGGAACCCGGCGGCGCAGGCGAGCCGATGTACGTGGACGCCATCACCGCGCTGCATGAATCCTGGCAGGGGGCGCAGTTCCCCGTCGTGGTCGGCGGGCGCTACGGCCTGTCCTCGAAGGAATTCACTCCGGCGATGGTCATGGCTATCTTCGACAACCTGGCCGAAGACAAGCCGCGCAACCACTTCACCGTGGGCATCACCGATGATGTCGGCTTCACCAGCCTCGCCGTCGACAACAGCTTCTCGATCGAGCCGGACAGCGTGGTGCGCGCCCTGTTCTACGGGCTGGGCGCAGACGGCACCGTGGGCGCAAACAAGAACTCGATCAAGATCATCGGCGAAAACACGCCTAATTATGCACAAGGCTATTTCGTCTACGACTCGAAGAAGTCGGGCTCGATGACGGTTTCGCATCTGCGCTTTGGCCCGGAGCCGATCCGCGCGCCCTACCTGATCACGCGGGCCAACTTCATCGCCTGCCATCAGCCGACCTTCCTCGACCGTTTCGACATGCTCAGCGATGCGGTGCCGGGCGGCGTCTTCCTGCTCAATACCGTGTTCGGGCCGAACGAAGTCTGGTCGACGCTACCGCGCGATGTGCAGGAACAGATCATCGACCGACAGCTGCGCTTCTATGTGATCGACGCCCTGAAGGTCGCCCGCGAAAGCGGCATGGGCGGGCGCATCAACACGGTGATGCAGGTGTGCTTCTTCGCCATTTCCGGCGTGCTGCCGCGTGAAGACGCCATCAATGCCATCAAGCATTCGATTGAAAAGACCTACGGGCGCAAGGGCGAAGAAGTCGTCGCCATGAACCTGAAGGCCGTCGACAACACGCTGGAAAATCTGCATGTAGTGCAGGTGCCGGCATTCGTCAGCAGCGCCGTCGAGATGATCCCGCCCGTCCCCGCGACCGCTCCGGCCTTTGTGCAGGGCGTGCTGGGCACGATGATCGCACGGCATGGCGACATTATCCCGGTCAGCGCGTTCCCGATTGACGGCACATATCCGTCTGGCACCACCCAGTATGAGAAGCGCAATCTGGCCACCGAAATCCCGGTCTGGGACCCCGAAGTGTGCATCCAGTGCGGCAAGTGCGCGATGGTGTGCCCGCACGCGGTCATCCGCATCAAGGCCTATGAACCGGCGGCGCTGGAAGGCGCATCTGACTCCTTCAAGCATGTGCCGACCCGCGACCATGAATGGGCGGGCATGGAGTACACCATCCAGGTGGCGCCCGAAGACTGCACCGGCTGCGGCATCTGCGTGGACGTGTGCCCGGCCAGGAACAAGTCGATGCTGAACCTGAAGGCGCTCAACATGGCGCCCCAGCCGCCCATCCGCGAACAGGAAGTTGTCAACTGGGACTTTTTCCTCGGGCTGCCGGAGACGGACCGCCTGAATATCAAGACGACCAGCATTCGCCAGCAGCAGGCACAGCAGCCGCTGTTCGAGTTCTCCGGCGCATGCGCTGGCTGCGGCGAGACGCCCTATATCAAGCTGGTCACGCAGTTGTTTGGCGACCGCACCGTGATCGCCAATGCCACCGGCTGCTCATCGATCTATGGTGGCAACCTGCCCACCACACCCTATACGTCAAATGCGGACGGTCGCGGCCCGGCCTGGGCCAACTCGCTGTTTGAAGACAACGCCGAATTTGGCTACGGCATGCGCGTCGCGCTGGACAAGCAGGCGGAACAGGCGGTTGAGCTGCTGAAGGCACTGGAAGGCGACATCGGCGGCGTGCTGACCCACGCCCTGCTGGAAGCCGACCAGCGCGACGAAGCTGGCATCCACGAGCAGCGCGAACGCGTGGCCCTGCTGAAGGAGAAGCTGGTGGACATGGCCTCGCCTGAGGCAAAGCGCCTGGCCGAGCTGGCCGATGCGCTCATCAAGCGCGACGTGTGGATCATCGGCGGTGACGGCTGGGCCTATGACATCGGATTCGGCGGGCTGGACCATGTGTTGGCCAGCGGCCGCAATGTCAATGTGCTGGTGCTGGATACCGAAGTGTACTCCAACACCGGCGGCCAGATGTCGAAGTCGACGCCGCGCTCGGCAGTCGCCAAGTTCGCAGCCGGTGGCAAGCCGCTGGCGAAGAAGGACCTGGGCCTGATCGCCATGACCTACGGCAATGTGTACGTGGCCCGCGTGGCCATGGGCGCGAAGGACGAGCAGACGCTGCGCGCCTTCATCGAGGCCGAGGCCTATGACGGGCCGTCGCTCATCATCGCCTACAGCCACTGCATCGCCCACGGCATCGACATGCGCACGGCGCTGAAGAACCAGAAGGCGGCGGTGGATACCGGACAGTGGCTGCTGTACCGCTACAACCCGGAGCGCGAGACGCGCGGCGAGAATCCGCTCATGCTGGACTCGCGTGCGCCAAAGCTGCCGCTGCGCGATTACCTGCAGATGGAAAACCGCTTCAAGATGCTGGAACTGACCAACCCCGACAGCGCAGCGAGCCTGTTTGAACAGGCCCAGCAGGACGTGACCACGCGCTGGGCGCTGTACGACTATCTCGCCTCACGCCCGTTCGGCCCGAACGGCAGCGGACAAGGAGCATAACATGGACCTGACGACGACCTATCTTGGCTACACCCTGCGCTCTCCGATCGTCGCGTCGGCCTCGCCGCTGTCAGAGACAGTGGATGGCATCCGCCGGCTGGAAGACGCCGGTGCTGGCGCGGTGGTGATGTTCTCGCTGTTTGAAGAACAGCTTCGGCTGGAGCAGCTTTCGCTCAATCATCACATGAACTTCGGCACCGAAAGCTATTCCGAAGCGCTGTCGTACTTCCCTGAGCCGCAGGAATTCAAGACCAGCTCGGCCAAGTATCTGGAGCTGATCTCGAAGGCGAAGGCCCACGTGAGCATCCCGATCATCGCCAGCCTGAACGGCACCACGCCGGGCAACTGGGTGAAGTATGCCCGCCAGATCGAGCATGCAGGCGCCGATGGGCTGGAACTGAACCTGTACAGCATCCCCACCGACCCCGACCTGTCCGGCGCGCAGATCGAGCAGATGGACATCGACACGGTGAGCGCAGTCTGCAGCGCGGTCGGCATCCCGGTCGCGGTCAAGCTAAGCCCGTTCTTCAGCAACATGGCCAATATGGCGAAGCGTTTTGACGAAGCGGGCGCGCGGGCACTGGTGCTGTTCAACCGCTTCTACCAGCCGGATATCGACCTGGAGACGCTGGAAGTGAAGCCGAACATCCTGCTCAGCACGCCGCAGGCACAGCGCCTGCCGATGCGCTGGATCGCCATCCTGTTCGGCCACATCCAGGCCGACATGGCAGCCACCGGCGGCATTCACGGCGGGCTGGACGCCGCCAAGATGCTGCTGGCCGGCGCCACCGTCACGATGATGGCCTCGGCGCTGCTGCGGCATGGCAGCGGCCATATCGCCACCGCCGAGCGCGAGCTGATCGATTGGATGGAAACGCACGAATATACGTCAGTCACGCAGATGCGCGGCGCGCTCAGCCAGCGTCATGCCGAAGACCCGGCCGCCTATGAGCGGGCGCAGTATATGAAGGCACTGACCTATTACAAGGCCGTGCAACGTTAACCTGTTCACCTAAATCGCGACAGGCGCCGACCGCCGTTGAAATTCTGGCCAGCGTCACAGAACGATCATCAATACCTGTGCTGCTTGTAAGAAAAGAGGACTATCATGGCTGTCTCCGCCCTTCCACAAAAGAAAATCCAAAATCATCAGACCGAAACCAACCATCGCTGGGTCTACCTGTTCGACCAAATCGACACCGTGCAGAACATGCTGGGCGGCTCGTGGGACAAGACCCGCTCGCTGCTGGGCGGCAAGGGCGCCGGCCTGGGTGATATGACGCGGGCGCAGGTGCCCGTGCCCCCCGGCCTGACCGTCACCACCGAGGCCTGTAACGCCTACCTCGCCGGGGGCAACAAGTTCCCTGCGCGCATGTGGGACCAGGTGAAGGAAGCCCTGAAGGAAGTGGAAAAGAAGGCCGGCAAGAAGTTCGGCGACGCGTCGAACCCGCTCCTGGTCTCCGTCCGTTCAGGCGCGAAGTTCTCGATGCCCGGCATGATGGACACCGTGCTCAACCTGGGCATGAACGACGAAATCGCAAAGAGCATGGTCAAGCTGACCGGCGACGAACGCTTCGTCTACGACGCTTACCGCCGCCTGGTGCAGATGTTCGGCTCAGTGGTGATGAACATCGCCGACGAACCGTTTGAAGATTATCTGACCGAAATCAAGGCTGCGCGCGGCGTGAAGTCTGACGTGGACCTGAATGCCGATGACTGGAAGGATGTCGTCGGAGAATTCCAGCGCGTCTTCCGCCATGAAACCGGCGAAGACTTCCCGCAGGACCCGTATCGCCAGCTTGAGCTGTCGATCGAGGCGGTGTTCAGGTCGTGGAATGGCAAGCGCGCCGTCGACTATCGCAATGCCGCCCATATCGCCCACGACCTGGGCACGGCGGTCAATGTGCAGACGATGGTCTTTGGCAACATGGGCGAAGGCTCTGGCACGGGCGTCGCTTTCACGCGCAACCCGGCCACCGGCGAACGCAAGCTGTTTGGCGACTTCCTGATGAACGCGCAGGGCGAAGACGTGGTGGCGGGCATCCGCACACCCGTGGCGATTGCCGGGCTGGAAAAGGAAAATCCGGCCATTTACGCGCAGTTTGTCGATATCGTGGGCAAGCTGGAGCATCACTACCGCAACATGCAGGACGTCGAGTTCACGATTGAACGCGGCAAGCTGTGGATGCTGCAAACCCGCGACGGCAAGCGGACCGCACGCGCGGCCGTGCGCATCGCCGTGGAGATGGTGCAGGAAGGCCTGATCAACAAGCAGGAAGCCGTGCTGCGCGTGACGCCAGACCTGGTCATCCGCCTGCTGCACTCGCAGTTTGACGACGTGGCCAAGCAGGAAGCGCGCAAGGCCGGGCGCATGATCGCCACCGGCGTGAATGCATCACCAGGTGCTGCCGTCGGCGTGGTCGCCTTTGATGCCGACCTGGCCGAGAAGTGGGGCAAGGCCAAGAGGTCGGTCATCATGGTGCGCCCGGAGACCAAGCCCGACGATGTGCACGGGATGCTGGCCTCACGCGGCATCCTGACCAGCCGCGGCGGTGCCACCAGCCACGCGGCCGTCGTGGCGCGGCAGTTTGGCGTGCCCTGCGTGTGCGGCGCCGAATCCCTCGATATTGACCTGCGCAACCGCCAGCTGCGCGTGGGCGATGTGGTCATCCAGGAAGGCGAGGTCATCTCGATTGACGGCTCCACCGGCGAAGTCTTCACCGGCGAAATGGCCCAGATCGAGCCAGAGTTCTCGCGCGAAATTCAGCTGCGCACGCTGCTCACATGGGCAGATGAGTTCCGCACGCTGGGCATCTATGCCAATGCAGACTACCCGGTGGATGCCCGCCGCGCCCGTGACTATGGCGCGCAGGGTGTCGGCCTGTGTCGCACCGAGCATATGTTCTTCCAGGAAGAGCGTCTGCCGATCGTGCAGGCGATGATCCTTTCCGAGCCAGACAGCGCCGAAGAAGCGATGCATCTGGCCAAGCTGCAGCAGTTCCAGCACGACGACTTCTACGGCATCTTCAAGGCGATGGACGGCCTGCCCGTCATCGTCCGCCTGCTGGACCCGCCGCTGCACGAATTCATGCCAGACCACGAACAACTGGCGATGCGCGCCGCCGGCCTGCGCCTGATGAATGACCGCCCGAACGAGCTGACGCGCATCGAAGAGCTGATGAAGGCAGTCGAAAACCTGCACGAATTCAACCCGATGCTGGGCCTGCGCGGCGTGCGCCTGGGCATTGTGCGCCCGGGCATCACCACCATGCAGATCCGCGCGCTGTTTGAGGCGGCCTGCCAGCTCAAGCAGGAAGGCGTGGACGTGCGCCCCGAAATCATGGTCGCTGTGACCTCCATCGTCACCGAAATCAAGTTCATGCGCGAGCTGATCGAAAAGGTCGCGACCGAAGTGATGACGGCCGCCGGCGTGGAAGTCCACTACAAGATCGGCACGATGATCGAGCTGCCGCGCGCCGCCCTGATCGCCGACCAGATGGCCGAGTACTCGGAATTCTTCTCGTTCGGCACCAATGACCTGACGCAGACGACGTTCGGCATCAGCCGTGACGACGCCGAAGGCAAGTTCCTGCTGCACTATGTCGAGCATGGTTTCCTGCCCGAAAATCCGTTCCAGGTGCTGGACGAAAAGGGTGTCGGCAGCCTGATCGAAACAGCCGTGCTGAAGGGCCGCAAGACGCGCCCGAATCTGGAAGTGGGCATCTGCGGCGAGCATGGCGGCGACCCCAAGAGCATCCGTTTCTGCCATCATGCGGGCCTGGACTACGTGAGCTGCTCGCCGTTCCGCGTGCCGGTGGCGCGCCTGGCTGCCGCCCACGCCGCCCTCGAGAAGAAGCCGTAAGGCTAAAGGCACAGGCCGGCTGACCAGGCTGGCCTGACACCCATCTCATCCAGCGAGAGGCAGCGCCCACCAGCCTGCCTCTCGCCTTTTTGTCGGCAGGTGATTTAAGCCGGATTTAAGGTGACGTTGAGGCGGCGTTTAAACAGACTGGCCGGGAAAGGCGTAAGGTGAAATCAGCACCAACGACGAACCGGAGAACTCCAAAATGGCAAATACAGACCGCGCCCGCAAACTGCTGATACGAAGCGCCCTGGTGACGACCACCACCATCGCGACTGTCTTTGGCGCCCAGAATCTCGCCATGCTGGACGCACGCCAGATCCTTGAACTCACCCAGACACCCGCTCCTGAAGCGATCACCCTTGTCCCGCTGGCTGACGGCACATCCGCCCCGGCCACGGTCGCACAGCAGGCGCCCGCGCTGACGATTCAACAGGCCGCGCCCAGCATCATTATCCTGCGCCAGTCCGGCCAGGCCTCGGCCGCCAGCCAGCCGATCGTGAGCGCGCCAGCGGCACCCAGCGCACCACAGTCGTCGCAGGCCGTGATTCAGCCGCCCGCGCCGCAGCAGCTCTCGGCCCCTGCGCCGGTCATCATGCAGCAGGCCGTCCCGCAGGTCAGCAGGTCGACACGATGAAGCGCGTGATCTATACCAGCTTCCGGGCGATGGGCTGCGGCATCACGATCCAGCTGGAGACGGATGCCGACGCGTCACAAGGCCTGGCGCTGCTGGCAGAACTGCCCGCGCAGGTCGAGGTGCTGGAGGCCAGCCTGTCGCGCTTTCGGCCAGACAGCGAGCTGATGCGCTTCAATGACCGTGCAGGCCAGTGGTGCGCCGTCAGCGCCGTGCTGTTCGAGAATATCCATGCGGCCAAGCACGCCGCCCGGCTGACGAACGGGGCATTTAACCCGCTGGTGCTGCCGGCACTGCTGGCCAATGGCTATGCGCGCAGCTTTGGTGAGATCGGCCAACCGGATGCCTCAGCGCCGGTGCCAGCCGCCGACTGGCAGGCCATCGAGCTGCGACCGGAGTCCTGTGAAGTGCGGATTCCGGCAGGCAGCGCGATCGACCTGGGCGGCAGCGCCAAAGGCTGGGCTGCCAGTCATCTGGCCGACGGCCTGTCCCCATACGGGGCCTGCCTGGTCAACATCGGCGGCGACATGGTGGCGCGCGGCGCGCCGGAAGGCCAGCCCGGCTGGGAAGCGCAGATTGCCGACCCGCACACGGGCGATCCCCTCGTCTCGCTGTGGCTGCGCGATACCAGCCTGGTGACCAGCGGCACCGATTTCCGCCGCTGGACGACCGCCGACGGAACGCAGCGTCACCACATCATCGACCCGCGCACAGGCCTGCCCGCCCGGTCGGATGTGCTGTCTGTCAGCATCAGCCACCCGGATGCTACGACCGCCGAAGCCTATGCCAAAGCGGTGCTGCTGCGCGGCGCTGAGGCCGGCCTGACCTGGCTGCAAGCACAGTGGAACAGCGGCGGGCTGGTGGTGCGCCACGATGGCGCTGTGCTCACAACACCTGATTTTGCCCATCTGTATTACGAAAGGAACCTGCCATGAAACGTCTAGTCACTTTGGCCGTCGCCGCGCTTTGCCTGACGGCCGCCCTCCCTGCTTTTGCGCAGACGGCCGCCGACCCGATCACCCTGAACGATGCCTCGCCGGCTATCGACGTCGTCATCACCCTGCCTGCCGACACGACCGGCGCCGTCTCGCTCGATCTGAATGGCGCGTCTGTGCGCCTGACCGACGCCACCGGGGCTGTCGTCTTTCGCGCCGCCGATGCCCGTCTGCACGGCCTGGAGCTGAATATCGCGCCCAACAGCGGCTCGCACACCCTGACCGTGGAGCGGCTGCCCGGCGTCGTCGAGGCCTATGTCCGCGTACAATCGCTGGCCGAGCTGTCCCTGAGCGCCAATACCACGCTGGTGGACAGGCTGTCCGTCTCGCTCAACGAAGAAGTGTCGCTGCCGCTGACGACCGACCGTCCCGGCGACACAGTGCTGGTGAACCTGCCTGGGCCGAATGACAGCATCCTGACGACGACCTTCCCCGGCACCACGGCAAACACGCAGGTGGTGGATGCCAACGGCATCGTCATTTCTGAATCGACTGGCGGGCACGTGGATGGCATGGCGATGCTGCTACAGGCCGGCGATTACCAGGTCACGCTGGTGGGCAGCAATCTGGCCGGCGATACCGCCGCTGGTATCAGCGTGCTTTCGGCTGACGCCGCTGGCTTCACGGTCATCGAGACGCCTGAAGTATCCGGCCCTGTTGTAACGCCGGAAATCGCTGATGCCTGCAATGCCACTCTCGTCGTCAGTTCGGCCAATCTGCGTAGCGGCCCCGGCACCGGCTACAGCGTGCTGGATTATGCCTATCGTGACCAGGTGCTCCCGGTCGGTGGGCGCAATCCGGAAGGCAACTGGGCGGTCGTCGGCGGCAGCACGGGATCAGCCTGGATTTCCATGGGTAACGTCGTGCTGAACGGCAACTGCGCCAGTCTGAGCGTCTTCAATATCCCGCTGCTGGATGCACAGTCCGCGCCGCTGATCATCACCTCAGGCACGCAGACTGGCACCTACAACGGTGACGACGATGATGATGATGATTACGAGGAATCCGAAGAGCATCAGGAGTCTGAGGACGAACACGAGTCTGAAGACGACGATTAGTTTTCACGACGGGCTGATGCTCCCCCACTGCGAGAGCATCAGCCTGTTTATCCTGGCAAGTGTAAGGAGAACCTCATGAACAACAATGACAGCCAGCACACGAAGCCCCGCACCCGCATCCTGCGCCGGATGCTGCCATGGGCGGGCGGCACGCTGATCGTCATCTTCGGCGCTATGCAGCTCGTCCGCTTCGTCGTGCCCGACTTCCAGCTCGATAATCCGCCGGTGACGCAGACTGTGGTCTGGAGCTCGCCAGAAGCGGAGCAGCTCTGGCGCTCGGCCTGCGCCGACTGTCACTCCAACGAGACAGTCTACCCCTGGTATTCATACGTGGCACCGGTGGGCTGGCTGGTGGCGCATGACACGCATGAGGGCCGTGATGAACTGAATATCTCCACGGACAGCCGCGTGGAGTGGGACGAGATGGTTGAACAACTGCAAGAGGGCGAAATGCCGCCCCAGGTTTACACCGTCATACACGCGGATGCCCGACTGACGACCGCGCAGATTGAAACCCTGGCCAGCGGCATCCGGGCGACCTTCCGCTAATCATCCGGCCCGCAGCGGCCAAAAGAGGCATTCCATGATCGAGAAAACGCAGTCCACCCGCAGAACCGACCTGCTGGTCATCATCGTCAGCCTGCTGATGCTCAGCCTGTCCGCCGTATGGATGGTCCACAGCGGCATGTTCACTGTTTCGCTAAACGAGGATACAAAGCTCTCGTGGCACCTGGTGCGCTCATCCGGCATCGTGTCGTATGTGCTGCTGCTGGCCTCGACGCTGTGGGGCCTGTTCATCAGCGCGCAGTTTGTCAAAGACTGGTCGCCCGGCCCGGTGTCCATGACCATGCACAGCACGATCTCGTGGCTGGCGCTGCTGCTGGGGCTGGGGCACGCGCTGCTGCTGCTGCTGGACAAGTATTTCAGCTACACACTGGGGGATCTGTTCATCCCGTTTGTGGGCCCATACCGGCCTGAGGCGGTCGGGCTGGGGACGCTGGCCTTCTGGATGATTGTGATCGTCACGCTCAGCTTCCCGCTAAAGAAGCGCCTCGGCCACAAGACGTGGAAGCGCCTGCACTACGTCAGCTATGCTGCCTTCGTGATGGTCTCGCTGCACGGACTGTTTGCCGGCACCGAAGGGCCGAACCTGGGCTTCCGACTGCTGGTGGGCGGGGGATTCGTGCTGGTGATGCTGCTGCTGGGCATCCGCATCGGGAAAAGCATTGCTCAACCGGCACGCCCGGCTGGCCGCGCCAGTAAAGCGGAAGCGTAAGCTTATCGGGCCACGGGGGCCGGGTTCAGCCGCACGGTAAACGTCGCGCCTGTCCCTGGTCCGTCGCTGTGTGTTGTGATGCTGGCGCCATAATGATCAAGAATCGCTTTGACCACCGACAGACCCAGCCCATTACCAGAAAACTGTCCGCGCACCTGCTCCGAGCGATAAAAGCGTTCGAACAGGTGCGCATCCTGTCCCGCGGCGAAGCCGATGCCGGTATCGCGCACGGTCAGCGTGAAGCCATCCACGGCATGGGACACGCGCACCTGAATGCTCCCTGACGGCGTGTACTTCACGGCATTGCCCAGCAGATTGTCCAGCACCAGCCGCAGGTCATTCGGGCTCATGGGCAGGTCAGGCAGGGCTGCATCAATCTCCGCCTCGAAACGCACGCCTTTCGCCTCCGCCTCGATGCGCCAGTGACGCATGATGTCGTGCAGCATCGAGACAGGGTCGCTGACGACGCCATCTGGCCGATGCCGCCCCTCATCGATACGCGCCAGCATCAGCAGCGACGACACCAGCCCGGCCATATGGTCGACTTCCTGGCGAATTTCCTTCAGGTAGCGCGCGTTATCATCCGGGGACAGCGATTCATCTGCCAGGGCTTCGGCGCGCAGCTTCAGCGTCATCAGCGGCGTGCGCAGCTCGTGGGCCGCATTGCTGACAAAGCTGCGCTGCGTCTTCATCAGCGCATCGATCTGCCCGGCCATATAGTTGAATGCTTCGGCAAGCTGGCCCACCTCGTCCTGCGAGGTCACCGCGATGCGCGTATCCAGCTCGCCTTTGGCCATGCGCAGCGCCGAAGCGTGCAGATGGCTGAGCGGCTGTGCAATCGTGCCAGAAATCCACAGGCTGGCGACGATCACCAGCGCCAGCACCGGCACGGTCACGCTGGCCAGGCCGAGATAACGCTGGGTCACCTCGTTATAGGCGGGCTGCATCGACTCTGACAGGACCAGATAGCCCAGGAAGTCATCCTCGTATACGACCGTGACAGCCAGATACAGCGTATCCTGACCCAGTTGGTCAGGCCGCACATCCGCACCAATGCGGGCGCTGCGCGCAGCCACCAGCTCTGGCGTCTCGGCCACGCGATCGACCTGTTCGTAGCCGGTATTGGCCGTATAGCCGATCACCCGCAGATTGCGATCGACGATCAGGTAGTTATGGCCGACATCCTGCTGCAGACGCGACAGCGTATTCCCGACGCTTTCGCCGTCTTCGCCTTCCAGGTAGTGGCCCAGCGGCTCGGCAAAAGTGGCGGCCACCAGCAGCGCATCTGTCTCCAGATGATGCTGATAAAATTCCAGCGTGGCCAGCTCAAGCTGGCGCCCGGCGATCAGAAACTGCGCCACGCCGCCCGCCAGCGCGATCAGGATGAACACGAACAGGATGCGCCGGCGGATCGTCATGCGCACCACGTTCATGACCCTGCCTGGCCAGGGTCAGCAAAGCGATAGCCCACGCCGCGCACCGTTTGCAGGTAGGCCGGGTTGGCCGGATCCGCTTCCAGCTTGGCGCGCAGCCAGCTCATGTGCACATCCAGCGTGCGCGTATCGCCCAGCCAGTCGGTGCCCCACACCTCGTCAAACAGGCGCTCCCGCGTGACCACCTTGCCCAGATTGCTCATCAGCAAAGTGAGGATTTCGAATTCTTTCTGGCGCAGCGCCAGTTCTTTGCCCGCCCGAAAGACTTTGTGCGCCTGCGCATCGAGCGTGATCTCGCCGATGTTGAGGCGCTGCGGGGCCTGATCGCTCTGGTCCAGCCGCACGCGGCGCAGCATGGCGCGCACGTGGGCTTCCAGCTCTTTATAGCCAAAGGGCTTGACGAGATAGTCATCTGCGCCCAGCTCCAGCCCGCGAATCCGGTCGATGCTGTCGTCCAGCGCTGTCAGCATGATGATGGGCGTGGTGCTGTGCTGGCGCACCGTCTGGCACACCTGCCAGCCATCCATCCCCGGCATCATGACATCCAGCACAATCACATCCGGCTTCTCGGCCAGGGCCAGCCCCAGTCCCGCCGGGCCGTCATTGGCCACCGACACGCGATAGCCGGAACGCTCGAAGGACGCGCGCAGCGGATCGGTGAGTTTACGTTCATCGTCAATGAGGAGAATGTGGTTCATCTGGTTTTCACGACACCCCGCGCCTGGGCTTCATTCTAATCCCGAATCGGGACATTTAAGCCAGATTTAAGGGTCGTCGGGGGCAGGCACAGACTCCCGCCCCCGTATTTCACGCGGCGCTGACTGGCAGGCCCCGCACGACTTCCTGCGGTGCATTCCCGTCGCGGTACACCAGGTAGCGGCGCGCATACACATGCAGCGTGCCGCGCTCCTGAGCCTCCAGCGCCTTGGGCAGGAAAATCTTCAGCGACTGCATGCCCGGCATCTCCAGGATGGCACGCCGGTAGTAGCCCAGATCGCTGATCTGCTCCACCGTCATCGACCACGCGCTGGCCTGCGGCGCATCCAGCACGACCAGGTCTTCGGGGCGAATCGCGACAGTCACCGGCCCGTCTGACAGCCCCGCCGGCGCATCGACAGGCAGCGCGCCCAGCATCAGCCGCCCGCCTGACACCGTGCCGGGAATCAGATTCATCGCGCCGATGAAGTCCGCCACGAACAGGCTGGACGGGCTGGCATAAATCTCGGACGGGGCGGCCAGCTGCTCGATATGGCCGGCATTCATAACCGCGATGCGGTCGGCCAGCGTCAGGGCTTCTTCCTGGTCATGCGTGACGAAAATCGCTGTGATCTTCAGGCGGCGCTGAATCCGTCGCAGTTCTTCACGCAGGCGCACGCGCAGGATGGCGTCCAGGCTGCTGAACGGCTCGTCCAGCAGCAGGATTTTCGGCTCCAGCACCAGCGCACGGGCCAGCGCGACGCGCTGCTGCTGCCCGCCTGAAAGCTGCGCCGGATAGCGGTCCTCATAGCCAGACAGGCTGACCAGCGCCAGCGACTCTTTCACCTTCTGCTCAATCACCGCGCGCGGCAGGCGGCGCAGTTGCAGGCCAAAGGCGATATTCTCGGAGACTTTCATGTGCGGCCACAACGTATATTTCTGGAACACCATCGCCGTGGGGCGGCGGTTGGCCGAGAGCGCCGTCACCGACTCGCTGTCGATGCGGATATCGCCGCTGGTGGGCATCTCGAAGCCCGCCACCATGCGCAGCAGCGTGCTCTTGCCACAGCCAGACGGCCCCAGGATGCACATGAACTCGCCATCCTGCACCTGAAAATTGACGTCGTGCACAGCGGTCACGCTGCCAAACTGTTTGTAAATTCCGGTCAGATCAAGTGTTGCCATGGAAACCCTTACCCTATACGCCAAAGCCCGCGGTCAGATAGCCGCCGCGTAGCAACCGCTGCGCCACGATCAGCAGCAGCAGCGACGGCAGCCACAATACCAGCGAGACGATAGCCCCATACTGCACGATAAGCTGGCTGTTGATGAGCGAGTACATCAGCACCGGCATGGTGACCACGCGCGGCAGGCCGATCAGCAGCGCCCCCTGAGCCTCATAGAAGGTGTTGACGAACGTGAGCAGGAGCGCAGCGCTGAGGGCAGGCATCACCATCGGCAGCGTGATCTGCATGAACACGCGCAACCGCGACGCGCCCACATCGAGCGCGGCTTCTTCCAGCGCCTTGTCCACGCCCTGGAACGCCGCCGTCGGAATCCAGATCATCAGCAGCAGCGTATTCACCAGCTGAATCAGGATAACGCCCTGCACCGTGCCGATCAGGTTCAGGCGGAAGAAGATCACCGCGATGCTGATATACAGGCCGAAACGCGGGAATGCGTTGGTGGCCAGAAACGAAAGCAACAAGAGCTGGCGTCCGCGAAACTTCATGCGCGCGAAGGCATACGACGCGGGCAGGCAGATGACTGCCGAGAGCAGCGTGACCACCAGCGACAGGATGATACTGAACGGCAGCGCCTCGGCGATGTCGGCGCGCGCAAACGTTCGTTCCCAGAAGGTAAAGCCGAATTCCTGCGGAATCAGCGAGGGGTACTGCCAGCGCTCGGCGAAGGCCCACAGCACCACCGAATACAGCGGCCCCAGGATGACCAGGATGAGCACGATCAGCGCCAGCAGGCCGAAGCCGTTGCGACGGATCATGGCGCGGAAGCTGGCCGCCGTGCCCGCCCAGAAGCCGGGAACAACCGGTGAAGCAGGTTGAAGTGTGGTCATGAATCCTGCTCCTGTTTACGCTGGCTGGCCACCGTGCGCACATACAGCAGCCCGACGACGGCGCAGATCAGGAAGGTGATGACAGCCTGCGTCTCGGCATCGTCCGGGCGGCGATACTGCCCGAATGTTTGCTGCATGAAGACGCCCATCATCTGCGGCGCGGCCGGCCCCAGCAGATACGGAATCGTGTAGCTGCCGAAGATGCCGAGAAAATTCAGCGAAAAGGCGATCAGCACCGGCCGCGAAATCTGTGGCAGGATGATGCGCCAGAAAATCTGCCAGTTGTTGGCACCCACATCGCGCGCGCTTTCGATCAGCGCATCGCTGACCTGGCGCAGACCGGCCGTCAGCACCAGCACGGTGAACGGAATCGATTCCCACACCAGGCCAAACACGATCGCGTCCGGCTTCAGGTAGGGCGTGCGGAAGCCGGTGAATCCGGCGATGCTGAGCATGGTGTCGAGCGTGCCGCGCGTGCCCAGGAAGCGGATCAGCGCGAAGGCCAGAATCACGCCGGGCACGAACAGCGGGAATAACGCCAGCACCTGCACCGCGCCGGCCAGCCGGCCATTGGCGAAGCGAAGATACAGCGCCAGCGGAAAACACACGAGAAAAATGACCAGCAGCGTGATCAGCGTGATCTGGAAGGTGAACATCAGATTGGAGACGCTGACCGGGTCCTGAAAAAATGCAATATAGCGGGAAAGCGTGAATCCCGGCGTGCCATTCACGTCCACCGTAAGTGTGCGTGCAGTGGACTGGAGCGCGGGGATGAATATCAGAAATACCATCAGCAGCAGCGGCGGCGCGATCAGCGCGTAGGCAATTGCCGCTTTGCGCCACGACGGGCGCGGCGCGGGGGTGGGCAGTGTCGTCATCAGCGTGTCGGAATCGTCTTTCACACGGTCTCGGTCAGGGGTGGCTTATACACGCACAGCGAAAGGCGGCCGCATTATACACACGGGCCGCCTTTCGCCACACGCCAGGGCGTACGGGTCAGGGGTTAGCTGGCCGGGTCGATATTGGTAGCAACGTTGTTATACCAGCCTTCGACCATGGCTGCGGTGTAATCGCCACCCGGCCAGGTCGGCACGGTGTCGGTGATCACGTTGGTATACTGCGACTGGAGTTCAGTCGGCAGCAGGTCCCAGGCCACGGCAGGAAAACCACCGATTTCTTCAACGATCGTCTGCTGCATCTCCAGCGAGAGCAGGAAGTCGGCCAGCGTCAGCGCGCCTTCAATGTTGGCCGCGTTCGACGGAATGGCCCCGTAGGTGTAGCCGCCGGTGAACGGCAGGTCCTGAAGCTGGGCGAAGGCCGTCGTTTCCGGCAGGATGCCCAGGTTATAGGCCTGGAGCGACTGGTCGGACCAGGCGGTGATCATGCTCACCGAGCCGTTGGCCAGCAGTTCCAGCACGGGCGTGTTGCCCGCGGGATACGAGCCATTCTCGTAGATCGAGTCGTGGATGCTGCCCAGCAGCTCCCAGGCGGCGGGGAACTGGCCGATCAGGGTTTCATCGGCGGTGCCGGGGATGAACACGCTGGGGTCGCGGCCGGTCACTTCAAAAATGGCGCGGGTGACCATCGCTGCGCCGCTGCCGCCACGGTCAGGGCGGTTGTACACGAACTGGCCGGGGTTGGCCTGAATCCACTCGATCAGCTCGGCATAGGTCGTCGGGACATCTTCAGCGGCCACAAGTTCACTGTTGTAGGCCAGCAGCACCTGCGAACCACGGTAGGGCAGTTCCTGCGGCAGGCGGTTGGTGGCTTCGATCACATTGGCCAGGCCGGGCACATTTTCTTCGTTCAGTTCCAGAAACAGTTCGGCATCCACCCAGGCCTGCTGGGAATCAACGCCGATCTGCTCGAAGAAATCGGCCTGCGGATCATCGCCGGTTTCCAGCGCGGCCAGCGCGCGGCCCGCGATGTCGGCATTACCGCCGCCCACGCCACGCGTGATCGTCAGCACAATTTCGTATTCGGGATGCGCTTCTTCAAACGCGGGGATAATAAAGTTGGTCCAGAAATCGCTGACGTTGGTGTCAGAGTCAGTATAAACATAAATCGGGCTGCGATCCTGAGCGGAGACGCTGAACGCGCCAGCCATGAGTGTCAATGCTGCTGCTGCCAGGGCGAAACGCAGTTTCATAGAATGCAGTGCTCCTTGATGAAAATGTCGGATAGTTCTCAACTCTAGTCGCGCATTTTACCAAGTCGTTTAAGAAATCGATGGGGTTTGTTTAACAAGTGTAATGACGAGTCTTAACACTGGTGCGTACAATCTGCTGCATTACCGTGATTTTCAGCCGAACAGGACTTCCATGACCGCCCCACTCCAGCCGCCCGTCATCGTGCATCACATGGCCGCGCTTGACGCCTCGCCCTACCCGCCCAACGCGCTGGAGGGCGTGCGCGCCTGCCTGGAAGCCGGGGCGCGCTTCATCGAAATCGACGTGACGCCGCTGCGTGCGGACGACTATCTGCTGGTGCATGATGATGTGCTGGAACACGAAACCAGCGGAAGCGGCCCGGTCAGCAATGCATCGGCGGGCGACATCGCCAGCCTGCATATCAAGCATCGTGATACGGTGACGCCTTACACGCCTGCGCTGCTCAGCCAGGTCGTCGCGCTGATGCTGGACTTCGGCGGGGAGGCGCGCCTGCAAATCGACTACAAGAGCGTGCTGCCGATGGCGGATGATGAACCGCTGCGCAGGCTGCTCCGGCTGATTGAGCCGCTGGGGACCCGTGTGCTGGTGAGCTCGGGCGCAGACTGGCATCTGCGGCGACTGCGCGCGCTGGCGGGCTGGCTGGACCTCGGCTTCGACATCGGCTTCTATCTGGATTACCGCCCGCAGCCGGCCGACCCGCGCCTGCCGCCCTTTCGTGCCGGGGCCTATGGCTATCACGACGACCACATTGTCGCGGGACAGCGCCTGCTGCCGACGCCCGCTTATCTGGCCGAACGCTGCGACATCCTGCGGCTGACGACGCCGGGCATGAGCACCTGGTATGTGCATCACCTGCTCATCAGCCGCATGCTGGATGACGGCTTCAATCTGGCCGACTGGCTGCACGGGCATGACATCCGGCTGGACGCATGGACGCTGGACGTGGGCCGCCCCACGTCGGCCGATGCCCTGCGCCTGCGCGACGCGGGCGTGGACCAGTTCACCACCAACACGCCGGTCGCGCTGGGGCAGATGCTGGGGCTTGCACGCTAGGAACCGCCCTCCAGCGCCCGCGCGACGGCGACGAGGTCAGCGGCGCAGGCGGGCGGGATGCTGTCGGCGGGCAGAGCCTCGACCTGCGTGATGTAGTCAGTCATGTCGATGCTGGGCGAGACGGGCGCGTCGCACGCCGCGGCAATGGCGTTCAGCCGCTCGATGGACGGGTCAGGGACGATTAGAACTAGTGTATCTGGCACCACATCCTGCACTTGCTCGATTGGGCTAGCCATTTCGAACGGTTGCGTATCGAATGCAACCTGATTTTCCCTCCATGATCCAACGACCAAACGTCCGCCGAATACGCTATACTCTAGGTTAGTAAGTGCGCTCAAGCTTCTGAAAAGTTCTTGTTCCTCTGTTTCAATATTCCATATGTACACAATACCTTCCCCTGCCCCACCAGCTAGCTCAGGTCTTTGTGGATGCCAAGAAAATTCAAGCGGTAGAGCAGGCAAACCACTGAACTCTTGCACTACTGAACCACTCAATGCATCCCAGACCATGACAAACGCGATGGTTGGAGAGAGGGCATAAGGGAGTATGTTTGGCGTGCCTGGTTCAACCTCAGTGTAAAAGGCAGCTGCCAGATATTGGCTGTCAGGACTCCAACGCAGGCCAATAGGATAAGCCATAGGTATGCTGGCAATCTGTCGGCCATCTTCGGCGCTAATGATGTTTGTGATGCCTGTTGGCAGAAGCAGTGCAAAGTATGCCCCATTTGGACTCCAGCTTACGGCATCAGGGACTATCTCGCCTACTGAGATCGTGCGCAGTAGTTCACCTGTGCGTGATTCATACAAGCCTAGACTAAGTTCATCTGCCCAGGCCAACACCTGCATACCATCGGGGCTCCAGCCGCCGATCCCAGAATTTGCATTCAGGGTCAGCAGCAGTTCCAATGATCGCGCATCGCGAATCTCACCACCTGTTGAAAAGCGCATCCCATCCGGGCTCCAGGCAATGCTGACCAGATTTTCTGTACGCAGCATGGTTAACAGTTGTAAGTCTGTATCGAACCGCCACACGCCAAAGACACCTGGGCCAGCGCGTCCGGTAACTAGCAACCCTTCACCGCGCGGATGCCACCGAACATCGCTAATGATCGTTGGCGGTTCCATATCCTGCGCCTGCACACCAGACCCCACAACCAACCACATCAGCACGACTGTCAGCAGTCTCCGCATGATCACCCTCCCTCCAGCGCCCGCGCGACGGCCAGCAGGTCCGCGGCGCAGGCGGGCGGGATGCTGTCGGCAGGCAAAGCCTCCACCTGCGCGATGAAGTCGGCCATGTCGGTGGTGGGCGCGACGGGAGCGTCGCACGCCGCGGCGATAGCGTTCAGCCGCTCGATGCTGGGGTGCGGGACGATGGTGATGATGTTGCCATGCGTACCGGTTACGGTGTCAATGATCTCCACCGCGGTCTCGCGTGCAGCAAGGGTAGAAGGCTCGATATTGATGGTCGAATAGGCGATGTTCAGCCGACCCTCGAACGGCGTGTACGTAATATATCCCCCTCCTGAAAAGGCATTGATTACATCGCCGGTTGTAGGATCGATAAAGGAAATCTGCCCTCGTGAAACTAACGTGATTTGCGACTGAAACCGACTCCACGCGACCGTACCTAAGAATCCGGGAAAATTCTGCGCTGTCCTCACCTGTGTGCCATCAAGGACATCGAGGATCACGAGATCGCTCACCAGCCTGTTTCCTGAAACAGGGGGATCGACCGGCCTGTAAACAGAAAGCGCAACAAATCGACTGTCGAAACTCCAGTTCACGTCACTGATACTCCCATCGACCGTGTACATGATACGTTCCAATCCGGTCTGGGCGTCCAGCAGGGAAAGCCGTTCGTAGCCGGCACCCCACACCTGTGCGAAGGTCGTCCCATCAGGGCTCCAGGCGCGGGGCTTTGGCACCCGCCAGAGCTGCGTTTGGGAGTCGTCGAACTGACGCGTTATGGCACCCGTTGCGGCATCGATGAAGAAGATGCCCGGCTCGAGTTCATAGGTTACTGCAATTTCGAGGCCATCTGCCCGCCACTCGATATACTGCACCCACCTATCAATCGGCAGTGTCTGTATTGTCTGCAATGTCGCTGTATCCCAGATTTCCCATATCGGACCCTGGACGATGACGCGCTCGCCACCGGGACTGACCCAGAATCGAAAAATCAGTTCGCTCACGACTTCCCGGCTGGCCAGCAGATTGAGTTCGGCATCGTAGGTGCGAAAGATGTCTCCATCCAGAACGACAATCCTGGACCCATCGGCACTCGAATCGACATCGTAACGAAAGCCCTGGGCCTGCGGTGCGGCCGTCGGCAGCAATCCAACCACGACGAGCAGCACGAAACTGACACTCTGAAGCACTCGCGCCCTGAAGATATTCATCACCAGCCTTTCAGCGTAAAAATCTGATTCATCTCTCACTGTCCATCCAGCGCCCATGTATGCGTTCACCGAAACCTGAGCGTGTAGGTGGCCTGGCTGTCAAATGGCTGTCCTTCGGGCCGCCACGAGACTGAAATGCGGACAGTATCACCCTGCAACTCTTCTACGGAGATGCTCGTGAATCGCGGATCATAGGCAGTCAACAGCGAATGCACCGTGTCAGTTTGTGCGTCATACACGCTGACCGACTGCACCGAATTGGGAAAGATGGTGAGAGGGAGCTGGACGGGAAAACGTGCGATAGATCCGTATTCTGGCTCACTATGTATCAGCAGGTAGTGCTGGTTGGGCAGCTCGGCCGCGATTCCTTCGGCAAGCACATCCTCGACGATGCTGCCATCCGCATTCAGGGTCACCCGCAGCAGTCGATCATCGTCGTCCTGCGCGCCAGTGATGACCAGCAGTTCAGTTGGTGATGTAATTTTTATGTTGGCTGTTGTCAATCCAAGAAAATCTGGTCCGTTCACATAATGCGACCGGAGCTCGGTTGGTGTCTCGTAAAGAATTGTCTCGGTCTCCAAGTCGATGTAGGCGAGACGGCTTGTCTCAAATAAGGCATACTGCTGGTCTGTGTCTGGAAATAGATTAATGGCACCGTTGTTTCCGAGGAAGACGATGGCATATCGTTCATCCCCGGACACCCACACGACGCGCTCCAGTTCACCCTCATACAGCGGGACCTGCTCCCCAGTCGACACATCGAAGCGAACAAGAGTTGCAGTGCGCGCCGAGTAGTTCCAGACGTCGAGATAATTCACAGCACGGTGATAGGCCCATCCATCCGACGACGTATACTCCGCCCAGCACAGGTCCCCATAGTTTTCCTGCCAGGTTTGGCCCGTTTCAATATCCGCGTAGGTGATCCAGCACTCACGCGTGCCATCAACATTGGCGCGATCAAATACAGCGGCCATTGTTGTGGTATCTCGTATAAGATGGGGGCAAAACCGAAAACTGGAGATGAGAGGAAGCAACTCGACAGATTGATCCGGCCGTGCGCTGTAAACCGTGCACAGGGACCACTCTGGCATTTGTCGAGTGGTTAAAACAATCCGGCCCTCAACCCAGGAAATCCTTATGTTATCCCCATTCAGGAAGTCGCCCATGCGAATGCGGTCGTGCGTCAGCAGATCATACGACCAGAGAGTAATGCTGCCGGGACCTGTCTGGCCGTCTGTCCCGGCAATGGCCAGCCATCTGTCATCAGGCGATCCTTCAGCTTCAGCAAACACAAAGTCATCCGGAAAAAGGAAGACGAAGTCACCAGTGAGGACATCACATAAGGCGTTCCGCTGGCTGGCCGGATCCGTGTAGGGAATCCAGGCTGCGTCCTGCCGAATCGAGAACGCGTTGCAATGGTTGGTTGGTGGCGGCTCAAAGCTGCCGGAATCAAGGTTGAGGACCAGGCTGGTATCTGCCGGAAAGATGTCGTAGGGCAGATCGGTGGAAAAGTCTCTGATCAGCACCTGCTCTTCGTTCAACCAGTTGTATCCGACGTAATGCGAAAGTACGTCTGGAAACGGATAGTCATGCCACTCGGCGGCGTGAACATCGTAGACGCGGATGAGGCGCAGGGAGTTTTCGATCGTGACATAGTGGTCGTCTTCTGGCGGCACCAGCGCTGCATCGACGATCGTCACCCCGTCGGCAAGCATGAGAGCAATATCGGGCGGCTGCGAGGCAGGTAAGTCCTGTGCATGACCAGCGCCGACCAGCGCGACGGATACCCCTATCATTATCATGAGCCAGCCCGTGCGCGACATATGCATGATACCTTTCAATCCGTATGACGCTCTGTCTGTCATCATAATGTGAAACTCAGCAGGCCCGCCATACGCATGCTATACGATGGACGCGGCGCCCGGCCCACGCCTGCGCTCTGCCCGTCCTTCACAAACTATTCACGCTTGTGCGGCGCGCTTCGTGCGATAATGGGGAGGTGTCTCGCAAACGCACAGGTAGCCTATCCCCACCAACACGCCGGTCGCACTGGGGCAGATGCTGGGAAAATAGCGGTCCTGCCGGGATTCACGGGGCGCGATAATTGCGGATATCGTGCCCGACGGCATAGGTCGCTGCCTCAACACGATTGCTCACGTGCAGCTTGGACAAAATCACGCTGATGTGATTACGTACCGTCTTGTCGCTCAGGCTGAGCGCGTCGCCAATTTCGGCATTGCTCCTGCCCTCTGCCACCAGGCGCAGCACATCCAGTTCGCGCTCGGTCATCTCGCGGAATGGGTCTGGCCCGCCCTCGCCGTGTTCGCGCAGCATCGCCAGCACACGGCGTGTCACGCCGGGGTCGAGCAGCGATGCGCCATGCCGAACGGCATCCAGGGCGCGCACCAGCTCGCCGGTTCCGCCCTGCTTCAGCACATAGCCGACCGCCCCGGCCTTAATGGCATCCACGATCAGGTCATCGCTGGCAAACGAGGTCAGCATGATGACCTGGGTCAGCGGCCACCGGCTCATGATCGTGCGGCAGGCCTCAATGCCGCTACTGCCGGGGGGCATACGGATGTCCATAATTACCACATCCGGCTGATACATCCCGCACAGGCGAACAGCATCATCGGCAGTGCCGGCCTCCGCCACCACACTCACCTCAGGAAGCTGTTCCAGCAGCATCCGCAGCCCCATGCGCACCACTTCGTGGTCGTCCACCAGCATCAGCTTCAGCAGCGCCATCACGATTTCTCCTCAGACAGGGTCAGGGTAATACGCGCGCCTTTGCCGGGCGTGCTGTCGATGTCGATCTTCCCGCCAATCAGACGCGCCCGGTCGCGAATCGAACGCAGGCCATAGCCCGCCTGCACCGATTGCAGCGAGAATCCGCGCCCGTTGTCATCAATACACAGCGTCATCGTTTCATCCTGGCACTGCACGCTGATGCCTGCGCGGGTGGCGTGGGCATGGCGCAGTGTATTCGACAGGCTCTCCTGCACGATGGCCAGGATATGATGCACCTGTAACGGCGTCAGCTCAGGCTCGCCGTGCATGTGCAGATCAATGTCCAGCAGGCCGCGAAAACGCGGGTTGACTACCAGCGCTTGCAGGCTGGGGCCCAGCGGGTCGCGCGGCGTTTCTGCCCGCAGCGACACCATATAACTGCGCAGATCGCTGTTGACGGCATTCAGGACGCTTTTCGCCTGGCTCAGCCGGCGCCACGCCTCCGAGTCTTTGGGAATCAACGCATCCAGCGATTCGAGGATCAGGCTGGCCGAGTACACACCCTGCACCGCGCCATCATGAATCTCCTGGCCGATGCGCTCGCGCTCGCCAGACTGAATGCGCTCGACCTCCATCTGCTCCAGCAGCTGATCCAGCTCGATCTCGAAGATTTCCAGGGCGCGAATGATCGTAAAAGCCAGCACCAGCCCAACCAGGGTGCGAAACACCTGCACGGGGATGCCAATGGTGTTTTCAAACAGGCTGTTATTGAGCACACTCGCGGGGAAAAAGTCCGCCGGGGGCACCACCATCCCGCCGACGAACGCATAAGCCAGCAGCGTGGCCCCGGCCAGGCGCAGCGTGCGGTAGATGCTGCCAATCTGCAGCGGTGCGATGCTGGTCTGCGTCTGATAGCGCAGGGCATACGCCGCCAGCAGGCTGCCCGGCAGGCAAAGCAGGTAGCGGGCCCAGATCGTGGCCTGTAAATGCCAGCTTTCGATGGTCGGTAAAAACGAGAACGACAGCCAGAAACCAATGCCCCACAGCAGCATGATGACCATGACAGCTCGTCTCAGCCACGGGAAACGCCGATCAAGCGCGACCGCCCCGAACATCATCAGGCAGAAGAACGAGAGCGCCAGCAGGACCACTTCCAGCGTTTGCAGCAGGTCGATCAGCACTTTGGGGGAATACGAGGCCTGAATGGGGATGAACATCAGGCCCCACTCGTGGATGCCGTGCAGGATCCCAAATGCAGCCAGCCAGTACAGGTCTCGCGCCAGGCGCAGGCGGCTGTGGCGGCGCGATTGCAGGAAGATGGCAAAGCCCATGACGAAGAAAGTCAGCCCATATACAAACAGGACGATAGGCCGGTTAATCGCAAAGAAATCGCGGATACTTTCCACCATCATGAAACCCCCGAAAGCGAAAAGAGCCTACTTCAGCGTAAGCCCTTTTCATGATGCCTAGTTTATCGCACTTACCGATCAGCCACCGAACATCAGGAAGACCGGCGGGAAGGTAAGCAGCAGGCCCAGCGCCACCAGCACCACCGTGATGATGAACGAGGTCATCAGGCTGATGGGCCTGCTCTTGAATACGAAGTGCAGGACCGCCCAGCCGACCACGAACGCGATGATTGAGACGCCTGTCTTGCCGCTCAGGGAGCCGACGCCGCTGTTCCAGGTGAGGAAGGTCTTGATGCCTGCGCTTACTTCCGAAAGGATGATGGCCAACCCGAGAACCAGGGAACCAATGCCGCTGGCGATCATCGCCGCACCCATGGCCCGGTCTGCTGCGCTCACCTGTGCCGCTTCTTCGGCCTTGCTCTGTACCAGATCCAGATCTGCTGTATGTGTTGCCATGAGGTTGTTCCTCTTCATTCACTAGGGTTCAACAGGAATGTGCGTTGCTTCAGGTCAGCGGAGATGCCTTGGTGATGAGTGCGCCCAGCACCCCTGCAATGCCTGCTACAGCGAATGAGAGCAGGAACATGGCGATGAGAATCCTGCGAGCCTGTGGCCTGGTGCTCAGCTCCTTGCCGTAGCGGAAGACGCCGAAGGCTACGACCGTCGCCAGCAGAGGCGAAATCCAGGCAACGTGTTCCTTCCATTCCATGCCAAATTCGTGATACTGCGCCGTTTCTTCGCTGGCCAGCAGCCAGTAGCGCGGATACTCGGTCAGCGTTTCAGACTGCACGGTGCGGTCGACGGTTTCAGGGGGCGCGGCGCGGTACCACGGATAGACGACATACGTGCCCACGATGACCGTCAGCCACACGCACACGGCCATGACGACCATGCCCCAGCGCAGACGGCTCACGCGTTCAGTGACGCCAGCCTCGGTCACCAGCTGCGGGCGCAGGCTGTACAGCCCGGCAAGACCACCAGCGAACGCCAGCAGGAACAGTGCTCCAAAACCCATGCCATGGATTAATGTCCACAGCTCACGATCGGTGATATTCATGTTTCCTCCCTGAATCGTCTTTTGTTTTTGAACCTGCTTTGACTGTATGACGGACAGGGGGAATGCAGAAGGTACGGATGTCCCGACTTTACCGGGACAATTCGGCGCAGGTCGTGGGCTGCTGTAAATAATTCAGGAAAACAGTCGCCCGTCCTTCACAAACTATTCACGCTGCTGCGGCGCGCTTCGTGCGATAATGGGGACGTGTCTCGCAAACGCACAGGTAGCCCATCCCCATGATTGAAGCGCATGAACTGACCAAAGACTTCAGCGATTTTCGCGCTGTCGACCGCATCTCGCTGAATATCCCCGCCGGGTCGGTGCTGGCCGTGCTGGGCCCCAACGGCGCCGGCAAGACGACCACCGTGCGCATGCTGACCTCGATTTTGCAGCCCACCAGCGGCTGGGCCAAAGTGGCCGGTTATGACGTGGTGCAGTACCCGGAGCAGGTGCGCGCCAGCGTCGGCGTGCTGACCGAACAGCACGGCCTGTATGAGCGCATGAAAGCCGAGGCGTATCTCGACTTCTTCGGCGAGGTGTATCACATCCCGACGGCTGTGCGCCGCAAGCGCGCGCTCGACCTGATGGAGCGTTTCGGCCTGACGTTTGCGCTGAAAAAGCAGCTGGGCGAATACTCCAAAGGCATGAAGCAGAAGCTGGCGCTGGTGCGCGCCATGCTGCACGACCCGCCGGTGCTGCTGCTGGACGAGCCGACCAGCGCGATGGACCCGCAGAGCGCCAAGCTGGTGCGCGATGCCATCATCGAGCTGCAGCGCGACCAGCGCACCTTCCTGATCACCACGCATAACCTGGCCGAGGCACAGCTTCTGGCCGACCGCATCGCCATCATTCGCGGCGGGCGCATCATCGCCAATGACGATTTCGACGGCCTGGCGCGCCAGTTTGTGGGCGACCCGCTGATGGAGCTGCGCGTGCGCCAGCCGCTGAATGGCATCAGCAAAGACCTGGCGGACCTGATGACGGTGGAGGAGACGGGCGAGAACTGGCTGCGCTATCGCGTGGTGAAGCCCAGCGAGACCAACCCGGACATCGTGCGCAGGCTGGTGGGGCTGGGCGTGGACATCGTGTCGCTCTCCCCGCTGACGCAGACGCTGGAAGAAATCTATCTTCAGGTGGTCAAAGAAGACGAGAGCAAGCAGGGCGCGGGGAACAGCGAAGCCCTGCGCTGAGGCGGGCGGGAGTAATTTCTCGCCTGCCTCAGCGCTTCTCAGTCGGCTGTTCCAGACGTGCCCATTGCCTCAAGACTCCAAAGCGAAAGATAATAACTGACCGTATTGTTCTGTTCTCTGTTGGTGGTCGCAAGAGCAAGATACCGGAGATCAGGCGACCATTCTACATCAGAAACCACATGCCGCTCGCCAAGCGCCGCGACAGTAAACTGTGTTATGATGCGGCGCTCTGCGACAGAAATGATCGAAACCTGATCCAAAATCTTACCAACAAGAAACTGCCCATCGGGACTCCAGTAAATGTCTGCTTGAGCCGGAAACGTGAACAGAATGCTTTGTGTATCCAGATCATAGATTGCATCACGCATCGCCAGTAAATGACCACCTGGTTGCCACAGTAATCGAGGAGGGCCACTAGGGCAGCAGTTCAGAATGTCGCGTACCTGACCGGTACTGAGATCCAGGATCGCGCGGATATTGCCTGAACTATAGCCGTTAATCGCAACTTGGTCCGGTGTACCCCATGAAAAATCAAGTTGCTCAAAGCGAAGATCAGACGGCGTAGGAAATAAGGGGTAGGTACTCAGCAGATTCCCTGTCCGCGCATCCCAGATCTGTGCCGTGTATGGCGCTTCCAGACTCTGACTTATCAAGCGAGTTCCATCTGGACTCCATGACACACCGAGAATTCGTTGGGGCGAGAACAAGGGAATTGCCTCGTCAATATCGTACATGACAAGTCCGGCACGTCCTATTGTCGCCAACAGCGTCCCAGTGGGATCGAATTCAAGAAAGTGCGGCAAAGTCGACTGAAGGCTGGCGGCTGCTTGGGTTGAACCCTGCATAACGGGTAGCTGTTCCACATCGGTGCTGTTTAGCGCAATCGTGTTGCCCACGAGGTTCAGTTCCGGTCGCCAGAGAGCGATATATCCGCCTGTATCGCTCTGTGCGTTAGCACCCGTATCACGCGCTGGCTGCTCTGGCATGTAAGCCAAAAGATTGGTAACTGCATTCCAACTGATTTCCGGTGTGGTCAAGCGCTGCACACTGCCTGGAATGGGTTGGGTTAGGTTGAGTGTTTCCTGCCCGTTTACACCAGAGCCCACGAACAAGGACACCAGCACTACAATCAGCAGTCTCCGCATGTCACCCTCCCTCCAGCGCCCGCGCGACGGCCAGCAAATCCGCGGCGCAGGCGGGCGGGATGCTGTCGGCAGGCAAAGCCTCGACCTGCGCCATGAAGTCGGCCATGTCGGTGCTGGGCGAGACGGGCGCGTCGCACGCCGCAGCGATGGCGTTCAGCCGCTCGATGCTGGGGTCGGGGACGATAATCGTCAGGTTTCCCGTAGTGACTCCAGTATCTAAATTTTCACCATCGGTTGCTGCCAGACTTTGGAGTTCCAGAACGGCTAGCCTTCCAGAATACGGACTCCAGCTTGCAGCAATGTGCGAGATAGCAATTGGTAAATTTTGGATCATCTCACCTGTAACTGAATTCCATTCTCTTAAGGATCCGTCTCCACTAACTGCAAGAGCCAGATTATCGTTTTGGGCAAACGTTACGTCGCGCACCCATGAAAGATCTAAACGCTCAATCTCACGACTATCTGATTCAAAATACGGGTTTGCCACAAACTGGTTCCGCATTTGTCCGGTTTGTGAATCCCAGATTGTCACCAAACCGTTGATACTACCTGTTATCAGTGAATCTCCCGTGCGATTCCAGGCAATTGAGTACATGGTGTTTGGACAACACTGAACACGGGGCGATCTCGAAAGCAATTCAAACGTTTGTGAATCAAACGTGCCAATTGAGAGCGATGTCGAAAAAGCAATTCTCCGCCCATCTGGGCTAAATGCGAGGTCCGTAATACTGCCTCCGCTATGTGTTGAAATTAGAGTTCCTGTTTGTGCATACCAAACGAATAAGCTCGGTTCACTTTCAAGTCCTGAACTGACAAGTCGCTGACTATCTGGAAACCATGCAATGGCCGTAACCGAATCGTTGTGTCCCGTTAGTGTACGAAGAAGAGTGCCATCGCCAGTTGCCCATATCATTACAGTTTGATCGTAACTGGAAGTGGCAATCATAGTATTGTCAGGACTCCAGGCAATCATAGATATGAAATTGCTGTGACCCTCCAGTACATAAATCAATTGTTGAGTTATAGCGTCATAGACTTCAACGTTGTCACCGACGGCAATGGCAATTTTCGTTCCGTCTACACTCCAGCTAGGAGAAGTTACAAAACTTCCGCTACTAACTTGAGCTTGCGTTACGGTTAATGTAAAGCCAAACAGGGCAAATACCACGACAATACCAGAAATCACCATCTGTATATGGAACATCATTCTAAACCTCTTCACCACTGATTTAATACGAATATCTGTCGAATTCGTACATCGAAATCGTACTGGCAGATGGTGCCATGCTGGTACGTCAATTGTGTCAGATCGCTGCATAAGGCCTGGTGACTGCACGCGGCATAGAAAAACAGGCAGGCCAATCTCTGGCTCGCCTGTTTTATTGTCGCTGGGTAATCCGCAAATTTACGACTCTATTGCGACTCCAGCGCCCGCGCGACGGCCAGCAGGTCAGCGGCGCAGGCGGGCGGGATGCTGTCGGCAGGCAGAGCCTCGACCTGCGCGATGAAGTCGGCCATGTCGGTGGTGGGAGAGACGGGCGCGTCGCACGCCGCGGCGATGGTGTTAAGCCGGTCGATGCTGGGGTCGGGGACGACGATCTGGATTGCTCCGCTTGCGAGGGTTTCAACGACAAGATCGACCTGGGTTGCAGCCATGTTTTCTGGTAATGCCAAACCTAAAGCCAGACGACCACCATACGGACTGAAGTCGGCGGCATACTGAGGGGTGACCATTTGCTCTGAAACCAGATTTCCTGTTTCAACCACCCATCTGCGCAGGGTTCCGTCGCGACTTACACTCGTCACATATTGTCCTGAGTCATCGAAATAGAGTTCGTTGATCCATGCTAAAGCAATATTTTCCCCTTGGTATGAATTACCTTCAAGCACATGCACTGGTTCAGGGGAATCAAATCTCCAAATAATGATTCGACCATCGCCAGTACCTCCTGCTATATATTCTCCCGTGGAACTCCATGTAACCTTAATCAATTGATTAAGTAATCCTGGTATAAAAGGAGCATCGTACATATATCTCGACGCCAAATCCAACGATGCCACATTACGCACCTCAACATTGAAAGAAATGTTTGAGAAAGCAGCTTGAGTACCATCAAGGTTCCAAGCAATGTCTGAAACAGCTCCAGTTGAGAAGGTAGTGCTTTGCAATGTTGTGCTATCTACCAACACGGCATTACTTGGAGTGTTGAATGGCTCCGCAGTCACGGCAAGTATATATTGCCCATTTGGACTCCATGTAACTGTCAAGATGTCCAGACCGAAATCAGCCACCACATGTACCTGCTCTCCCGTTATTGCGTCCCAAATTCGCAGGGCATTGTCAGGACTGGTGCTGCCGCTTGCAAGCAGTTGACCATCGGGGCTCCATGCCAGCCCCAGAATTCGAGATGTATCGGCCTGTAGAAGCAATCGCTGCTGTTGACCCTCTAGGGAATCGATCAGGATGCGTCCATCCCGGTAGCTCGTCGCTACACGCGTTCCATCGGGGCTCCAGACCACACGTGTGATTCGAGTGGTCGAATCTGTGTCTTGGGCCTGCACACCAGACCCCACGAACAGCACCATCAGCAGACTAGCCAGCAGTCTCCGCATGTCACCCTCCCTTCAGCGCCCGATCAGGACACCCTCAGCATAGGGCATAAGCCATGAAGAAAAACCGTCGCATGAGATACGATCTCCCTCCCTGATTGCAATCTGATCTGAAATATATGACGCCCGGCCTAATCGCGCGTACTATTCATGGGTTTGCGCCCCACATGACCCGGAGACCCGCCCATGCGCCTGTACATCATCCGCCATGCCGACCCCGACTACCCGAACAACACGCTCACCCCTGCTGGTCACCTGGAGGCGGCCGCGCTGGCGCGTCGGCTGGCCGGGCATGGGCTGGACTTGATCTGCGCGTCGCCCCTGCCCCGCGCCGAAATCACTGCCCGCTACAGCGCCGACCTGCTCAAGCTGCCGGTCATCACGCACGACTGGCTGGCCGAGGTGGTGGGCTGGTCTACCGGCCCCGACCCCATCGAGGGCGGATTCATCCCCGCGTGGGACATCCCGGGCGAGGAGCTGCGCGCCAACCCCGCCTATCATGTCTGGGACACCTGGGACGCGACCGCGCCGTTTCACCGCCCGATCTACCGCGATACCGTGAGCGAGTTTCAGGCCGAGTCGGACGCCTTTCTGGCCGGGCTGGGCTATGTGCGCGAGGGGAATCGTTATCGTGTGACGGGGGCAAATGAGAAGCAGGTGGCCTGTTTCTGCCACAACGGCACCGCGCTGCTGTGGCTGTCGCTGCTGCTGCACATTCCGCCGCCGCTGGTGTGGAGCAGCTTCTGGCATGCGCCCAGCGCGGTCAGCACCGTGTTATTCGAGCAGCGCAGCGCCGACTTTGCGGTGCCGCGCGCGCTGTCGGTGGGCGATACCTCGCATCTGTACGAGTCCCGCCTGCCCGTCCAGCCGCGCGGCATCCGCGGGAATTACCGCTGAGCGATGCGCGCCAGCACCTCTACGGCAGCACGGGCGCCGCTGCGATAGGCCCCGTGCACCGTGCCATAACGGCTGTCGGTCGCCTCGCCGGCCCAGAACAGCCGGTCCTCGAGGGGCGCAGACAGGACCGAGCGCGCCTGATGCGCTCCCGGCGGCACGAACGAATAGGCCCCACGCGCAAACGGATCCGCATTCCAGTGATGCAGGCGGGCGGCCGCAGGCTTCAGGTCTGCCCGGCCCAGCACACCACGCAGTTGATCGAGCGCCAGCGCCAGCCCGTCCTGCGGACCGAGCGCGATCAGCCTGCGCGCGGCATCGCCAGCGCCCCAGCCCACCAGCAGCTCACCCTGCGCACCTGACCCGGATGAGGCATTCCACCAGTACGGCGGCGTCCCGTCCAGATCCACCATGCCATCCACGCCCGGCGGAAACACCGGCGCGTCAAAGTACACATGCAGCTTGACCACATCGCTCATTTTCAGCGCATCGACAGCGGCTTGCCGGCTGGCAGGCAGGGCGGGCAGAAAGCGCACCATCCGTGACTGAAGCACACCAACCGGCAGCGTGAGGATCACGCGCGGGGCTGTAAACAGCGCGCCATTGGTGCAGTACACGCGCACCTCCAGCCCGGAATAGTCGATCAACTCGACCTGCGCGCCGTGGTGAATGTGCAAGCCGTCCGCCAGCGCATGCACCAGCTGGTCATAGCCACCATGCACGCGAAAGTCTGCGTCGCCTTCCAGCTCGCCTTCTTCAAGCTGCGCGCTGACCTGCTGGGCGACTTCCAGGGCACTCACCTCGTGCAGCTCGGCTGTGTCAATGCGCAGGCGATGCACCAGATCGGGATACTCATTCGGCGACACGCGCAACCGGCTCAGGTAGGCCTGCACGCTTTCGTGATCCTGCGGCAGGACCGGCAGCTCCCAGTCGCGATCACCATTCGACACTTCTTCAAGCGGCTGCCAGCGCCCCTTGTTTCCGCGCATCAGGATGCGGCGCACCGGCCGGGTGGCGATGCCCTGCTGCCTGACGATCTCCCAGGTTTCCGCACCCAGACCATGGATCAGTTCGGCGCCCATCTCAGCGGGCACAGGCGCAAAATCCCGATCCGTATGGATGCGTCCGCCAATCCGGTCGCGTGCTTCCAGCACCTGCACCGCCAGCCCGGCGTCCTGCAAGTCGCGCGCCGCTTTCAGCCCCGCCATGCCCGCCCCAATCACCAGCACCTCTGTGTTGACTTTCATCATGCACTCCACGTAATACGACACAATGTTGAAGAACTGGCCGAATCGTATAAAATAACTGTACAGCGTGTCAACAAACGCCGTAACAAGGTGTCGTATAAGCAACAGGTGTAAAATATCATGGGCGATCAAAAGCTGGACAGGCGCGTGCAGCGGACGCGCGCGCTGCTGCGCGAGGCATTGTTTGCGCTGATCGAAGAACAAGGCTATGCGGGCATCACCATCCAGGACATCACCGACCGCGCCAACCTGAATCGGGTGACGTTCTATTTTCACTACCGCGATAAAGAGGACCTGCTGTTTCAGGTGATGCACGAGCTGTATGAAGGGCTGGCGGAAAAACAGCGCGACGTGGCAAACCTGCGCGAGTGGATCGAGCGGGATACCCTGTATGCCTTTCAGCACGTGCAGGAATACGCGCGCCTGTATCGGGTGATGTTGAGCGAAAAAGGCTCACTCTCGCTGCTGGGCAGGCTGATCGACTATTTTGCCCAGGCCGCCATCGCAGGGGAACAGGCGCGTTTGCCCGCCCATGCCAAACCACTCATTCCCCTGGAAGTTGTGGAGCATTTCTATGCCGGCGCGTTTGTCGGCCTGGTGCGCTGGTGGGTGCTGCACGACATGCCCTATACGCCTGAGCAGATGGCGCGTATGTGTCATCAACTGGAAGCCAACACAGGGGCCTGGGCGCTCGGCCTGGACGCGACTGACGTGACCTCCGCCCCGGCTGACGACGGAGGACATACCTGATGCACGCGCTCTCCCCTCACAGGAGCTTCTGTCCCGGTATGACGGCTAGCCCCGAAGGCAGCAGTGTCCTCAAGTCACTCCCCCTCCAGCGCCCGCGCGACGGCCAGCAGGTCCGCGGCGCAGGCGGGCGGGATGCCGTCGGCAGGCAAAGCCTCGATCTGCGCGATGTAGTCGGCCATGTCGGTGCTGAGCGAGACGGGCGCGTCGCACGCCGCGGCGATGGCGTTCAGGCGCTCAATGCTGGGGTCGGGGACGATGATCTGTACAGGCACAGCGGCGAAGGCGTCATCGGCACGACCTGCAATTTCAGCATCGGAACTTTGTGGCACGCCAATAGCTATCTGGCCGCCGTATGGGCTCCACGCTGCCGACCGTATAGGAAAATCAGACGAGAAAATCGACGTAATGGCACCTGATGCTGCTTCCACAAGATAAACATTGCCATCAATGCTAGTTGCTACAATCTGTGTTTCATCGGGACTCCAGCGTGCGGAAGTCAATTCATTTGGGAACCCTGAGTAGGTTCGCAGTCGTTCTCCAGTCATAGGATCAATGACAAGGATGTTGTACAGCCTGCCTTCACGCAACGCGTCTATTGCCGCTGCAAGAATCATAGTTCCATCAGCACTCCATTGAATTGAATTGCGAAACCCAGACACAATGTGTGAGGCTACAGATTGACGGAGTGCCAAATCGTAAACTTCAAGTCTGTATGTGTAACCAAGAGCGAGAAGTCGTCCATTTGGGCTAAATGCAACGCGGGGAATATCGTCGATAGTCGAAGAAACAGCGAACAGGGGATTGCCCATAGCATCACGCACAGACAGGGAATACGTATTCCCTGTGACAACTTGTTCTCCATTTGGGCTCCAGTCCACTTGCCACGAGAATACAAGATCAGCGTTTGAATAGACGAATGCACCAGTTTCGATATTCCAGATTTTTAGTCCTGTAAATCGTTCAACTGTGGCGAATAGATTACCACCGGGTTGCAGAGCCGCATCTTCAATTGGACCGGTGATGCTGCCTGGAATTTCACTCAGAACTGTTTGCGTGTTAGGGTCGATGACATAGAGTCCGCCCTGTTCCAGCGTGACCAAAATCCGTTCACCGTCCGCTGACCATTCGACATGGGAGACAATTTGTTGGTTGCCTTCCTGCGCCTGCACGCCAGACCCCACAACCAACACCATCAGCAGCACAGCCAGCAATCTCCGCATGTCACCCTCCCTCCAGCGCCCCATGAGCACACCCTCAGCATAGGGCATAAGCCATGAAGGAAACCCGTCGCATGGGATACGATCCCCCTCCCTGACTGCAATCTGATCTGAAATACAAAGATTCTGACCACCTGACAGCCACGGCAAGGCGGGTGCCCCATGACCCGTATCCTGCGGGCCTGATGTGCCAGATGAAATTGGCCCACCTCACCCAGCCTCATCCCCTGTGACTGTCTCATGGCCGCGAACCCGCCTGCGGATATCGTAAAGGCATCGATTGTTTCGCAGAGTGAGGATGACACCATGCAGTTTAAAGACGGCGCACAGGTATTTACGGCAGATGGCAGCGTGGTTGGTCGCATTGACCGCGTTGTGCTGGATCCGCGCACGGAAGAAGTCACCCATCTGGTGGTTCGCCACGGCTTCCTGTTCCGGGAAGACAAGGTCGTGCCCATCGAGTCGGTGGACATCGCCAACGAAGAGCGCATCACGCTCAATCCGGGCATCATCGACCTGGACAGCCTGCCTCCGTTTGAGGAGACGCAGTTCGTGCAGCGCGACATCAGCGATACGCCGGGGATGGTTCAGCCGCTGTACGGCTATGCCCCCTATGGCAACACCGCGACCCCGGCCTACTCCGGCTGGATTCCCACGATTCCGTACTCGGACGAGACTGTGGTCGAGCGCGTGGAGCAGAATATCCCCGAAAACACGGCTGGCATGAACAGCGGCGCACGCGTCATCAGCCAGGATGACCGCCACGTGGGCGAGGTCGAGAGCCTGTTTGTGGACCCCAACAGCAAGCAGGCCACCCATTTCGTCATCAGCCAGGGCATCCTGTTCAAGAACCGCAAGATCGTCCCCTCGAACTGGGTGAAGACCCTGACCGAAACCGAGGTGGTGCTGGGCGTCGATGCCAATACGCTGGAGCGCCTGCCCGACTACAAGGGCAACTAACCAGCCGCCGGGTTCCCCTGGCAGCGATAAAACAAAAAGGGAGCGCAGGCCATCTGGTCTGTGCTCCCTTTTTTCCTGGTTATCCTACATATCCCGGCTTACACGTAACGCTCGCGGATGGCCGCGCTGGCGTAGTCGAGGATGCTGACGACGATGGCGATGGCCAGCACCGCCACGCCCGCGTCGCGGTAGCGCAGCAGGTTGATCTGCTGTTGCAGCAGGAAGCCGACACCGCCGCCGCCCACGAAGCCGATAATCGTGGACATGCGCACGTTGATGTCCCAGCGGTACATCGTGAAGGCGATATACGGCGGGATGATCTGCGGCACCACGGCATACATGATCGTCTGCAGGCGGTTGGCGCCCGTGCTTTCCAGCGCCTCGATCGGCCCGGTGTCAATATTCTCAATCTGCTCGGAATACAGCTTACCCAGCGACGCGATGCTGTGCAGCGTCAGCGCCAGCACGCCGGCAAACGGCCCGATGCCCACCCAGATCACGAACACGAGGCCCATAATCAGCGGCTCAATAGCGCGCAGTCCGTTCAGGATGGTGCGCGTCATGCTGTACAGCACTGACCCCACCGGGAAAGCCGCCCGTGTGCCGGCGATCGCCCCACCCACTGCGCCCAGCACCAGGCCGATGCCCATCGCTGTCAGCACATAGGTGGAGATGTTCAGGCCGGGCAGCGCGAGCGCCACGTCGTTGGGGGGCAGCGTGCCCTCCACCATCGCGCGGAACACGTTCAACTGGACAAAGGTGAAGGCAAATACAGCGATCGTGCCGATCCATCCCAGCGCAGACATCAGCAGACGGTCGCTTTGGGTGCTGCGACGGCCGTGCATCACGACCCGGCGGAACAGCAGCGGCAGGATCGCGCCGCCCATAATCGCCGCCACCACCGGCGTCAGCAGGCCCAGCCAGGCCGCGCTCATGCCCACGGTCGCGCTCATGCCCAGCACAATCGCGCCGCCCAGCCCGCCCAGTGCCCCACCAATCACGCGCGACACCGCCGGGCTGATCGTCTTGAGCGCGTCGATGGTGAGCGCCGTGCCGACATTTGTCAGCGCGAACGCGCCAATCGCCCCGCCGATAAAGGGCAGCGACAGCTCAATCAGGCGGCCCAGCGAGCCGACAAAGTTGCCCAGCACGCCGGGGATGCCCTCGGTGAACGTGCGCCCGGCCAGCAGGCCCAGCCCGCCGATCAGCCCGATCAGCGCGACGACAATCACAGCGCCAATCAGCGTCATGGCGGCCGAACGCAGGCGCGCCTCAAAGCTGAGGGTAGAGGTCGGCATCCGGCGCGCCGCCACCGCCGCGCCCAGCACCAGCAGGCTCAGGCCCGTGGTTTCAACGCCGCCGCCCTGCCCGCTGGCCAGCCGCAGCACGAAACCGCCCACTTCGCTCAGCAGCACGCCGCCAACCAGGAAGCCCAGCGGCAGCAGCGTGAACATAACCAGCAGGTTGCCCAGCGACATGCGCACGGCGCGCATCAGGTTGTGCGCCGCAAAAAAGCTCAGGATGGCCGATGGCAGGATGGAAATCGCGGTCGCGATCAGCGCCAGGAAGATCGTCTCGACCATCTTGTCCAGCACTTCGCGGGTGGTATCGGTGAAGCGCGGCACACCAGACGGCACAGCCTGCTGCACTTCCAGCGCGTGCAATTCCCCGGCAGAGCCGCGGATGCGCGGCACTTCGATGCTCACGCTGAAGGTGCCGTTCAGGCCAATCGTGAAATTGTCCTGGCCGTCCACCTGGCGGATGCGGCGCTGCTCGTCGCCATCGATCCAGGTGACGCGCGCCAGCACGTTCGAGGCAAAGTTGTAGCCCGTCAGCGTGACCGTCTCGCTGGAGCTGGCACAGGCTGGTTCCACCGCGATATACGGAGTGCCATCGGCGGGCGGCGTGACCGGGGGCGTTTCAAAGCCTTCCGGGCAGTCGATCTGGAACGGGATGCTCACGGCCAGCGTGGCGTAATCCTGCGTCAGCACGTTGGGCGACAACAGCTCGCGCAGCGCGTTGGTCACATTGGTCTGGCGCACCGGCTCCTGCGGGCGCTCCAGGTTAATCTCGGTCACCTGCCAGCCATAGGCGAAGATCACCAGCACGATGGCGACGGCGATCAGGATCAGCGTGCGGCGCAGGGCAGCCCGTGACCGGGAGGGTGCAGGGGAGGAAGGATTCGCTTGCGTCATAGACCGGCTCCTAGTGAATCTCTACCTCGACCGCTTCCTCGCCATAAATCTGCCTGAAGCGATCATCGTCAATGTCAGAGGGCGGCCCGTCATACTCGATGCGGCCGTCCTTGAGCGCGATCACGCGGTCTGAATATGCGCGCGCCAGGCTGAGGAAATGCAGGCTGCACAGCACCGTCAGCCCGTCTTCCTTGTTCAGCAGTTCCAGGTATTTCATGACCGAGTGCGAGGTCGCAGGGTCAAGGCTGGCGACCGGCTCGTCGGCCAGCATCATTTCGGGCTCCTGCATCAGGGCGCGGGCGATGCCCACACGCTGCTGCTGGCCGCCGCTGAGCGCGCTGGCGCGGTTGCGCGCCTTTTCGGGAATGCCGACGCGCGTCAGGGCTTTCATCGCGCGGTCGCGTTCTTTGCTGGGGAAGTAGTTGAACAGCGCATAGACCGGGTTCAGGTAGCCCAGCCTGCCGCTCATCACATTGGTGAGCACGCTGGCGCGCTTGACGAGGTTGAACTGCTGGAAAATCATGCCGATGCGCCGGCGGATCAGGCGCAGCTCATCATCGGTGGCGGCGGTGATGTCGATGCCGTTCCAGATGATACGCCCCTCGGTGGGGTCAATCAGGCGGTTGATGCAGCGCAGCAGCGTCGACTTGCCTGACCCGCTGAGGCCGATAATCGCCACAAACTGGCCGTCTGGAATCTCCAGGGAGACATTGTCCAGGGCCTTGAAACCGTTGTCATAAATCTTGGTGAGATTCTCGATTTTGAGCATGAGACCTGTCAGGAATGAACAGCCCCTCTCTCGCAGGACGAAAGAGGGGCTGTAGCGTTGGACGGGTTTAGTTGAAAATATCTTCTTCGGTCAGGCCGAGGAATTCGAACTGGTCACGCACGACGTCATAGGTGGCGTCGGTGATCGGGGCCAGGCCGCTCCAGCCGTAGAAGTCTTCGCTGCCGATCGACTGTGCCCATTCTTCGGTTTCGGCGAAGGCATACAGCGCATCCAGAATCTGCACGCGCAGGTCTTCAGGGAATTCCGGGCCGAAGCTGAGCGTGTCGTTCGGGATCGGGGCGCTGATGCGCAGGATGCGCACCTGGTCCACCACGTCTGGCGCGGTGTCGCGGATGTTGGCGCGGGCGTCCAGGATCTGAACATCGCCCACATACAGCGCGCCATCGTCACCGATACGGCTTTCGTCCACGGTCAGGTCATACGGTTCCGGATTGTCGCCAATGCCCCATGCAGCACCGGGGACGGCCGGCGGGCTGAAGAACGTGGTGCCGAATTCGACTTCACCGCTGTACACGGCCTGCACCACCTGGTTGTGGCCGCCGGCTTCCACCTGCTCGCCAGCCGTGATGCCTGCATTGTTCAGCTCGACAGCGGGAACCACAAAGCCGCTGGTGGAGCTGGCATCGGGATAGGCCCACGAACGGCCTTCCAGGTCGCCAAAGGTGTAGATGTCGCTGTCACGGCGCACGATATAGGCCGCCCAGTACACATTCCAGCCGCGACGCACAGCCGCAGCCGACACTTCCACGCCGCAGCGGTCGCTGGCGATCACATAGCCGGCAGCCGGGATGAAACCAATCGAGCTGTCGGGCGCGGCGCACATGGCTTCCACGGTCGATGCATACGATGTCGGGACGGAGACTTCAAAATTCAGGCCAGTCGCTTCTTCCAGCGCCGCGGCCATGATTTCCCCGCCGGTGGTGATGACCTGGGCTTCCACCGAAGGCACGAAGAACACCTGAATCGGGTTCCCTTCGCTTCCCAGGGCATCCTGAGCCAGCGCGGCAGGCGCAACGGCCCCCAGCGCCAGCGATACGGACAAGGCTGCAATCATAAACTTGGTGCGCATGTGAATCCCCTCGATAATCTGTCGATTAAGTGCCATGCGGCAATGATTAGGATAATAGAGCAGGTTGGTTATAAAAACACCCATGAATCTTTAAGAAAATGTTAAATAAGGCTATTCGAGGCTGGCCCTGAAATTTCAGTGCGCGCAGCCCAGGCACAGGCAAATTCAGCCGCGCACGCCAGTTTGTCGTTACAATACAGGCAGCATGTGCCGTTGTAGTGCGAGGCCCTGACAGCTTATGGCTGCTGCTGATCCGTTCATCATTTCCAGGCTGCGCGAGACGCCCTTGTTCGCGCGACTCAGCCCGCCCCAGATCGAGGCGCTGGCCGCCCAATGCCAGATCGTGCAGTTTGCGGCGGGCAGCCTGATGTTCGCCTATGGCCAGCCCACCCAGGGCGCCATGCTGTTCGTCACCGGCCGGGCGATCCTGACGCGCACCCTGGCAGACGGGCGCGAGGATGTCATCGGCCAGGTGCGCGTGCGCGAGCTGGCTGGCGGCCAGGCGTCGCTGTTGCAGGACGGCGCCGAGCCAGCCAATGTGCGCGTGGTGGAACAGACGACCGCGATTTTCATCTCGCGGCGCAAGTTCCAGTATCTGCTGGGCGTCATGCCGGAGCTGCGCCAGAACCTGGTGCTGAACGCGGGCACAGCCGCGGCTGTCTCGCCACCGGTATATACACCCACGCCTGCCCCGGGCTATTCTGACAACCCGGCCCCGCGCTTCACCCCGGCATCATCGGCGCAGGCCGTCGCGACTGCACCCGCCGTGCCTTCAGCGCAGGCCGCATCAGCCCGCTCCGACAAAAAACCGCGCCTGAAAGGCCAGCGCCCCGACGAAACCCTGCTGCACATGTTCCGCCCACACTGGTGGTCGCTGGCGCGCTATGTCTGGATTCCGCTGCTGGTGCTGGCGATCGGCGTTATCGGCGGGCTGCTGCTGATCTCGCTAAGCGGCTGGGTCGGCATCACCGTCATCGGCGTCGGCGTCATCATCGCCGGGCTGATCGTGCTCTACGGCTATACCGAGTGGCGCGACGACGGCCTGTTCATCACCGACCAGCGCGTCATCCGCGTGCGCAGCTACATCCTCACCTTCCGCACGCAGATTGCCGAGATGCCGCTGATACGCGTCACCGGCGTCACCTGGAGCGAACCGCCGCTTGACCCGATGGCCCGGCTGTTTGGCTACGGTGACGTGATCGTGCAGACCACCAGTGAGTCGTCCAATGTGGCGATGGGCTATGTGCAGGATCCGGCGCGCGTGCAGCAGACGATCTTCAGCGTGCGTGACGAAATCACATCCCAGCGCACCGAGAACACCGAGCAGAGCGTGCGCGATGAAGTGGCGCGCGCGCTGGGCATGGCCCCGGTCGTGGGCACACCGGCTGTGGCCCAGCAGGTCAACCACGACGATACCCTCGTGCTTCCCCCCGAAGGCCCGATTTTTGCGCGCACCCGCGTGATGGGCAAGTCGGGCGAAATCATCTACCGCCATCATTGGTCGGTCTGGCTGACGCATATCCTGCTGCCAGGTTTCGTGTTCGTAGTGGCGCTTGCCGCCGGCGCCATCCTGCTGCTGACCGAGCACATGATTCCCATCGGCCTGGTCGTCGCGGTGATCGGCATCTCGCTCGTCATCGCGGGCGTGTGGGCCTACTGGAGCGACTGGGACTGGCGCAACGACAAGCTGATCGTCTCGAACGACACCATCACGTTCATCCATCAGCGGCCGCTGTGGCTGGAAAATCAGGTCGACCGCGTGCGTATGGCGCAGGTGGACAACGTCATTTCAGACGTGCAGGGCATCTTTAACACGCTGCTCAATCGCGGCAACGTGCAGATTTCGCTGGTGGGCTCTGACCAGAACAAGCGCTTTGACCTGGTGGGCGACCCGCTGGAGATTCAGATGGAAATTTCGCGTCGGCAGGCCCTCATCAAACGGCAGGCCGAGCAGGGCAAAGTCGAAAGCCAGCAGGATGCCGCGCTGCAAATGCTGGCCGCATACTATCAGCTCACGCAGGGCGGGCAGAACACTCAGGCCATGCCCCCGGTCAACATGACGCCCTCGGCCAACACCCAGCCGAATCCGACGGTGCCCACGGGTGGCCGCGGCGGCGATCGTCCCCCACGCATCGGCGGATGAGGGGGAGAGAGTTAAAAGGGGAAAGTTAAAAAGGGACGTGGGCCGGAGGGTGCTTTGCACATTCATATTCCCCCGCAAAATCGGGGGTTATGCCAGTTTTGACGATACACGCCGCGCGCGCCAGGGTTGTCATACGCATCTGAGCCAGATAACAGGACCGCTGCATCATGACCGATACACCCATCACCGTCTCGCCGGGCCTGCGACCCGAACACCGTGCCCATGCCGCCCGCCTGTATTACGAGGCCTTTCGCCAGAAACTGCACCCGATCCTGCGTGATGAAGCGCGTGGCATCGCCGTTATCGAAAGCTGTATGAATCCGGCCTATGCCATTTCCGCGCTGGCCGGTGACCGGCTGGTGGGCATCGCCGGATTCCATGATAAACAGGGCAGCCTGTTAAATATCAGGCCACAGCATATGATACGCACGTTTGGCTTTTTGCGCGGCTGGGCCAAAATCATCGCGCTGTCGATTTTTTCGCGTGCAGTCGAGAATGGCGTTCTGCTGATGGATGGCATCGTGGTGGATCCGTCCCAGCGCGGCGGTGGCATTGGCTCGCTGCTGCTGGATGCAGTTGTCGCCCATGCTGGGGCAACCGGTTACCGCGCGGTGCGGCTGGATGTGGTGGATACCAATCCGCGTGCCCGTGCCCTGTACGAGCGCAAGGGCTTTGTGGCGACAGGCAGCGAAAGCTATCCCTTCATGAAGCGCTGGTTCGGCTTCGGCGGGTCTACCACGCTGCTGAAGCAGGTGAGCGCACAGGCCTGAAAACCATCGGCTGATACTCGTTTTTCAGGGGAGAAGTGTGGTCTTTGACGGGCCGGTCGTGATTTCGTCGAGGGTGATCACTTTTTCGGCATAGTTGGGCGCGAAGCTCTGCACCAGCAGGCCGCAGCACATGGTGAACTGCTCCTGGTTGAGCGTGTAAAAGCGGTGACGGCCTTCCTCACGCACATAGACCAGCTCGGCCTCCTCCAGCTTCTTGAGGTGATGGCTCACCGTCGGCTGGTTGACCTTGCCGTCCATCTTTTCCACGAGGTCGTTTACGCTCAGCCACACGCAGCACAGGTGAGACATAATCTCCTGGCGGGTTTCATCGGCAAGCGCTTTGGCAAACAGCAGTTTATCTGGTTTCATACCCTAATCATATCGACCTCTGTCGATGTGTCAAGCGACGGGCGTGGGCTATCGCTCAAACTGACATATTGACAGAGGTCGATATTTTGCATACACTGGCATTAAATCGATATTCATCAATACGTTAAAGGCAGAACAGCATGAAGAATCAGCTTCCGGTTGCGGTCATTGGCGCGGGTCCCGTGGGATTGGCCGCTGCCGCCCACCTGATCGAACGCGGCGAAACGCCAATCGTATTTGAGGCGGGTGCGGAAATCGGCGCCAGCGTCGGCCAGTGGGCGCATGTACGCATGTTCTCGCCATGGGAATTCAATGTGGACAGCGCGATGGTGCGCCTGCTGGAAGACTCCGGCTGGTCCATGCCCCCGAAAGGCGACCTGCCCACCGGCGAGGCGTTGGTGACGCAGTATCTGCGCCCATTTGCCGAACTGCCCGCAATACGCGACCACATCCGGCTGAATACGCGTGTGCTGGCCGTCTCGCGCCGCGATGCCGACAAGATGAAAGACGCGGGCCGCGACGAGGGTCCGTTCGTGCTGCATGTGCAGGCGGCAGACGGGAGCGAGGCGCTGATCGAAGCGCGCGCCGTCATCGATGCATCGGGCACATGGACGCAGCCCAATCCGCTGGGCGCCAATGGCCTGCCGGCGCCGGGCGAGCGCGGCGCAGCCGCCCGTCACATTGCCTATGGCATCCCCGATGCGCTGGGTGAGCAGCGTGACCGCTATGCCAACCGGCGCGTGCTGGTGGTGGGCAGCGGACATTCCGCCGTGAATGCGCTGCTGGCGCTGGCCGAGCTGAAAGCCGACGCGCCCGACACGCAGATTCAGTGGGCGATGCGCGGCAGCAATATGTCGCGCGTGTATGGCGGCGGCGAAAGTGATGCCCTTGAAGCACGCGGCAGGCTGGGCACGCGGTTGAAGACGTACGTGGACGACGGCGTAATCGAGATCGTCTCGCCGTTCCGCATCCGCGAGATCAGCATGGCCGCCGATAACGTGCGCGTGACAGGCGAGACGCCTGAAGGACTCCGCACCCTGGTAGCCGATGAAGTCATCAGCGCGACCGGCGCGCGACCGGACCTGTCGATGCTGCGCGAGCTGCGCCTCGACCTCGACCCGGCGGTGGAGAGCACCCGCGTGCTGGCCCCGCTGATCGACCCGAATATCCACAGCTGCGGCACGGTGCGCCCGCACGGCGAGGCCGAGCTGCGCCAGCCGGAAAAAGACTTCTATATCGTCGGCATGAAAAGCTACGGACGCGCCCCCACCTTCCTGCTGGCGACCGGCTATGAACAGGTGCGCTCGGTCGTGGCCGCGCTGGCCGGCGACTGGGAAGCGGCGCGCGACGTGCAGCTCAACCTGCCGGAAACCGGCGTATGCAGCACTGACCTGCTGGAAGGCGGTTCGTGCTGTGGGCCGACAACTGTGCAGATCCAGCAGCCCGCGCTGGTGAATCTGGCGACCATCGGCGTGGGGACGCTGCCGCTGACGAATATGCTCATCCAGCCGATCGCGGTGGCCGGAGCGGCCTGCTGTGACGGTGACAGCGAGTGCTGCTGAAAATCGGCGGAATCACGCCAGTCAGATGGCAAAGGACATAAGCCCACGCGTTAGACGGGTCACGGCTTGCGCTGCTAAACTTGGCATCCTGGGCTGAAAACAGCCTATTTCGCAGACAGGCGCGACGAAGGACCGGGTAACCGTGGGCATGCCACGTTATTACGGCTGGAGAATCATCTTCACGCTGGCTATCACCGAGACGATTTCATACGGCATCATCTATTACGCGTTCTCGGTGATGCTGGCACCGATGGCGGCAGATACCGGCTGGAGCCGCGCCGAGCTGACGGGCGGCTTTTCGCTGGCGCTGCTGGTCACCGGGGCGATGGCCTTCCCGATCGGGTCGTGGGTGGACAAACACGGCACGCGCGCGCTGATGACCGCAGGCTCGATCGGCGCCAGCATCCTGGTCATCCTGTGGTCGCAGGTGACCACCCTGCCCGCGTTTTATCTGGTCTGGATCGGGCTGGGCGTCTGCGGGGCGATGGTGTTTTACGAACCGGCGTTTGCCGCCGCCGCGACCTGGTTCACGCGCCAGCGCGCCAAGGCACTGGCCACGATTACCTTTGCCGCCGGGCTGGCCAGCACGATCTTTGTCCCCCTGTCTGATCTGCTCATGCGCACTTATGGCTGGCGCGATGCCACGCTGATCCTGGGCATCTTGCTGGCTGCGACGACCATCCTGCCACACGCCGTCATCCTGCGCCGTCGTCCGCAGGACCTCGGCCTGTTTCCTGATGGCGACGCGCACGATACCCGCGTTGTCCACGCGAAAGCCGCTCAGCCGGATGCCACACTGCGTCATGCGCTGCACAGCCGCGTCTTCTGGCTGATGACCTTCGCTTTCGCCGTGGCGGGATTCTCGGCCAGCGCCATCCGTGTGCACTTCATCCCCTACCTGACCGACTCTGGCATCGATTCATCCACGGCCGCGGCAGCCAGCGGCGCCATCGGCCTGATGCAGGTGCTGGGGCGCGTGATATTCGCCCCGCTGGATTCACGCCTGCCCAGCCGCATCATCGCGGCGGGCATTTTTAGCATGCAGGCAGCCGCCATGATGGTGCTCTTTTTGGGCGTCACCCCGCTGGTGATCGTTATTTTCGTCGTCGTGTTCGGCACCGCCTATGGCGCGCAAACGCTGGCGCGCCCGTCCATGATTGCCGAGACTTTCGGCAGCGCACATTACGGGCGCATCTCCAGCGTGCTCTCGATCTTCACCACCATCACCGGGACCGTCGCGCCGCTGGTGGCCGCGCTCAGCTTCGACATCACTGGCAGCTATGACCTGCTGCTCATCCTGATCGTCGGGCTGGCCGTGCTGAGCACTGGCGTCATGCTGTATGCCCGTGCCCCGCAGGTCGATCTTACGCGTGCAGCAGCGTCTCCCAGCCAAAGTACGTCGTGAATGCCTCATTCAGCACAGACGCGCTGTAGGCATTGGTCATCGCGGCGTGATGCTCGAAGCCGTTCCGGCACACATGCTGCATCAGCGCCTGCAAGCGCGGCACGCGTACGACGGCATTGGTGCCGAAGGTTTTGATCGGGTCATCCAGGAACTCGCCATCGCCGATATAAGCCTTGATCTGCCCGTTGCGGTCATCGGTAGTGATGCGCGCATAGCTGAACGGCCCGGCCGGCGTGACGCCTTCCAGCGTGCCATAGGTGTTCTCGATGCCCACCGTGGAGCCGATGATCTTCTGGTCGCTCATGAACGCGTTCGGCCCCAGGAACGACTTCGCCCAGTTGCCGCAGTGGAACAGCACGCACTTGTCGGGGTCGTCGCCGTAGTTGTTGTTCCAGTCCACCAGCGCGGCGGGCGTCAGGCGGGCGAGCTGTAAGGCATACATCGACGCCACGCCGGTCACATCGACCTCGCACGCGCTGGGCATCATCGATTCGCTCATCATGCTCATAATCGTGCACACGCTCACGCCGTAATTCTGCTGCAGTGACGTCCAGCACTGGATGGCCGACGCCGTCAGGTCGAGCGATGTCATCCATTCGTCGATGACGACGGCCAGCTTGGCCTGCTTCACCACCGCCGGAGCGGGCACTTTGTCGGTGCGCACATACGCGCCGATGCGCTCCAGAGTCTCATTCACGCGGGCGTCTTTGTCTTCCAGCTTATTGGCACGGCCGAAGATTTCGCTCAGGTCGATGGTGCTCACGCTCATGCCAAAGGCCTGCATCAGCTTTTCGCTGTAGCGCGTGGTATTGAACGCATTCGGCCGCGCGCCAATCGCGCCAAAGCGCGCCCCGCGCATGTGCTTCACCACGCGGCACACGCCCAGGAAGTCGGCCAGATCGCGTTTGAACGACTCGGTTTTGGGGTTCACCGTGTGCAGGCGCGTCAGGCTGAAGGGGATGCCGTACTGGTACAGGTTGTTGCACACGGAAATCTTGCCGCAGAAGGCATCGCGGCGGCGCTCGATGAACATGCGGTCGATATCATCAGGATAGGCCTGCACCAGCACCGGCACATTCAGCCCGGCCAGCCGGATCGTGTCGGCCACACCTTTTTCATCGCCAAAGTTAGGCAGCGTGACCAGAATCCCGTCGATTTTGTCGGCATGCTGCCTGAACAGCTCGGCGCACAGCTTGGCGTGCTGCCACGTCTCCACCGCGCCCAGCTTGGTGGCGTCCTCGTCCAGGATGACGACATCGATGCCCATCTCGGCCAGCACGTCCAGCATGTCGCGCCGCCCCTCGCTGATGAGCACATCGGGGAAAAAATCACGGTTGCCCACAATCACGCCCAGCGTCATTTTTGCAAAGTTCATGGCAAAGTCTCTTTCTTTGAAAAGAATCCGGCTGCTGGGGCGAATTGTGGCACTGAGGGGGCATTTCGCCAACAGAAATCTCAGGCGCCTGGAGCGCCCGGATAAACCGCTAACAGGCAAACAAAAACGCCCCGAAGGGCGTTTCTCACTCATCTGTACTGAGGAGGTCTTACGCGCCGCAACCGGGAGCCGTGTCGCGGAAGAACCAGTTGGGCAGGTTGGTCACTTCGTGGGTTTCGCCATTGAACGAGAGGTTCGGCTGGCCAAAGCTGATGAACACGGGCGACGTCCAGAATTCGTCGACGCTCATCGGGCAGTGCAGCACATTGAAGGCGCTCATATCGCCGTAGTGCGCCACGTGCACGATGCCATCGCCCTGGCGTGCGCTTTCAGCGCGGGCGGTGTGCAGTGTGATTGAGTCGGGCGTGCCCAGCGACAGCTCCAGCTGGCCCACCTGCAAGTTCGTCGCCAGCACGATGCTGGTCACGCGCAGGGTGCCGTTCACCATCGCGACTTCCATGCGGCCGTCAAACGAGCGGCCGGTCTGCTGGTACACTTCCGGGCGGTCGTTCGTCCACCACCATGAGATCATGTTCGGGCTGACCTGCACGTCCTGCACGTACGGCATCGCCGACAGCAGCGCGACAGCTTCGTCAACCGGCGTGGCATTCGGCTGAATTCCCTGCCAGCACGGCATCGAGCAGCCGAGCGGCGGGTTCAGGATTTCAGTCAGGGAGGCGGTCAGTTCGTCGGTGGTCACGCGGGCCTGGCCCATCACAACCGTCAGGCCGAAGACGAACACACCCACAAATACGACAATCAGCTTCACAGCCATGCTCCCGAAGAGACCGGCAGCGGCTGCATGTTCGACGGCTTCAGGAAGGGGAAGCGGACGGGCAACGCTAAGTTCACCTGGGTGCAGGACGACTGCGGGGATTTCCTGGGTGAGTGTTGCGCGCTGGGTTGACATTGAAAATGTCCGTTGCCTTGCTTCATTACCGTTATCTTCATTATCATGGGCAACTCCAGAGAAGCAGGGTAGGACGTGGGTACTAGTACCCGTAAATTATACGTGTTTTTTACGGTTTCATTAACGAATCCTTCACGCATCATTCACGGCCCACGCATGGGACGGCAGCGCCGCAGGTTGGTCCACCAGGCAGGCTGATTATAGATGCTGAATTCTACACCGTTGATGTACTCGGTGTTCCACAGCTCGCCGCGCCCCAGCGACACCTGCTGCGACCAGTACTCGGTCGGCGTGGACGGACAGTCCAGCGTGGTGATGGCCTGCACGTTGGCCTCGGTGAAATAGCTGATCTGGTAGGCGGTGCTGCGGCTGACCGGCCGCACCAGCAGCGCGCTGTCCGGCGCGCCCTGGCTGAGCCAGACATCGCCAAACTCCATACGCGTCAGGATGCGCATCTGGCGCGTGCGTCCATTTGACGACAGGCTGATCAGCCCGTCCTGGCTGGCGTCGATCAGGCCCGGCTGGGCCCCGCTCCATGACCAGGAAATGACCGTGCCGCTTTCGGAAATCTCATCCACCCACGGATGGGCAGCCAGCACAGCCAGCGCCTCGTCGCGCACGGTCACGCCCACCAGGATGCCCATGAAGCACGGGCGCGCCGCCGCACCCACCACATTGACACAGTCGTCGGTGCCCAGCATAGCGCGAATGGCCGCGTCGTCATATGGGCGCGCACGGATGACGCCCAGCGCCGACAGCCACAGCACAGCGAACAGGATGCCCGTCTGAAAAAGTCTGCGAATCCACATAAAACACAGTGTAGCGTAAGTCTGCGCGCCTGTCGCTGAAATCTCCGATGAGCCATTTACGGAGCAGTCCATCATACTAAACAAGGATTCGGGTACAATCATTGTTGAGATCGACCATCAATCCCGATTGCATACGCCCATTAGGATGACAGTGCATCGGCGTACATCGGACGAAGGATCGCTGCCATGCCGGATGAATTAGACAAGATGAATTATCTGGAAGGCCTGAGCGTGTTCCAGGGAGCGCGCCTGAAAGCCTTCTGGTCAGAAATGTTCAGCCTGGTGCGCGGCAAGCCCGCCGAGCTGCTCAGCTTCGAGGAAGTGCGCACGCGACTGCGACTGCGCGAAGAAGACTACAAAGGCACGCAGGAAGTCGAGCTGGAAAAAATCGTGGGCAGCGTGGGCCGCTATAAAGATTTTACGCGCAGCTTTCTGCCCAAGCGCAACACCATGCAGGAGCGCTGGAGCCGCGTGTATGCGCAGGCCAACGGCATGACCGGCCTGCCCCCGATCGAGCTGTACAAGGTGGGCGACGTGTATTTCGTGCGCGATGGCAACCATCGTGTCTCGGTGGCGCGGCAGTTGGGCTCTAAGGTGATTCAGGCGCACGTGACCGAGCTGCCCACGTCGATCAGCCTGCATGCCGAAATGACCGAAAAAGAGCTGGACAGCGCCGAGGCCTATGCCGCCTTTCTGGAGCAGACCGGCCTGGCCCGCCTGCGCCCGCAGCACCAGTCGATCACGCTCAGCGAACCATCGCGTTACAACGACCTGTTCGGCCACATTCATGTGCACCGCGCCGTGCTCAGCCAGCAGGAGGGGCGCGAGGTCTCTATTGAGGAGGCCGCCGCCGACTGGTATGACAAGGTGTATCGCCCTGCTATCACGCTGATCCGCAAATACAACGTGCTGAAAGACGACCATAACCGCACCGAAGGCGACCTGTATCTGTGGATGATTGATCATCTGCGCGAAATGATGGAGGATTACGGCGCGGAATCGAACGCCCGCAGCTTCAGCGATGCGCTGGTCGATTACCTGTCCGACAAGCGCATCCCCGTGCCCAAAGAGCTGCTCATCGAGAAAGACGCCACGGTCGAGCTGGCGAAAGTCGATATCGACGACGCGCTCAGGGCGATGCGCTCGCGTATGAACCGCGACGACGAAAAACGCCCGTAGGCGCCCGCTGGAACAGGACAGCAAAAAGGGACGGCCCGTGCAGGTCGTCCCTTTTGTTTATGCAGGCTTACAGGGGGCTAACGCCGCAGCGCCAGGCGCATGCCCTCGGTCGCCCCGGCGGCGATCATCGCCTTGGCCAGGTCGCCCACGATGAACGGGGTCACCCCCGCCGAAAACGCCGCATCGGGCGTCATCCCGCGCGAGACCGCCAGCCAGGTCGCGCCGAATGCATAGATGACCAGCATGCCAGCCAGCCCGGCCAGCCAGCGCTGCCACACGCGGACGCCGGCGCGCTCCACCAGCAGGCCGCTGACGAAGGCCGCCGCGATGAAGCCGACCAGATAGCCGCCCGTGGGGCCAAACAGCGACGCCTGGCCGACGCCGCGCGCGTCAATCGGCAGGCCGACCGCGATCAGCGCCACGTAAATGAGCTGCGACAATGCGCCATCACGCGCGCCCAGCGTCATACCGGCCAGCACCACCGCCAATGTTTGCAGGGTGAACGGGACCGGCTCGACCGGGATGGTGATGCGGGCGGCGGCGGCGCTGAGCGCGGCAAACAAGAAGATGCCGCCCACGCGCACGGCCAGCGACGACGAAGCGTTATTCGATACGGTGCGGAGCATAATGATTTTATCCTGGCAGAAATCCGGTAAAGAAAGCCGCGCTAGGTGCGATTTTCGGGCATCGGCTCTACGATCACTTCAACGAACTGGTATTCCGACTTGGTCAGGCCCAGCGCGCCGCCCATCGGCTTGTGCGCCAGACGCTCGATCAGGAATACGCGCGTGCCCATGCCATCCAGCTCAAAGCACGTGATGACCTCGCCCGGCTGCTGCGCGTTGCGGTAGTAGGCCATCTTGCCCTTGGGATCCATGCGGTTCAGCGTGTTCTTGGCACGGCCAAACTTCATCTTTTGCAGTTTTTCCAGCAATTCAGCGCGTTCCTGCTGATTCAGATACGCCATCGTGTGATACCCCATTGTTTAGCCAACGTTCAAAACTGGGTACAATTGTAGTGTGTTCACAGGCGACTTGAAAGACTTCACCCCATCCTGTCCGTAAATTCCTGGCGCGAGGCCATGCTGTCCACCCAAGAACCCCTCAGCGTTTCCAAACTGACGCGCATCATCAAGACCCTGATCGAAGATAATGACCAGTTGGCTGGCGTGTATGTCGAGGGGGAAATCTCAGGCTTTCGCCCTGCCAGCAGCGGCCACGTGTACTTTTCACTGAAAGACAGCAAATCGCTCATCAACGCGGCCATGTGGAAGCAGTCTGTCGAACGCCAGGGTGGGTATCGCCCCAAAGAGGGCGACCAGGTGATCGCCTATGGGCGCATCGAAGTGTATGAGCCGCGCGGCAGCTATCAACTCATCGTCGAGCGCATCGAGCCGAAAGGCCTGGGCAAGCGCTTCATCGAGTATGAGCGCCTGCGCCAGCAGTTCATCGCCGAGGGTCTGTTTGACCCGGAGCGCAAACGCGCGCTACCCGGTTTCCCGATGACGATTGGCGTGGTCACCTCACGCGACGGAGCCGCGTTACAGGATGTGCTCAAGGTGCTGCGGCGGCGTTTTCCGCTGGGCCATGTAATCGTGTCGCACACGCTGGTGCAGGGTGAAGACGCCCCGCCGCAGATCGTACGCGCCATCCAGCGCATCAACCGGCGTGACGACGTGGACGTGCTGATCATCTGTCGCGGCGGCGGCAGCCTGGAAGACCTGTGGGCCTTCAACGACGAGCGCGTGGTGCGGGCAGTGGCGGCCAGCCGCATCCCGACGATCGCGGGCGTCGGCCACGAGACCGATACCACGCTGGTCGATTTTGCTGCCGATGAGCGCGCCCCCACGCCCAGCGCCGCCGCCGAACGCGTCTCGCCTGACCTGAAAACGGTGCGGGCGACGCTGGTTGACAAATACCGGAGGCTACAGGCCATAATGCAGGTTACTCGTGACGTGCGTGCCGATGCCCTGGCGCGGGCGACGCTTTCGCTGGAGCGCGAGTCACCGGCGGCGCGCATCAACACGCTGCGCCAGCAGCTCGATGACCTGACACTGACGGCGGCGCGGCTGGTGCGCGGTCGGCTGCTGCTGGCCCGCGAACGCGTGCACGGCCGACAGGCGGCGCTGCTGGGCCGCGACCCGTATGCCCCGCTGGCAAAAGGCTACGCGCTGGTGCGCAGGCGCGAAGACGGTGCGCTGGTCACGCGGACGGGAGACATTTCACCCGGCGACGCGCTCTCGCTGGAACTGCGCGATGGCCGCGTCGATGTGCGCGCCGAATCAAGACGATATGAAGGGGAACTGAATGCCAAAAAAACCTAATCAGACCTTTGAGCAGGCCTTTACAGAGCTGAATAAGATCGTGACCCAGCTGGAGGATGACGACCTGACGCTGGACGCGACCGTCGCCCTGTTCGAGCGTGGCCGCCTGCTGGCCCGTTACTGCCAGTCGCTTCTGGACTCAGCACAGCTGCGCGTCTCGCAGATTGGCGAGGATGAAGGCGAGGCCCCGGCGGCGAGCGAAGACGGAAAACCCCCGACCAACAGGACACTCCTGTTGTAGCGATTCGCCCGCGCCGCGCCTGATGATTTGTGATTCAGCGGGGGTTCGCCGTCAGCCGGAATAGCCCAGCGACGTACGCAGCTTTTCCACCAGCGCCCGCTGATCGTCGGTCAGATGCTCTGGCACGGTGATGAGCGCACGCACGTATAGATCACCAAAGAACGAGGGATCGCGCAGGTTGGGCATACCCTTGTTGGCCACGCGGAAGCGGCGGCCGCTCTGCGTGCCCGCGGGAATCTTCAGCTTGATCGGGCCAGCCAGCGTGTTGACCTCGGCTTCACCGCCCAGCATCGCCTTGAACATGTCGATTTTCGCATCGGTCACCAGGTCATCGCCGACGCGCTCGTACTCCGGCCCCATCTGCACCTCGATATTCAGGTACAGATCGCCGGCCTGCCCGCCGTTGATGCCGGAATCACCCTTGCCCGGCAGACGCACCTTGGTGCCGGTGGCCGCGCCACGCGGAATCGTGGCCGTGAACGATTCCTCGCCGCGCCGCACGCGCCGGGTGGTGCCGGAAAAGGCTTCCTGAAGCGTGATCTGCACGGTCTGGTTGATGTCGCTGCCATTGACCGGATAAGCGCCGCGCCCGCCAAACGGCACGTCCTGCACGCGGGTGGTGCCGCTGCCGCGCTTGCCGCGCCCAGACCCGCCGAAGATCGAGTCGAAGATACTGGAAAACTCGGTGTCGTTGAAATCGACCGTGGTATACGGAGAGCCGCCCTGATTGGGCGCGGCCTGCGGATTGACCGTGCCGAAGCGGTCATAGGTCTGGCGCTTGTCTTTGTCGCTCAGCACCTCGTAGGCCTCGTTGATTTCCTTGAAGCGCGTCTCCGCAGTGGGATCGTTACTGTTCGTATCAGGGTGATACTGTTTCGCCAGCTTGCGGAAGGCGCTCTTGATCTCTGCCTCGCTGGCTGTTTTCTTCACGCCCAGCAGGCTGTAGTAATCCTTCGCCATGATGCAACCTTCCTGAAATTCAGATGACCTGATCGTATGATATGCCGGGGGGAGTGTCAATCAGCCGGGAGTAATTCTTATACACATTTTATACCCGAACGCCCCAGCCCGCACACTGGCATCAGACGGCAAATCCCCCTACACTGGGCGGCATTCTCTCAGGACAGAAAGCAAGCCTCTCATGAACACTTCCCTGCACATCGTGGCGGCCTCGACAAATCCGGTGAAAATTCAGGCGGCGCGGGCCGGCCTGGCGGCCATGTTTCCCGACGCTGCGGTGACGGCCTCCGGCGTCAGCGTGCCCTCAGGCGTCAGCGACCAGCCGATGACCGATGCCGAGACCGAGCTGGGCGCGCTCAACCGTGCCCGCGGGGCAGCGCTGGCGCGGCCGGAAGCTGACTTCTGGATCGGGCTGGAGGGCGGCTGCGAGGATGTCGCCGGGCAGATGTGCGTATTTGCGTGGGCGGTCGTGCTGCGGCGCGACAGCCAGGTCATCGGACGGGCGCGCACGGCCATGTTTCACCTGCCGGAGGAAGTCGCCGTGCTGGTGCGCGGCGGCATGGAGCTGGGCCACGCCGACGACCAGGTGTTTGGCCGCGAAAACAGCAAGCACAGCGATGGCTCGGTCGGCCTGCTGACGGGCGGCGCCATCGACCGGGCGGCGTATTATGCGCACGCGGTCACGCTGGCACTCATTCCGTTCCGCTTCGCCCATCTGACCTGGGGCTGATACGCCGGCATCCGCCACACGAATTTCACGGGCCACGATTTCTTTTCGTTTTTTCAGCCTGTTATCCGGGATAATCTGTTACAGCGATTCAAACGCACGCTGTACCTTCGTGGAGACCAGGCATGATGCAGGATCAGGACCCCCTTATCAATCGACGGCTGGCCAATTTCGTCATCGAGCGCGTGCTGGGGCGCGGGGGCATGGCGCAGGTCTACTTCGGGCGCGATGTCACGCTGCAGCGGCCGGTCGCCATCAAGGTGATCGATGCGCGCTACCGCGACGAACCCGCCTATGCCACGCGCTTCATCAACGAGGCGCGCGCGGTCGCCACCTGGCGTCACGAGCATATCGTGCAGGTCTTTTACGCCGATCAGGACGCCGGCCTGTACTACTTCGTGATGGAATACATCAATGGCATGGACCTGTCCTCGCTGCTGCGCCAGTACGCCACCGAAGGCGAGCTGATGCCGCATGAGGATGTGCTCAAGATCGCCCGGGCGATTGCCAGCGCGCTCGACTATGCCCACAGCAAGGGTGTGGTGCACCGCGACGTGAAGCCCTCGAATGTCATGATTTCGGTGGATGACCGCGTCGTGCTGACCGATTTCGGCCTCGCGCTGGATGTGCAGCAGGGCTCGGTCGGCGAAGTATTCGGCTCGCCGCATTACATCGCGCCGGAACAGGCCGTGCGCTCTGCCGACGCCACCGCTGCCTCAGATCTGTATTCATTCGGGGTGATGCTCTACGAGATGCTGACCGGCACCGTCCCCTTTGATGACCCGTCGCTGGCGACGCTCGTGCTGATGCATCTGGAAAAGCCGCCCCCGCCCCCACGCAGCATCAATCCTGCGCTGAATGCCGCGACCGAGGCGGTGCTGCTGCGTGCGCTGAGCAAGGACCCGGCCGGGCGTTTCGCCTCGGCAGCCGCGCTGATCGATGCGCTGGCGCACGCGCTGAAAGCCGCGCCCACGCCGATGTCATCCACGGAACAACCGGCAGCTATCGGGCGTTCGCGCACGATGTCAATCCGCACCGTATCAGAACGCATCGCCCTCCATGCGCGCTCGGTCAATACGCAGAATATGCCCGACCCGCCGCGCATCCCGTCCACGCAGGAGCATCAGCGCACGGCCCAGCCCGTGATGGCGGCCGACACACCGCCGCTGGCCCCGCCGCCCAAAGCCTCCTCAGACCCGACGCGCCAGCTGTCGTCGCTGCTGGTCGTGGCGACGCTGATTCTGGCCGGCATCGGCGGCATCGTGCTGCTGCTGGCCGCCGCGCTGCTGGACGGGCGCAGCGCCACCGACCCCACCTCTGTCGCGATCATCGCCAGCGCCACGCAAAGCACCCCACTGGACGGCATGGCGCTCAGCGTGCCCTCGAATACACCGATTCCGCCCAGCCCGACGCCCATTCCGCCAACCGAGATTGTCGTCGTGCCGGTGCTGCCGGTAAACACAGACGCACCGCCGCCGACCGATGTGCCGCCGACGGCCGCCGCTGTCCCGACCGATGTGCCGCCCACCCCTGCGCCTGCCCCAACCGACGTCGCGCCGACCCAGCCGCCCGCGCCCGCCCAGCCAACCGTGCTCTATCCCGGTGGACGGCGCGTCACCTTCCTGTGGGATGCCAACAGCTTTTACTGGAGCAATCCGGGGCATCCGCCGATTCTGGTGACCTCGATTCGTTTTGAGGCCATCAACGCGGCCGGCGGCGCGATTGGCCAGTCGTTTGATGGCGAACGCTGGTCATGGGTGGGCTATAACCGTGTCGAAAGCGGGAAATGCTCCGCCGTGGAAATCAACCGGTCGAGCGGGTACATGCGGCCGGGGCAGTGCGGCAACTACAACTCGATCGTGACCGCCCCGCGCGACAGCGAGCTGGTCTTCTGGCTCCCGCGCGATGGCGTGACGCAGTTTCGCGTGCTGTGGGACGGCCAGGAAATCGGCCGCTGCGAGATGGGCGCGGGAAGCTGCGACGTTTTTCTGCCGTAAGCGCGTTTCAGGCGCGGGGTTACGCCTGGCTGGCCGGCAGCACGATGCGGAAGACCGTCCGCTGATGGGGCACGCTCTCGGCCTCCACCGACCCGTGATGCAGCTCGGCGACGCGCTGCACCATCGGCAGGCCCAGGCCCGCCCCGCCGGCCAGCGTGCGCGCCTTGTCCACCTTGAAGAAGCGTTCCCAGATGTGCGGATACTCCTCCGGCCCGATGCCAATGCCGTTATCCGCCACTTCGAGCACCACATGATCGCCGCGGTCGGCGGTGGAAACATGCACCTCACCCCCCTCAGGCGTGAAGCGAACAGCGTTGATGAGCAGCTCGGTCACGGCGCGCTCAAGCAAATTAGCATCAAACTTCACCGGCAGGCTGCTTTCCAGCGCCATTGTGACCGAAACGCCTTTCTTCTTTGCCTGGCCTTTCAAGACCGATGCGGCCTCCTGCGCCAGCAGGTTGAGATCACCAGGCTGAGGCTCAATCTCAGTCTGGCTGTCCAGAATCGCCATCTGCTGGAACTGCCCCAACACCTTGCTGAGATAGAATACCTGCTCCTCGATTTCGGCCAGCTTGGCCTTCCGGACATTTTCATCCTGTGTGCGCCCCGCCAGATACACGCTCATGGTAATCGTCGCCAGCGGCGTGCGCAGGTCATGCGAGGTATCGCGGATGAAATCAGCCAGCAGGGTGATACGCTGCTTTTCCAGCGCCAGCGCGACCGCCTGCTGCTCCAGCAGCCGGCGCTCGGTCACGTCCTGCGCCGCGCCGAAGATATAGGTCACACGACCAAGCGCATCATCCCACTGCGGGCGCCCATAGTCGCGCAGCCAGCGCACCTCGTTGCTGGCCGTCATGATGCGGAACTCATCCACACAATCCTTGCCGGATAACAACTGCTTCATGCGGCGCGCTGCGATCGGCATGTCGTCCGGATGGATGAGCGCGGCCCAACCACCTCGTTCATCCATCTGCGCAGCGGTGTAGCCGGTAATCTCCTCGAATGCACCGACAGTCCATTCGTGCTGCATGCTGCCGTCCGCGCCGACGGTGAACCCATACGCATAATTAGTGATGATTTCGGAAATTGTGCGGAAGCGCGTCTCACTGGCCTTCAGCAGCGTTTCCACCCGCTTGATGTCCGTGATATCCGTGAACGACGCGACCACTGCCGAAGGATGCATCAGGTCGTCGGCGTCAAAAATCGGCTGTGCGTTCACCAGAATCCACGACAGCGTGCCGTCCGGCTTGTGCACGCCCATGACAACATTCGTCGCGGGCTGCCCGGTATTCAGCGTCACCATCGCCGGATGTGTCTCCCCGGGGAAGGGGGAACCATCTTCATGAACGGCGCGCCAGCGCGGATCGACGCTCGTGCGCCCCATCATCTGATCGATACTCAGCCCCAGGATACGCTCGGCGGCGGCGTTGCATGACTCAATCCGGCCATCCGCGCCGTGCAGCACGATACCCTCGGAAGTCGCGTTGACCAGCGAGCGATAGCGCGCCTCGCTGTGCTGCAGCGCTTCCTCCGCCTGCTTGCGCTGGGTGATATCGCGGATCACCAGCGTGGTTCTCAGCTCACCAGCGGTATTTGTAAAAATTGTCGTCGAGACTTCCCCGGGAAAAGTCGTGCCGTCTTTGCGGATCAAGGTCAGCTCGCCCATGAACTGGCCAGTATTTTTACGGTGTTCGATAGCCGCCTTCAGGCGGGGATCGCGAGCATCAGTGATCCCCGTCCTGCCCAGCTCGACAATTTCCTGCTCGGAATAGCCAAACATGCGCGTCGCTGCGCTGTTTGCCGCCAGAATCTTGCCGTTGGGAATCGTCAGCAGGATGGCATCCATGCTGTTCTCGATAATCGAGCGCATGGTCTCTTCGCTGTCGCGCAGCTCCATCTCCATCCGGCGCTGGTCGGTCAGATCGGTCACGACCAGGCAGATGACCTGCGTCTGATCCATCATCAGCAGATTGGCGGCCACCATTACAGGAACGATGCGATTATTGGCACTGATAAAGCTGAACTCGCGGTGGGCCCCCAAAATCGGCATGACAGCCCCCAGAAACGCCGCAAATTCGTCGCGGTGTTCAGGAAGCACAAACTGTTCAACGGGCGTGGACACCATTTCGTCTGCATTGGTTTCCAGCGTGTCGGCAAAACGGCGGTTGCAGTACAGGATCAGGCCGTCAGTCGATAATGTGACCGCGCCTTCCTGCATCTGTTCAACCAGCTGCCGATACGCCTGATCGGCAGTGTGCAGGGTGTAAATCTGATTCCCCTTGCTCGTTTCGACGACAAACGCATCCACCTCGCCCTGACGAATGGCGTAGAGGGTGGATTCTGCTTCTGCCAGGCGGTTGCGAAGGTCAGCATTTTCCTGAAGCAGTTGTTCGGTTGATACACGGGGTGCAGACATTTCCGTATTCCATGCGTGCGGGCATACAGGCGAATCATTCTTTCGGCATCAGATCGAGGCCCAACAGCACTTTTTCCTCGTTAGACATATCCCCCACCAGGCGGCGCAGCGGCAGTGGCAGCTCTTTAATCAGCGTAGGGGCTGCAACAATCCGCTCCCCTTCGGCAAGCTGTGGGTGGCGCGTAATATCGATAACCTGAAACTCGTAGCGCCCCTGCAGATGCTGCTCACAGACGGCGCGAATCGCCGCAATCGCCGCAATCGAGCGTATCGTTTGGCCGGTCACATACAGCTTCAACACGTAGCGCTGGGTGTGCTGCTGCTGCAAAGCCTGCTCAAACTGCTCCTTACTGTCCGAACAGCCGCTTTCATCGTCCATCAGCTTGTGCCGCTATCTATGTGGGCATGGCGAAGCTGAAGGCCCACCAGCACGCGCTCGGTATTCGACAGGTCACCGATGATCTTCTTGATCGGCTCTGGCAGCGACCGCACCAGCGTGGGGATCGCTACAATCTGATCCCCCTCGGCCAGCTGCGGATTTTCAAGCAGGTCGATGACTTTGATTTCATAGGCCTGACCCTCCATATACTGCTCGCAGATGCGCTTCAGGTTGGCAAACGCCGTCAGCGACTTGGGCGTCTGGCCGGCCACATACAACCGCAGTTCCCACTTGTCCACATTGGACGGATTGATCAGATCACTGTCACCATTCATGACGAAGCACCTTCTGTCTGTTCATGCGAAGACGTTGTATTCACACCCTCAATAGTCATATTGCGCATGGCCATCATCGAATTCGTGAACTGCTCGGCAGACTGCCTGCGCCGCCGGTCCTGATCGAGCAGCAGTTGAATTTCAGAGCGTTCGACCTCCAGCTCGGACTGAAGCGCGGCAATCTGTGCCTCGATCGAGAGACGCTTGCGCTCCAGTTGAAGCTGTTGCAGCTCCAGCCGCTGCTGCATGGCCAGCTCCTCATCGCGCTCACGCGCTTCCTGCGCCAGCCGGGCCGAGCCGGTCAGCACACCGGCAGACCCCAGATAGGCATCCACCAGTTGAATGCCATTATTCGTGATCTGGAATTCGCACACCTGATTCGAATGGGCCATGCCGCGCGCCTTCAGGATATACATGACGCGGTTGCGCTCGCCGTTGAATTCCACGTTGCGCACCAGCAACCAGGCATCCACGATCGATGAGATTTCGATGCCGCTTTGCTCGGCCGCTTCGCCCGCGCTGGTCAGGCTGGTGAACAGCGCTGTAATCCCGCGCGACTTGAGAAAGTCGATCAGGCGCGTAATCAGGGCGCGGCTCTCGTTGGTGTTGCTGATGTTATTGAAATTGGTGATCGGGTCCATGATGACCACCTGCGGGTTATACTCCCGAATGGCCTTGTGCAGCACGGCCAGGTGCATTTCCATGCTGTACATGGTCGGCCGCACGTTACGGAACTGCAACAGGCCTGCATCCACCCACTGCTGCAGGTCAATCCCGATGGACGACATATTGCGGATGATCTGGCTGGGAGATTCCTCAAACGAGAAATACAGGCATTTCTCACCGCGCCCGGCAGCCGCATCCACAAAATGGGCCGCCAGTGTCGACTTGCCAGAGCCGCCCGTGCCCGACACCATGATGGTGCTGGCGCGGTAAAACCCCTTGCCATCCAGCATGGCGTCCAGGCGCGGGATGCCGCTGGAGATGCGCTCGGCAGAGACGGGATAATTCAGGCCGACGGACGTAACCGGCAGCACCGAAAAGCCGGTTTCATCGATCAGGAACGGGTATTCGTCGGTGCCGTGCGTGCTGCCACGATATTTGACGATGCGCACGCGGCGAATCGACATCTGGTTTTCGACGCGGTGGTCCAGCAGGATCACGCAATCCGATACATATTCCTCCACACCATAGCGCGTCAGTGTGCCGTCGCCGCGCTCGCCGGTGATGATGGCGGTCACGCCCTGGCTTTTCAGCCAGGTAAACAGGCGGCGCAGCTCTGCGCGCAGGATTTGGCTGTCGCCTAGCGCGTTAAACAGGACCTCGATGGTGTCCAGCACCACGCGCTTTGCGCCAACCTTCTTGATGGCATAGCCCAGGCGCACAAACAGGCCGTCCAGGTCATAGTCACCGGCCTGCTCCAGCTCGGACCGCTCGATGCTGACATGATCGACGATCAGCTTGCCCTGCTGCACCAGCGCATCCAGCTCAAAGCCGAGGGACGATGTATTTTTGGTCAGGTCTTCGCGTGTTTCCTCGAACGCCATAAACACGCCCGGCTCGTCGTACTGCCGAATACCGTTCACGAGAAATTCCATCGAAAAGAGGGTCTTGCCGCAGCCGGCGCCACCGCAAATCAGAGAGGGCCGCCCTTTGGGCAGGCCACCCCCGCTGATTTCATCAAAACCGCTGATGCCGGTGGGCGACTTTTCGAGTGTGCGCTGGGTTGCGGGGAATTGATCCGTCATGAGCATTCACCTTCTTCATGGAGGGGCAGTCACTGCGAGCCTTCGGAGGGTGGCGTGATGCTCACAGCAGGCTCCGGAGATGTCAGGAAGGCTGTCAAGGGAACAGCCAGTTTCCTGCATGATCAAAGTATTACCTTCAGTGTACATCGGAACAATAAATTAGAAACGGCTTAATGCTTAAGATGGGCGTTAAGCAGGGCGTTGTTTCCTTGAGAACGCCACAATCACAGCTTACGAACATCTGGCGCGGCCTGTAACAATCAGCACATGCGCCAGGTTGCCCAGAACACGCATTGTTCTTCTTTGGCGTGGCGCAAATGAGTGGGTCAGGGTATTTTCTCATCTGCCATATGACTTTCACTGCTTGACATGTGACCATATAGTCACGTATCATGTCATTGTAACGTGTGACTATTTGGTCACATAAAGAGGAATCCCATGGAAGACGATGCCGTATTCAAGGCGCTGGCCGATGCACACCGGCGCACGCTGCTGGACGTGCTGTTTCAGCGCGACGGGCAAACCCTGGGCGAACTCTGCACGCATCTGCCGATGACGCGCTACGGCGTGATGAAGCATTTGCAGATTCTCGAAGATGCCGGTCTGATCACGACGCACAAGGAGGGCCGTGAAAAATACCACTACCTGAACCCGATCCCAATGCAGGATGCCTATGACCGCTGGGTGAGCAAGTACGCGCAGCCGTGGTCACAATCGCTAACCGGTCTCAAATACGCGCTGGAGTCTGACGCCATGTCGAGCAAACCCGTCCACAAGATGCAGATTTTCATCCGCACCACGCCTGAAAAGCTGTGGGAAGCCCTGACCAACGGACAGATCACGCAGCAGTATTACATCGCCAGCAGCCGCGTGGAGTCGACCTGGGGGGCAGGCGCACCCTATCGCTATATCAATGCGGCGGGCGAGGTGCTGATCGAAGGCATGGTGACGACGTACGAGCCGTACAGCAAACTGGGAATGTCATTCAACCCGGTCTGGCTGCCCGAAGACGTGCGCGGCGACATCACCGACGTGCTTTTTGAGATTGAACCCGTCAAGGCAGCCTGCAAGCTGACCCTGACCCATGCCGGCCTCGACCCGGCCAGCCCGCTGACAGGCCGCATCCAGACTGGCTGGGCCCAGATTACTTCCAGCCTGAAAAGCCTGCTGGAAACCGGCGAACCGCTGGACGTCGAGACCATGTAGCGCCGTTCGCGCGCCCTGAAACCCATCTGAATCATGTTCTATCGCAAGACCAACCCGCAGTCCGATGACTGGCGGGGAGCAGCTTCACTTTGCCCGAAACCGGGAGAAAGCACACACCATCATGACCAATCTGGCCAACAAGAACATTCTGGTTTTCGCCGCGACCGGCGCCATCGCCGGCGGGGCCGCCCGTAAATTTGCTGCTGAAGGCGCGCATGTGTGGATTTCCGGGCGCGACGCAAGCCGCCTGGAGGTGCTGGCCGCCGACATCCGTGCGGCAGGCGGCAAGGTCACCGTCGATGAAGTCGATGCCACCGACCCGGTCGCCGTAGAAACCTACGTCGAGCGCGTCGCTGGCACAGCCGGCCACATCGACGGCGTATTCAACGGCATCGGCGGGCGTCCGTCTGACCTGCGCTATCCGATGGACTCGACCACGCAGTCGTTTGAAGACTTCATGGTGCCGCTGCAGCGTATCGTCGGCTCGCAGTTTCTGACCTCCCGCGCTGTCGCCGCGCAGATGGTGAAGCAGGGCACGGGCGGCTCGATCGTCATTCTGTCGGCCACGCTCAGCGGCATGACGGCCGGGTTCATGGCGGGCATCAGCGCGGCCTGCGGCGGCGTGGAAGCGCTGGCGCGGTCGCTGGCCGGGGAATTTGGCCTGGCGGGCGTGCGCGTGAATGTGGTGCGCGGGTCTGGTATGCCGGAGACACGCACGATTCAGGAGACGGTCACCGGCCAGATCGAGCTGACCGGCCAGCCGCCCAAGATGGCCCTGCCCCCGCTGGGCCGCCCGATCACCGTGGCCGAGACGGTCAATGCGGCCGCCTTCCTGCTCTCGGACGATGCCAGCGGCATGACCGGCCAGGTCGTCACCGTGTGCGCGGGCGCATTCGTCTAGCCATCAGCGCAGCCACCAACAAAACAGGCCCGCCGGAGAATCGTGTTCCGGCGGGCCTGTGCATGATGCAGAGGGCCTGCCTCAGCGTGCGACGGCCCCGACCGCGGCAAAAGCCAGCTCATCCGGGTCAAAATCGGCATCGGCGGACAACACGATCACCGAAATCTGAAGCGCGGGCAGGTAATAGCCCGTGCTGACGAAGCCAAGCACCGCGCCGCTGTGTCCCCAGCCAGTTGAAAATGGCGTGGTCCACGAGGTCAGCCCCAGGCTGTAGCCACTGCCATACACATCGCCCTCGCCATCATCGCGGAAGGACAGCATTTCCGTCATGCCGGCCTCGCTGAGCAGCGTCTGATCCCTTAGCAGCGCAAGGTAGAAGATGCTCAGATCATCGGCTGTGGAAATGAGCCCGCCGTCGGCCAGCCCCGCGCCATCGTTGATGTCCGAGACCATCTCACTGACCCCGTCGCCGTCAAAATCTTCGTAGCCATCGACAAAGCCACCCAGCAGCAATTCAGAAATCTGGGTATAGGTGTCGTCCAGGCCCAGCGGATCGAGGATGCGGTCGCGCATCAGCGTGTGCAGCGGCTGGCCAGTCGCGTTCTCCAGCACCAGCTCGGCCAGCAGATAATTGCTGTTGGAGTAGTAATAGTCTTCGCCAGGCGCAAACATCGCCGGCAGGTCAAAGGCAAAGCTCAGGGCTTCTTCGGGCGTCCAGACAAACGCAGGGTCATCGTCGACCGCTTCCCAGAATTCATCCGTCTCCAGATAATCGGGGATACCGCTGCGCATGCCCAGCAGCTGTCGGATCGTCACCGTCCCGGCATTGGCAACATTCGCGATGATGTCGTCCGGCAGCCAGCGCGAGGCCGCGTCGTCCAGGTTGAAAACACCTTCATCTACCAGCAGCAGCGCGGTAACTGCGACGAAGGTCTTGCTCATGCTGCCGATGCGGAAGCGATCATTGCGGGCGGTTGGCCGTTCCCCGTCGGCAGTGCCGCCGGTCGCGGTCCAGCTTCCCTGCGGGGTATTCACCTGCACGACGACAGCCGGCGAGTCGGCATCGGCAAACTGGCTGAGGACCTGATCGAGCGCCTGCTGCGGGTCCTGCGCCTGCACAGGCATCAGACCGATGACGAGAACCGAAAACAGAAGTGCGAGTAAACGCATAACAATCTTGTCCCTGAAGTGCTGATGATATGTCCTGATACACAAACAGCCTACAGCAGGTCGCACGGGAAGAAGTGTAAAGACAAGGACAGGGCACAAACAGCGTGATAATCTCGTGTAAAATGATTACAGTCAGAGCACGAGGCGCAGGATGATGAGTGCACTTGAGCAGGAAATTATCGAGAAATTTCACCGCCTGGAACCAGCGGCAAAGCAGCGCGTATTGGAAACTTTGTCGCTTGATGTGCAAATATCTTTTGATTACGCGGGGTGGTGGTTAAAGGCAGATGCCTTGCAAGCCAGCATTCGGTCACGCCTGGGCGATCAGGCCAGTGTTGGCGCATTATCGCTTCTGGATGAACTACGCGAGGAAGAGTCTTGACCAAGGTTGTCCTCGATTCAGGCATTTTTATTGCCAGTGTCTATCCGGAAGTGCTCTCAGCAGAAGCAAAAGAGCTACTCCAACAAATGCAGGCTTCGCATATGACACTTCATGCCCCGACGCTGCTGCGCTATGAGTTGATCGCTGTATCCCGAAAAGCCGTTTATCAAACACGCGTTACCCGTGAAGAAGGACGAATCGCCCGTGACCAACTTTTGAGCTATCCTGTGACGCTGCATATGGATGATGCATTACTCAAGCGTGGTTATGAGTTAGCAGAAGAATACAACCGCCCGACTGCATATGATGCCCAGTATCTCGCTTTGGCAGAACGCCTGTCATGCGACTTCTGGACAGCAGACGAGCGATTGGTTAATGCAGTTAACGCCAAATCTTTCGGCATTCGCTGGCTGGGTGACTGGCAATCGCCGAAATAGCGACATCCTTAAGGCTCTATCTCTAATACGCCACCTGCACCTCGCGGCCGAGGCGCGCGCTTTCGTAAATGCTGTGCACCAGCGCCAGCGAGCGCCGGGCCTCACGGCCGTGCGTGCTGGGCTGGCGGCCTTCGCGAATCGCGGCGGCCATCTCGGCGATCTGTTCGCGGTGGCTGTAGCCATACACCGTCGGCGGATCGACCGATTCACGCGTCAGCATTTCGGTTTCCTGCTCCAGCAGGCCATCCACTTTCCAGAATACTTTTCGGTTCAGCGCCGTCCCGCCGACCTTGACCGAGCCATGCTGGCCAAACAGCGCCACCGAGCCTTCCAGATTCTGCGGATAAGTCACGGTGCTGCCCTCGATAGTGGCGACGGCCCCGCTCTTGAAGCGCACCACGGCCACGCCGATATCCTCGGCCTCCATCGTGTGCGCCAGCGTCGCCGTGTAAGCAAACACGCTGTCCACATCGCCCATCAGCCATTGCAGCGCGTCAATATGGTGGATGCTCTGGTTCATCAGCGCGCCGCCGTCCATCGCCAGCGTGCCGTGCCAGCCGTCCTCGTAATACGACTGCGGGCGGAACCAGCGCACCGTGGCCGATCCCAGCATAATGCGCCCTAACTTGCCCGATTCGACCAGCGCCTTCAGGTCACGCATCGGCGGATTAAACCTGTTTTGCAGCACCACACCCAGCGTGACGCCCGCCTCTTCGCAGGCAGCGATCAGCCGGTCGGCGTCGTCTGGCGAGATGGCGATCGGCTTTTCCACCAGCACATGCTTGCCAGCCCGTGCCGCGTCGATGCCCACCTGGGCATGCAGGCCGCTGGGCACGCAGATATTCACCACGTCGATGTCGTCGCGCTGAAGCAGCGCATGATAGTCGGTGTATGGCTGCGCATTGTATTCCTCGGCAAAGTGCGCGGCGCGGCTCTCGATCAGGTCGCAGCAGGCGACCAGCGAGACGGCATCGGTCTTTTGCAGGTCATGCAGCGCATGGGCGTGGCGGGGGGCGATGCGCCCACAGCCGATCACGGCAAATCGCAGCGGGGTGGTCATGACAATAGTCCCGTTCATTGAGGTCCATCCGCTGCTAACGATAGCCGCCGCCCGAAGATTTGGCAATGCGGGGACCGACAGTGAAAATTGCCGTGTGTGCCACAAACGCTATAATTCAATAGACGTGTTATAGTTTTTCAGCAACAGACTTACACACCACCTATTCGCCAGCGGCAGTAAAGAGGGCGGCGCACATGCGACGTTTGAGCATTCTGATGGGCATCACAGCGGCGGTCCTGCTGATGGGGGCGAGCGCCTTTTCATCGGTGGCCAGCCCGGCGGCACAGGGCGCCCAGGCGACCCCCAATCCGCTTGGCGAGGGCATCGACGCGCAGGCATTCTTCTTCGATGTGCGCGCAGACCTGGAAGTGCTGGCCGACGCAGTCTTCGGCGAGGCCCAGCGCCCGGAAGGCTGGACCGGCAACTTCGATACCCAGTCTGGCTCATTCCCGCCTGATGTATGGTACGACACCGAGCTGGCCGCTGATGCGGTGCTGGGCGAGGGCGTGCGCACAGACACCTGGCAGGGCGTCAGCATCTCATCGGCCGAATCGCTGGTGCGCTCTGTGCGGCAGAATCTGGAAGCGCTGGCCAACGCACAGTTCGGCATCGGCCAGCGCCCGAACATCTGGCGCGGCGCGCCCGTCCGCGTGCTGTGCGACCGCACCCTGCTGAATACCATCGCCCTGCTGGAGCTGATCTACCGCTATGACGTGCAGACCAGCGAAAGCGCGCTGAACTACTGCCAAACCCTGCAAAACGAAGTCGATGCCGAACTGAACCGGCTGGTCTTCAGCCTGCCTGACCAGAATGGCAATGTGCTCGATCCGATTCCGCTGCTGGGCGGCGCCCGTGGCGACATCGAACGCCTGGCCGATGAGCTGTTTGGCCTGAATACGCGCCCCGAAGGCTACATCGGCAATCGCGACGCCACCACGCCCACCTTCCTCAGCGAGCTGCTGCTGGACATCAACACGCTGGCGAACAGTCAGCTTGGCGAAGGGGTGCGCCCGCCCGGCTTCATCGGTGAGGTCAGCGCCGCGCCCGGCGCCAGCTACTACAACCTGCGCTATGACATCGAGCTGCTGACCGACGTCACGCTGCCCGGCCGCATCGAACGCCCGACCGGATGGCAGGGGACCAATCCAATTGAACGCTGCGTGCCTGCGGTGAACTATCTGACCTTCCTGATCAATCAGGCCTATCAGATTCAGTTCACCGAGATTGATCCGCTTGCGCCCGACTACTGCGACCAGCTCACCACCGCGGCCAATGCCGTGGTCGAAAATCCGCCCATCCTCGATGAAGTCGTGGTGGAGCAGCGCCTGTCCGGCTCGTCCAACTTCGCTTTCTCGTATCTGGACGTGGCGGCGCTCAACTACATGGGCGTCATGCCCGGCGGCACCCGGTTCCGCGCCGTCTATCGTAATTTCGGCGCGTCCAACATGATGTTCGTAGTGGGCGAGAACTTCGCGCTGTATGTCGACCGACGCTACACTACCGTGGAAGAAACCGTCTTCAACAGCCTGCCCTCGATGAACGATGTCAACCCGATCACGTTCTGCGATGCGCCGTGGTGCAATGGCCCCGGCCCGACGCCGACGCCGACCGGCAGCACCGCGCTGGAACTGGTGCTGTTCGGCGGGGAGGCAGTCGCCACGCCCGACACCACCCAGCTGGAGACGACCAAGCAGCTCGTGAGCTGGAACTTTGTCCGCGTGACCTATATCTCGGACAACCCGAATACGCGCTCGGCCCAGGTGACGCTGGAAGTGTGCAACGGCCCGGCCGCCACCTCCACCGCCTGCGAACCCGCCAGCTTTGTCTTTGACAACGCGGTAGGCGCGGAAAAGCCGGTCATCGGCCAGCAGAACGGCCTGAATGTGTACGAGTTCCGCTATGGCTACACGACCAACGTGATCATCGAAAGCGCGAACCTGTACAGCACCGACGTGTGGATCAGCGACCCGACGATCCGCTAGGCCGGGCATTTCTTCTGCAGCGATTCGAAGGCGGACTCACAACAGGGTCCGCCTTTTTTTGAGCAGTCACCTGCGCCACTGTGCGCTGAAAAAGGAGCATCTGCCCGATGAACCAGATTGAGACCATCCGCGCACTATACGACCAGCAGGAACGCATCGAGGCGGAATTCCCGCTTGCACGAAAGGAAGTGGCCGCGCCGGTCGTGCGCCACATTAATCGACCCGGCCGACGCAGCTTCATCCTGCACAGCGACCTGGCAGGCCATGATGCCGACGCCGTGATCGAACGCGAAATCGCCTATTTCGGCGCGCTGGGGCTGGATGTGGAATGGAAGGCCTTCAGCCACGATGCGCCGCCAGATCTGGTGAATCGGCTGGTGGCGCACGGCTTTGAGCCCGAAGACGAGGAGACGCTGATGGTGCTGCCGCTGGCGTCACTGCCGGCACGGCTGGCCGCACCCGTCAGCACAGATATCCGCAGGCTGACGCATGACGCCGAATTTGAATCCTTTGCAGCGGAGATCCGGTCCATTCTGGAGCAGGTATGGGGCACGCCCTTTGACTGGATTCGCGAACATTTACACGATCAGGTGGCCATCAATCCGCGCTTGATCAGTATTTATATCGCCTATGTAGACGGCATTCCGGCCAGCTCCGCGTGGGTGAACTTTCCCGAAAAGAGCACGTTCGCCAGCCTGTTTGGCGGCTCCACCCTGGAGGCGCATCGCGGAAAAGGCCTGTATACCGCGCTGGTGGCCGTCCGCGCACAGGAATCCCTTGCCCGCGGCTATCAGTATCTGACCGTGGATTGCAGCCCGATGAGCCGCGCTGTGCTGGAAAAGCAGGGGTTCCTGCCGGTTGCCACAGCGACCGCCTGTGTGAAGAAAGCTGCTGGCTGAATTTTATCTCTCAAAACCGAATTAGTATTATAAGTATTACAACAATAATCCTGCGATTAGTATGGTCTATACCCTGCTAGCACAGGTAAAAAATCTGACTATTTGTATTTCATCTTCAAAAGGCGTATAACAAGCTGTATATTTGATGCTAGTGCAGCCAGTTTTAAATTAACAGGAGAAAAAATATGATTGTTCGCGTGACAATTGAGATTGAAGGCGAAGGCTCGAGCGAACAGCTTCAGTCCATTCTGCGTAACCTGTCCGGCATCGCGACCGCGCCTGCCGCCGAGCCTGCTCCCGCGCTGGCCGCTGGCGAAGCGCCTGCCGAAGCCGCCCCCGAAGAAGCAGCGCCGAAGCGCCGTGGCCGCCGTCCGAAGGGTGAAGCCGCCCCTGCCCCTGTGAAACCGGCCAAGAAGCGCCGCAACAAGAGCAGCCGTCCGCGCGCGCCCAAAGGCCAGGGTGTCGTCACCCGCGTGGGCGAGCTGGTGGGCACGCCTTATTTCGACGAAGAACGCCGTCCTGAAGACGTGCAGGCCGAGCTCCTGACCCGTGGTTATGATGTCGATGTGCGCCAGATTTATTCCGTGCTCAAGCAGCTTGTCGACCAGCAAAAGCTGCAGCGCCGCAAAGACGACAACAACAAATACATTTACAGCACGATCAGCTAGCGGATGTTATGACGTTGCCCGCTCACTGGCAAGGCCAGTGGCAGGCAAGGCTAAAATGTGGTTTCCCCGTAGTGGCTTGGCATGCCAAGCCACTACTAACCAGTGGTGCGGGTTTTATGAGGATGGAAATTTGAAGTAGTCACGAGGACGGCACACACTTAAAGTGCGAATTCGAGTGGAGTGCACCCCGTGACTACAGAAGACATTATAATCCATATCTTTT